>Ga0182745_1005056_pt1 | contig 10853 bp, 10 predicted proteins | sample eDN3rd30CKraftBY_FD_128523 | JGI IMG/M metagenome (GOLD analysis project Ga0182745, IMG submission 128523) | Enriched backyard soil microbial communities from Emeryville, California, USA - eDNA 3rd pass 30_C Kraft BY (version 2) (version 2) | ecosystem: Environmental > Terrestrial > Soil >... | reverse complement strand
CTGCGCGCGCGCCGCTCGACCTCGACTTGCCCGAGCGTCAGGTCATCCTCGACGAGCAGGGCGGGATCGCCGAGATTCGGGTCCGCGAGCGGCTCGATTCGATGCGCCTGATCGAAGATTATATGATCGCGGCGAACGTCGCCGCGGCGAAGGCTCTGGAAGCGAAGAAATCGCCCGTCATGTACCGCATCCACGAGCCGCCGAGCCGCGAGAAGCTCGTTAGCCTGAAAGACTATCTCGAAACCTTCGACCAGAGCTTCGCGCTGGGGCAGGTCATCACCCCCGCGGTGTTCAACCGGCTGATCGACGGTTTTTCGGACGACGACCGCCTGCCCGAGATCATGCAGGCGATCCTGCGCAGCCAGACGCAGGCCTATTATGGCCCGGCCAACGCGGGGCATTTCGGGCTCGCGCTCGGCAGCTACGCGCATTTCACCTCGCCGATCCGTCGTTATGCCGACCTGATCGTCCACCGCGCGCTCGTCGACAGCCATCGCCTCGAAGTGCCCGGCAAGCCCAAGGGACTGCCCGAGCGCACCGGGCTGGGCGAAGCCGACCGTAAGGGGCTGTCGCACATCGGCGAGGCGATCAGCGCGCTCGAACGCCGCGCGATGGAGGCCGAGCGCGAGACGATCGACCGCTATGTCGCGGCGTATCTGGCGACGAAGACGGGCGAGATCGTCGCGGCGCGGATCACCGGGGTGCAGCCGTTCGGCTTCTTCGCCACCGTCGACGGGCTCGGCGGCGATGGGCTGGTGCCGGTATCGACGCTGGGGAGCGAGCGCTTCTTTTACGACGAGGCGGCGCGGACGCTCGACAGCGAGCATGGCCGCGTCAGCTATTCGATCGGGCAGCGGCTCGATCTTCGATTGATGGAGGCGAATCCGATCAGCGGCGCGCTCCGCTTCGAGCTTCCCGACGCCGAGGGCGGTCCGCCCGCCAAGCGCCCGCCGCGCCGGGACGGCAAGGGAAAGCACGTCGTCGGCAAGCGTGGGCGGCCTGCGAATATTCGCCACCAGGGGCGGCGGCGCTGACCGTCGTCATTGCGAGATAGAATCAGCTCAACGCATCGAGCCGGGCGATGTCGATGCCGCCGGGCACCAGCATCACCGGGCAGGGCAGGGTTCCCGCATCCTGTCCGGTGAAATAGCTCACCAGTGGCCCGGGGGCGCCGCTGGCCGCCGTCGCCAGCACCAGCGCCGATATCTCCTCATTCTCGCGGATCACGTCGCATACGGCTTCAGTCGGCTTGCCTGATTTGACCATTGTCTGCGCGACGATATTGGCCTCCTGCATCACCGCGTCGGCGGCGGCTCCGATCAACTGTTCGGCATGTTCGCGTGCTTCGGCCTCGATCGTCGCCTGGACGCCGCCGAAGGCGACGAAATCCTGCGGCGGCAGGATCGCGAGGACGACGATGCCGCCCCCCGTCCGCGCCGCGCGCCGCGCCGCGAAACGCAGCGCGAGGCTTGCCTCCGGGCTGTCATCGATCACCACCAGATATGTCCGCATCGCCCCGACCCCCGCTATGGCTTTTGCGAGGCGAGAGTGCGTCACATTCGTATGAAAGGCAAGGTTGCCGCGCTGGACCTTGACCGGCCCAGCGCTTATGGCGAGGAATAATCCGTAGCGGCAGGCCCCGCCTGCGAGACTCTTCGAGGGACGAAACCGACGATGCCGATCGAACTCAAAATGCCCGCCCTTTCGCCAACGATGGAGGAAGGGACGCTTGCGAAGTGGCTGGTGAAGGAAGGCGATACGGTCCAGTCGGGCGACCTGCTCGCCGAGATCGAGACCGACAAGGCGACGATGGAATATGAGGCGATCGACGACGGCGTGATCAGCCAGATATTGGTTCCCGAAGGCAGCGAAAATGTGAAGGTCGGCACCGTAATCGCGGTGATCGCGGGCGAGGGCGAGGATGCGAGCGCCGCCAAGGCCGCGCCGGCGCCTGCCGCGGCTCCGGCGCCTGCTGTGGTTCCCGAGAAGAACGACGTCGCCCCCGCGAAGGCGGGGGCCGCTAGCGGTAGTGCGCCGACCCCAGCGGCCCCCGCCTCCGCGGGGGCGACGGACAAGAGCGATCGCATCAAAGCGAGCCCGCTTGCCAAGCGCCTCGCGGCGGAGAAGGGCATCGACCTGTCGACGATCACCGGCACCGGCCCCGGCGGCCGCATCGTCAAGGACGACCTCGAAGGCGTTTCGGCCAGCGCCCCGGCGGCAGCCGCGCCGGCTCCCGCTGCGACGGCGGCTCCCGCTCCGGCCCCCGCCACCGCCGGCCCGATTCCCGATTTCGGCATTCCGCACGAGGACGAGAAATTGTCGGGGATGCGCAAGACGATCGCGCGCCGCCTGACGCAGTCGATGCAGGAAGCGCCGCACATCTATCTGACCGTCGATATCCGCCTCGACGCGCTGCTCAAGCTGCGCGGCGAGCTCAACGCCAGCCTCGAAAGCCGCGGCGTCAAGCTCAGTGTGAACGATATGCTGATCAAGGCGCTCGCGGTCGCGCTCGAACGCGTCCCCGCGTGCAATGTCAGCTTCGGCGGCGATGTCATGCGCAAATACAGCCGCGCCGACATCTCGGTCGCGGTCAGCATTCCGGGCGGCCTGATCACCCCGATCATCACCGACGCGGGCGGCAAGTCGATGTCGAAAATCTCGACCGAAATGTCCGAACTCGCGGCAAAGGCGAAGGAAGGCAAACTCCAGCCGAACGAATATCAGGGCGGCACCGCCAGCATCTCCAACATGGGGATGATGGGGATCAAGCAGTTCACCGCGGTGATCAACCCGCCGCAGGCGATGATCATGGCGATCGGCGCGGGCGAGAAGCGCCCCTATGTGGTCGACGACGCGCTCGCGATCGCGACGGTGATGTCGGCGACCGGCAGCTTCGACCACCGTGCGATCGACGGGGCGGACGGCGCGCTGCTGATGAAGACCTTCAAGGAACTGGTAGAGAACCCGCTGGGGCTGGTGGCTTGATAAACCCCTCTCCCTTCAAGGGAGAGGGAGGGGCCCGCGCGCCCCAGCGCGTGGGAGGGTGAGGGAGTGGCAGCAGGCTATTCGCAGGAGACGCTGGAACGCGCCAAGGCTCTGCGACGCGCCCTGACCGAGCAAGAGAAGAAACTTTGGGGAGCCTTGCGCGATCGACGGTTGGGCGGCTTCAAATTTCGCAAGCAGCAGCCCATCGGCCCCTTCATCGCGGATTTCGTCTGCCAGGAGCGGCGATTGATCGTTGAGGTCGACGGATCGCAACATGCCGATTCTGCAAGTGATCGCACCCGCGACGCGTTTCTGACGGATAAGGGCTATCGCATAGTGCGGGTTTGGAACAATGACGTGACTGGAAACCTGTCCGGGGTTCTGACGGCAATCCTTGCCGCGCTTTCGGACCCTCACCCTCCCATTGCTACGCAATGGGCCCCTCCCTCTCCCTCAAGGGGAGAGGGGATTGATAATGGAGCAGACCTTGGCTGACACCAATTACGACCTCATCGTTCTCGGCTCCGGCCCCGGCGGCTATGTCGCGGCGATCCGCGCGGCGCAGCTTGGGCTGAAGACCGCGATCGTCGAGCGCGAGCTGCTCGGCGGCATCTGCCTCAACTGGGGGTGCATTCCGACCAAGGCGCTGCTGCGCTCGGCCGAAATCTATCATTATATGCAGCACGCGGGCGACTATGGGCTCAAGGCCGCTCAGATCAGCGCCGACATCGATGCGGTCGTGAAGCGGTCGCGCGGGGTCGCGAAGCAACTCAATCAGGGCGTTGCGCACCTGATGAAGAAGCACAAGATCACCGTTCATATGGGCACCGGCAAGCTCACCGCGCCGGGCAAGCTCGAGGTCGCGGGCGAAAAGGGCACCGAGACCCTTTCCGCGAAGAACATCATCGTCGCGACCGGCGCCCGCGCGCGCGACCTGCCGTTCGCGCCGGCCGACGGCAAGCGCATCTGGACCTACCGCCACGCGCTCGTCCCGCCCGAAATGCCGAAAAAATTGCTCGTCATCGGATCGGGCGCGATCGGGATCGAATTCGCGAGTTTCTACAAGGACATGGGCGCCGAGGTGACCGTCGTCGAAATGCTCGACCGGCTGGTCCCCGTCGAGGATGCCGACGTCTCGGCCTTCCTCGAAAAGGCGCTCAGGAAGCAGGGCATGACGATCCTGACCGGCGCCGGGGTCGAGGAGCTCAAGGCCACCGCAAACGGCGTCACCGCGAAGATCAAGACGAAGGACGGCAAGGTCGAACAGGACGAGTTCAGCCACGCGATCGTCGCGATCGGCATCGTCCCGAACACCGAGAATATCGGACTCGAAGCGCTCGGCGTGAAGACCACGAAAGGCCATATCGACACCGACTCGATGTGCCGCACGAATGTTCCCGGACTGTGGGCGATCGGCGACGTCACCGCGCCGCCGTGGCTCGCGCACAAGGCGATGCACGAATCGATCATCGCGGTCGAGGCGATCGTGGGCAACCATCCGCACGCGATGGACCCGCGCAACATTCCGGGCTGCACCTATTGCCGCCCGCAGATCGCCAGCGTCGGGCTGACCGAGGCGAAGGCGAAGGAGCTCGGTTACGAGGTCAAGGCCGGCACCTTCCCCTTCATCGGCAACGGCAAGGCGATCGCGCTCGGCGAGGCGGAAGGCTTCACCAAGACGGTGTTCGACGCCAAGACGGGCGAACTGCTCGGCGCGCACATGATCGGCGCCGAGGTCACCGAATTGATCCAAGGCTATACGATCGGCAAGACCGCCGAACTGGTCGAGGATGATTTCATCGGCACGGTCTTCCCGCACCCGACGCTCAGCGAGACGATGCACGAAGGCGTGCTCGCCGCGTTCGGGCGTCCGCTGCATATCTAGGCGCGCTTGAACCCTGCGATCCTTCATTTTTCCCGGACGGGCAGCGTCGTCAAGGCGCTGTTCTTTCTGGGCGTCGCAGCGATTGCGTTCGCCGTCGCGGGGTTGATGCACGCCGACCGCGTGGCGCCGCCGGTCGTCGCCGGCGTGCCGGATCTGGCGCTGCCCGCACCGCCGCCGCATCGCGACCCGCTGACGCCGTTCAAGATACCGCTTCTGATTATCGCGGGGGCCACCTCCCTCTTCTACGCCGGGCGGCACGGTCTGCGTGCGCTGACGCGGCAGACGGCGGTCCGGATCGAAGGGGGACGGCTCTATTTCCATCCGAGCTACGGCGCCGACCCGAACCCCTTGCACGCCGCGGATATCATGGAGGCCATCTGCGATCGCGCCGACCGACTGCCGGGCGAGATGTCGGGATCGGTCAGGTTCGGCGCGCGAGCGCGGCACGGCCTCTATCTTCGCTACCGCGCTGACGGATCGAGCCGCGAACTGCGCCTGATCGACAATGACATCGACGGCGGCACCGAGCAATTGCGCCGCTTCGCAGCACAGGTTGACGCCTGGCGCCGGTCGGCGGCGGCAAAGGCAGAGCGATGATCGACCGGCAAAAGCCCGTCCTTGCAGCGATTATGCTCATCGTTGCGGTGATCCTGCTCGGCCTGATCGTCAGCGCGGGCTGGATTGTCGCCGCCGACCTTCGCATTTCGAACGCGCTGTCGCTGCGCGTCGGGCAGAGCGATCCGGGGCTCATCACCTTCATGCAGGGGGCGAGCTGGATCGGCGGGGGGACGCCGCGCTGGATCATCGTCATCCTGCTCTCGGCGCTCGTCTGGCGCTGGTGCGGGCGGCGCTGCGGGCTTGCGCTCGCGGGGGCGTCGCTGCTGGCGAATCTCGCCTCGAACGCGCTCAAATTCGCGTTCGATCGGGCGCGACCCGACATCATCGCGCATCTCGATCATGTGAACAGCGCTTCCTATCCCAGCGGTCATGCGACGAGCGCCGCGGTCGTCTATCTGCTGCTCGCCTGGCTCGCGCCGCCGCGCTGGCGGCCGTTCGCCTGGACGCTGGCCACCGCGATGATCCTGCTCAACGCCGCCTCGCGCATCATGCTCGGCGTTCATTGGGCGAGCGACATCGCGGGCGGCACGATGCTCGGCGCGGCTTTCGCGCTGCTCGGGGCGTGGTGGGTCTTGTGGCCTGAAAGATCGTCCGGGCCGAAAATTCCGCTGTCCTAAAAAGTCTCGTTTTGCCATCTATCGGACAGGCAACAGCAACAGACGGGGCGGGATATGCAATCCAGTGTGAAGTTCGGCGGTTTTCTGCGGGGAATCGCTTTCGGCGCGAGCGCGCTTTTCGCGGCGGCCACGCTGCCGGCGACGGCGCAGGACGGGGCTGGACAGACGGTGATCACCGCCGCGCGCTATCTCGACGTGCAGAGCGGCAAGATGGTCGAGCATCCGGCGATCTTCGTTGGCGCCGACGGACGCATCGCGAGCATCGCCGACGCGCGCACGGTGCGCTGGGGTGCCGGGGTCAAGCATATCGACCTGGGCGAGCGCACCCTGCTTCCCGGCCTGATCGACATGCACGTCCATCTGACCTCGCTGGCCGAGGTCGGCGGCTATCAGGGGCTGCGCTATACCGACAGCTTCTGGACCGTGATGGGCGTCGTCAACGCGAAGAAGACGCTCGACGCCGGCTTCACCACGGTGCGCAACGTCGGGTCGGCCGATTTCGGCGATGTTGGGCTGAAGCAGGCGATCGAGGGCGGCTATGTCCAGGGGCCGCGGATCATTCCCGCGGGCTATGCGATCGGCGCGACCGGCGGGCATTGCGACGAGGGCGGCCTGCCGCCGTCGATGGATCACAAGGGGCCGTCGGTCGTCGACAGTCCGCAGGAGGCGCGCGCCAAGGTGCGCTGGCTGCACAAATATGGCGCCCGCGTCATCAAGATCTGCGCGACCGGCGGGGTCTTCTCGCTCGGCGACAGCGTCGGCGCGCAGCAGCTCAGCTTCGACGAGATGAAGGCGATCGCCGACGAGGCGCATATGCTGGGGCTCAAGGTCGCGGCGCACGCGCACGGCGACGACGGGATCAAGACCGCGATCCTCGCCGGGATCGACACGATCGAGCATTGCAGCCTTGCGAGCGACGAGGCGATCAAGCTCGCGATCGCACACAACACCTGGTTCGACATGGATATCTACAACGACGACTATATCCTCGCCACCGGGACTGCGAACGGCACCGAACAGGAAAGCCTCGACAAGGAAAAGGCGATCGGCCTCGCGCAGCGCCAGACCTTTCAGCGCGCGGTCAAGGCGGGCGTGCACATGATCTTCGGCACCGACGCGGGCGTCTATCCGCACGGCGACAATGGCCGGCAGTTCGCCAAGATGGTCGAATGGGGCATGACCCCGCTGCAGGCGATCCGCGCCGCGACGCTGAACGGCGCCGAGGCGCTGAGCATGACCGGCGACGTCGGCACGATCGCGGTCGGCCGCTATGCCGATCTGATCGCGGTCGACGGCGATCCGCTTGCCAATATCCGCGAACTGGAGGACGTCGACGCGGTGGTGAAGGGCGGGGTGCTGGTGAAGGGGAACTGACGGTCCTCTTCAGTCCGTCATCCCGGCGAAGGCCGGGATCTCGCCGGTGCGTTACTGCGTGAGGCCGAGATCCCGGCCTTCGCCGGGATGACGATCAATATGGGTTCAGACCACCAGCCGGTCGATCATCGCCTCGCGCATCGCGGGGGTCAGGTTGAGTACCGCTTCGGCATAGGTCGGGATGTCGCCATGGTCGCGCCGCACGGTGGCGAGCGCGGCCTCCAGATAGACGGGGTTCACCGACATCAGCGCGCGCACCGCGTCATCGCTGATCGTGGCTCCGTGGCGCGCGCGGATATGCTGAGCGCCCTGCGCGATTCGTTCCTCGATCCGCCCGGCGGTGTTGGTGAGCAGATAGTCCTGGATCAGGTCGTCCTCGTGCACGCCGAGCAGCCGGTGGACGATCGCGACGGCGAAGCCGGTGCGGTCCTTGCCCGCGACGCAGTGGACGAGGCTCGGCGTATCATATTCGGCGAGCGCGGCGAGATAGAGGCGCAGCGTCGCAACGAGCGCGGGGCGATAGGGCATTCCCGCATAGGTATCGATCATCCGCGCCCGCGCGGTCTCGAAATCGATCGCGCCGCCCGCGGACGCAGCCTGCAGGTGCGGGGCGAGGCCCGCGGTGACGCCGCCCGCGAACAGCACGCGGCCCGCGAAATTTGCCGAGCGGCGGCACGGATGCACCTCGCGCTCGTCGTCGCCGCGCAGGTCGATGATCGTGTCGAGGCCGAGTCCGTCGATCGCGGTCAGATCCTCGTCGGTCGCCGCCTCGTGCTGCGCCGAACGCCAGAGCATCCCGCTGCGCAGCCGCCCGCCGCCTTCGACGGCATAGCCGCCATAGTCGCGGAAATTGTGGACGCCCGACAGGGGCAGGACGCGTTCGGCCTGCATCGTCATTCTCCCGTGAATACCGGCGGCCGTTTCTCGACGAAGGCGTTGATCGCCTCGCGGTTGTCGGCGGTTTCGTGAACGATCGCCTGATAGGCGGCGCTGAGTTCGAGGATGTCGCTCATCCGGCTGTGCTGCGCTTCGCGGAGCAGCCGCTTGGTGAGCCGCAACGCGCGCGGCGGATTACAGACGATGCGCTCGGCGATCGCGATGGCGCGGTCGAGCAGTTCGGCGTCGGGCACCACTTCGGTGACGAGACCATAGTCCTTCGCCGCTTGCGCATCGAAGCGGTCGCCGGTCAGGAACAGTTCGGCGGCGCGCGGATAGCCGAGCACGCGCTGGAGCAGCCAGGCGCCGCCGTCGCCGGGGACGATTCCGACCTTGATGAAGCTGCACGCGAATTTGGCGCTTTCCGCCGCGATGCGGATGTCGCAGGTGCAGGCGAGGTCGCAGCCGAGCCCGATCGCATGGCCGTTGACCGCAGCGATCATCGGGATTTCGCAGTCCATCAGCGCGCGGATCACCGCCTGCACGCCGCGGCGGTAGTTGGCGCGGGTCGAATCGGGCTGGTCGAGCACGCCGATGCCCTGGCGCTCCTGCATCGACTTGAGGTTCCCGCCGGCGCTGAACGCCTTGCCGCTGCCGGTCAGGATGATCGCGCTGACGCTGCGATCCTCGCCCAGCGTGCGGAGCGTGTCGATGATATCGTCGCAGTCCGCATGGGTGCCGATCGCGTTCATGCTCTCGGGCTTGATCATCGTCAGGATCGCGATCTTGCCCCGCCGCTCGACACTCAGAAATTCACCCATGAACACTCTCCCGATGCGCGGACAGGCTATGCCTCGCGCACGCTGGTTGCAAGCCAATGACGGTGGCGCCGGACGCGCGGGCGCGCCCGGTCGCCGCGATGATCAGCGGACCGCGCCGCCGTCGCGAAGCGCCGCGATCCGCGCTGCGTCGTAACCGAGCGCCGCAAGCACCGCATCGCCGTCGGCGCCGACCGCGGGGGCCGGGCGCGGAACATCGGTCACGCTCGCCGAATAGCGCGGCGCGGGGGCGGGCTGGGTGACGCCGCCGACAGTCAGGAACGTTTCGCGCGCGACGTTATGCGGATGCTGCGGCGCTTCGTTCAGCGAGAGCACCGGCGCGAAACAGACGTCGGTCATCTCCATGATCGCGCACCATTCTTCGCGCGTCTTCGTCGCGAACAAAGCGGTGAGCTTGTCCTTGAGCGGTCCCCATTGCGTGGGGTCCATCTGCGCGTCGAAGGCGGGATCGGCGTCGAGCCCGGTCTTCTCGCGCAGCAGCGCATAGAATTGCGGCTCGATCGACCCGATCGAGATGAACTTGCCGTCGGCGCAGGCATAGGTGTCATAGAAATGGGCGCCGGTATCGAGCATGTTGGTGCCCGGCGCGTCGTTCAGCCGGCCCATGGCGAGGAAGCCCCAGCTCATGCCCGCGAGCAGGGCCGAGCCGTCGGTCATCGCGCAGTCGATCACCTGACCCTGGCCGGTCTTCGCGGCGTGGAGCAGCGCGCTCGCCATGCCGAAGGCGAGCATCATGCCGCCACCGCCGAAATCACCGACATAATTGACCGGCGGCACCGGCTTCTCGCCCGCGCGGCCCACGGTGTGGAGGACGCCCGACAGCGCGATATAATTGATGTCGTGCCCGGCGGCCTGCGCATAGGGGCCGAACTGTCCCCAGCCGGTCATGCGCCCATAGACGAGCTTCGGATTGTCGGCGAGCAGCACGTCGGGGCCGAGCCCCAGCCGCTCCATCACGCCGGGACGATAACCCTCGATGATCCCGTCGGCGCTCTTGCAGAGATCGCGCGCGATCCGGACGGCGTCGGGATTCTTCATGTCGAGCGCGATCGAGGTGCGATTTCGCGACAGCGGGTCGCGCGGATCCATGAACCCGCCGGGGCGGTCGATGCGGATCACCTCGGCGCCATGGTCCGCGAGCATCATGCCGCAATAGGGGCCGGGGCCAATGCCTGCGAATTCGATGATCCTGATGCCGCTGAGCGGTCCCGCCATGTCGTGTCTCCCGAAAGATGCGGGGGCGGCCGTTGCGCCGCCCCCGAATATTGCTTCGCCCAGAGGGGCGCCGTGGTCAGATGCGTTCGATGATGATCGCGGGCGCCATGCCGCCCGCGGCGCACATGGTGACGAGGCCGTAGCGGCCGCCCGAGCGTTCGAGTTCGTCGAGCGCGGTGCCGATCAGGATCGAGCCGGTGGCGCCGATTGGGTGGCCGAGCGCCATCGCGCCGCCGTTGATGTTCACCTTCTCGCGGTCGAGATCGAGGTCGCGGATGAATTTCTCGGCGACCACGGCAAACGCCTCGTTGATTTCCCAGACGTCGATATCATCCTTGGTCAGGCCGGCCTTTTCGAGCACCTTCTTCGCCGCCGGGACCGGCGCGTTGAGCACCAGCGTCGGATCGTCGCCGATATTGGCGTAGGCAACGACGCGCGCGCGGG
>Ga0182745_1005055_pt1 | contig 10854 bp, 9 predicted proteins | sample eDN3rd30CKraftBY_FD_128523 | JGI IMG/M metagenome (GOLD analysis project Ga0182745, IMG submission 128523) | Enriched backyard soil microbial communities from Emeryville, California, USA - eDNA 3rd pass 30_C Kraft BY (version 2) (version 2) | ecosystem: Environmental > Terrestrial > Soil >... | reverse complement strand
CCGCGGACTGGCGCGCCATGAAGTTGTCCATCGTGTTCTCGGCGACGCGGAACCACAGGACCTCCTCGGCGCGGAAAGGCTTCCACGTCTCGAAGATCTTCTTCCACTTCGGGTTCTTTTCGTTGAGCTGGGCGAAGAGATCGTTGGTCGCGTTGAAGCAGGCCTCGAGGACCTGCGGCGAGAACGGCAGCAGCTTGGTGCCGGCCGCAACGAGTTCGCGAACCGCCTTCGGGTTCTGGGCGTCATACTTGGAGAGCATCGAGGTGTGGGCCTTGGCGGCGGCAGCCTCGATGATTGCCTGGTAGGACTTCGGCAGTTCCGCCCACTTGGCCAGGTTCACATAGGCCGAGAGCTGCGGGCCGGCTTCCCACCAGCCGGGATAGTAGTAGTAAGGCGCGACCTTGTTGAAGCCGAGCTTCTGGTCGTCATAGGGGCCGACCCATTCGGCGGCATCGATCGTACCCTTCTCCAAGGCCGGGTAGATGTCGCCACCGGCGATCTGCTGGGGCACCACGCCGAGCTTTGTCAGGACCTCACCGGCGAAGCCGCTGACACGGAACTTCAGGCCCTTGAGGTCGTCGACGGTCTTGATCTCCTTGCGGAACCAGCCGCCCATCTGGGCGCCGGTGTTGCCGCACGGGATCGAATGGATGTTGTAGTCCTTGAAGAACTCGTTCATCGCCTGACGCCCGCCGCCCCAGTTCCACCAGGCATCCTGCTGGCGCGCGTTGAGGCCGAACGGCACCGCGCAATCGAGCGCGAAGGTCAGGTCCTTGCCGACGTAGTAGTAGGACGCGGTATGGCCCATCTCGACCGTGCCGTTCTGGACGGCGTCGGCGACCTGAAGGCCCGGGACGATTTCACCGGCGGCGAACAGGCGGATCTGGAACTTGCCGTCGGTGGCTTCAGACACGTACTTGGTGAAGAGCTCGCCGGAACCGAAGATCGTGTCGAGCGCCTTCGGGAAGCTCGATGCCATGCGCCACTTCAGCTCGGGCGCGGATTGCGCGATGGCCGGAGCGGCCAGAGCGCTGGTGGCGGCGACGGCGGCGGTGCCGACACCGGCCGTACGGATGAACTTGCGACGTTGCATGAAACTAGGACTCCCGGCTCGTGTTGCAGGACGACACGGATGCCGCCTGATTTGCGCGGCTTATGACACGCGCGCTGCATCGGATGAAAGGCTCAATGCATGAGCAATAAGGTGAGCGCCAATGCGCCCACTGCAATGCGGTACCAAGCAAAAGCGGTAAAGCCGTGGCGGCTGATGAATGCCACGAATGCCCGGACGACCAGCAGCGCCGCAAAGAAGGCGGCGAGGAAGCCCAGGACGATCACGCCGCCATGCTCCCAGCTCAGCGTCGACCAGTTCTTGTAGAGGTCGTAGACGGTCGCGCCGAGCATGGTGGGCATCGCAAGAAAGAACGAGAACTCGGCCGCAGTCGCACGATCCACGCGAAAAATTCGCGCGCCCATGATCGTGGCGCCCGAGCGAGATACGCCCGGGATCATCGCCACGCACTGACAGAAGCCGATGTAAAGGGCGGTCTTCAGATCGATCTCGTCAAGGCTCTTGACGCGCGGCCGCTGCGCGAACCGCTCGATCACCAGAATGGCGATCCCGCCGACGATGAGGGCAATGGCGACGACCCAGGGGTTGAACAACACCGACTTGATGTATTTATGCGCCGCCACGCCGATGACCGCTGCCGGCAGGAAGGCCACGAGGATGACCAGCGCGAACCGTGTCGCCTGCTTGTCCCGCTCCAGGACGCCCATCGCGGTCGCCCAGATCTTCGCGCGATAGAGAAGGCAGACGGCGAGGATCGCGCCGAGTTGGATCACGATCTCGAAGACCTTGCCCGGCGGTCCCTGGAAATCGAGCAGTTCCTCGGCGAGGATGATGTGACCCGTCGATGAGACGGGAAGGAACTCGGTGAGACCTTCGACAACGCCGATCAGCAGCGCCTTCCAGATCAGCGTCAGGTCCATGCTCAATCCTTGAAGCGTTTGGCCCGCGGCCAGCCCTTCTCCGGCATGCGCCCAGCCTGCGCACGTTCGCCCCGCCAGAACTTCAATTCGGCGGCCGGGATGACGCGATTGGCCCAGGCCAGGCCTTGCGAGAGGAGGAAAGCCTGCGCATCCGACAGATGGTCGCCCTTCGACTTCTGCAGCAGCACGCCCCTGCCCCGGCCCATCTCAGGGACCTGGTCGAGCGGGAAGATCAGCAACTTGCGCCCCTCGCTCAGCACGGCGATCTGGTTCGCGCCCTCGGGCACGACGCCCAGCACCTGCGCCTTCTCCTTGTCGGCCAGGTTCAGGACCTGCTTGCCGTTCTTGGTCTGCGCCACGACATCGTCTTCGGGCACGATGAATCCGCGGCCGGCATCCGATGCGACCAGGAACTTGCGGCCGCCCTTGAACACGTCGAGCTGGACGATGTCCTGATCGTTGCCCAGCTCGATCATGAGCCGGATCGGCTCGCCGTGCCCGCGTGCGCTCGGCAGGCGATCACATCCCACCGTGTAGAAGCGGCCGTTGCTGCCGAAGAGCAGGATCTTGTCGGTCGACTGGGCATGGATGGCGAAGCGTGCCGTGTCGCCTTCCTTGTACTTGAGTTCGCCCGCGGCCTTGTCGTCGAGATGGCCCTTGGCGGCGCGGATCCAGCCCTTCTCGGAGAGGATGACGGTCACGGGTTCGCGTTCGACGAAGTCCTCGATCGTGTGCTCAAGCTCGGCCGGCGCATCGGCAAGCTCGGTGCGACGGCGACCGAGCTCGGTCTTGCCACCGAACTTCTTCTTGGTCTCACGCACCTCGTCGGCGATGGCCTCCCACTGAAGGCCTTCGTCCTTGAGCAGGGCCTTGAGATCCTTGCGCTCGGCACTGAGCTTCTTGTGCTCGCCGCGGATCTCGAACTCCTCGAGCCGGCGCAGGGCGCGCAGGCGCATGTTCAGGATCGCCTCGGCCTGCATGTCGGTCAGCCCGAACGCCTTCATCATCTTCGGCTTCGGTTCGTCTTCCTCGCGGATGATCTTGATCAGCTCATCGAGGTTCAGATAGGCGATCAGGTAGCCGTCGAGGATCTCCAGCCGTCGCTCGATCGCGGCCAGCCGGAAGGTCGACCGCCGCACCAGCACCTCGCGCCGGTGGTCGAGGAAGGCCTGCAGCGCCTCGCGTAGGTCCATGACGCGCGGCGTGTTGTCCTTGTCGAGGACATTGAGGTTCAGGGGAAAGCGCGTTTCGAGGTCGCTGAGCTTGAAGAGCTGTTCCATCAGCAGCTCGGCCGGCACGTTGCCGGTCTTCGGCTCCAGCACGATGCGCACGTCGTCGGCCGACTCGTCGCGCACGTCCTCGAGAATCGGCAGCTTCTTCGCGTTGATGATCTCGGCGATCCGCTCGATCAGCTTTCCCTTCTGCACCTGATAGGGAATCTGCGTGACGACGATGCGGTACTGGCCGCGCGGGAGCTGTTCGACCTCCCACTTCGCGCGCAGGCGGAAGGCGCCACGTCCGGTCCTGTAGGCCTCGACGATGGCCTCGCGCGGCTCGACCAGGATGCCACCGGTCGGAAAGTCCGGCCCCTTCACCAGGTCGACCAGGGTCTCGATGCGCGAGTTGGGCGTCTTGATGAGATGCAGCAGCGCGTCGCAGAGCTCGCCGACATTGTGCGGCGGGATCGAGGTCGCCATGCCGACGGCGATGCCGGCGGCGCCGTTGGCCAGCAGGTTGGGGAAGCCGCCCGGCAGGACGATCGGCTCTTCCGTCGACCCGTCGTAGTTCGGCCGGAAGTCGACGGCGTTCTCGTCGATGCCGCCCAGCAGAGCTTCGGCCACCTCGGTGAGGCGCGCCTCGGTGTAGCGCATCGCGGCGGGGTTATCGCCGTCGATGTTGCCGAAGTTGCCCTGCCCCTCGATCAGCGGATAGCGGGCGGAGAATTCCTGGGCGAGGCGCACCAGAGCGTCGTAGATCGACTGGTCGCCGTGCGGGTGATACTGGCCGATCACGTCGCCGACGACGCGGGCGCTCTTCTTGAAGGCGCTGTTCGGATCGAGCCGCAGCTGGCGCATGGCGTACATCAGCCGGCGATGCACGGGCTTCAGCCCGTCGCGCACGTCCGGCAGCGACCGCGACATGATCGTCGACAGCGCATACGACAGATAGCGCTCGCGGAGCGCATCTCCGAATTGCACCGGCTTCACTTCGGCCAGTTGGACGACGTTGTTGCGCTTTGCCATGGACCAGCGTGACGAGGGGAAGGACCGCAGTTCCAGCCACGGCCGTGATTATTCTAGCGTTGGAGCGTTTCCATAAATCTCGACCGTGCGGGAGGCAAGGGCTTGTTGTGCGGCCAAAAAACGTGCCGCTCCAGAAAGAATCCCGTCAAATCCAGGCCCTGGAGCAGCGCCTCCTCGTCCGACGACACCCCACCGGTGGATAGAAAGCCCGGCAACGGCAGCAGCTTCTCCTTGTAGGGTCCGGCGGCCGCCCGGGAGACGGCGCGGCCCGTCCGAGGCGAGACATAGGCCAGGTCCTCGGTCGAGCCCGTCGCCGCGCACGTCTCCAGATCGAGGCCGAATCCCAGCTCCTGCAGCAGGCCCAGTTCGAGCCTGACATAAATGGTGGGCCAGCCCGGATGTCCGAGCGAGCCCAGGAAGGCGCGGAACCCGTCGAACATTGCCGGATGCGGTTCGCGCTCGGGCAGGGCGGCGTCGATGATGGCGCAGGCCGCCGCCAGCCCGGCCAGCTCCAAGGCATCGTCCATGGCGCGCGCCGCGTGCGGCTCACGCAATTCGCCCGAATAGTTGCCGAGTTGCTCGGGAAGCCTCCCGCGCCAGGCGACCTCGACGAGGTTGCCGGACTGCCAGATGGGCCGCGCCCGCCGCGAGATGCCGCCGGGGACGAACCCGGAATGGCGACCGTGGTCGCGCGTCAGCAGCGATACGACGAGGCCCGTCTCTCCGTGAGAACGCGCCGCCAGCACGATGCCTTCGTCGTTCCAGTCCATGCCCGTGTATGCCCCGCCGGCGGAAATCGCGCTAGGCTGCGCCATGGCGAATCGACCGCGGACGACACTGGGGCGACGGGCGTTGCTGGGCGCGGGCGCGCTCACCACCCTGCCCGCCCGTGTGTTCGCGCAGACCGCCACCGCCGCACGCCCCCGCATGATGCAGGGCGTTCAGTCGGGCGATGTCGGGAGCGACGGCGCCACGCTGTGGAGCCGTTCGGACCGGCCGGCCCGCATGATCGTCGAACATACCACGACCGAGAGCTTCGCGGGCGCGCGCCGCATCGAGGGCCCCCTTGCTCTGGAAGAGACCGGGTTCACGTCGCGTCTGAGGCTCGACGCCCTGCCGCCGGGGCAGACGATCTTCTATCGCATTGCCTATGCCGATCCTGCCGTCGCCGGCGTCGCCAGCGAGTGGGTGCAGGGCCGCTTCCGCACCCCCTCCTCGGCCGCCGCCGACGTGAGCTTCGTCTGGTCGGCCGACACGGTCGGCCAAGGCTGGGGCATCAATCCCGACATCGGCGGGATGACGATCTACGAGACGATGCGGTCGCTGGCACCCGACTTCTTCGTCCATTGCGGCGACACGATCTACGCCGACGACCCTCTGTCCTCCGAAAAGAGACTGCCGGACGGCCGTCTCTGGAGAAACCTCACGACAGAGGCGAAGTCGAAGGTCGCCGAGACGCTCGACGAGTTCCGCGGCAATCATCTCTACAATTTCCTCGACGCCAATCTCTGCCGCTTCAACGCCGAGGTCCCTATGATCGCCCTGTGGGACGATCACGACGTCGTCGACAACTGGTACCGGGAGAAGCGCCTCGACGCCGATCCGCGCTATCGGGAGAAGGAGGTCGGGGTGCTGGCACGCCATGCCGAGCGCGCCTTCCGCGAGTTCATGCCCTTGGCCGACGGGCTCGACGGGCCGATGCGCCTCTACCGCAAGTTCTCGTTCGGGCCGCGCCTCGACCTCTTCCGCCTCGACATGCGCAGCTTCCGCGCGCCCAACGGCTCGAACCGGCAGGAAGCGGCCGACCCGCAAACCGCCTTTCTCGGGCACGAACAGATCGCCTGGCTGAAACAGGCGCTCAAGGGCTCGACTGCGACCTGGAAGATCATCGCGGCCGACATGCCCCTCGGCCTCGTCGTGTACGACGACTGGCGCCGCAAGTCCGGCTTCGAAGCCGTGGCCAATGCCGATGACGGAGCGCCGCTCGGGCGCGAGTTGGAGATCGCCGGCTTGCTCGCCTTCATCAAACGCGAGGCCATCCGCAACGTGCACTGGGTCACCGCCGACGTTCACTATCCGGCCACACACCGCTACGATCCCACCCGGGCCGCCTTCCAGGACTTCACGCCGTTCTACGAGTTCGTATCAGGCCCGCTCTGCGCCGGCGGCTTCGGGCCCAACGCGCTCGACGGCACGTTCGGCCCGCAGGTCGTGTTTCAGAAGGTGCCGCCGGCCGGCCGCTTCGATCTATCGCCGCTCGAAGACTCCTGCCACTTCGGCCACGTGAAGATCGACGGACAGTCGGCTGTGATGACGGTCAGCCATCGCGACGCCGGCGGCAAGGTCATTCACTCGCTCGATTTAATACCGTCCTAACGTGATCCCGTCGTCTCGACCGGAGCACCGAAGGTGCGGGGCGGACAGACCTTTTCTCCACCATAAGCCGGCAAATCGTGGATAGAAGATCTCTCAACTACGCCGCGCTAAGCGCGGCTTCGGTCGAGATGACGGAGAAAATTAGTTCGCTTCGTCCTAAGACTGATAATCCAACCCGATCGTGCGGTAGTGCGAAGGATCCTCGGCCCAGCGTTCGCTCACCTTCACGTGCAGGAAGAGATGCACCGGGCGCTCCAGCATCTGCGAGAGCTCGTGGCGCGCGCGCGCGCCGATCTGCTTGATGCGGGCGCCCCCCTTGCCGAGGAAGATCGCGCGCTGGCCCTCGCGCTGGACGTAAATGATCTGCTCGACCCGGACGCTACCGTCGGGGCGATCCTCCCACTTCTCGGTCTCGACCGCCGCCTCGTAGGGCAGCTCCTGGTGAAGCTGCAGGAACACCTGCTCGCGGGTCACCTCGGCCGCCAGCAGGCGCAGCGGCAGATCGGCGGCCTGATCCTCGGGATAGAGGAACGGCCCCGGCGGCACGGCCTGTGCGAAGGCCGTCAGCAGATCGCCGACGCCATCGGCCTTGAGCGCGCTCACCATGAAAGTGCGCTCGAACGGCACGATGGCGTTCAGCTCGGCCGTAAGGGCCAGCAGCGTCTCGCGCGCCACCAGGTCGATCTTGTTCAGGACCAGGAAGCGCGGCGTCTTCGAATCCTTCAGCCGCTCGGCGATGGCCTTGGTCTCCTGGCCGATACCGCGCTCGGCATCGACGACCAGCGCCACCAGGTCGGCATCGTCGGCGCCCTGCCAGGCGGCCGCCACCATGGCGCGTTCGAGGCGCCGCTTGGCGACCCGGAAGATACCGGGCGTATCGACCAGAACGACCTGCGCCCGCGACGGGCCCTCGCCGGTGTCGGGAAGGTCGGTCATCGCGATGCCGATCACGCGCATGCGCGTGGTCTGCACCTTGGGTGACACGATGCTGACCTTGGAGCCGACCAGGCCGTTCACCAAAGTCGATTTGCCCGCGTTCGGTGCGCCGACGACGGCGACGAAGCCGGCCCGCGTTGCAGCTGTGCTCATGCCCCGTTCAACCTTTCCAGCAATGTCATGGCAGCGAGCCGTTCGGCCTCGCGCTTGCTGCCGCCACGGCCGCGCGCCGGGTCGTGGCCCTTGAGGATCGCATCGACCACGAAGACCGGCGCGTGCGGCGGCCCCTCGCGATCGACCTCGAGATAGACCGGCAGCGGCAGACGCCGTGCCTGCGCCCATTCCTGCAGCGCCGTCTTGGGATCGCGCGGCACCGCCACCCGGCTGCTGAGACGGGCGCCCCACAGCACGGCTACGCTGGCCGCTGCAGCCTCGAGACCGGCATCCAGGAAGATGGCTCCGAGCAGCGCTTCCAGCGCATCGGCCAGGATGTTGGGCCGCACATTGGTGCCCGGGGTGCGCTCCGAATCACCGAGGCTCAGATGGTCGCCGAGGCCGATCTCGGTGGCGATCTCCACCAGCGTTTCGGCCCGCACGAGGGCCGCATGGCGGCGCGCCAGCTCGCCTTCGCGCTCGTTCGGGAAGCGGCGCAGCAGCAGATCGGCCATGGCGAGCGACAGGACGCGATCGCCGAGGAATTCCAGCCGTTCGTTGCCGTTCGGGAAGGCGGCCTTGAGTTCGGGCCTGCGATCGAGCGCGCTGCGATGGGTCAGCGCTTCCGAAGCCAATTCGGGATGCACGAAAACATGACCCACCCCCTTCGACAACGCCGCGAAATCGACGTCTGTCGAATTCAGTGGATTGCCATGAAGAAGCGGTTCCAGCGTATCGCCTCGGGCCATTTCCACGGTTCCAGCCAGCCGGCGGCCGATGGATCGTGCGAGAAGAAGATGAACTCCGCGCGTCCGACGAGGTTCTCGGCGGGCACGTACCAGCCGAGCTGGTCGCGATCGCGTGTCGAGCCGGAGAAGTCGCGCAGCATCAGCCGCGTTCGACTGTCGAGCGAATCGTCGCGATTGTCGCCCATGACGAAGTAGCTGCCGGCCGGCACCAGGAATTCCGGCGTGTTGTCGGCCATGCCGTCGTCGCGATACTCGAGCACCGTGTAGCGGCGGCCATTCGGCAGGGTTTCGCTGTACAGCGTACCCTTCTGATAGTGGCCGTTGTTGCCCTTCACGTAGTCGCCGATCTTCAGGCGATCCACCGCCACGCCGTTGATGTGCAGCAGACCGTTCGTCACCTGGATGCGATCACCCGGCATGCCGACGATGCGCTTGATGTAGTCGGTGCGGTTCACGCCCTGGCCCTGGTCGCCGGGATACTTGAACACGGCGACGTCACCACGCTCCGGCGGCGAACCGAAGATCCGGCCCGAAAAGACTCCGAGCGAAAAAGGGAAGGAGTGCTTGCTGTATCCGTACGAATATTTCGAAACGAACAGATAGTCGCCGACCAGCAGGGTCGGGATCATCGAGCCGCTGGGAATATTGAAGGGTTCGATGGCAAAGGTCCGGACGACCAGTGCAATCAGCACGGCATAGACGACCGTCCGGACGGTTTCTCCCCATCCGCCGGTCTTTTCCAGTGCTCTCTTCCGACGCTCAGCCACGTCCGTCATCGCCGTACCAGTTTGAACGAGCCGCGGCTATAGCAGGGCCCGGCGCCCCTGTCTCCCGCTCCGGCCGCGGCATGGGAGCCTCGCCGTCCATCGAAAATGTCCTGCGCATCATGGATTGGGCACCGCCGAGATGATTACGACTGCTTGAGCCAGCGGGTATTCATCCGTGATGCTCAAGTCTATCTGGGCGGTCATGCCATCCGGCGTGATCTTCTGCAGCCGCGCCTGCGCGCCGCCGGTCAAGGCCATGGTCGGCTTCCCGCTCTTCTGATTGATCACGCCCATGTCACGCCAGAAGACCCCGGCCCGCAGGCCGGTACCCAGCGCCTTGGCGCAGGCTTCCTTGGCGGCGAACCGCTTGGCATAGCTGGCCGCCCGGGCCGCGCGGCCTTCCGAGCGCTTCTGCTCGACCTCCGTGAAGACACGCTGGATGAATCGCTCACCGAACCTTTCCAGCGACTTCTCGATACGCCGGATGTCGCAGAGGTCGTTGCCGAGGCCGATGATCACGCGGACACCCCACCGGCCCGGGCGGCGTCCATGATCCGGCGCATCTCGCGGATCGCCGGTTCGAGGCCGACGAAGATCGCCTCGCCGATCAGGAAATGCCCGATGTTGAGCTCCCGCACCTCGGGAATGGCGGCGATCGGCGCCACGTCGGCATAGCTCAGCCCGTGCCCGGCATGACATTCGAGCCCAAGCTTCGCGCACAGCGCCGCCGCCGCGGCGATGCGCTGCAATTCGGCCTGCTTGGGCGGCCCCTCGATCTCGCAATAGCGCCCGGTGTGCAGTTCAACGACCGGCGCCCCCAGTGCGACGGCCGCCTCGAGCTGGCGGGGATCGGCCTCGACGAACAGCGAGACACGGATGCCGGCGTCGCGCAGGCGGGCAATCATCGGCCTCAAGTGGTTGTGCTGGCCGGCAGCGTCGAGCCCGCCCTCGGTGGTCCGCTCCTCGCGCTTTTCCGGCACGATGCAGGCGGCGTGCGGGCGATGGCGCAGGGCGATGCCGACCATTTCCTCGGTCGCGGCCATCTCGAAATTCAGTGGCACTTTCAGTTCCCGCATCAGCCCGTCGATGTCGGCGTCGACGATGTGGCGCCGGTCCTCGCGCAGATGGGCGGTGATGCCGTCGGCGCCGGCGGCCTCGGCCAGCCGCGCCGCCCGCAGCGGGTCAGGCAGGTGCCCGCCCCGCGCGTTGCGCACGGTGGCGACGTGATCGATGTTGATGCCGAGACGCAGGGGAGTGGGCGCAGTCATACGCAACTTTCGCGGAGAGAGGTCGGGGAAGCCGTCAATTGCGGGCGCGTTCGACGGCGTTGATGGCGGGGGTGGCGCGCAGCGCCGCGGTGATGTCGGCCAAGTGCTTCACGTCGGACACTTCGACGTCGATCACCATGTCGAAGAAATCCATCGACCGGTTGACGATGCGCAGGTTGGAGATGTTGCCCTCGTGGCGGGCGATCACCGTGGACAGGCTCGACAGGCTGCCGGGCTGATTGGCGACGGTGATCTTGAGGCGGCCGGTGTAGACGCCGCCCCCGCCCTCGCTCACCGAGTCCCAGCCCACGTCGATCCAGCGCTCCGGTGCCTCGGAGAAGCTCTCCAGCGTGGCGCAGTCGATCGTGTG
>Ga0182745_1005052_pt1 | contig 10862 bp, 8 predicted proteins | sample eDN3rd30CKraftBY_FD_128523 | JGI IMG/M metagenome (GOLD analysis project Ga0182745, IMG submission 128523) | Enriched backyard soil microbial communities from Emeryville, California, USA - eDNA 3rd pass 30_C Kraft BY (version 2) (version 2) | ecosystem: Environmental > Terrestrial > Soil >... | reverse complement strand
GCAGCGCGTCGCCCTCCACGAGGAGGTGCCGCCGCGCCGCGGGGGACAGCCGGTTGTAGCGCTCGGCGCCTTCTCCGAAGCGCCAGCTCGCGCCCACCGACAGCACCGCGGGAGACACCACCGCGCCGAAGAGCGTGCGCCCCGCCAGCTCCGGCACCTGGTCCGCTTCCCGGCGCCAGTCCGCCACCACCTCGGGCCGCACCGTCACGCCCATGCGCCAGGGGCGCCCGTGCGGCCGGTACAGCAGGTCCACCGCCACGCCCGTGTCGCCGTAGCGCAGGTCGGGTCCACCGGAGTCCAGCCGGAAGGAGGCCTGCGCCGCGTACAGCCCCAGCGCGAGGATGAAGTCGTCCTGGCCGAAGGACATGGCCCCCGCCAGCACCGAGTGCGTCAGGGACACGCGGATGCGCTCGCCGGGGCCGGCGCAGGCGGCCGTGGCGCAGTAGGACACCACGCTGTTGCGCATGGCGAACCCGATGCCGAAGCGCTTGTACTGGAGCAGCAGGCCGCCCAGGAGCTGCCGGCTGTCGTGCGTCTCGTCCGGCTGGCCGTCGTTGTCCACGTCGCGCTTGCGCGTGCCGGTGAAGGGCAGGTCCAGCCAGGACAAGGTGACGCCCAGGTCCCAGTCCTTCTCCAGCGCGGGGCCCCGGTGCGCCAGCGACGCCAGGTTGCTGGGCAGGCCCGCGGCGCCCTCGGCGATGCCCACGTACGCGCCGCCCATCGCCACCATGCGCGCCGAGCCCAGCAGCGAGCCGGGGTTGAAGTACAGCCGCTCCGGGCGTGGCTCCAGCGGAGGTGTCTCCTGGGCCCACGCCGCCTGCGTGGCGCCCAGCACCAGCGCGCACCCGAGCGCCTTCCACCCCCCGCCTCCGCGTCCGACGAGACGCGCCACCCAGACGGACGTATTCACTGCGCGCGCACGACCTCCGAGAAGAGGCGGTCCGCCTCGGCGGCCAGGGCGGTGTCCCGGGCGGTGAGGCCCCCCGCGTCGTGCGTGACGAGCGCCAGCGTCACCTTCCGCCAGCGGATGTCGATGTCCGGGTGGTGGTCCGCCTTCTCCGCCGCCTGCGCCACCTTCTCCACGAAGGTGATGCCCGCCAGGAAGCTGGGGGCCTCGAAGGTGCGGCGAATCATCCCGCCCTCGTGCTTCCACTCGGTGTGCTGGGAGAGGAAGGACTGGAGCGCCTCGGGGGCGAGCAGCGTGGGTGTGGATGCCATGGCCGCCTTTCTACTCGCTCCCGCGCCCGAGGGAAGACACGCGCCGTCCATCGTCAGGGCGTGGACGGCCGCGAGTACACTCTCACGCCATAGATGGAGCCCCAGTGCTCCCGCCAGAGGTGGCGCGGGGTAGGGCGGCGCCATCACGCGCGCTCCACGGCCCTCCGCCACTTGGCCAGGTGCCGCTCGCGGGCGTCCGCCTTCATCTTCGGCTTGAACGTCTTGTCCGCCTTCCAGGCGCGGCGGATGGCGTTCGGGCTGTCCCAGATGCCCGCGCCCAGGCCGCCGAGGAAGGCCGCGCCCAGGCTCGTCGTCTCCAGGTTGCGCGGGCGCACCAGCGGCACGCCGAGCACGTCCGCCTGGAACTGCATGAGGAGGTTGTTGGCCGCCGCGCCGCCGTCCGCCTTGAACACGGGGATGTCCCGCCCGCTGTCGCGGCGCATGGCCTCCGCGAGGTCGTGAATCTGGAGCGCGATGCCCTCCAGCACCGCGCGCGCCATGTGGGCCACGGTGGTGGAGCGGTCGATGCCGGCGAACAGGCCGCGGGCCTCGGGGCGCCAGTGCGGCGCGCCCAACCCCGCCAGCGCGGGCACGAAGACGACGTCCCCGGAGTCGTTCACGCTGGCGGCCAGCGCCTCGATGTCCGGCGCGCGCTTGATGGCCTTGAGCCCGTCGCGCATCCACTGCACCGCGGCGCCGGCGATGAAGCTGCTGCCCTCCAGCGCGTATGTCGTCGTGCCGGTGCCGCCCAGCCGCCACGCGACGGTGGTGAGCAGGCCCGCCGACGAGCGCACCGGCTCCGAGCCGGTGTTCATCAGCAGGAAGGCGCCGGTGCCGTAGGTGCACTTGGACTCGCCGGGCTCGAAGCAGGCCTGGCCGAAGAGGGCCGCCTGCTGGTCTCCCGCCATGCCCGCCACGGGGATGCCGTCCGGCAGGCTGCGCATGCCGCGCGTGGTGCCGTACACCTCCGCGGAGCCGCGAATCTGCGGCAGGCACGCGGCCGGCACGGACAGGAGCGCGCGCATCTCGTCGCTCCACTGGAGCGTCGTCAGGTCCATCAGCAATGTGCGGCTGGCGTTGGACACGTCGGTGACGTGCGCGGCGCCGCCGGTGAGCTTGTAGACGAGCCAGGTGTCGATGGTGCCGAAGCACACGTCGCCCTTCTCCGCCTTCGCCCGCGCGCCCTGCAGGTGGTCTAACATCCACGTGAGCTTGGTGCCGGAGAAGTACGGGTCCACCACCAGCCCCGTCACCTCGCGGACGCGCGGCTCCACGCCCTGCTCCTTGAGCCGGCGGCACTGGTCCGCGGTGCGGCGGTCCTGCCAGACGATGGCGCGGGAGAGCGGCGCGCCGCTGCCGCGCATCCACAGGCCCGTCGTCTCGCGCTGGTTGGTGATGCCCACCGCGGAGATGTCACGGCCGTGGAGGCCGGCGTTCTTCAGCGCCCGGGCGATACACCACTCGCTGCTGGCCCAGATTTCCTCCAGGTCGTGCTCCACCCAGGAAGGCTTGGGGAAGTACTGGGTGAACTCCTTGTAGGAGCGGCCCACCACCTGCAACTTCGTGTCGAGGATGGAGACGTGCGTTCCAGTGGTGCCCTGGTCCAGGGCCAGGACGTACTTCGCCTTCGGCATGGGGTGTGTCCTCCCTACGGTGGATGCCAGCGGGAGGACCCTACCCCAGGCGGGGGGCCGGGCAGGCGTGCTTCGCGCCCGGCGCGGCGGCTAGTAGCCGTGCTGACGCCGGTTGCCGAGCATCTTGCTCAGGCCCAGGGCCGCCAGTCCGCCCAGGGCCAGCCGGGCCAGCGGGCTGGCGCGAGCACGGCCGCGGCGAGACATCAGTCCGCGGCGGTGGCCGAAGCGGCCTCGACCCCGGTTCCATCCCCCCAAGCCCGATGCGCGGCGACCGCCGATGAGGTTGTCCATTAGCGACGACATGGTGGCTCCTTGTGTCCGTCCTTGCGTTGAAAGCCCCCGCCAGGGCGGGGACGCCCCGCGGGCGCGGAGTGCCCTCAAGTTGACGCTTCCGGCCACACCGGGCAGCCCCGGCGGGAGGGAGTGCCTCCCGCGTCCCCGGCAGGCGCGGGAGGCGGCCGGGCGGTCCGCCTACCTCCCGCTGTAGATGCCGACGGCGCCGGGACGCACGATGTTGCCCGTCGCGTCCCGCTGGGCGCTGAAGGCCACCAGCACCTTGCGGTCCTCGCCGCGGCCCACCGCCTGGATGTCCCAGACGGGGAGGGCTCCCAGGCCGCCGAGCGCGGGGTTGTGGCTGACGAACTCGCCCTCGCGGTGCATGCGCATCAGCCCCCTGCCCCAGCGGTGGCCAATCCAGAGACTGCCGTCGCGCGGGTCGCGCTCCAGTGAAGAGACATAGTGGTCGCTCTCGCCCGCGAGCAGGTAGCCCATCACCTGGCCCGCGTCGTCTAGCTTCGCCAGGCCCCACGCGAAGCTGGACGCCCAGAGGGTGCCGTCCCCCATCAGCGCCAGATCGCTGACCAGGTCGTCCTTGCGCTGCTCATGGGATGGGAACTGGGGCTCGGCCACCGCGTCCGGCCAGATGTCGATGCGGTTGGCGATGTGCTTCTTCTCTTCGCTCTGCTTGCGCGCCGCCTCGAAGTTCCACGGGGCGCCGGTGCCCTCGTGGCCCACGGCGTTGGTCATGATCTTGAATCGCGTGGTCCGGATGTGCGTGCCCATCCACACGTCGCCATCCGGGCGTATCGCCACGCCCCAGACGTCACCCGCGAGCCGGCTGTCCTCGGCCGTGCTGCTGTCGCTCATCGCGATGGCCGGGTGGATGTGCTCCATGACGCCGAACTTGCAGCGCTGGCGCTTCTCGCCTCCCGCGTAGACCCACTCGTTTGCGGCGTACACCTCCGTGTTGGCGCACGCCTCACCGCCCTGGTAGTCGGGCTCGCCCCAGGCGAGCGCGTGGTTGGACGCGAACCACAGGCTGTTGCGCGCCTTGTCCCAGACGATGCGGTTCACCGTGCAGAGCTTCTCCCGGTGGCCGTAGCCCGGCACCGAGTGCGCGGGCGAGTGGATGTCGTAGTGCACCACGCGCAGCGTCCCGTCCGCCTGGAACTCGACGCGGTCGGCGTCGCCGCTCTTGAAGATGGCGGGGTCCTCGAACACGCCGGGCGCCTTGTAGAACTCGCTCTCGCAGTTGGGGCGGCCCTCGTAGCCCACGAAGACGGTGCCCGCGGGGCCCCCCGCCACCGAGAGGACCTTGAGGTAGCGCGCCTCGGGGGCCGGGTCCTTGCCCTTCCACGGGGCCCACGGTCGCAGGCCGTCCGCCAGGGTGTAGCAGCGCAGGCTGGCGGCGCCGGGGCGCAGCAGGCACAGGCCGTCCTCGCCGCCGGCCACCCAGATGTTCCCCCCTTCGTCCTGCGTGACGCCCAGCACCTCGCGGGGGCCGCCCTCGGCGGTGCCCAGGAAGCGCCAGCTGGCCTTGTCGGGAGGCACCGGCTCTCCGCCGCCCACCGGCTCGTCGTCGGGGAGGCCCGTGCCGGCGTCGGCGGGGGGCGGCGGGCCGGGGTCGGGCTCCTCTCCGCCGACGGGCGGAGGGTCTCCGTCGCCCGGCGGTGGCGGGTCCTCGGGACGCTCGGGCGGGGGCGGCTCGGTGCCCTCGTCGATGCCGTCGTCCGCGGCGGGGGGCGACTGGAGCTGGTCGTCTCCGTGACAGCTCAACAGGAGCGCCAGCCCAAGCACCCCTGCCCACCACCTGCTTCGTTCGAGTCCGCTCATACCCGGGTCCGCCTCCGGCGTCTGTCTTTGGACGTGTTGCCGCCCGTCCTGAATTCAGACGCAAGCGCGGTGCCAGGGAAGGAAGGGCGGGGAGGGGCAGGCGCGTGGGGAAGGCCGAGGGGCGCGCACGCGCCGCGCTGGCCTCGCCTGGGAACGCGGACGCCTCAGCCCCGGAGACGTGCCGCGTGTCCGCTGGAGACGGCGGTCATTCCACGCGCCCTCCGGATGGGCGCGGGCGCGTCGGCTTCCACGAAGTGGGCCACGCAGCCTGGACGCAGTTGTTCGAGGCGCCGCGCTTCCCGCGCGCCCAGGCCCGGGTTGCCGTCGAACCAGACCTCTTGGAGGTTGGCGAAGGTGGCCAGGACGTCGACGCCGTCCGCGCCCAGCCGGGTCTGCACCAGCCGGAGCGTCCGGATGCCGCCGAGGCCGGTGCGGGCCTGGAGCGTGCGCAGCAACGCCGTGTCGACCCCGGCGCCCAGCAGTTGGAACGCATCAGTCAGCGTCAGCGTGCACAGCAGGCCCAGGTCCAGGAAGCGGGCGTCCCGCAGCACCAGCTCCCGCAGGTGGCCGTCATCCCGGGTGATGAGGCCATAGACGAGCTCTCCCCTGCACCCCCTGTGCTGGATGCGCCCATCGGGGAACCAGGCTGTGTACTCGCCTCCGTCCACGTGCATCCTCGGTTGCCCCGTCACGTACCATCGCCGCTCGCACACCTCGGTGGCGAAGCCCCCCGCGTACTCGACCTCGGACGTGCAGTAGCCAGCGCGGGTGAAGGCGTAGGCGAGGCCGGTGAAGGGCCGGCCCTGGTAGAGGCGGGGGCCGTAGTCCCCGGGCAGCTCCAGCGCGGCGCTGTCCACGCGCAGCCCGCCCTCCGGCAGCGCGAGCCAGTCCGTGGAGGCGCCCACGGGGACGCCTTCGTCGACGGCCACCAGCGCGTCCAGCGTCCCGTCGCGCCCCATCCGGTACGCCACGCCCGAGAAGCGCGCCTGTCCGTGGCGGAGCCTGCCGTCCGCGCCCTGAACCAGGAAGCCTGTTCGCAGCCGCTGCACGGTCCGCCCCCTCTCCCACCGGTACGCGCCGGTGAGGTGGCCCTGGTGTGCTTCGTGCCACCGGGGAGGTTTCCGGGGCAATCCAGGCCCGGGGCAAAGCGTCTGCCCTGGCCGTCCACCATGTCCTGCTGTCTGGAGTTGGCGAACGGGGTGCCCTGGGGTCGGGAGCGGCCCGCGCGCGCTAGCGGCGGTCCTGGGCGTCCGCGTAGCCCGTCAGCTCCACGTACCCGCGCCCCGCGACGGGCTGGCCCTGGCGGGAGCCCTCCAGGCCCACCGTGCCTTCCCAGTAGACGACGGTGACGGGGAGCTCCTGGTCGGCCAGGCGCGGCGTCACCGTCAGGTCCAGCCCGAGCCGCTCCACCTGCATGCGCCAGCGCGACGGGTATTCACCGCCGCTGTGGGGGCTTCTCCAGGACTCCAGCACCGTGAGCCGCATGTCGTCGCGGCGCAGCCGCACCGGCTCGCCAGCGCCCTCGGGAGGCACCCACAGGCCCGCGCTGTACACGTCCGGCGAGCCGTCCCGCTGGCGAAGCTGGTAGTACATCAGCTCGCTCCCGTCGGAGAGCTGGAGCGAGAACCAGTCCCAGCCCACCTGGTCCGGGCCGAGCGCGCTGGTGCTCCACTCGCGGTCCATCCAGCTGTGGCCCGTCACGGTGTATATCTGACCCTTCACCCGCACCGTGCCACGCGAGGGCATGCGCGTCATCGAGTAGTAATACGACGCGTTGCCGCGCTCCGCGCTCTTCTGGCTCAGGCCGCGGTCACCTTGGAGCACCGGCGCCTTGCCGGGCTCCAGCAGCAGCTCCAGGGCTACCTCGTCCGTGCGCGCGCGCAGCCGCAGGGGCCAGGTGGACTCGCCCACGCTGGCCGTCTCCCAGTCCTCCAGCCAGACCTTGAAGGGCCGCGTGGTGGCGCCCGACAGCCCCAGCGCCACGCGGCTGAAGCGCTCCGAGGCATGGAGGGTGCCGCCCGCCACGTCCGTCACGGTGAAGTGGCCCATGTACACCTCCCGCGCGCCCCACGCGGAGGCTCGCGGCGCGGCGTCGGGGGCCAGCGCGTTGCGGAACAGCGTGAACTGGTAGCCGAAGGCGCGTCCGTCCTCCGTCTCCAGGTTGCCCGTCCAGTACCACCACTCCGTGCGGAACTCCGGGTGCGGGCCGTGGTCCTCGGGGAAGTGGAAGTCCCGGGGCTCCACCGCGCGCGCGTAGCCCTCCGTGCCGCCGCTCATGGCGCTGGCCACCGTCATTGCGCCGCCGCCCTGGCGCGTCGCGGGGAGGGGCTGCTCGTGGGTGATGAGGGCCACCGCGGCGGCCAGCCCCGCCAGCACCACCGCCGTTCCGATGACGAGTCCCCGGCCGTTGCCCATGCCTCACTCCTCCCGCAGCGCCAGCGCGGCGTTCGCGCGCGCCATCTTCCAGGCGGGATAGAGGCCCGCCAGCGCGGCGGCCACCAGCGCCAGCACCACCGCCTGCACCAGCGTCTGGGGCGTCAGCGCGAGCTGGAGCGTCCACCCGAAGGAGCGCTGGTTGATGACGTGCACCAGCACGTAGGCCAGCCCCACGCCCAGCGGCACGGAGAACAGGCCCGCCAGCAATCCCAGCAGCCCCGTCTGGAGCGTCACCAGGCCCCAGAGCTGCTCCGGCGTCAGTCCGGTGGCGCGCAGCACGGCGAACTCCCTCGCGCGCTCCAACTGTAGCGCCATCAACGCGCTCAGCACGCCCACGAAGGCCACGCCGATGGCGAGCAGCCGCAGCACGTGGGTGATGGTGAAGGTCCGGTCGAAGACGTCCAGGGAGGCCTGCCGCAGCGAGCGGTTGGCCCGCACCAGCAGCGCCTGGGCGTCTCCGGCCCGCTCGCGCACCGAGGCCACCAGCGCGTCCACGTCCTGCCCGGGAGCGGCGTACAGCGCCACGCCGCTGACACCCCGGTCGTCGAACCAGTGCTCGTAGGTGGCGCGCGGCATCAGCAGCGTGCCCACGTCCGAGCCGTAGTCGAAGTACACGCCCACCACGCGGAAGTCGCGCGGCCCCTGGTCCGTGGCCAGCCGCACCCGGTCGCCCACGCCGACGCCGCGGTGGAAGGCGAAGGGCTCCGAGACGAGGAGCGTGTTGGGGGACGACGCCAGCTCGCGCCAGGCCGCCTCTGGTGCGCCCTCCTTGAAGGTGTAGGGCCGCGCCGACGTGCGGGAGAAGTCGACGGCCATCAGGTCCGTGGGCACGCCGTCCACGCGCACGGTGGCCACGCGCAGGGTGCTGCTGCCGGCGACGCCCGGCGTGGCGCGCAGCGTCTCGGCCAGCCCGGGCAGCAGCGTGGCGCTCCCTCGCCGCGCGACGAGCGACGGCGGGGAGATGAACACGTCCGCCTGGAGCGACGCGTCCAGCCACGCCGCCACCGTGCCCCGGAAGCTGGACACCATGAGGCCCACGCCCACGGTGGTGGCCACCGCCACCATCAGCGCCGCCAGGGCCACGGCCGTGCGGCTGAGGCTGGTGTGTACGCCCCGCGCGGCCATGCGCCCCAGCAGGCCGAAGGCGGCGCCCAGCGGCGGCGCGGCCACGGCGCACAGGGCCTGCGTGGTCCACGGCACCAGCAGCGCGGCGCCCAGCAGCACGCAGAAGAGTCCTCCATAGGCGGGCGGCAGCGCCTGGGTGGGCCACGCGAGCAGCGCGGTGCCGGCGGCCAGCACCAGCAGCCCCAGCAGGGCCAGCCGCGGCGCCCGTCCGCGCGAGGCGTCCTCCAGCGTGGACCGGCGCATCGTCGTCACCGGCGGCGACCGCGCCGCCTCCCACGCGGGCACCAGCGCCGCCAGCAGCGTGGCGCCCAGCCCCAGCGTCAGGCCCTTGGCCAGGGTGAAGGGCTCCAGCGCCAGCCGCCGCACGCTCACCACGAAGTACAGGTCATTCAGCGTCTGGGTGACGAGCTGCACCAGTCCGCGCGCCAGCAGCACGCCCAGCAGCAGCCCCAGCACCGTGCCCACCGCGCCCAGCACCGCGGCCTCGCCCAGCACCAGCGCGAAGAGCTCGCGCCGGGTGATGCCCAGCGCGCGCAGGCGGCCCAGCAGCCCGCGCCGCCGCACCACGGAGAACGTCATGGTGTTGTAGATGAGGAACATCCCCACCACGAGCGCCAGCAGGGACAGCGCGGTGAGGTTGGTGCGGAAGGCCCGCGTCATCTGCTCCACCGTGCCCGCGCGCGCCGCGGCGCGCAGCAGCTCCAGGCCCTGGGGCAGGGTGGCGGCCAGCGCCTGCTCCTGCGCGTCGCCGCCCGTCAGCCGCAGGTCCACGCGCGTCAGCCGGCCCTCCTGGCCTAGCAGCTCCTGCGCGGTGGCCACGTCCATGAGCGCCAGCGCCTCCAGCGCCCGCGCGGTGTCCTCGTCGGCGGGCTCCAGCAGCCCCACCACGCGCAGCGGCCGCTCCAGTCCCTCCCGCCGCACCGGAAGCGTGTCGCCGGTGGACAGGCCCAGGGCCCGCGCGGCCCGGGCGCTCAGCATCACCGCGCCCGGCTCGGTGAGCAGCGCGCTCACGTTGCCCCCCGCCTCGCTCCGGGCGTAGTCGCGGAAGGGGGCCTCCGCGAAGGGGTCCACGCCCAGCACGGTGAGCGTGCGCTTGTCGCCCACCGCCGCCTGGATGTGGCCCTCCACGACGGGCGCGGCCACCGGCGCGCCGGGGCGCACGCGCAGGTCGCGGTACACCGTCTCCGGCACGCCCGTGGCGCCGCCCACGAGCTGGTGCGTGGCGCGTCCGGCCACCGCGTCGGTGGAGCGCTCGAAGGCGCGCAGGGCGCTGCCGCTCGCCAGGTCGATGGACACGACCACCGCCACGCCCAGCGCGATGCCCAGCAGCGACAGCGCCGTCAGCCAGGGGTGGCGGCCCAGGTGGCGAAGGCTGGAGCGGACCAGCAGCCCCCTCACAGCGCCTCCTTCCGCGCGGGCGCCCGGGGCGTCTCCACCAGCCGGCCGCCCTCCATCGTCAGGACGCGGTGGGCGCGGGACACCAGCCCGGGCTCGTGCGTGACGACGAGCGCGCAGGTGTTGCCCTCGCGCGTCAGCGACTCCAGCAGGTCCAGCACCTGCCGCCCCGTGGCCTTGTCGAGGTTGCCGGTGGGCTCGTCCGCCAGCAGCAGCGGCGGCGCGTGGGCCAGCGCCCGCGCCACCGCCACGCGTTGCTGCTCGCCGCCGGACAGCCGGTCCGGGAAGCTGCGCGCGCGGGTGCCCAGCCCCACCTGCTCCAGCAGCGCCCGCGCCCGGGCGCCGGCCTCCGTGGCGCCATGTCCGTTGAGCTCCAGGGGCAGCCGGACGTTCTCCTCCACCGTCAGCGTGGGGAGCAGGTTGAAGGCCTGGAAGATGAAGCCGATGCGCTCACGCCGCAGCAGCGTGCGCTCGCGCTCGCTCAGCCGCCCCAGGTCGCGCCCGTCCACGCGGACCTCGCCCTGGCTGGGCAGGTCGATGCCGCTGATGAGGTTGAGCAGGGTGGACTTGCCCGAGCCGCTGCGCCCCAGCAGCACCACGAACTCTCCCCGGCGCAGGGAGAGCCGGACGCCGGAGAGGACCTCGCGCACGGTGTCGCCCTCGGCGTAGGCCTTGGTGACATCGCGCAGTTCGACCAGGGGAGCGGAGTCGGGCGCGGGCATGGGGCCTCTCCATACACGGATGCCGCGCGCTCCGCTGCTTCCTCCGCCCGTGCATGGCCGCACCCCGCTCAGGCGCCGGCGGCGGGCGAGGAGGACTCCTGGCGGGACGGGTGCCGCCGCTGGGCCAGGAAGTCTCCCACCTCCGCCGCGAGCAGCGGCCCCGCCGTGTCCCGGGGGATGATGTGGAAGCCCTGCCGCAGCGAGAGCACGCGCACCGACG
>Ga0182745_1005046_pt1 | contig 10870 bp, 8 predicted proteins | sample eDN3rd30CKraftBY_FD_128523 | JGI IMG/M metagenome (GOLD analysis project Ga0182745, IMG submission 128523) | Enriched backyard soil microbial communities from Emeryville, California, USA - eDNA 3rd pass 30_C Kraft BY (version 2) (version 2) | ecosystem: Environmental > Terrestrial > Soil >... | reverse complement strand
TACACCGGGACGTTCCGGGGGCGCCGGCTGTCGGTGATGGGGCATGGCATGGGGGTTCCCTCCATCTCCATCTACGCCACCGAGCTCATCCGGACGTATGGCGCCCGCGTCATCATCCGCGTGGGAAGCTGCGGTGCGTTGAGCACGGACGTGAAGGTCCGGGACGTCATCGTCGCCACGGGCGCCGGGACGGACTCGAACGTGAACCGGATGCGGCTGATGGGGCACGACTTCGCCGCGGTGGCGGACTTCACGCTCGCGCGCCGGGCGATGGAGGCCGCGGAGCGGCGCAACAAGCCTGTGCGGGCCGGGGCCGTCTTCACCTCGGACCTCTTCTACCATCCGCAGGAGCAGCTCAACGCCACGCTGGCGCGCATGGGCATCCTGGCCGTCGAGATGGAGGTCGCCGGGCTCTACGGTGTCGCCGCTGAGTCGGGCGCCCGGGCCCTGGGCCTGCTCACCGTGTCGGACCACATCATCACCGGCGAGTCGCTCTCGCCGCAGGAACGGCAGACGACGTTCGACGAGATGATTGAGTTGGCCCTGGACGTCGCGGTCGCAGAGCCCACCCCGTAAATCCCGCGTTGCGGGGCTGACGAGCAGGGAGCGGGGCCTCCCTGTCTGCTCTGGATGTACGAGACGGCTGCTCCCGGAGCCCTTCCAGGCGCCGGGAGCGGCCAGATTTCCCGGACGGTGCTTTGTGCCCAGCGGGATTCCGGGCCATTCTCCGCCCCGGTGCGTTATCCAATCTGGCTCCTGCTTGTCTGCGCCGGCTGTGCCGCGCGCATATCTCCTCACGCTGGCTCTGCGCCGGCCGCCGCCGCGCGTGCCCAGGACTCCGTCCCGGTAGCCGCCGCCGAGCCGCCGCCGCCTGCCGCCGAGCCCTCCGTGACGCCTGCCGTGGACGCCGAGCCGGTGGTCGCGGAGGCCGCGTCCACCGAAGCTCCGGCCGCGCCCGAGGCGGCGCCATCCCGTGACGGCTGCGCGCTCAGCGCCGAGGACCTGACGTCCGACGAGGACGAGCTGGCCGAGGGTGAGGGCGACGACGGCGAGAAGGAGACGCCGGAGGCCGTGGCGTCGGGCGCGGCGCCCGAGGGGCCGCTCTACACCGCGGACATCTCCGACGAGGAGCTGGCGCGGCGGTGGAAGCAGGAGATTGCCTCGCTGGGCTCCATGGCCGTGGGCTTCGCGCACAGCGGGCGGCTGGTGAACGGCAAGCAGTTCCCGCAGGGCGAGGACTGGATTGTGGTCACCCCCGCTGGCGCCTGGGGCACCGAGGAGACCGTCGACTACCTGGCCGAGGCCATCCGTGACGTGCGCGCCCGCTTCCCGAACGCGCCTCCGCTGCGCGTCAACGGCATGAGCCACAAGGAGGGCGGCCACATGCGCCCCCACAAGAGCCACCAGAACGGCCGCGACGTGGACGTGGGCTTCTACTACCCGACGGTGGACCCCATCCGTACCCGCGCGCGCGAGCACGTCATCGACGTGGGCTTGAACTGGGCGCTCATCCGCTCGCTGCTCATCAAGACGGACGTGCAGATGATTCTCGTCGACCGTCGCGTGCGCAAGGTCATCTACGACTACGCGGTCCGGGCGGGCGAGGACAAGGCGTGGCTGGACTCGGTTTTCAACGACGGCTTCACGGGGATTGTCCGCCACGCTCGCGGTCACCGCGACCACTTCCACATCCGCTTCCACAACCCGCGCGCCCAGGAGCTGGGGCGCCGCGTGCAGCCCCTCCTGTCGCTCCAGCCGGAGCACAACGTCACCACGCACCGCATCCGGAACGGGGACACGCTGGGCGGCATCGCGCTCAAGTACGGGTCGACGGTGGCGCTGATCAAGAAGGCGAACCGGATGAGCAGCAACTTCCTGCGCGCGGGCAACCGGCTGACCGTGCCCCTGCGTGGGCCCTGCACGCACTGCCCCGTGCCGCCGCCGTTCGTGCTGCCGCCGCGCAGGCTGCCGCCGGACGCGGTGGCGCCCGCGCTGGTGGCCGCCGCCTCCAAGGCTCCGGCGAATGACTGCGCCCGGCCGGCGTCCGCGGAGGGCCAGTCAGTGGCAGCCGCGGCGCCCGCGGTGGGCGCCGCCTCCGTCGAGGCCGCTGCGGCGGTGATGCCCTCGGCGACCTCGGCCACCGCCGTGAAGCCCGCCTCTGGCAGCTCGATCGATGTCGCGGCGCCCGTGAAGCCCGCCCCCGCCATCAACGTGGCGTCGACGACCGTCCCCGCCGTGCAGCCGGCCGCCGTTGAGCCCGTGCGCGAGTCGGAGCAGGGGGCCGCTGGTATCAGCCACGGCCGCTGACTTCCGGCCGTCCACCAGCCGGGCCCGGGCCCCGTGTCATCCGCGCGGTGACACGGGGCTCGTTCGTTGTGGAGTGTGGTAGCACGGGGCCGTCCATGGCGTTTCCTCCGCACAAGGGACGCTCACTGGCCCACAAGGCCCGTCAGCGCTCACCCGGCCACCACTACAACGCGAGCTTCATGTCCGCCGCCGACCGGGCGGAGACCCTGAGCTGGCTCGCGACGCTCCGCCCGCTCTGGGAGGAGCGCTACTCCAAGCACTTCCCGCCTCCTCCGGGGCAGTCGCAGCGGAGGCTCCTGCGGCCGGTGTACTGGCTCGGCAACTGGCAGTTCGCGTGCCTCGACTACTACCACCCGCCCAAGGGCGTGCTGAACCGGTGCGTCCAGGCCGAGCCCTTCCCCGCGGTGCTCCAGCGGCAGGTGGCGAAAATCGAGGAGCTGGCGCGGCGGATGTATCGCGGGCCGGACTTGCCTCCCCGCTGGCACCTCAACACCTGCCTGGTGAACTTCTATGGCAGCCGGTGGGAGGACGGCCGCTGGGTGGACTCCGCGCGCGTGGGCGAGCACAAGGACTTCGAGCCCGGCCCGGTGGCCTCGCTGTCCTTCGGCGAGCGGGCGCTCATCCAGTTCGTCACCTCCTCGCGTCCGGGCGAGCGGGACGCGGTGGTGCTGGAGCAGTGGCTGGATGACGGCTCGCTCCAGCTCTTCGGGGGCGCGCGCTGGAAGGAGCAGACCTTTCACCGCGTGCAGCGCGTGGATACGCGCACCGGCCGGATGCTGGCCCCGGAGCTGCTGGACTTCCGTACCCGCCGCATCAACCTCACGTTCCGCTTCGTGCCGGACGAGCACGTGGTGCCATTCGCGGCCCTGTCTCCGGAGGCCCGCGAGGACGTGCGGCCTTATGTGGCCCAGCTCGCGAAGGGCAGCGCCTTCTTCCGGGACGCGCTGGCGCGGGAAGCGGCAGGGGCGCCGGGCTGACGCGCGGCGCCCACCCAGCTAGGGGCGGCGCTTGCCGTGCGAACGCGCGTGTCGACCGGGGGCCTGTCCCGCCTCGCGCTTCGACTGCCCATGGTCCTTCTGCGGAGGCCCCGGATCTCGCTGCGCCGCCAGGAACTGCTCCCACGCTTCCTTGAAGACGGGGTCCTCGCGCGGCACGGGGACGCGGGGAATCTCCGAGCGCATCAGGTGCTCGATGCGCGTGATGACCTGGCCCTCGCGCGTGGTGGCGAAGGTCGACGCGACACCGCTCGCCGCGGCGCGCGCCGTGCGGCCGATGCGGTGGACGTAGTCCTCGGGGGCGTGGGGGAGGTCGTAGTTGATGACGTGGCCCACGTCCTCCACGTCGAGCCCGCGCGCCGCGATGTCGGTGGCCACGAGGCAGCGATAGGTGCCATTCCGGAAGCCCTCCATGGCCTGCTTGCGCTGGTTCTGCGTGCGGTCCGCGTGCAGCACCGCGGACCGGTAGCCCGCCCGCTGGAGGGCTCGCTGCACCTTGTCCGCGCGCTCCTTCGCGCGGGTGAACACCAGCGCCGTCGCCGCGTCGCGGGCCAGCAGCGTGAGGAGCAGGGGCGTCTTCTCCTCGGGGCGGAGGAAGTACAGGCGCTGCTCGGCGCGCTCCGCGGGCGTACCACTGCGGGTGACCTCGAGGCGCACGGGCTCGTACAGCCGGCCCCGGACGAAGCGGCTGACGTCCGGCCCGAGCGTCGCGGAGAACAGCAGCGTCTGCCGGCGGCGGGGGAGGAGGGAGAAGATGCGCTCCAACTGCGGCAGGAAGCCCATGTCGAGCATCCGGTCCGCCTCGTCCAGGACGAGTGCTTCCAGCCGCGGGAAGCGGACGGCGGCGTTCTCCATCAGGTCCACCAGCCGCCCCGGTGTGGCGACGACGAAGGAGGGGTGCGCCTCCAAGGCCTGGACCTGCCCGCCCATGTCCTCGCCGCCGATGACCGTGGCGCTCGTGAGGCGGCGTGGCTCCGCGAAGAACCGCACCGGCTCGGCGAGCTGCTGCACCAGCTCCCGCGTGGGCGCGAGCACCAGCGCGAGCGTGCCCTTCCTCCCGGCGAGGCGCTCCACCAGGGGGATGACGTAGGCGGCCGTCTTGCCCGTCCCGGTGGCCGCGCAGCCGATGACGTCCCGGCCGGCCAGTGCGGGAGGGATGGCCTGCTGCTGGATGGGCGTGGGCCGCGTGAAGCGCGCGCGGCGCAGCGCGCCCAGCGTCTCCCGCGAGAGGCCCAGTTTTTCGAAGGAGTCGCTCACGGCCTCCGGGGTACCACGCCAGCGGGCCTCGTGGGAAAGAGCCTCGCGCGGTTCCTGTCGTCCACCAGGGTGACGGCCGCCGTGATTCCTGCCCGCCAGGCGGGCATGATGGGCTGGCCCGGAACGCCTGATGCCTCCTGTCGCCGCCTCGCCGTCCTCCCCGTCGCTGCCCGTGGTGCTCGACACCAACGTGGTCCTCGACCTGCTCGTGTTCGATGACCCGCACACCCGCCCCCTGGCCGCCGCGTTGGAGGCCGGGGTGCTCACCGCCTGGACGGATGCGGAGACGTTGGCGGAGCTGGGCTATGTGCTGGCCTCGCGCAACTTCCAGCCGGGGCTGGCGGCGGCCGTGAGGACCGCCGCGTTCGAACGCTATCGGGCGCAGGTCCGCATGGCGCCGGGCGCTGACGGCGCGCCGCCGGTGTCGCTGCCTCGATGCAAGGACCGCGACGACCAGAAGTTCCTCCAGCTTGCCGCGCGGGCCGGTGCCGCATGGTTGGTGAGCAAGGACAAGCGGGTGCTCTCGATGGCGGACCGTGTGGGCTTGCCGTTCGTCATCCTCTCGCCACGTCAGGCGGTGGCTCGCATACCACCCAAGAGGTAGATACAGATTGCCTGCGGCGGAACATCTTTCGCGGCGAGCTGCGAATGCGCTCGAACCCCAAGCGAGAGAACATGTTCCGGATTGCATTGGTCGTGATGGTGGCCGTCTCCGCGCTCATTGGCTGCGGCGGCGATGACGAGAAGCCCGGGGACACGCCCCAGACGCTGGACTGCAACACCTCGAGCTGCGCGGGCTGTTGTTTCAACAACGTCTGTCAGACGGGGACGGCGGTCTCGGCGTGTGGAAAGGCCGGCGCCGCGTGCCGGGTCTGCGGCAACGCCCAGGTGTGCAAGGTGGACCAGACCTGCGGCGTGGACCCGGAGGGCGTCTGGCGCGTGCAGCCCATCGCCGCCCAGATTACGCCCAGCAACAACGGCGCGTCGTGGGACGTGGATGGCTCGGCGCCGGACGTGGTCGTCGTGCTGTGGTGCCCGGGCTCGCCCGTCTCGACGTCCACTCCCGAGTCGGAGGCCTATACCCCCTCCTGGACGATGGGGGGATGTACCGCGCGCGCGAGTGAGTTGCTCGCGGAGCCGTGGGTCTTCCAGCTCTGGGACCGCGACGTGTCGAGCCATGACAGCATCACCGATCGCCTCGCCTTTCGCTTCACCGAGCAGAACTTCTCCGATGGCACCGTCACCTTGGGCGCCTCGGGAGGCATGATGTCGCTGACGGTGCAGCTCCAGAAGCAGCCCTGAGCCCGCAGTGGGCCAGCCGCGCGAGTCCGGCGGCGGGCTTCGTGCCCGCCGTGGAGCGAGCTGCTCCGCTCCAACGTGACCTGGAAGACGTCATCCCCCGAGGCGGGCGCGCGGGGACACGGTGGACTCGCGCTGTAGGCGTGTCTGGAGGGGACGCGGTACAACTCCGGGTCATGCACGCCTATGAAATTCAAGCGGGGTTCGGGCTGGACAAGCTGGTGCGCGTCGAACGGCCGGACCCAACGCCCGGTCCCATGCAGGTGCGGGTGCGCGTGAAGGCCACGAGCCTCAACGCGCGCGACCTGATGATGGTGGAGGGCCGCTACAACCCCCGCCAGAAGCTGCCGCTCATTCCCAATTCGGATGCGGCGGGCGTGGTGGACGCGGTGGGGCCGGGCGTGACGCGGGTGAAGCCCGGCGACCGGGTGATGGGCCTCTTCGCGCAGGCGTGGAGCGCCGGAGAGCCCACGCGCGCCGCGCAGGTGAGTACGCTGGGGGGCCCGCTGGATGGGGCGCTCGCGGATACGGTGCTGCTGCACGAGGACGGCGCGGTGCCCACGCCCGCCTATCTCTCGGATGAAGAGGCTGCGACGCTTCCGTGCGCGGCCGTCACCGCGTGGAGCGCGCTCGTCACCTACGGGGCGCTCAAGGCTGGGGACACCGTGCTGCTCCAGGGGACGGGCGGCGTCTCCATCTTCGCGTTGCAGATTGCCAGGCTGATGGGCGCGCGAATCATCATCACCTCCAGCCGTGACGACAAGCTGGCGCGGGCCCGCGAACTGGGGGCGCATGAGACCATCAACTATGTGTCGACGCCTGACTGGGACAAGGCCGCACGCGCGCTGACCGGGGGCGTGGGCGTCGACCACGTCGTGGAGGTGGGTGGCGCGGGAACGTTCGAGAAGTCACTGCGCTCGGTGCGGCCCGGTGGCACGGTGTCTGTCATTGGCGTGCTCAGCGGTGGGGCGGGGGCCGTGCCGCTGACGTCCATCCTGATGCAGAACCTGCGGGTGCAGGGCATCTTCGTGGGGCACCGCCAGGGCTTCGAGGCGCTCAATCGGGCCTTCACCCAGCATCAGGTCCGGCCGGTGGTGGACCGCGTCTTCGCCTTCGAGGAGGCGCGGGCCGCCTTCGAGCACCTCAAGAGTGGCGCGCACTTCGGCAAGGTGGTCATCCGGGTCCCTTGAGCCACGCTGGCGCGCTCTACCCTGTACCTCAGAGGTAGATGGACGGGCCCGAGGACGCGGTCCGCTCCGATGGGTCCTGCGCCTTACGAGGTGAAGGCGGCCTCCGGGAGGATGTCCGCGCCGCCCGGCCTCGGCCCACGCCGTGACGGTGTGGGCCTTTCATCGGTGGGCGCGACCTTGCGCCGCGTCTCGTCGTTGGCCGGCGAGCGGGGACGGGATGACGGCTCAGGAGCCTGTCTCGGGAGGACCTGGCTCGGAAGAGGGGGCCGGACGGGCGACATAGGAGACCTGGGGGCCTGCCGTGCGCGTGGCGCGTGGCCCCCCGCGTCCCTGCTGCCGGGGGCCGTTGCCATTGCCTGGGAGGCCCGGGCGGGTTTCGACCAGCGGCTGGGGCCTGCCATTCGCGCCGCCTCGCCGCTCTCCGCCACCCCGAGGGCCCTGGCCGACCTGTGCCGGATAGGCGTCACGGGGAGCGCCGTCACGTGGTCCGGGGCGGGCGTTGCCTCCCATGCGCGGCTCGTTCGGCTGGGGGGCTCGGCCTTGCCTCGGCTCATGGGGGGCCGGACGGCCCTCATGGGAGCGGAAGCGGCCATTGTCATTGCCGCCCATGCGCGCGTCGTTAGCGCCCGGGCTGCCGTTGCCGCCTCCACCCATGCGTCCATCGTTGGAACGGAAGCGGCCATTGTCGTTGCCGCCTCCACCAACGCGTCCATCGTTGGCGCGGAAGCTGCCATTGCCGCCGTTGCCCGGGCGCGCGTCGTTAGCGCCTGGGCTGCCGTTGCCACCTCCACTCATGCGTCCAGCGTTGGAGCGGAAGCGCCCATTGTCGTTGGCGCCCATGCGCGTGTCGCTAGGGCCTGGGCGGCTGTTGCCACCGCTGCCGATGCGCGCGTCGTTGGGGCCCGGGCGGTCGTTGCCACCGCCACCCACGCGTCCATCGTTGGGGCGGGAGCTGCCATTGCCACCGCTACCGATGCGCGCGTCGTTGGGGCCCGGGCGGTTGTTGCCACCGCCACCCAAGCGTCCATCGTTGGGGCGGGAGCTGCCATTGCCACCACCCGCCATACGTGGCCCGTTCGCGGCTGGGCGCGGGCCATTGCCGCCGCCGGTCCGTGGCCCATTCATGGGCGCGCGTGGGCCACTGCCGCCACCGCGCGGCGGGGGCTTCCCGCCGCCAAAGCCCCGGTTCCGGCCGCCTCTCGGAGGGGGCGCCGCCGCGGGCTTACCGCGTGCACCACCGCCCTGCCTCAGCACCAACGCCTCCAGCTCTCGGAGCTCCGCCTCGGCGGCCTCCTCGGGCGTCATGGCGCGTGCGGGCGCCGCCAGCTCCAGGGGCGCGGGCTCCAGGGAGTAGCCGTCACGGCGCTCCTCGCGCGGGGGACGGAGGCCGGAGTCTCTCGGGCCTCCTCGGCCCTGGCGGCGGGGGGCATCCCGGTAGGTGCCCGACGGCGTGAAGTCCGGGGTGAGCTCCCGGCGCACGTAGGCGTTCCAGATTTCCCCTGTGTCGCCCGCGGTGCCATGCAGCCAGGGCGCGATGCCCGCGAGGAAGTTGCGGACGTTGTCCAGGTCGCGCCGGAAGTAGAACTCCGCGCGGTTGTTGCGGGCGGCGGCCACCGTCTGCGGGAAGTCGATGATGACGGGCCCCGCGTAGCTCATGAGGATGTTGTACGGGGACAGGTCGCCGTGGACGAGGTCGGCGCACAGCATGTTGATGACCTGTGTCCGCAGGTCCAGGTAGAGGGCTTGCGCCTCCTCGGGCGTGGTGGGCGGTGCCTCCACCATGCGGGGGGCGGGGTGGCCCGCCGCGTCCAGCACCACCTCCATGAGGAGGATGCCCTCGTAGAACATCACCGGCGTGGGCACGCGCACGCCCTGGGCGTGCAGCTTGTAGAGCGAGTCCGACTCCGCGCTCTTCCAGGCATCCTCGGCGGCGTTCTGGCCGAAGCGGCTGCCCTTCTCCATGGCGCGGCGCGTGCGCGAGTTGCGCACCTCCCGCCCTTCCCGGTAGCCCGCGTTGTTGCGGAAGTTGCGCTCGTGGCGCTCCTTGTACAGCTTGGCCGCGACCACTTCTCCGGCATGCTGGACAAGCCATACCTCTGCTTCCTTGCCCGTCTTCAACTGGCCGATGACGGCTTCGATGATGCCATCGGCCAAGAGGGTCTCTAGCGAATCATTCATTCAGACGCGGGATTCCAGTGGGGGCCGGGCAGGATTGTCGGCGCAGTGACGAGCGTGCGGGCGGCCCTGTTCGCGGCGCACGGCGGCATGTGAACATCTCGCGGGCCCTCCTTGCTACCAACACGGTGCGGCAAGCGGCCAGGGAAGCTGGCGAATGGCCTGCCAGCAGTATGCATCCCGGTATTCCAGGGGAACCAGGGGTCCGAGGGGCGGGGTGGGTCATCTTGGACCAGGACTCTGTCCCCGGAAAGGGAGTCCTGCCCGCGGGGGCCTTCTGAGTTCATCCCGTGAGCCTGGCTCGGCGCACTCGTCATGCGCGGCTCTTGGACCCACATGGCGGAGCGCTACGATGCGCCCGCTGAGGGAGGGGTTCACCATGGCGACGAAGTCACGCAAGACGGCTGTTGCGAAGAAATCATCCCGACGGAGCTCGACGGCGAAGAAGGCCGCGGCCAAGAAGGCACCCGCGAGGAAGACCGCGGCGAAGAAGGCCGCGGCCAAGAAGGCGCCCGCGAGGAAGCCTGCCGCCAAGAAGGCACCCGCGAAGAAGGCCGCGCCGAAGAAGCTCGCGACCCGGAAGACGTCATCCAGGAAGACTCCTGCGAGGAAGACGTCGGCGCGTGCGCCATCTAGGGCGAAGAAGGCCGCCCGGCCGGTGACGGGTTCGCCGGACATCGTGCAGGTGGAGACGACGTCCGCGGGCTTGCAGCCGCTGGCGCCCGTGCATGCCCCGGTGGATGACCTCAGCAGCTCCGGCAACGAGGTGCTCGACATCTTCCAGCGCTACGACCGCGACCGGACCGGCACCATCGACCGCGCCGAGTTCGCGCGCCTGCTGGAGGCGCTCGGCCAGAACATCTCCGATGAGGAGCTGGAGATCGCAATCGACATCGTCGACACGGACCGGACCGGGAAGATCTCCTGGAATGAGTTCAAGGACTGGTGGAACAGCCGCTGACCCGGCGCACCAGGCCCGGCTTGGACCGCGCGGCCCTCTGGCATGATTGTGGTCCGAGACGACCTGCATTCTCGTGGTAGGGGGAAGGGTGGCTGATCTGGCATCGAGCGCATACGCGGCTGTCTTCGAGCACTCCCGTGAAGGAGTGCTCGTGCTGGATGCTGGTCAGCGAGTCGTGGAGGTCAACCGCGCCGCGGAGCGAATCTTCGGGCCTCGCTCCGGGTATGTGGGCCAGCCGGTGGGGCTGCTGCTTCCTGGCTGGCGTCCCCCCGAGGCGAGCGCTCCCTCCGATGCGGCCTTGCGAGAGACGGAGCTCGCGGGCCAGCGTCCAGGCGGCACGGGGCCCGCCGTCTATCTGCGCGTGCTGACGCTTCCGGTTCCGGGCGGGGACGATGCGGGCTGGGTGCTGCAGCTCCAGGACATGACGGCGCGGCTGGAGGTGGAGGCCTCCCTGCGCCAGCAGAAGGAGTTCTTCGAGGCGGTGGTCATCAACAGCCCGGTGGCCATCATCACCATCACCCGCCAGTTCCGCGTGCTGTCGTGGAACCCCGAGGCGACGCGGCTGTTCGGGTACACGCCCGCCGAGGCGCTCGGGAGGCACATCTTCGACCTGGTGGCCACCGAGCCGACCGTGCTCCCAGAGGCGCAGCAGGCCTCGCGAGAGGTCGTGCTGCGCGGGCACCTGC
>Ga0182745_1005045_pt1 | contig 10870 bp, 9 predicted proteins | sample eDN3rd30CKraftBY_FD_128523 | JGI IMG/M metagenome (GOLD analysis project Ga0182745, IMG submission 128523) | Enriched backyard soil microbial communities from Emeryville, California, USA - eDNA 3rd pass 30_C Kraft BY (version 2) (version 2) | ecosystem: Environmental > Terrestrial > Soil >... | reverse complement strand
TGTGCTGCGCTACAAACGCCACTACTTCATGGCCAGCGGCATAAAAGCGAGTGTGGCTGCCGAGGAATTTCTGGAACATGCCAACCAGGAAGCCGAACATGCCGACAAGTTGGCCGAGCGCATCGTGCAACTGGGTGGGGAACCGGACTTCAACCCCGACAACCTGACCAAGAACTCGCATGCCCAGTACGTGGCCGGCAACTCGCTGAAAGAGATGGTGCTGGAAGACCTGGTGGCAGAGCGGATCGCCATAGACAGCTACCGGGAAATCATTCAGTACATCGGGGATAAAGACCCGACTACCCGTCGCATATTCGAAGACATCCTGGCGCAGGAAGAAGAACACGCGGACGATATGTCCGACCTGCTGCAAGGCCTTTGATTTCCGACACCCTTCTGGGGCCGCTTTGCGGCCCCTGCTATTTCTGCGCCTTTACCGTTGCCGGCGCCTTGCCTGCCTTCATCTGCTGCAACAACGGTGTGCACTGGTTCGGGTCATCCCCGCTGCTGGGCGCAATCAGCGCCAGCAACCCCGCCGCCGGCCCGGCAACAACACCCAGCGCAACCATCCCTGCGCCGCGCAACGCCAGCGGCAGTGCCTGCACACCGGCGCTCGGTTTGACAAACGGTCCGCGCACATACAGCGGTGAACGTAGCGAGAACAACCGCAGCCCTTTCGATTCCGGGGTGATGTTCAAATCCAGTTGCTCGGAAGCGAAATTTGCCGTGCCGTTGATGTAGATGATCGCGTTCTCGGTATCGAAGATGAACAGTCGCGTAGTCGCCAGGCCATCCTTGATGCCAACATCGGCAGCCGCACAGTTGATCTTCACGTCCTCATCACCAAACAGCTTGCCGACCACATAGTTGCCCACGTTCAACCCGGCAATTTCCATCAGGCTGCGGCTGATGGCGCCATCGTTGATCAGCATGCGCAGGTCGCCATTGGCTGTACCCAGCAAGGCGGCTACCGAGTTGCCACGGCCGCTGATGTCGGCGTCACCATTGAGCTCACCAAAACTGGTCTGCATAGGCGCAAAGGTGGGGAACAGCTGCTTGAGCTTGAAGCCCCGCGCAGTCAACTTCGCACGCCCCTGCAAGGGCACGCTGCGCCCGTCCAGGCGGATGTTGGAGGCCAGACTGCCGCCAGCCACGCCAAAGCGCAGGGGCTCCAGACGCAACAGGCCGTCTTCGAGAACCACATGGGCCGACAGGTCATTGAACGGCAGCTGCGCGCTGTGCACGATGCGCTTGCCAGCAAAAGTGACGTCAGCGTCCATCGTGCGCCAGCGCTCGGTGCGAAACGCCTCCACTGGCAGCACCTTACCTGCAGGCTGCTTGCTGGCACCGCCGCGGGCCTTCTGTTCGGCATTGGAGTCGGCGCCGATCAGCGGCGCCAGGTCCTTGAACAGCAACTGGTTCGATACCAGGTTACCGGACAGTCTGGGCCGTGGCTGACTGGCAACGAAGGCCAGGTCCCCGTGGATATCGCTGTCGCCGATCTTGCCGTTGAAGCCCTGGTAATTGAACGTCGCCCCTGCCGCCGCATGCAGGTTGGCGCTGAGGCGACCGTCGGTGGAATAGGCCGGGGTGTCAGGCAAGGTGACCCCGGTCAAGGGGTAGAGGTTACCCAGGCTGGCACCCGACAAACGCAGGCGCAGGTCGAGGGCGCCAAGATTACGCGGGTCGGTGAGGGTGCCGGCGAGGACCACATGGGTGTCGGCGATGCGCACGTCGGCCTGCAGCGGGAACGGCTGGCTGGCGTCCTGCAGGGCCAGCAGGCCACCGATCTTGCCGGTGCCGGACACTGGCTGGCCTTTATAGCGGCCCTGGGCCTTGAGGCCGAAGGCATAGTCCTGCGCACCACCGACCTTCTCGGCACTGGCCTTGCCGACAATCTCACTGAACGGGATTGGTTTGCCAAGCGGGTCGATCTGCAGCTTCATGCTGGTTTTCAGGGTCTGGTCGTCGAAGCTGACGTTGCCCTGATCGAAGCCGATGGCGCCGATGTCCAGCTGCCATTTGGAAGGTTCAGCGTTTTCATCCTTGGGGCCGAAGTCGAAGACCCAGTTGGCACGGCCATCGGCCAGGCGAGTGAGGCTGGCAGTGGGCTTGGTGAGGTTGATGCGGGGTATGCTGATCTGCTGGAACACCAGCGGCAGCGGCGCCAGGCGAAACTCCACGCGCTCAAGGCCGACCATCTTCGGCTCCTTGAGCCACTCGGGGTTGCCCAGCGTCAGGTCTTCGGCAATGAAGTGCGGCCAAGGCACCCAGGCACGCCAACCGCCCTCTTCGGGTTCGGTACGCCAGTGCACGGCGAGGTTGCCGTTGATCGCGAAGGGCCGATGCAAGGCTTCGGAGACCTTCTCGTTGAGCAATGGCTTGACGCGGTTCCAGTCGAAGGTGGCAATCACTACCACCAGGATCGCCAGCACGGTGAGCAGGCTGGCGAGGGTCCAGACGAGGATTCTGGCGGGACGCGTCATTGCGTAATTCTCCTTGCGGCATGACAGAAAACAGGCGCAGCGATGGCCTCAATAACTCCGACTGATGAAAACCCGCGAGGTTTTATCGATGGCGCCATGATAGCGAAGTTTTTCCTGGCCTTTTGCTCAGGAATCTGTCGCGCCACGGCGCACATGTTACCTACCATCAACAGGGTCAGGGGATTGTCATTACGCCTGCAAGGCTTGGAATAGAGGCCTTTCCAACCTCTATCAATATGGTCGATTGTTACCATTACCCATATGAACTTCTCTCTGGCGTTACGCGGCGTAGCATTGGCTCCGTACCCACTTTCCAGCCCCCGAGAGGAGCACCGAAATCATGAAACGCCATCTGCTGACCCTGACCCTGTCCCTTCTGGCCGCCAACGCTTTCGCCCTGCCAGCGTCCGAGCAACACCTGACGTCCGAAGCGCGCTCCAGCGCTGCCGAAATTGCCCAGCCGCTGAAAGCCGTAGCTGAAGGTGGTTCTGATCGCCTGATCGAACGCACTGGCCGTGTCGCCGAAGGTGGCTCGGATCGCCTGATCGAACAAGCTGGCCGTGTCGCTGAAGGTGGCTCGGATCGCCTGATCGAACAAAGTGGCCGTGTTGCTGAAGGTGGCTCGGATCGCCTGATCGAACAAGCTGGCCGTGTCGCCGAAGGTGGCTCGGATCGCCTGATCGAACAAAGTGGCCGAGTTGCTGAAGGTGGCTCGGATCGCCTGATCGAACAAGCTGGCCGTGTCGCTGAAGGTGGCTCGGACCGCCTGATCGAACAAAGTGGCCGAGTTGCTGAAGGTGGCTCGGATCGCCTGATCGAACAAGCTGGCCGTGTCGCTGAGGGTGGCTCGGATCGCCTGGTTGAACTCAGCCGTGTGAGCTGATCGCCATGGCCGAAAAGAACAACTTATGTCACAACGCTTGCTCCCCTCCAGGCCCGGTCCATTGACCGGGCTTTGTTTTTTTATCTAGAGTGCCCAGCCTGACCGTTACAGAAGCCCGCACCATGCTGCCGCGCGCCGAACAGAAGCTACAGACCCGCCAGGCCCTGCTCGATGCCGCCTGCCTGCTCATGGAGAGTGGCCGTGGTTTCGGCAGTATCAGCCTGCGCGAGGTGGCGAAGACAGCCGGCATCGTGCCGACCGGCTTCTACCGGCATTTCTCCGACATGGACGCCCTGGGCCTGGCCCTTGTCGCCGAAATCGACACCACCTTCCGCCAGACCATCCGCCTGGTGCGCCAGAACGAGTTCGAACTGGGCGGCATCACCGACGCTTCGGTGCGCATCTTTCTCGATGTGGTAGCCGCCCATCACGCGCAGTTCCTGTTCCTGGCCCGCGAGCAGTACGGCGGTTCACAGGCCGTGCGCCAGGCCATTGCCCGCCTGCGCCAGGATATCAGCGACGACCTTGCCACCGACCTTGCGCGGATGAAGCGATGGCAACACCTGGACAGCGCTGCGCTGGCGGTGATGGCCGACCTGGTGGTGAAGACCGTATTCGCCACCCTGCCCGAGCTTATCGACAACCCGGAAGCGGGTTATCCACAGGTCCTGACGCCGCAGGAAAAGATCACCCAGCAATTGCGCTTCATCTTTGTCGGGGCACGGCATTGGCAGGGACTCGGCAACCCAGGCTACTGAAACCCCACTTCTGCTACCATGGCGCCCTGCCCGACAGCGACGAGCGCCTAAATGTCCGACCCCCGCCCCACCCTGCCCGAACTGGCCCGCTTCAACCAGCACTTCGCCGAACGTATCGTGCCGCTGTGGCAAGGCCCGGGCTGGAACGCCGACATGGCCCTGCCCTACGAAGCGCTGGACGCCCAGCACCATCCGTTGCCGGTGCAGCGCTACCGCGCCATGGCCTGTGCGCGCCAGCTTTACCTGTTCAGCAGCCGTATCGGGCAGCCGGGAGCCGCCGAGCGTGCCGCAGCCCTGTTTCGCTCGCTGCAAAAGCACTTCCACGACGCCGAGCACGGTGGCTGGTTCTACAGCATCGACGCCCACGGCAAGCCGCTGGACCGGCGCAAGGACCTGTATACCCACGCCTTCATCGTGTTCGCCTGCGCGCACTACTGGGGCAAAGTGCGCGAAAACCTGGTGGAGTCCACGTTGAATGCCGCGCTGGACATCATCGACCAGCAGTTCGCCCGTGACGATGGCCTGTACGAAGCCTGCCTGGGCGAAGACTGGGCCGACCTCGGCAGTGGCCCGCTGCAAAACCCGCAGATGCACCTGGCCGAAGCGTTCCTGCAGGTACTGGCTGTGCGTGGCGACGAACATGTCCGCCAGTCGCTGCTGCAATTGTGTCAGGCGCTGGAGGCGCATTTCATTGACCCGGCCCATGGCCTGATGCTGGAAAAGCCACGCGGGGCTGTGGATAACTGGTTCGAGCCGGGGCACCAGTTCGAGTGGTTCTATCTGTTGCATACCTCCCCGCTGCTGCGTGAGACGCCGCTGCATGCCTCAATTGACCGGGCTTTCGGCTTTGCCGAGCAATGCGGGGTGAAGGATGCGGCGGTACTGGCCATGCTGAATGCGGATGGCCGGGTGCTTGATGCCTCCCAGCGTATCTGGGCGCAGGCCGAGTACCTGCGGGCGCTTACATTGCGTGAAGGCAGCGAAGCAAAGCTAGCTGGGCAGTTAGGCGCGCTTTCAGCGCGGTTCCTGCGTGACGCCGGCTGGTATGAGTGCCGAGGTGGTGACGGCGCGGTGAGCAGGGATGACATGCCATCGACCACGCCTTATCACTTGGCTACCTGCCTGGAAGGGCTGAATCAGGCGAACACCTGACTGTCCATACAACGAACCTGTCAGGGGTGAGCGCTTCCCTCTGCCGGAAGCATCTCCCCACGCCTATGTTGGTGCTCCTTTCTCGAACGTTCAGGAGTTACCAAAATGGAAGCAGAAGCCTTCAAGGCATTTGTCGAAGAGCAGATCAACCGAGCGGCACAGAAGATTATCGATCACGGCCACCGCTATGACGAGCACTCTCATGGCAAACTCAGCTACCTGCTAAGCCTGCGCCGTGTCATCAACTGCGAAGCAACGGCTGAGGACATGGGCCGCCATGACGCCATCAACGATGTCCTTCAAGCGTTAGGCATCATCCCTGAAGACAGAACCGGCTTTAGTTTCATCAACTGAGCGATGCGGTTGTTTCGCGAACCGGGTCTTTCCGGTTCGCGGCTTGTGCCTAGCCTTTTGATCGGTCGATCGAAAACCCTGCCCAATCCTGGCTCACCGGCATCAGTTCCAGGCTGTTGATGTTGATGTGCGCCGGCTGGTTGAGGATCCAGAAGATGGTCTCGGCAATATCCTGTGGCTGGATCGGCTCCGCACCCGCGTAGGTAGCATCGTACTTGGCCTGGTCACCACCGAAGCGCACCAGCGAGAACTCGCTCTCGCACAGGCCAGGCTCGATGTTACTCACACGCACGCCAGTACCGCGCAGGTCGCAACGCAGGCTCAGCGAGAACTGGCCGACGAAGGCCTTGGTGCCGCCATACACGTTGCTGCCCGGGTACGGGTAGTTGCCCGCCACCGACCCGACGTTCAGGATCGACGCGCCGCGGCCATGGGCGATGAGCCGTGGCAGCAGCAGGCGAGTGGTGTACATCAGGCCCTTGATGTTGGTGTCGACCATGGTTTCCCAGTCGTCCAGGCTGCAGTTCTGCGCAGCATCCACACCCAGCGCCAGGCCGGCGTTGTTGACCAGACCGCGAATCTTTTCAAAACCGGCCGGCAGATTGGCAATAGCCTGCTCCATGGCCTTGCGGTCACGCACGTCCAGCACCAGGCCATGCACTTCGGTCTTGGCCGACAGTTCAGCGCACAAGGCATCCAGGCGCTCTTTGCGGCGCCCAGTGAGTACCAGCTTCCAGCCGGCTTCGGCGAAGCGGCGGGCAGTGGCCTCGCCGAAACCGGAAGTCGCGCCAGTGATGAATACGGTGGACGTCATGCTCTGTTCCTCGCGGTAGGTTCATGCCAGCTTTGCAGCATGCCCGCGGACAGCGCTGGCAGCAAGCCGCTCAGGGGCTGTTCATTTTTTGTTCATATTCGTCAAACCCTTGCGACAGAGGGCTCGCCGCCAGGTATGCGCATGTTATCCACAGGGCTTTCCCCACGGATTGGGGGCAACTTGTCCACTGCACGGAACCCTTTCAGCGGGTTGCGGTCGGTGGATATCTTTTAGGTGATGGCGCAAGGCTTTCAAACATGCCGCCTGCAACGGTCTGTCCAACGTTTTCTCACAGACTTATCCACAGGATTTTCGCTGCGTTTGAAGTGCACGCAGGGGTTGTGAAAATCAGAGAAAATCATCCACAAAGGGGATATGAACAAAAAATGATCATATGCCTACAGGGCTTGATTATAAAGGCCTAGAGCGATATGCCACCATGTTTTCCACAGGCGGCTCCACATTATCCGTGGAAAAGATATGGCCTGTGGAAACAATGGCTTGCGGGGGAATATTGGCGTGTGTCGGGAGAAGGGAACGACAAGTTTTCCACATTGGAAAGGGGGCTGCATTGCAGCCCCTGCATACAACTCAGTGCCCACCCAGATAAGCGTTACGCACTTCCTCATTGACCAACAGTTCCTGCCCGGTCCCGGTCATGCGAATCTGCCCGTTGACCATCACATAGGCCCGGTCCGACAGTTTCAGCGCATGATTGGCGTTCTGCTCCACCAGGAAGATGGTCATCCCGGTCTTGGCCAGCTCTCGCAGGGTCGAGAAGATCTGCTTGACCACGATCGGCGCCAGCCCCAGCGAGGGCTCGTCCAGCAACAGCAACTTCGGCCGGCTCATCAGCGCCCGGGCAATCGCCAGCATTTGCTGCTCGCCACCGGACATGGTCATGGCCCGCTGGTTACGCCGCTCCTTCAACCGCGGAAACAGCTCGTACATGCGCTGCATGTCTTCGTCGGCATGCTTGTCGCCGATGGGGATGGTTCCCATCATCAGGTTTTCCTCGACGGACATGTCGGGAAACACCCGACGCCCTTCCGGCGACTGGGCAATGCCGTTGGAGGCGATGTAGTGCGAGGATTTGCGGGTAATGTCAGTGCCGCGATACACGATATGCCCGGATGCCGCCCGCGGCTGGCCGAAAATCGACATCAGCAGGGTCGACTTGCCGGCACCGTTGGCACCGATCAGGCTTACCGTCTCGCCCTCGTTGATGTGCATCGAGACCTTCTTCAGCGCCTGGATCGGCCCATAGAACACGTCCAGGTCCTTCAGCTCGAGAATGGGTGCACTCATACCAGTTCCTCTTCGTCTGCACCCAGGTAGGCGGCAATCACCGTCGGGTTGTGGCGGATGTCCTGCGGCGCACCTTCGGCAATCACGTTGCCGTGGTCCAGCACCACGATATGGTCGGAGATGCTCATGACCATGCCCATGTCGTGCTCGATCAGCACCACCGTGATGTCGTGCTCGTCACGCAGCACACGGATCATGCGGCTGAGTGCTTCGGTTTCCTGCGGGTTCAGGCCCGCCGCCGGTTCGTCCAGGCAGATGATCTTCGGCCGCGTGCACATGGCCCGGGCAATTTCCAGACGCCGCTGCTGGCCGTACGACAGCTCGCCGGCCAGGCGGTTGGCGCAATCGACCAGATCGACCACTTCCAGCCAGTAGAAGGCGTGGTCCAGTGCATCGCTTTCGGCCTTGCGGTAGGCCTTGGTGTTGAGCACCCCGGCCAGCAAGTTGCGGTTGACCCACATGTGCTGGGCCACCAGCAGGTTCTCCACCACCGACATTTCCTTGAACAGGCGAATGTTCTGGAAGGTGCGCGCCAGGCCGGCGCGATTGACCAGGTGGGTACCGCCGAACATCTTGTAGTAGATACGGCTGGCAAAGCGCGCAGGCGACACGAAGTCGGCGGCCTGGAAGCGTTCGCCGAGCAGTTGGATGACGTTGGTGTGGCTGCCGCGCACGTTCAGCTCGATGCGTCCGCCACTGGCCTTGTAAAAGCCGGTCAGGCAGTTGAACACCGTGGTCTTGCCGGCGCCGTTGGGGCCGATCAGGGCAAAGATCTGGTTGCGCCGGACCTTCAGGCTGACGTCGCTGAGCGCCTTGATGCCACCGAACTGCATCATCAGGTTGTCGACCGAGAGAATGATATCGTCGCTCATGGCGCCACTCCTTTACGCGGGGTCACACCGGCACGGCTGATGCGGATCAGCCCACGCGGTCGCCAGATCATCATCAGCACCATCAGCACGCCGAACAACAGCACCCGATACTCGGAGAAGCTACGCAGCAGTTCCGGCGCCACGGTCAGCACGAACGCGGCGATGACCACGCCCACGGTCGAGCCCATGCCGCCCAGCACGACAATGGCGAGGATCAGCGCCGACTCGAAGAATGTGAATGACGATGGGTTGACGAAGCCCTGGTAGGTGGCGAAGAACACCCCCGCCAAACCGGCAGTCGAGGCACCCAGGGTAAAGGCCGACAGCTTGACCAACACGTGGTTCAGGCCCATCGAACGACAGGCGATCTCGTCTTCACGCAGCGCTTCCCAGGCCCGGCCGACCGGCATGCGGGTCAGGCGATGCTTGATGTACAGCACAGCCAGCACGACCATGAAAAGCACCGCGTAGATGAACACGAACTTGAGGCTGGCGTTGTACTCGAAGCCGAAGAACTCGTGGATCGGCACCCCGCCATCCTTGGCCCGACGGCCGAACTCCAGGCCGAAAAAGGTGGGTGAAGGCGCCGGCATGCCATTGGGGCCACCGGTGAACGATAGCCAGTTGTTCAGCACTAGACGGATGATCTCGCCAAAGCCCAGCGTCACGATCGCCAGGTAGTCACCGTGCATGCGCAACACCGGGAAGCCGAGGATGCAACCCGCCAGCGCCGCAGCAATGGCCGCCAACGGCAGCACGCTCCAGAAACCCAGCCCCAGGTATTGATAACCGAGCGCCAGGCCGTAGGCACCGATGGCATAGAACGCCACGTACCCCAGGTCGAGCAGGCCGGCCAGGCCGACCACGATGTTCAGGCCAAGGCCCAGCAGTACGTAGATCAGGCCGAGGATGACCACGGTCAGCAGGTACTTGTTGGCGAAAATCGGGAAAACGATGGCAATAACGATCAGCGCAGGAATGATGTAGCGCAGGCGCGACTTGTAGTCCGGGGCGGTCACATGCACGCCCGAGCCGCCGCTGTCGAAGCCCAGGAGCATGCGTTGCCCGGGGGCAGTCTGCAGGAACAGGCTGAGCAGGAAGCGCCCAACCATCACACCGCCGACCAGCCAGGCTACGCGGCGCGGCTCGGCATTGAAGGTGTAGCCGTCGAGTACCACGCCAACGACCGGGCCGAACACGATGAGTGCAAGCAGGCCTGCGACAATGGTCTCCAGCAGGCTGCGTTTAAGGTCGAAACCCTTGGTTTCACTAACAGAGGCAGTTTTGGCAACGGACATGTTCACACCTTAGCCACGAGCGGGCGACCCAGCAGACCTTGTGGGCGGAAGATAAGGATCATCACCAGCAGTGAGAAGCTGAACACATCCTTGTAGTCGGAGTTGATCAGGCCTGAGAACAGCGACTCGGAAATACCCAGGATGATCCCGCCGAGCATGGCACCCGGCAGCGAGCCGATACCACCGAGCACTGCGGCAGTGAACGCCTTGATACCGATGATGAAGCCGGCGTAGAAGTCGAAGGTGCCGTAGTTCATGGTGATAAGCACGCCAGCCAGGGCGGCCATCACTGCACCGATGACGAACACGTAGGAGATCACCCGGTCGGTGTTGATGCCCAGGATCGAGGCCATCTTGCGGTCTTGCTGGGTGGCACGGCACATGCGGCCGAGTTTGGTGTACTTGATCACGTAGGTCAGCAGGCCCATGCCGACGAAGGCCGCCACCAGGATGAAGATCTTGGTATATGTCAGTTGCACGAAGCCGGTGCCGACTTCGACACGCATGGCGCCTTCCAGCAGGGTTGGCACGCCTTGCTGGCGGGCGCCCTGGCTGATCTGCGCGTAGTTTTGCAGGATCAGCGAAATGCCGATGGCGCTGATCAGCGGTGCCAGGCGGGTGGAGTTACGCAGCGGTTTGTAAGCGATGCGTTCGATGGTGAAGCCATACACGCCGGTGACGACGATGGTGAACAACAGGGTGCCCAGCATCAGCAGGGGGAACGATTCGACACCGAAGTAAGCCAGCAATGCCAGGCTGATCGCCGCGAGGTAAGCGGAGATCATGTACACCTCGCCGTGCGCGAAGTTGATCATGCCGATAATGCCATAGACCATTGTGTAGCCGATGGCGATCAGGCCATAGACCGACCCGAGGGTCAGGCCGTTGACCAGTTGCTGCAGGAAAATACCATCCATAACGCAATCTCACCTGATTGAGATTGCA
>Ga0182745_1005043_pt1 | contig 10870 bp, 10 predicted proteins | sample eDN3rd30CKraftBY_FD_128523 | JGI IMG/M metagenome (GOLD analysis project Ga0182745, IMG submission 128523) | Enriched backyard soil microbial communities from Emeryville, California, USA - eDNA 3rd pass 30_C Kraft BY (version 2) (version 2) | ecosystem: Environmental > Terrestrial > Soil >... | reverse complement strand
GCCGACGCCGAATACGTGATCCGCAGCGCCCATCGCATGAGCCAGCAGCTCGATTGCGATCTGCACGTCGTCACCATCGACACGCCGCGCGCCGCGCCGCCCGCCGCCGCCGAAACCGAGCGCCTGCAGCACGGCCTGGCGCTCGCCGACGCGCTGGGCGCGCGCACCGAGACGCTGGCCGGCGGCGACATGGTCGACGCCGTCGTGCGATATGTCCGCCGCCACAACATCACCAAGGTGATCGTGGGCCGCACCCGCGCCGGCGGATGGCAGCGCCTGCGCCTGTCGCTGACGGCGTTGCTGACCGCCGGCATGTCGCACGGTTGGCTGTGGCGACGCCACAGCTTCGCCGACCAGCTGGCCGCCGGGTGCCCGGAGATCGACATCATCCGGCTGGGCGCGCCGCCCGTGCCCCAGCATGCGCCCGCCAAACGCGACCCGCTCACGCTGGCCCGCCGCGCGCGCGCAGCCGACGACGAACGCGCCGCCCGGCCACTGGCGGGCTACGTGTGGGCGCTGTGCTACTGCGCCGTGGCCACGGCGCTGTCCTCGCTCGTCTTCCCAGCGCTGCACCAGACCAACATCGTCATGCTCTTCCTGCTGGCGGTTGCCGCGGTGGCGCTGCGGCACGGACGCGGGCCGGCCGCGCTCGCGTCCGTCGTCAGCGTCGGGCTGTTCGACTTCTTCTTCGTGCAGCCCTTGTCTTCGTTCGCCGTGTCGGACGTGCAGTACCTGCTGACCTTCGGCGTGCTGCTTGGCGTGGGCTTGCTGATCGGCCAGCTTACCGCCGGCCTGCGCTTGCAGGCGCAGGCGTCGGTAAAGCGCGAGGCCGACGCGCGCAGCCTGTACGAATTCGCGCGCGAACTATCGTCCGCCCTGCTGCCCGAACAGATCGTCGCGCTGGCCGGCTCGTTCGTGCATGCCACCTTTGGCGCGCGTTGCGCGCTTTACATCCTGGGCCTGGACGACCGCCTGAAACTGGCCATGCCCGCCGACAGTGACATGTCCGCGCCCGAAGCGGCGCTGGCGCAGTGGGTGTACGACCACGGCCAGCCTGCGGGCGCGGGCACCGCCACCCTGTCCAACAGCGCGTTGCTGTACCTGCCATTGAAGGCGCCGATGCGCACCCGCGGCGTGCTGGTGCTGGACGCGCCCCGCCGCAGCCTCTACGCCAATCCGGACACGCGCCGCCAGGTCGAGGCCTACGCCACCCTGATCGCCATTGCGCTCGAACGCCTGCACTACGTCGAGGTCGCGCAGCAGGCCGTGGTCAGCATGGAATCCGAAAAACTGCGCAACTCGCTGCTGGCCGCGGTCTCGCACGACCTGCGCACGCCGCTCACCAGCCTGGTGGGCATGACCGACACACTGATGCGCGAGCGGCAGGCGCTGCCCGCTGGCGTGCAGGACACGGTGCGCGCCATGCGCGATCAGGCGCAGCGCATGCACGCGCTGGTGGTCAACCTGCTGGACATGGCGCGGCTGCAAAACCGCGACACGCCGCTGCGCCTGGAGTGGCAGTCCATCGAAGAGCTGGTCGGCGCCGCGCTGGCGGCCATGCGCGAACCGCTGGCCGGCCGCGAGGTCCTGGTCGCGCCGCTGTCGGCGCTGCCGCTGGTGGAGTGCGACGGCGTGCTGATCGAACGCGTGCTGTGCAACCTGCTGGAGAACGCGGCCAAGTACACGCCTGCCGGCAGCACGCTGCGCATTCACGCCTTCGTGCATGAGGCCGAAACGCCGGGAGCCCCAACGCAAGGGCGCGAAATGCGCGTGGCCATCGCCGACAACGGCCCCGGCGTGGCGCCCGGCGCCGAACGCCGCATCTTCGAGAAATTCACGCGTGGCGAACGCGAGTCCGCCACGCCTGGCGTCGGCCTGGGACTGGCGGTGTGCGAAGCCATCATCGCCGCCCACCACGGCCGCATCTGGGTCGAACACGCGCCCGGCCAGGCCAGCGGCGCGCAGTTCGTCTTCACCCTGCCGCTGGGCGTCCCGCCCGAGATCCAACCCGAAACCGCCTGAGTACCCCATGTTCGATTTCCAGCCCATAGTCCTCATCATCGAAGACGACGCCAACATCCGGCGGTTCGTGCGCCAGGCCCTGGAAAGCGAAGGTTGCGTGGTGCACGAGGCCGACACCGTCAAACGCGGGCTGATCGAGGCGGGCACCCGCCAACCCGACGCGATCGTGCTGGACCTGGGTCTGCCCGACGAGGACGGCATGACGCTGATCCGCGAGCTGCGCGGCTGGACCGAAGTGCCCGTGCTGGTGCTGTCCGCGCGCAGCGCAGAAGCCGACAAGGTCGCGGCGCTGGACGCGGGCGCCGACGACTACCTTGCCAAGCCTTTCGGCGTCAGTGAGCTGCTGGCGCGTTTGCGCGTGCTGCTGCGCAGGCATGGGCGGGGCGGCGCGGGCAATGCGGCCGAGATTGCGTTTGGCGACGTGCGCGTCGACTTCTCGCGGCGCGTCGTCGAACGCGCCGGCCAGCACGTGCACCTGACCGCGATGGAGTACCGCCTGCTGGCGGCGCTGCTGGCCCATCGGGGCAAGGTCATGACTCACCGCGAATTGCTGCGGCAAGTGTGGGGGCCGTCTCATGTCGAGAGCAATCACTACTTGCGGATCTACATGGGCCATCTGCGCCAGAAGCTCGAGGCCGACCCGGCGCAGCCCGTGTTCCTGCTGACCGAGATCGGCGTGGGCTACCGCTTCGCGGGCTGAGGTTTCGCGCGCGCAGCCATTTTGACGCGCGCTTTACGCGCAGGGCGCAAGTCTTGTCTCGCGCTTTATGCCGGTCCTCCTATTGTTGCGGTCCGCTCAACACCAGGAGGCTTCCCATGCCCCGCAACACCCTCGCCGCAGTGGCGCTGCTATCCCTCGTTCCCCTGGCGCAAGCCGCCGACGCCCCCGTGGCCGCCGATGCCGTGTCGCCGTATTCCCTGACGGCCAACGTCACGCTCGCCAGCCAGTACCGCTATCGCGGCCTCATGCAGACCAACAACCAGCCCGCCATCCAAGGCGGCTTCGACCTCGTGCACGCCAGCGGCTTTTACCTGGGCAACTGGAACTCCAGCATCAGCTGGCTGAACGACAGCAACAGCGACGTCTCCGCGCCGGTGGAAATGGACTTCTACGGCGGCTACAAGGGCAATCTGACCGACAATGTGCCCGTGGACCTGGGCGTGCTGCAGTATTACTACCCGGGCGACTATCCATCCGGCTACACCAGCCCCGACACCACCGAACTCTACGCCGGCATCGGCTACGGCCCGGTAATGTTCAAGTACTCCCTCGCGCTGACCAACCTGTTCGGCTTTGCCGACAGCAAGTACAGCCAATACTTCGACCTGTCGGGCAACTTCGACACCGGCATCTGGGGCCTCGTCATCAACGCCCATGCGGGCCACCAGATCGTGCGCAACGTCGACAACGGGTCCTACACCGACTGGAAGCTGGGCCTGACCAAGGACTTCGGCCAGGGCCTGTCCGTCTCGCTGGCCTATCTGGACACCAACGCCGACCGCGCCGTCTACACCAATACCCGGGGTCGCGACATGGGACGCGCCACCGGTCTCCTATCGGTCACCAAGACGTTCTGAACGGCGCCTGCCGTTGACGCGGTTTTTACGCGGCACACGCGCATTTATCGGCAGGTTTTACGGCGCGATTCCTATAGTGGAATCGTCATCAACCCACCGGATACGCGGGACGCCCTCAACGGCCCCCGCCCCTCAAACCGCCATGATTCCCCGACCGCGCCTTCGCCAGGTTCCGATAACCGCCCCCGTTGCCGCCTCGCCCTCGCCGCAGCCGCAATGCCGCCTGATCTCGCTGACCGTGCGCATCGATACGCTGGACGCCCTGAACGTGCGGCTGGCCCTGCACCGCGCATTGGGCGACCGCATTGGCGTCTACCTGCTGTCGGTGGACCACGCGCACGCCCAAAGCACGCTGGAACTGCAATGCGAACGCGGCGAACTGGACGCCATGATGTCCGCGGTCATGCGCGGTCTGCCCAGTGCGGAATTCGGGCCGGCGCGTCCGGCAACTGCTGTCACGGAGCGCTGAGCCATGCACCCGAGTGCCAAACCCATGTTCGAAGGCCTGTGGCTGCCGATGGTGACGCCCATGCGGGGCGGCCACGTGGATCTGGACGCCGCGCAGGCGTTGGCCCGCTACTATCGCAACGCCGGCATCGCCGGCCTGGTGCTCTTTGGCTCCACCGGCGAGGGCAACCTCTTGAGCATGCCGGAGAAGATCGAGATGATCGAGGCCATCAACAGCGACTCGCACGCGCTGCCGATGGTCCTGGGCGTGGGCGGCGTCGACACCCGGGGCGTGGCCACGGCGGTGCGCCGGCTGGACCGGTACGCGCCGGCCGGCTACCTGGTCCCGCCCCCGTATTACCTGGGTCCGTCGCAGGCCGGAATTCTGTGGCACTACCGTCAGATCGCGTGGGCGACAGAGCGTCCCATCATCCTGTACAACATCCCCAAGCGCGCGGGCGTCGCCATGACGGTCGAAACCATGGAGGCGCTGGCGGTGCTGCCCAACTTCGGCGCGGTCAAGGAATGCAATCCGACCGTGCTGGCCGCCTTGAATGCGCGGGACAGGCTGACTGCCCTGTGCGGCGAAGACCTGGCCTTGCTGGACCACTTCCTGGCTGGCGGACGCGGCGCCATTCCCGCGGCCGCACATCTCTTTCCGGAGCGCTTTGTCGCGCTGATGGCGCTGGCGCAAGCAGGTGATGCGCAGGCCGCGCGCGAATGCTTCGACCCCTTGCGCCCCCTGATCCGGCTGCTGTTCAGCGAGCCCAATCCCGCGCCGGTCAAGCGCGCGCTGGCCATGCAGGGCCTCATCGCCGACGAGCTGCGCCTGCCCATGATGCCCGGCAGCCGCGAGCTGAGCGCGCGGCTGCGGCGAGCCCTGGACCTCATCCCGGCATCGGCTGACCGGTTGCAGACAGCCTGAAGATCGACACGGCGCGCGCCAGGTCGCCCGCCTGTGCGTGCAGCGTGGCGGCCGAGGCCGCGAACTCCTGCACCAGCGCCGCGTTCTGCTGCGTGGCGCCATCCAGATGCGTCACGGTCACATTGATCTGCTCGATGCCCGCGCTTTGCTCGCCGGACGCCGTGGCGATTTCGCCCATCAGCGGCGCGCTGGTGGCCGCCGATTCCAGCACGCTGCCCATCGTGGCGCTGGCCTGCTCCACGCGTTGGCTGCCGCGCGCCACGGAGGCGGACGAGGCTTCGATCAGCGTCTTGATCTCTTTGGCGGCGGTGGCCGAGCGCTGGGCCAACGCCCGGACTTCGCCCGCCACCACGGCAAAGCCGCGGCCCTGCTCGCCGGCCCGCGCGGCTTCGACGGCGGCGTTCAGCGCCAGGATATTGGTCTGGAACGCAATCTCGTCGATCAGCCGGATGATCTCGTCGATGCGCTGCGAACTGTGAGAGATCTCGCGCATGGCGTCGATGGCGTGCTGCGTCTCGTCGCTGCCCTGCCGGGCCAGGCGCGCGGCCTCGGCGGCCAACGCGCTGACCTCGCGCACGTGCTCGGCGCTTTGCCGGGCTGTGGCGGTGATCTCTTCCACGCTGGCCGCGGTCTGTTCCAAGGCGGCCGCCTGCTGTTCCGTGCGGTCCGACAGGTCCACGCTGCCTGCGGCGATCTGGCGCGAGGCGGCCGCAATGGACGCGGTGGAATGCACGATGGTGCGCACCGCCGCGTCCAGCCGCTGCTGCATCCGCGCCATTGCGCCGAACAGCCGGCCGATTTCGCCGCGATGATGGTGCGAGATGGCGCTGGACAGATCGCCGTTGGCCACCCGCTCGCACACGGCCACCGCCTCATCGAGCGGCCGCAGGATGTGCGTGCTGAAAAAGCGCAGCGCCGCCGCCAGCACCAGGGCCAGCAAGACCAGCGTCACGCTGCCCTGCCGCCACAGCGTGCCGTAGAACGCCGCGTCGACGTCGTCGACATACAAGCCTGTGAACATCAGCCAGCCCCATTCCGGGTCGTAGGCCGCGTACGTCAGCTTGGGCAGCGGATCCTCGGCGCCCGGCCGCGGGAACAGGTAGCGCACGTAGCCGCCCCCCGCCTTGCCCTGAGCGTAAAGGTTTTCAAAAAGCGGCTGCCCGTCGCTGTCGCGCGTGGCGCGCACGTTCGTGCCCACCCGCTTCGCGTCGGGATGCACCAATAGATCGTAGTCGTCGCCAAACGCGCCCACATAACCATCTGCACCGTACCGCATTGCCGACAGCTGGCGCGCCACGTCGCGCTTGGCCTCGGCCAGCGGCACGCCTTCCTGCACGCGCCGCTTGCCCCCGCTGACGACGCCCGCAGCCATGTCGATCACATGGCGAAGCTCCGTCTTGCGGTCCTCCATCATCTCGGCACGCCGCTGCCAGGCGTCCCACACGCCCAACGCCAGGACAGCGGCGCCAATGGCAAACACGAACCACAACAGTTCCCTGCGCAAGCTGGAATGACTCATCGACTCTCTTCTGCATGACCGCGGACTCGAAACAAAAATCAGCGGATTGTGACTTTTTATATAGATTGGCCGACGAGCATACCGTTTCAAACTTCGTTTGAATTCGATTTGACTAGTCACTTTGATCTAGCTCAATTCCCATAAAAAAACGCAAGGCGACTCGCGCCTTGCGTTCTGCTTCAAACCGGACGGCGGGACGAGGCCCGCCCGTGCCCTAAGCCCCGGGCGGGGGAATGCGTTGCGGCCGCGCCGTCGTCAGGGCAATCAGCGCCACCATGATGAGGGCATAGGTGGGCACGCTGCGCATATTGCGGAACATCATCTCGGTCATGCTGAAGGCGCAGTAGCTCAGGCAGAACAAGAGCCCCATCTGCGCGCCCACCCGGATCACCCGGTCGTCGCTGGCCAGGCGCCGGAAGAACACGCCCGCCGGCACCAGATACAGCGCCAGCATGCTCAACAGACCCAGCAGGCCGTATCCCGCCATGGCGGCCAGCAGGTCGTTGTGCGGCTCGCCAAAACCATCAACCACTTCCTGCGTCACGATGCCCTGTCCTTTCAGTTCGCGCAATTCTTCCCTGAACCGGCTGGGGCCAATGCCCACGATAGGACTCTTTTCGAACATCAAAAATGAGGCATGCCATAGTTGCAGCCGGATGCCGAACGACGTATCACGGTCGGCCGACGTGACAAAGCCTCGTAAGTCATGCGTTATGTACTGCATGCGGCTGCTAAAGGTCCAGATGGCCGCCGCGCTGGCGACCAGCGCCACGCAGACAGCCAGCGCGCAGTACACCTTGTGGCGCCGGCGCCAGTTGCGCAGGCCCAGCAGGAAGACCAGGCCCAGAATGGGCAACAGCATCCAGCTGCTGCGGGTCTCGGACATCCAGGTCGCGACCACGGCCAGCACCACCGCCACGAGCTTGACCGCCGTTTCCAGGCGGGACCAGCGCGAGCCCGGCCCCCAGCCCAGCGACAGCAACGTCATCCCGCCCAACAGCAGCACCATGTTGGCAAAGGCCACGGCGTTGTAGCGTCCGCCCACCTCGACCACCGCGCCGCGGCCGCCCGAGAGCATCGTCACGATCAAGAGGATGGACCCGGCCAGCGCACCGGCCAGGATGGTCCATTCGATATGGCGAAGCAGCCGTTGCGGTGCGCGCAGCAGCAACCACAGGACGGGGAGCGCCAGCGCGAACCGAAGCAGTTTCTCAAGTTCGGAACTGCTCCACATGCCTTTCACGGCCGAGGTGATCAGCAGACAGGCCAGCGGCGACAGCAGCGCCAGGGAAAGGGGCCAGAGCGCGCGGAAATCCATGGGCTCGTAGCGCTTGACGACGTTCATGGTGATCGCGGTCAGGGAGATCAAGGCACTCAGATACAGAACGGCGGGGCCGCCCACGGGGCTGGTCAGCGCCAGGGCGGGCATCAGCAGCACCAGCCAGGCGGCCAGGGTTACATACAGTCGGGGCACAACAATCAACCTAAATAGAACACAGCACGCACGATGCGCGTCATGCCGATGGTTAGAGAAAACCCGCCGGCCATGAAGGCGGGCGGGTTTGGCGAAAGAGCGGGAGCCGGGCCATGCGCGGCGGACAGCCTTGCGGCAGGCCCTTTTCGCGGCTTACATGTTTTCGATCATCACCTGGCCAAAGCCGGAGCACGACACCTGCGTCGCGCCTTCAAGCAGACGGGCAAAGTCGTACGTGACCTTCTTGGACTGGATCGACTTTTCCATGCTGGAGATGATCAGGTCCGCGGCTTCGGTCCAGCCCATGTGGCGCAGCATCATCTCGGCGGACAGGATTTCGGAACCGGGGTTCACGTAGTCCTTGCCGGCATACTTGGGTGCCGTGCCGTGGGTGGCCTCGAACATGGCCACGGAATCGGACATGTTGGCGCCCGGGGCGATGCCGATGCCGCCCACTTGCGCGGCCAGCGCGTCCGAAATGTAGTCGCCGTTCAGGTTCAGGGTGGCGATGACGTCGTATTCCGCGGGACGCAGCAGGATCTGCTGCAGGAACGCGTCGGCAATCACGTCCTTGACGATGATCTCGCGGCCCGTCTTGGGATTCTTGAACTTGCACCACGGGCCGCCGTCGATCAGCTGCGCGCCGAACTCCTTCTGCAGGAGCTCGTAGCCCCAATCGCGGAAGCCGCCTTCGGTGAACTTCATGATGTTGCCCTTGTGCACCAGCGTCAGCGACGTGCGGTCGTTGTCGATGACGTACTGGGCGGCCTTGCGCACCAGGCGCTCGGTGCCTTCGCGCGACACCGGCTTGATGCCGATGGACGAGGTGTTCGGGAAACGGATCTTCTTGACGCCGAGCTTGGTCTGCAGGAACTGGATCAATTCCTTGGCCTGCTCGCTTTCGGCCATGTATTCGATGCCGGCGTAGATGTCTTCCGAGTTCTCGCGGAAGATCACCATGTTGGTCTTTTCGGGCTCGCGCACCGGGGACGGCACGCCCTTGAAGTACGCCACGGGGCGCAGGCACACGTACAGGTCCAGCTGCTGGCGCAGGGCCACGTTCAGCGACCGGATGCCGCCGCCGACCGGCGTGGTCAGCGGGCCCTTGATGGAAACCACGTAGTCTTTGACGACTTCCAGGGTTTCGTCGGGCAGCCACACGTCCGGGCCGTAGACCTTGGTGGCCTTTTCGCCGGCGTAGACCTCCATCCAATGGATCTTGCGCTTGCCGCCATACGCCTTCTGCACTGCCGCGTCGACGACCTTGATCATGACGGGGGTGATGTCGGCGCCCGTGCCGTCGCCTTCGATGAAGGGGATGACGGGCTGGTCAGGCACATTCAGCGAGAAATCGGCGTTGACCGTGATTTTCTGGCCGCCGGCGGGAACCTTGATATGTTGGTAGGACATGAATGCTCCATTTGCTCCGGGTGGTTTTTCTGCACGCGCCAGGATCGGACAACGTCCGATTCCGCGGGTCATACCGCCTCCTGCGAACCGCACACCGGATGGCGGATAGCAGCCCATTCTATATCGCAAAGCGCCAGGCGAAACCTGAGCTGCGTCGTAGGGCGGTAAAATAAAGCGACTCCATCCTGCTTTTGGCCCCCTCCCGATGTTCAATCCCTCCCGCGACCAAGTTCGCGAATTCTTTATCGAAACCTGGCGCAAGCACCGCGCCAACGAGGTCCTGACCCCGCTGGAGGCGATCGCGCTGGACTGGATCATCGAGCACCCGGAATACCACGCAGACCTCGAAAGCCCCGAGGCCATGACGACCGAATACGCGGTGGAAAAAGGCCGGACCAATCCGTTCCTGCACCTGTCCATGCACCTGGCGATCGCGGAGCAACTGTCCATCGACCATCCGCCCGGCATCCGCCAGGCCTACCAGCAGCTGACGGCGCGCTCGGACGCGCACCACGCCGCCCATGAAATCATGGAATGCCTGGGCCAGGTCGTCTGGGAAGCGCAGCGCCTGGGCACGCCGCTGGACAGCGACACCTACATCGACCTGATCCGCCGCCGCGCCAGCCTCTGACCCAAACAAAAAAACCCTCGCTCGCGAGGGTTTTTTGCTTGCATACCCGCCGCAGCGGGCGCGTCTTAACGCCGGACGCCCAGGTCGCTCGGCAACGACGCCAGCCACGCCGACACGTTGGAGATGTCCTGGTCGGACAGCTGCGTGGCAAAGGCGCCCATGATCGGGTTCTTGCGCACATTGGCCGTGGCCGCGCTGCCGGAGGCGCCGCGCTTGTAGGCCTTCAGGGCATGCACCAGGTAATCGGCGTGCTGCCCGGCCAGCGTCGGATAGGCGGGATCCACCGCCGTCTTGGCGTCGGCGCCGTGGCACGAGGCGCAGTTGAATTTGTCGAAGACGGCCTTGCCGGCCGCCAGGTCCTGCGCCTGGGCGGCTGCGCCCGAAATGGCCAGGGTCGCGCCCGCAAGGGCAAGCATGGTGCGGTTCATGGTGTTGCCCCCTTACTTGAGATTCGAGTAGTACGCGGCCAGGTCGGCAATATCCTGGTCGGTCAAGCTGCCGGCGATGGCATCCATCGTGGGATGGCTGCGCGCGCCTTTCTTGTACTCGTTGAGGGCCGTTTCGATGTACTTGGCGTTTTGGCCAGCAATCATCGGAACATGGTAAAGCTCGGGAAACGATGCCTTGTAGCCTGGGATGCCATGGCAACCGATGCACATCGAAACCTTGTCGCGGGCATTCTGGACATTACCGACCGGCGCTGCGTCTGCAGCAACAGCCTGGCCGGCGATCGCACAGGACGCCATCGTGGCCAACACGGAAACCGTGTACTTCAGAGAGGTTCGCAACTTCATTGGAATGACTCTTCTTGGTATGGCTAAGGACTAGGGCCTGCTCACACGAAAAGGCCCTCTGCAAACACGT
>Ga0182745_1005041_pt1 | contig 10874 bp, 9 predicted proteins | sample eDN3rd30CKraftBY_FD_128523 | JGI IMG/M metagenome (GOLD analysis project Ga0182745, IMG submission 128523) | Enriched backyard soil microbial communities from Emeryville, California, USA - eDNA 3rd pass 30_C Kraft BY (version 2) (version 2) | ecosystem: Environmental > Terrestrial > Soil >... | reverse complement strand
GCGGGCGAAGCGAGCCTGTCTGGCCGGAGGTCCGCGCGAGCCGTTTCAACGCGAAACCGCCGGCCGCTACAGCCAGCCTTGCTGGCGGGCCCGCGCGGTTTCCTGTCGTCCGCCCCTCGTCCCAGGCTGACAACCCTACATCGCGTCCAGGCCGCCGGACAGCGCCCCGCCGCCTGTCTGGGCGGCGTGCAGACGGCGATAGCGGCCGCCAGCGCGGTTGAGCAGGGCGGCGTGATCGCCCTGTTCGACGATCTGGCCGTCCTCCACCACCAGCACGCGACTGGCGTCGGCGATGGTGGCGAGGCGGTGGGCGATGACCAGCGTCGTGCGCCCTCGCGACAGGTCCGCCAGCGATTGCTGGATTGCCCGTTCCGTCTCGGTGTCGAGGGCGCTGGTGGCCTCGTCGAGAATCAGGATCGGCGGGTTCTTCAGGAACACCCGGGCGATGGCGACGCGCTGTTTCTGGCCGCCAGAGAGCTTGACGCCGCGCTCGCCGACGACCGTGTCGAGACCTGCCGGCAAATCGGCGATCAGGCTCTCGAGACGGGCATGTCCGGCCGCCGCCAGAATTTCGTCCTCGCTCGCCCCCAGCCGGCCATAGGCGATGTTCTCACGCAAGGTGCCAGCGAACAGGAACACGTCCTGGCTGACGATGCCGATGTTCTCGCGCAGCGAACGCAGGGTCATGTCGCGGATATCGACGCCGTCGATGGTAATGGCGCCGGCGTCCGTTTCATAAAACCGCGGCAACAGCGAGCAGATGGTCGTCTTGCCCGCGCCGGAAGGGCCGACAAAGGCGACGGTTTCGCCGGCGCGGCAGGCAAAATCGACGTCCCGCAGAATTGGCGCTCCGCCAGCGTAGCCAAAGCGCACGTTGTGATAGGCGATGTCGCCGCGCAGGCGGCCGGCCACTGCGGCGCCAGGCCTGTCGGTGATTTCCGGGCGGGTGTCGAGCAGCTTCAGATAGCGCTGAAAGCCGGCGATGCCCTTGGGGTACATCTCGATGACCATGCTGATCTTGTCGAGCGGCCGAAAGAACACGTTGACCAGCAGCAGGAAGCCGACGAAGCCGCCAGCGGTGAGTTCGCCGCGCACCACGAACCAGGCGCCGGCCAGCATCACCACCACCTGGACGAAACGCATGGAAAGGTTGGACAGGGACTGGGACACCGCCATCACCCGATAGGCGTCGAGCTTGGTGGCGAGATAGGCGCTGTTGTTGCGGGCGAACAGGGCGCGTTCGTGATCCTCGTTGGCGAAGGCCTGCACCACGCGGATGCCGCCGACATTCTCCTCGATGCGGGCGTTGAAATCGGCGACGCGCCCGTAGATGGCGCGCCAGGTGGAGGTCATGCGCGCGCCATAGCGCATGGTGATGAACGCTGTCAGCGGCACGATCACCGCCGTAATGATCGCCAGCGGCGCGTGCACGCCGAGCATCAGCACGAAGGCGCCGATCAGCGTCATCACCGCGAGGAACAGGTCCTCGGGGCCGTGGTGGGCGACCTCGCCGATCTCTTCCAGATCCTTGGTCAGCCGCGCCACCAGATGGCCGGTCTTGACGTTGTCGAAATAGCCGAACGACAGCTTTTGCAGGTGATCGAACGCCCGCCGGCGCATTTCCGTTTCGATCCTGACGCCCAGCATGTGGCCCCAATAGGTCACCACCACCTGCAGGCCCGCGCTGACGGCGTAAATCGCCAGCAGGCCGAGCGCCGCAAAGGTGATGAGGCCAAGCTGGTTGGTGGGCAGCAGCCGGTCGACAAACAGCATCACGGCGATGGGGAAGCCAAGCTCAAGCAGGCCGGCAAGGATGGCGCTGCCGAAATCGAGGGCGAACAGGCCCCTGTGAGGGCGATAGTAGGAAGCGAACCGCTTCAGCAAATCAGTCATGAACGGCAAACCTGGCGTAAGCGACGCGCCCACCGGAGAACTTGCGGCGCTGCGCGGACTGGTCATAGCGTCATGGCGCATAATAGTCGATGGATGCAATTCCAGCGCGCGGCTGCAAACGCCATGGCGAAGGCGGCGGTTAGATGAATTTGTGCAGTTTTAAATTATAACAATACAAATAACGCCTGCTATTTTACACGCCCTATTGATTGCTGCGGGTGGTGCAGGCGGGCGACGTTCTGGCGCCCGAAGTCCTCCAGGCAACTCGCCGGGCGATGGGCGATGGGCAATGGGCGTGGCGACAGCGGCGCTGGCGAAATTGCGGATGTGACGGGATTGGCGCGCCCCGCGCGAAAGCTGCGGCTGCGCCCAGCCAGGGCCGGTCTGGCTTCAGGAGCGCGAATGTCCGCAGGTGCGGGGGCAGGGGGGCGCAGGCCGCTCTGGAAGAGCCGGAGCCAAAGCCCGGGTCCGCCGCCCTTGGTGCGCGCGCGCCGGGGCGACATTGGCTGCAAACGACAAAGCAAAAATTACCGCAGCCCTTCGGGGCTACCGTAATATTGCTTCGTATTTTCGGGGGTGTTTAATGAATTCGGAAACCACCGTTTCGAATTCTTCTGACTGATTGTTGCAGTCAGTTGGTGCCCAGGAAAGGACTCGAACCTTCACGAACTTGCGTCCACTGGCACCTGAAGCCAGCGCGTCTACCAATTCCGCCACCTGGGCCCGACTTCCGGGAGCGTCTGGCGCTCTCGTCGTCCGGTGAGCGTTCGTTTAGGCCCGGCCCGGGCGGGTGTCAATGGGCAAATATCGCTTCCCGCTGAATGGCGGGGCTATCCACAGGCGGCGGACATTTTTCGGTCTGTCCTGTGCATTTCTCCCGGTTGTGCGACGATGGCGACGCGGGGCGGGCGGCTGTTGTCGATGGCTGCCTGCCCGCGTCGTCCGACTTTGCTCCGGAAAGGGCTTCCATGGCCGAACAGCCTGCCGCCAGGCGGCCGGCGCCGCCCCAGCGCGCCGCCTTCCCGCATTTCACGCCGATCCAGACCCGCTGGCTCGACAACGACGTCTATGGCCACGTCAACAATTCGGTTTACGGTCACTACGTCGACACGGCCATCAATGACTGGTTGATCGGCAATGGCATTGTCGATCTGCATGGCGCCCATGGGCTGATCGGGCTGGTGGTGGAAACGCGCTGTGTGTTCTTCGACAGCGTGGCGTTTCCTGACCGGCTGGAAGCGGGGCTGCGCATCGCCGCCCTGGGCAAGTCATCGGTGACCTTCGAGGTCGGGATCTTTCGCCAGGGCGAGGTTCAGGCTTCGGCGCTTGGCGTCTGCGTGCATGTTTATGTCGATCGGGCGACGCGGCGGCCGACGCCATTGCCAGAGGCCGAGCGCGCCAGGTTCGCGACGCTGCTGGCGGCGCCGGCAGGCTAACGCCAGGCGGACGGAGCAAAAAAACGCGCCGGTTCCGGACCGGCGCGCTTCGGACATGGCTGCTTTCAATTATCGCAAACCCCGGCCGTCGCCTCAGGCCTGAAGCGCGATGAGATGTGGAATCAGCGGTTCATCGGCTGGCGGCATCGGATAGTCCCGCAACCGGTTCGGGGCGACCCATTTCAGCTCCTGTCCCTCGCGTGAGGTCGCGAAGCCGTCCCAGCGGCGGCAGACGTACAGGGGCATCAGCAGGTGGAAGTCGTCATAGGCGTGGCTGGCGAAGGTCAGGGGCGCAAGGCAGGCTTCCTTCACCTCAATGCCCAATTCCTCATGCAACTCCCGGATCAGCGCCGCTTCCGGACGCTCGCCCGGCTCCAGCTTGCCGCCGGGAAACTCCCACAGTCCCGCCAGGGCCTTGCCCTCCGGGCGTTTGGCGATCAGCACGCGGCCGTCCGCGTCCAGCAGGGCGCAGGCGACAACGAGCACCATCCGCATCGGCTTTGGGGCGGCGTCCAGCGTGGCGTGAGGGGCGGCGTCGCTCATTCAGCGGTCCCGTTCATTCAATGGCCAATCCTATTCGATGGTCCACGTAGTTTGCACCGACGAGGTGATGGTCATCTCGCCGGCTTCCACGGGCGCGGCCTCCGGCGCCGGCGCGTCAGCGCGCATCATTTTCATGGCGCCGTATGGGCGCGGCGCGGGAAGCTGGCCCGCGCTGATCATCTGCAACTGGCCAAGCTTGCTGCCGGCGGCCTCGACCAGGCGCTGCGCCGTATCCCGGGCGTTGCGCACCGCTTCGGTCTGCAACTCCTCCGCCAACTTCTTGCGGCCGGAGTAGTCAAAGGTCAGGCTGTTGATGTTGTTGGCGCCTTCGCCCGCCGCCGCCGTCAGCAGCGGACCGAGCTTGCCCAGATCACGCACGCGCACGCTGACGCTGTTGGCGGCGGTGAAGCCATCCGGCTCCTGGGCGTATCCCGATGCGTCGCGCCGGTTGCGGAAGTTCTGTGAGATCGACACCGTGTTGGTCTGGACGTCGCGGCTCTCGACGCCGGCCTGACGCACGGCGGCGATGACCTTCGCCGCCGCCTGGGAGTTGCCATTGAGCGCATCCGCCGCCTTGGGCGCGCGGGTGGTGACGCCGATGACGATCGTCGCCATGTCCGGCGTCACGTCGCGCGTTGCCGTTCCACTGACGCTGACGATACGCGGCGGCTTGCGCGGGCCGTCGCTTTCGGCGCTGGCGGGCGCGGCCATGGCCAGCAGCAGGGAGGCGCCGGCGAGCGGCGCTGCGAGAAGCAGGCGGGAGACCACGGAACGGCGAACGCTGAAGGTCATGAGCGATAATCTCCGTTAATTGCGACGTATTCCTTGGTGAGGTCGCAGGTCCAGACGGTGGCCGAAGCCCGGCCAAGGCCGATGTCGACCGTGATCGCTATTTCATCCCCGCGCATGTAGGCGGAAGTTTGCTCTTCGTCATAGGCCGGATCGCGGGCGCCCTGATGGGCGACGCGGATGTCGCCAAACGAAATCGACAGCCGGTCACGGTCGGCCGGCTCGCCAGCCTTGCCCACCGCCATGACCACCCGGCCCCAGTTGGCGTCCTCGCCGGCGACAGCGGTTTTCACCAAAGGCGAATTGGCGATCGACATGGCGATGCGGTGGGCCGAACGCTCACTTCTGGCGCCCTGGACGTTGACGGTGATCAGCTTGCGGGCGCCTTCGCCATCGCGCGCCACCTGCTGGGCGAGGTCACGCAGGAGCGCCGTCAGCGCCTTGCGAAACGGCGCCAGGCGCCGGTCGCCGGAGGCGGTGATCTGCGGCGCGCCCCGCCCGGCCGCCGCGCCGGTGGCGAACAGCAGCAGGGTGTCGGAGGTGGAGGTGTCGCCGTCGATGGTGACGCAATTGAAGGTGCGGTCCGTGGCCTTGCGCAGCAACGCCTGCAGCACCGGCGCGGCGATCGGCGCGTCCGTCGCCACGAACGACAGCATGGTGGCCATGTCCGGGGCGATCATGCCCGCGCCCTTGGCCATGCCGTTGATGGTGACCTTGACGCCGCCAAGCGTGGTTGTGACCGTCGCCACCTTGGGAAAGGTGTCGGTGGTCATGATGGCCTTCGCCGCCTCGCGCCACTGGTCAGGCGCGGCGCGGCCGGCGCAATCATCCAGCACGCCCTCGAACTTCTCCGCGTCCAGCGGTTCGCCAATGACGCCGGTGGAGGCCAGAAACACCTGCGAAGCGCGGCAGCCCGCCGCCTTCGCCGCCAGCTTTGCGGTGAGTTCAACAGCCTTGCGGCCCTTCAGGCCGGTGAAGGCGTTGGCGTTGCCAGAGTTGACCACCAGCACGCGGGCCTCGCCGCCCGGCAGCCGGTCGCGGCACCAGTCCACAGCGGCGGAAGGGCACTTCGACCGGGTCAGCACGCCGGCGACGGCGGCGGGGGCGTCAAACAGCGCCAGCATGACGTCGGTTCGCCCCTTGTAGCGAATTCCGGCCTCGGCGGTGGCGAACCGCACGCCGTCGATTGGCGGCAATTCGGGGCTGGACTTCGGTGCGAGAGGGGAAATGGCAGACGACATCGGTCGCTCCTGAGGGTTGCGAACAGCGTCCCGGAAGCCGGAACGCCGGTGGAACTGAAACATTGCTTGCTGGCGACGCTGGCCGCCGGCGAGATAACCGCGCCCGCTGACGGGGCGCCTGTCAGCGCGAGCCGCCGCCGCTGCTGCCGGGCGGATGAGGCTCCATCCCGTATGTCAGCGGGCGATGGCCCTGCGTCCTGAAGCCGGTCCGCAGCTCCGCAGGGGGCGCTGGCTCTTCAACCTGACGCCGTTTGCCCGTTGCTCACGCGCTGATCTTCACGAAAAGTGGCGTCCACTGGTTCCGGGAATGCGCTTGTGGAGCGAACCGGACGTTCGCCACCACCTTCACATCCCGGGGCGGCGCACGCCAAATTCATAAATTCCATCAGAAAATCAACAAGCTGCCAGTCGGCTTCTGATTCCGGCGTTCGCTCCGCTGTTCTGGACGGGGGCGCCAATGCCGGAATCAGGCCGCCAGAGCAATTCCCGATCTACCTGGATCGGGGATTGCTCCAGTTTTCCTTGTTTTGAGCGAATTCTGATCGACCAGACGATTCCGTCCGGTCGGAAAGCGCTCTAGCGTTTGGCGTCGCCGTTCGCTGGCGGCTTCGGCGCGGCCCTGGCGTCTTCCTTGCCGGCGGCCGGTGGCGCGAAGCGTTCGATTTTGGCCTTCGATCGCAGATTGAGCACCAGATCCTGCTGGGCCTTGCGGGCAAGATAGGCCTCGACCTCCGGCTTCACCTCGTCGAATGACGGGGCCGGGCGGGTGCGACGCTCCTCCAGCTGGATAACATGCCAGCCAAACTGGGTTTTGACAGGCGCCGAGATTTCGCCCGGTTTCAGGCGAAACGCTGCTTCCGAGAATTCGGGGGCCATGCGGTCGCGGGTGAACCAGCCCAACTCGCCGCCGCTTTTCGCGGCGCCCGGATCAGTGGACAGCTCGGAGGCGACCCTGGCGAAATCTTCGCCGGCTTTCAGGCGGGCGATGGCGGCTTTGGCGTTGGCCTCGCTGTCGACAAGGATGTGACGGGCGCGGACTTCTTCTTCCGGCTTCAGGTCGCGCAGGGTCTGCTGATAGGTCTTTTGCGCGGCTTCCGCGGTCACCGCCTTGTGGGCTTCATGCGCCAGCAATTCGTCCAGCAGCAGCTTGTTGCGGTTATACGCGGCCTTGCGCTCGAATTCCGGCGTGGTGTCGAGCTTCTCCGCCACGGCGGCCCGGCTGCCGAGCTGGAGATCGATCAGATAGCTCAGCACATAGTCCTGCCGGTTTTCCTCCGAGACGCGCGGCAGCCGGTCCGCCAGGTCTTCCATGGCCAGGCGCACGTCGCGCTGGGTGATCGGCGCGCCATCAACGCGGGCCAGCACCGTGTCGTCGGGTATTGCAGCGGCGGCTGGGGCAGCGGTGGTTCCTGCAGTTCCCGGGGCGGCGAGCGGCGCCGGCGCGGCGCGGCGCGGCGGTGTATTGCGGATGACGCCGGAGAGATCGCCGCGCGCCGGGTCTTTCGCCAGCAGCGGTCCCGCCAGCATGGAGGCTGCGACAAGCGTCGCCAGCGTGGCGCGGGCGTGGCGGCGGAAGCGGACTTTCATTAACGGCTGGTCCTGCATCTGCATCAATGGCGTGTCCTGCCTGGCCTGTCGCGTCTGCACGGCGGCTGAAACCGTTCCGTACAGGCTGCGGAACATGACAGGTCCTGTTGCAAGAGCCGGCGGCGCGGGCTGCCGGCATGAGTGTCTGATCGTGTCAGATTTTGCAAGCGGAGGCGGGGCCGTAGCCCCGGCCGGCATTCGCGGCAACCGCCCGCGCAGCAGCGTTTCAGGGCGTCCAGGCGGGACGGGGCGCAGCCTCTTCCTCTGCCCGGCGTGAGGAATCGATGACATCGCGCAGGGCGCGCAGCACCAGTTCCACGCCTTCGCCAGAGGCGGCGGACAGCATCAGCGGCCGTTGCCGGCTCGCCGCGGCCAGATCAGCCAGCCGCTCCGCCCGGGCGTCGTCGTCGAGCGCGTCGATCTTCGACAGGGCAACGACCTGCGGCTTCTCGGCCAGGGCGTTGCTGTAGGCCGCCAGTTCGTCGCGCACCACCTGATAGGCGCTGGCGACGTCGTCCTGGGTGCCGTCCACCAGGTGCAGCAGCACCCGGCAGCGCTCCACATGGCCCAGAAAACGGTCGCCGAGGCCGAGGCCCTCATGGGCGCCTTCGATCAGACCGGGAATGTCGGCGAGCACAAATTCGCGACCGTCAAGCCCGACGACGCCAAGGCCCGGATGCAGGGTGGTGAACGGGTAGTCGGCAATTTTCGGCCGCGCGGCCGACACGGCGGCGAGGAAGGTCGATTTGCCGGCGTTGGGCAGGCCGACCAGGCCGGCGTCGGCAATCAGTTTCAGCCGCAGCCAGATCCATGCCTCCTGGCCCTCAAGGCCAGGATTGGCGCGCCGCGGCGCCTGGTTCGTGGAGGTTTTGAAATGGGCGTTGCCGAAGCCGCCGTTGCCGCCGCGCGCCAGACAGATCTTCTGGCCGGTCTCGGTAAGGTCGGCCAGCATGGTCTCGCCGTCCTCGGCGAAAATCTGTGTGCCGGCGGGGACCTTCAGCAGCACGTCGTCGCCCTTGGCCCCGGCGCGGTTGCGGCCCATGCCGTGCATGCCGGCGCGCGCCTTGAAGTGCTGCTGGTAGCGATAGTCGATGAGGGTGTTGAGATTGTCGACGCACTCCACCCACACGTCGCCGCCACGGCCGCCGTCGCCGCCGTCGGGGCCGCCGAATTCAATGAATTTCTCACGGCGGAAGGAGACGCATCCCGCGCCGCCATCGCCCGAGCGAATATAGACTTTCGCCTGATCCAGAAACTTCATGGCTTCCCGTAGTTGAGTATCGGCCGGACTGCAAACGGCTGCGCCGGAACATTGCGACGGCCGGGCGGCGGCGCCCCCTTCATACCCTGGCCAGGCCTTTTCGCATATCAGGCCATCTGCAAGGGCATTGCGCTCGCGCTTTGGCCGGATAAGGTCAAAATCCGGGCAATCCGCCCAAACGCCTTGCATGAGAGTTGTCCGGGGGCAGGATGTCCACACAAACCACATCAGCGTCGGCGAACCCGGCCCCCATGGGGACGTCGACCGTCGCGCCGTCGACCCGGCTCGGCGTCGGCCTGATGGTGACCGGCGTCTTCCTGTTCGCGCTTAACGACGTGCTCGGCAAATGGCTGGTTGGCTCCTATGGCGTCGGGCAAATCCTGATTGTCCGCAGCATCACCTGCCTGCTCATCCTCGCGCCATTTTACTGGCGGACCGGGCTGACGCCGCTGCTGCGCGCCCCGCGTCCCGGCCTGCAAATCCTGCGCGGCCTGTTCTCCGCCATGGAGGTGGCGCTGTTCTACACGGCGGTGATCTGGCTGCCGCTGGGCGACGCCGTGACCTTCTACATGGCCGGGCCGATTTATGTGGCGGCGCTGGCCGCAGTGCTGTTGCGTGAGCGCACCGATACGACTGGCTGGCTGGCGATCAGCGCCGGCTTCATCGGCGTGATCGTGGCGCTGGAGCCCGGCGGGGCCAGCTTTACCTGGCCAGCGCTGATCGCCCTGGCCGGCAGCATGCTGTTCGCCTGTTCGATGATCATCACCCGTTACCTGCGCGGCACGTCCGATGTGGTGCTGGTGACCGGCACCATGCTTGGCGCGCTGGTCATCGGCTTCATCATGCTGCCGTTCGGCGGCTGGAAGGCGGCGCCCGCCGTTGATCTGGCTCTCATGGCGTGGCTGGGCGTGGTGGCGCTCATCGCCCATGTCTGCGTCAACCGCTCGCTGAAGCTGGCGCCGGCGACAGTGGTGGTTCCCTACCAGTATCTGCTGATCGTTTTCGCCATGGCCCTGGCCTGGCTGGCGTTCGGCGAGCAGCCGCGGGTCACCGCCATGGTGGGCTCCGCGATCATCGTCGCCGCCGGCATCGTGGTGTTCCTGCGTGAGCGGCGGCTGAACGGCCGCATCGACGCCAACGCCGAAACGCCGCCGCTGCCCTGACGGTGGTCGTGGGCTCCGGGCCGGCTTCTGGATTGCAGAGCCGCGGCTGAAGCAAAACACAAGGGCGCGTTCATCCGTGGATGGACGCGCCCTTGTGGTTCTGGCGTTGTGCGGCTGGTCTACTCAGCCGCTACGGGCAGCAGCAGTTCGTTGTCCGCCAGCGCCACGAGCTGTTGCGCGTCGCGCCCCGGCGCGGCTGTCGCCGCTTCCCGCCGCCGCTCCATGCGGACCACCGGCAGCATGCCGCCGCGCGCCGGGAACGGAGCCATGCCCGAACCGCCGGGGGTGAAGCCCAGCTTTTCCAGCACGCGCAGCGAGGCGACATTGCGGGACAGCACTTCGGCGCTGACCAGTTCCGCGTCCGTTTCCCTGAAGCCGAGCGCCAGCAAGGCGCCGACGGCCTCGGTGGCGTAGCCGCGGCCCCAGAACGCCACGCCCAGCCAGTAGCCAATGAACGGGTGCTGGCAGTCATTGCGGCCAGAAAAACCCGGCGGCTGCAGGGCGACGACGCCGATCAGATCACGCGGGCGCTTCTTCTCGGTGATCGCCAGGGTCAGGCCATCGCCGCGCGCATTGGCCAGGCGGGAGGCAAAGATGAACTGGCCGGCGGCGCCTTCCGGGTAGGGATGGGGAATGAGCGCCGTCGTTTCCGCTACGATTTTGCTGCCTGCCAGACGTTCGATCGCCGCTGCGTCCGCGAGGCGCGGCCAGCGCAGGGCAAGCCGTTCCGTGGTCAGGGTGAAGCCGTCGTCGATGGTCTCGCGCGTAAACATGGTTCCGCTCCGGTGGAACTGGCGAATCGCTTCCGCGGGTCTCCGAACAGTGGCCCGCAAATGCCGGTGATGAAAAGGTGAGGGGGATTCACAGCGTTGCGAGATGACAACGCGGAAGCCCCGGGGACAGTTTCAACGCTCGTGCAATTCCCATGCCGGAAAAACACGAAGGGGAGATGGCGCCCCAT
>Ga0182745_1005040_pt1 | contig 10875 bp, 8 predicted proteins | sample eDN3rd30CKraftBY_FD_128523 | JGI IMG/M metagenome (GOLD analysis project Ga0182745, IMG submission 128523) | Enriched backyard soil microbial communities from Emeryville, California, USA - eDNA 3rd pass 30_C Kraft BY (version 2) (version 2) | ecosystem: Environmental > Terrestrial > Soil >... | reverse complement strand
TGTTGATTCCGGCTGGTATATCCGCGGAAATTCGGTTGCCCGTTTTGAGCGGGAGTTTTCGAGATACTGCGGTGCAGAATACTGTATCGGTGTCGCAAATGGATTAGATGCGCTGGCATTGATCCTGAACGCATACGTTCAACTGGGACAATTGAATCGCGGCGATGAGGTGCTTGTCCCCGCGAACACTTATATTGCCAGTGTTTTAGCAGTGACGCTCGCGGGATTAACTCCGGTCTTTGTCGAACCGGATCCGGCCACATATCTGATCGATCCCAAGCTGATTGAGAAGTCGGTTCGACCGCAAACCAGGGCCATCATGTGCGTGCATCTTTATGGACAATGCTGCGACATGGAGCCGATCCGCGCCATTGCGGTTCGCCATAACCTGAAAATCATCGAGGATGCAGCCCAGGCACACGGGGCCACCTGCCAGGAAATCATGACAGGCAACCTCGGTGACGCCGCCGGATTTAGTTTTTATCCCACAAAGAATCTGGGAGCCTTGGGCGATGCCGGTGCTGTCGTGACCAATGATTCAGAACTGGCCAACTGCATTCGGGCGCTTGGAAATTACGGCTCGCATGAAAAGTACATCAATCTGTATCAGGGATGCAACAGCCGCCTTGACGAAATCCAGGCCGCCATTCTCAGCGTCAAGCTCCCGGATCTTGACAAGGCGAATGCGCGCCGGAATGAAATTGCAGCCCGCTATCTCGCGGAAATCGATAATCATTTGATTCGATTGCCGTATCTCGCCAAATACGGCACTCATGTCTGGCATCAGTTTGTGGTCCGAGTGAAACACAGGGAACATTTTCGCGAATTTCTAAAGCAACGAGGGGTAGAAACCGCAGTGCACTATCCTATTCCTCCGCACCACCAGGCTTGCTATTCTGAATATCGGAACCTGTTACTTCCAATCACGGAAGAAATTCATCGTGAGGTGGTCAGCTTGCCCATCAGCCAATCGCTTCAGGATGCGGAAGTTCAACAGATCATTCAGGTCTGCCAGCATTATCATGAATGAAAACACCCCCCTTCTTAGCGTCATCGCCGTCAGCTACAATCACGAGGCTTATCTTGTGGAAACACTGGAAAGCATTCGCTGCCAGACGTTTCAAGATTTTGAGCTGATCTTTTGCGACGATTTTTCCAGCGATCAGTCCGTTGCGATTGCTTTGGACTGGATCAATAAAAATCAGATTTCTGCACAATTGATCTTACATGAGAAGAACCAGGGGCTGTGCAAAACGTTAAACGAAGCGATATCCCTGTGCCACGGGCGGTACGTTCAGATCGTTGCCTGTGATGACCGATTGCATCTCGATAAATTTGAGAAACAGGTCGCCATATTCGAAAATTCACCGCCATCCGTTGCGGTCGTCTGCTCGGATGCCAATCTGATTGATGGCACTGGACGCCCCAGAAGACCATTCCTTTTTTCCAGAAAGTATGCCATTCCGGACAGCCGGTCCCGCGAAACGCTATTTAAACAATTTCTAAATGCCAACTGTATTCCTGCAATGTCGGCACTGATACGTCGGCAGGCCTTGCTGGATGTCGGACTCTATGACGAAAACCTGGCGTTTGAAGATTACGACATGTGGCTGCGGATGTTGCGGAAATACGATTTTGTGGTGACGCATGATCCCACAGTGGATTATCGGATTCACGGCAATAATATGCATCTCTCTTCGGCTCTAAGCCAGGAGTATCTTCGCCTGAAATACCAACTTGTTCGTAAGCATCTGGATCATCCACTGGGGAGGGAACAACTGCGTCGCGAACTCTTGGGCATGATCGAAAAGAACCGCCTGTGTGCAATTGATGTCGAAGATCTGGTCGTTGCGGAATTTAGTCTGCAGGAAGTTGCCGATCTTTTTCAGAGACATCAATCGCCCTGGTATCGTTGGGCAAAAAAACAGGCGCGTTCGATTCGCAGGCGGACTCAATGGTTATTTCAACGAAACTGAAATAGGCGGATCCAACCACTTTGTCCGGTCTGCTCCAGCCCCTGTTCCAGCACCTGGTCCTCTCTTCCCTGTGCGTCATTGCGAAGAAAACGATCAAATTTGGGCCGACTGTCTGACGTCAGTGCAACAGTGACGGGCAGGACAGGTGCATTCGCCAGGGAGGATCGTGTTTGCTGAAAAAAGAAGTTTGATTATTCCACAATTTCGCTGACTTCAACTTCAAACACCAGCGTGGCATTGCCAGGAATGGAGTTGGGGACTCCTGCTTCACCATAGGCCAGTTGAGGTGGGACAACCAACCGCCGTCGCCCCCCCGTCTTCATCCCCTGGATTCCTTGTTGCAGGCCCGAAACCAGTTCCGACAACGACACCTGGACCGGGACTCCGGAATCACGCGTATCTGTAAATCGCTTGCCAGTGGCCAGTTGCCCAACATAATGCAGTTTCACGGTGCTGTCTGCAGCAACCGGGTTGCCCAGACCCGGGATGAGATCGACATACCTCAGGCCGGATGAGGTCTGTGTCGTCAGATCGACAATCTCGATGTTTCGAAAATCGACCTGAGTGGAATGGCTTTGTAATGCCAGATGGCCCAGCGGAGGACGCTGTGATAAGTGATGCTCTCCCTGCGAATCGGGATTTTGCAATGGTTTATTCAAACGCAACTGGTTCACGACTTCATCGTTAATTTTCACAGTGAGTTCATCGCCAATAAAACGGACCTCGCATCGATTCCATTCGTTGGCTGGATGGAGTTTCGCCTTTTGGGTTGCAGCCACCTGATAGTAGACGCTGCCGGTGTATTGATCGGCACGGAGATCTGCGTATTTGGCGGCAGAATCATCCAGCAGTTGAATTTCAATCCCCGTGAAAGTGGGGTTGCCTTCTGCTGGAGCACGCAGACCGATCCCGGTGTTGCCACCCGGTTGCAGACGATACTCCAGTCGTAAGACGAAATCACTATATTCTTCTACGGTACGTAACCAGCCTCCGGCGGAAGAAACACAACGGATCGTATCGCTTTCCCGCTTCCAGGCGGTTGATTTGCCCTCCTGGACGATCCAGCCATCCAGTCCATTGCCGGTGACCAGCGGCACAAATGGCCGGTCAAATTTCAAATCGAGAAATGGGGCGTCCTGCGAAAGATTTTGATCAACAGCCACGGGCGCTACAGAACGTGACGAGGTCGTCTGGATGATGTTGTCCGCAGCTTGAATCCCATTGGAGGCCAGCAGCCAACCACAGCAGGCAGAACAGAAAAGCGATTGGGAGAAAGTCACGATAGTCGATTTCCTGTCGGCCGATAGAACCAGTTTTCGCGAAGGCTGAGCGAATTGCTCAAGAAAGCATCCACCCCACATAAACCCCGTCCTGCCACACGGGATGCAGTCAACAATCAATCCAGATGCACTAAACAGCCCAGGCAGTTCCATCGCGTGCACAAACAAGAGCCAATTGCTCTCGCCCGTGCATCGTGTTTCGCAGAATGTGCTGCTTTTTACAATATCGCAGAACAAGCAATGCCGTTCCTACTCCCTGCTGCGCGATGGAATGCCGTCCGAATGTGCTCAAATTGTCCTGTTGACCACGCTGGAGCGCGAACCGTAGCAGTCGGAGAGACTTTTGACATCGCCGAAAATGTCTTTTCTGTAAACGTCTGATTCAGACGGCAAACATTGCCGATCTCATCCGTGTACGAACCTTCGGCCCAGTGCATCACATCTCTTGAAAAGTGTTGTGCAGGAACAAAAAGAGTGATCGATTCACCTGTTACCGGAAAACATCATCCTGGCCGGGCCAATCTGAATCTTGCAGATGATGGTGACGAATTCAGGTCCAAGGAGGGTCGCCAGACTGTCAATACAGATCTTCAACGCTCTGCCAGGAATGCGGGACGGGGCGGCTTTCCTCCGAATGGTTCCACCAGCTTGTTTTCGATACTGTTGAAGACCACGAACAGATTTGTCCGATCATCCGGACTCAGGTTCGCAACCGAACCATGCATCGTATTGCAGTCGAAAAAGGTTGCCGACCCGGGCGAACCAGTGGCAGCCCGAATCCCGCCGCCACGTTCAATCAACAGACGCAAGGCCTCTCGGGATGGAACTCCATATTCCTGTTTCTTCAGTGAACTCCGGTAGTGCTGATCTGGAGTTTCTCCGGCACAGCGGATGTATGTCCGATGAGAACCTGGAACCAGCATCAACGGCCCATTGAAGGAGTGGTTGGGGGTCAGGCTCAAAGACATGCTCAAGGCTCGCATGCGCGGCATGCCATCCTCCATGTGCCAGGTTTCAAAGTCCGAATGCCAGAAAAATTCCTTACCGGAAAATCCTGGTTTGAAGTTGATCCGCGACTGATGAATGTACACGTCACTCCCGAGGATCTGCCGCGCCGCGTCCACCAGGCGCGAGTCGCGACAGAGCGCACGGAAGCGCTCGCTGGTCTGATGCACGCGAAAGATCGATCGCACTGCCCCGCTCCCCGGTTCTATGACAATACTCTCGTCATGCGGGGTGGCTTCGGCAGCCAATTGTTGGGCTGTGGCCAAGAGTTCGTCAGCTTCGTCTGCACCGATCAGTTGTTCGATGGAAAACATGCCGTCCTGCTGGAAATGCTCCAGTTGTTTTCGGTCAAGAGGACCTGCATACCGGTCGTTCCAGATCACCGGATCTGCCCGATCGACCGCTTCCCAGTGATCGGCAAGTCGTGAGACATAAGGATCAGAAGAGAAAGCTGTTTCCGTAGAAGTTGTCATGACAAAATATTTCGTGTTTTAGAGCGTTTTTGTAAATCTTGTCGCGAACATGCCCTTGTTTTTTAGAGCCGACAGCACTCATTGCCCTGTCATTCCTCCACGATCAATGGATAGATTCCGTGCTCGTCGTGGACCTCAGGGCCCACCAGTGGCGGGTTGAAGACGCAGATCATCCGCATCTCCACTTCGGCCGACAAAATATGATTTTCGTGCCCATTCAGTGCATAAACGGTTCCTGCTTCGATTTGATAGGTTGTGTCGGTGGCAGGGACATAGACCGTTCCCCGGCCCTGGATGCAATAGACCGCCTCCAGATGATGCTGATAGTGAATGCAGGTCGACGTTCCAGCCCGGATCACCGTGTCATGCAGCGAAAAGCCCATGCCGTCCTTCTTCAACAGAAGTCGGCGGCTGGTCCAGTTGTCGGCCTGAACTTCCCGGTCGGTGCCGGAGAGTTCTGCCAGTCGTTGAATAATCATGCGGTGGCGGTTTCCTTGCAGGTTCGGTTTTCTTTGAGGGCATCACAGACAGCTGAGTCCAGAATCTCCAGACCTTGCGTCAATTTTGGTTCGTCAATGGTCAATGGCGGCAGCACTTTAATCACTTCGTTCTGCGGACCGGAGGTCTCGACGATAAGCCCCCGTTTGAATGCCGCCTGAGAGACCCGGCTCGCAAATTTCTTATCTGAAAATTCCACGCCGGAGATCATTCCTCGTCCTCGGACTTCGCCGCTGACTCGATCGGTGATGGCCGTCAGCGCATCGCGAATCTGCTTGGCGTTGCTTTGGACTTTCTGAGAAAGGGCATCGTCGTTCCAGTAGGTCTCAAGGGCGGCTGTGGCGGTCACGAAAGCAGGATTGTGACCGCGAAAAGTCCCGTTGTGCTCACCTGGTGTCCACTGATCGAACTCCGGTTTGATCAGTGTCACCGCCAGGGGCAATCCATATCCGGAAAAAGATTTCGAGAGACAGATGATGTCTGGGGAAATGCCGGATGTTTCGAAGCTGAAGAAGGGGCCGGTTCTTCCACAGCCCACCTGGATGTCGTCCACAATGAGCAGTGCGCCGAACTGTCGGGCGACTTTCTCCAGCCGGATCAGCCATTCGCGGCTGGCGACATTGACTCCCCCTTCGGCCTGCACCGTTTCCACGATCAGTGCGGCGGGATCTTCGATCCCGCTGCTGCCATCAGACAGATAGCTCGTCAAGACATCAATCGTATCGGTCTCCACGCCGAAATATCCGCAGAACGGCACATGAGTCGTGTTGTTCAGGGCCACGCCCGCACCGGCTCGTTTGCTGGCATTTCCGGTCAATGCCAGGGATCCAAGTGTCATGCCGTGAAAGGCATTCGTAAAGGCAATGACATTCGCCCGGCCGGTCACCTTGCGGGCAAGTTTCAGGGCTGCCTCGACCGCATTGGTTCCGGTCGGGCCGGGAAACATCACGCGATAATCCATCCCACGAGGCTCGAGAATCTGGGATTCAATTGCATCCAGCAAATCCCGCTTAGCATCGGTAAACATATCCAGGGAATGAACAACGCCATCCCGGTGGAGGTATTCAATCAGTCGGTTTTTGAGAATTGGATTGTTATGCCCATAGTTCAGCGCACCGGCACCGGCGAAGAAGTCGATATATTGCCGGCCTGCTTCATCATAAAGTGTCGCCCCTTGAGATTTAGTAAAGATTGTAGGAAACGAACGACAATAACTACGGACTTCCGACTCGAGCCGATTGAAAACATTCACAATTTTTCAGACCCTCGCTTTCTCATGAAATAGGATTCAGAAGTAATATTATTAAGAGAGGCGCTGCATCGTTTTCGGCGACGCGCGATCACGCCGCACTATGACAAAAACGGGCCCACACGGACCAGATCTTCGTCTTCGTGATGTTGAGGAAAATACTTGGAGGAGAAACAGGACCGCACTTCCAGCGGGACCCCCAACCGGCCAGCCACCGAATGGAACAACCTCTGTGAGGATTCGTTCGACGGGGCAATTGTGGCTTCCAGAAACCGCAGCCCACCAGGCAACCGGGACTCCACCAGATGCAGCAGCATCCGGCGAGCCAATCCCTTACGGCGAGCGGCCGCAGCCACCGCAATTTGCCACACAAAGATCGAATCCGGTCGTTGCGGGGGAAAATAAGCGGTGACAAATCCAACCAGTCGCCCAGCCTGCTTCGCGACCAGACATGACTGTGAGAAATCTCTGCAAAGCAGCAGATACAGATAGCAACTATTCGGGTCCAGCACGCCACTTTCGTGCACCAGACTCCAGATCGCCTTCGCATCCTCAAGCGTTGGTTCTACCAGTTCAATCGCATCGCCTTCTTGCGAACGCGATGCGACTGTCGTTCCCAATCGCACTGTATTATCACTCCCCTGCAGCGACTTCGCCACAGTTTACGTGCTTGCCAAAATATGATGCTGGCAAACGTTCCGGGCTGAGAGTCTATCCGGGAAGGTGCTTTGGCAGCACAAATTGGGCCTTTCCGGACAGGCTCTGAGTTCTACAGCATGTTCTGCAAGCCTGATTCCACCAGTATTGTGAAAATCGAAGCAAATCGTGCTGTACTGAGAGCGTATCCACCCCGCACTGTCCAGGTTCTGCCTTGTGGCATTTAGCATTTCATCAATCGAAACGCGTTCACGAAGGACACAGGGGAGAGCAATTTGCTCTGGTTCCCTTTTAACGGCTTTGACAGATGGCGACAACCGCTTCATACATCGTATTGATATTTTTTTTCATTTTTCGTACGAGATGCACGATGCCGCATTGAACTGAATGAATCATGAAAAATAGGTAACAAATTAGAATACGTTCCTAAATCTTGTAGCGAATTTGCCTCGCGGCAGTCAGTCTTTCATCAGGTGAAACTCTTTCGACGCGGGCACATGAGAGACCAAACTGGTCTCGGGAATGCCTCGCACAATGACAACGAAACAATGGATCGGATGTGAAGACAGATCACGTGCCGTCAGGAAATGCGATGCAGCATCTCGAAGGGGACGTAAAACTTGGAATACTTCCGTCCATTGTCATACTGCTGGCCCTGCAGGTCTTCCACCAGCACCGTCGCACGGCGAGTAATACGATTGATGATGCCGGTATATTTCCTGCCGTCCAACTGAAACCAGACTCGAGTTCCCGGAGTCAGTCCGAACTGTTTGGAAGCCCGTTCACGTGGCGTGACCAGCGCATGTTGATGTTCCCGATGACCAAAATTGACTGCCGCAATGGATTGGAAGCGGGGCTTGGAACATTGAGAGTTTTCCCAGATCAGCATTTCTGCCAGATGGACCAACTCGTGTTCAAAGATCCGCTGTAAGGCATCCATTCGGCTCCGGCATTCCAGCCCGGTCACCTTAACGGTCCTCCGCACGTCTCGAAAAGTCTGAAACAGCAATGTCGAAGAAACGGTGATCTCATAACGGGGCTGGTGTGGCTGGCTGCGCAGGACAATCCGGCTGGTTTTCCCTCCAGCGGACGTCATGCGACTGGAAATGCGAAATGACAAGGGACTCGCACCCAGTTCTTTCTCCAGGCAACCTGCAAAAAACAGGTTGTCATAGAGATTGAACAGACGCTGGAGATCTGAAGGATGAAACCGTGTGAAGTTGGCAGCGTCCAGGACGCGCGACTCTTTCAGCAATGTCCGCTGAATTTCACGCTGGTACTGTTGGATCTGCTCAATGCCCCGAGCAGGCCGATTGAGTTGTTGCAGAAGAGTCACTTCAGAAACCCCATGACACTGAGGAATCGCTCCCACATTGTCCACTTTCGAGCGCATGCACTCCGCACGATCCGGGGCCTGCCTCGCGGCACTCGGTATTTCAACAACCGAAATGTTTTCACCGGAGGCACGGTCCAGGGCAACTTGCTCTAATCTCGTTGCATGATCTGCACCTTGTGTTCATCGAACAGCTGCTGCAGCCAGTTGACGGAGTTGTCCATAATGGACTGCTGCAGCAGGCTGGAATAGCCGTTGACTTGCCGTCCTTCCTCGATGAATTTTTTCCGAAACGCTTCCAGCTGTTCGGGCGTAGACGGATTTCGGGATTCGATTTTGACAAGATACAGATTGGTGTGGTCATTTCCCGGGGCGATTCCGACCTCGCCAACCTGCAGCTCGTTAAAGACTTTCTGGTAGAACTCTTCCCCGGCATCCGTCGCGCCGGGGATGATCGATGGGCGAACCGGCATGGACTGATTCATACTGGTCGCCGGGACCATCGGTTTCTGCATCCAGGTGAAATCGCCGGTGATGCGGACCGGCACGAACAGGCTGTCTTTGTCTCCGGTGACGGTTTGTTCCGCCAGCACGGTCCCCATGGGTTCCTGGCTGTTCTGAATCAATTTGACCAGCTCTTCAGCACGAGCCTGGGCCTTGGGATACGCCTGCTCCAGGTTCCAGGCTTCCACAACCTGATCGCGAAGCCCCGGTTCGTCAGTGAGTGTGACCGGAGCATATGCCGCTTTATCCTGCAACTTCCAGAAGACGTATGCACTGGAAGTCTGGAAATCTTCTGCGGAATACACACGATACAGATCCGCTGCGGTCGAGCGGGCAACAGAATCCGCCACGCTGATTCGCTGAGGCGTCGCCGCTCCGCCGATGGGATGCTCTTCCGAATTGATCAGCTCTTCCTGAGAGAGCATGGGAGTGACAATATAGATCAACTGATTTTCGGCAGCATATTTTTTGAGACGCTGGGTCGCCTGCTCGAGTGTCAGGTACCGATCTTCCGTCTTCTCCCGAGTCATGTCGGTACTGATCTCAGACATCTCCAGGTAGGCAGCGTCAATCCGCTTTTGAATTGCTTCTTCCGTACGGGCCTTGAGGATTTCCGCACGCAGCGTGGCTTTCATCGCATCGTCCAGCGGAGGAATTTCTCGGGTGGGGGCGGATGGGGTTTCATCGCTGGGAGCCGGCGGAATGACAACCGTTTCTCCCGCCTTCATCTCACCAGCAGCAGCTGGTTTCTCTCCATTGCCAGCAGGAGTCGCCGGCTTTTCTTCTTCAGGCTTGGCAGAAGAAGATTGATCGGGCGCTGGTGTTTCTGCTGGTTTCTCTGCGGGAGTTTCAGAGTCGGGCTTTGTCTCAGGTTTGTCTGCAGGAGCAGCTTCTGGTTTGTCGACAGGGCTCTCTGCAGGTTTGGCTTCCGGCTTCTCAGTAGACGTGCCGGCGGGCTCGTCCGCAGGCTTGTCTGTAGCAGGCTCTGCCGGCGTCTCTGCGGAAGCAGCAGGGTCATCAGCGAGAAGAAATGCAACTTGCTGGGTGATCGGCATCTGCTTCAACAAAGAGGCGCCCGCTTCAGGTTGAGGGGCTTCTGGTGTCTGCGGCTTTTCTTCCGTTTTAGATTCTGGTTCCGGTGCTGCTTTTGATTCCGGCCCTGTGACGGGAGCCGGAGTTTCTGTTGCAGGTTTGGTAGTGGAAGGTGCTTTGGGAGCAGGTGTTTCTCCAGATGATGGAGTGCTTTCCGGCTGAGGAGTGGCCGGTTTCTCGGGCATTTCTGCAGTGGGAACAGCAGGTTTGTCGTTCGCTTCGGATTTCTCCGGAGTTTCGACCGGCTTCTTTTCTGTTGATGCTTCTGATGGTTTTTCTGCGGGCTTCTCGTCAGCCTTGGGCATGGCAGGTTGATCTGTGGAAGGGGCGGGAGGAAGATCCGGTCCATCCAGGTGTTCGGCAGCGGAAGTGCCATCGGCAGGTACGGCTCGCAAATATTTCTCTTCGTAGGCTTTTTGAATCTCTTCGTCGGTCACCGCTTCCATCAACGGTTCGATCTGTTCGTAATCCGCTTCCAGGTAGCCGAGTTGAAAACGCCGTGGCTGATAGAAACCTGGACGTCCCGGTGCCACACGCCCCTCTGGAGTATATCCCGGAAAGTTCTGCCGATATTTCTCGAACAGTTGCAGCAGATCGGTCTCGGATGGTTTGGCATCAGGATCAATGAAATCCTGTACGGGAAGAGTGGCGATCTCAGCGGATTGCTTGACGTTGAGTTGCTCGTAGTACTGCCAGAATTGTTCTGGGGGGAAGTAATTATTCCCGGAGAGCAATTGATACGCCTGCCGGATTTTCAGTTCATTGCGAATGGCATTGATCAGGCTGGTTTCTGAAGTTCGTAGCGACT
>Ga0182745_1005039_pt1 | contig 10875 bp, 9 predicted proteins | sample eDN3rd30CKraftBY_FD_128523 | JGI IMG/M metagenome (GOLD analysis project Ga0182745, IMG submission 128523) | Enriched backyard soil microbial communities from Emeryville, California, USA - eDNA 3rd pass 30_C Kraft BY (version 2) (version 2) | ecosystem: Environmental > Terrestrial > Soil >... | reverse complement strand
GGCCGGCCGTCAGCCGGCTTCGCTGCGGTCGAAGTATTTTGCCGGGGTGACGCCGAAGCGTTGGCGAAAGCTGGCGATGAATGCGCTCAGGCTGCTGTATCCGACCGCCAGCGCCGCCGACGTGACCGAATGTCCCTCGGCCAGCAATTGCACCGCCTTGAGCAGACGTAACTGCTGGCGCCATTGGCCGATGGTCAATCCGGTCTCCTGCTGAAACCGCCGCATCAGCGTTCGTCGCGTCATCCCCAGCGAACGGGCCCAGCCGTCGAGGTCGGTGTTGTCGTCCGGATTGGATTGCAGCGCCGCGGCAATCTTCAACAGGCGCGGCTCGCGCGGCATCGGAAGATAAAGCTCCATCGCGCCCGCCTCGCGGATTTCCTCCACCAGCACGCCAAGCAATTGTTCGACGCGATGAGGCGACAACGGCGGGGTCTGCGTCCCGAGCCTGTCGATGATCGCCTTCGATAAGGGCGACATGCTCAATACGCGCGGCGTGTCCGGCATCATGTGGCAGACATCGGGGCGCAGATAGAGAAACAGGGCCTCGGCCTTGCCGAAGGAGTGACCGCAATGCCGGGTCGAGGGCGGCAGCCATCCGACCTGGCCGGGCATCATCGTGCAGGTGCCGGTCTCGGTCTGGATCGAAGCGAGGCCATGGAAGACGGCGTAGAGCAATCCTTCCTGATGCGTATGCCAGCCGACGTCGATGGACGATTGCGTGCTCAGAAGGCGCGGCACGAGAACGCGCTCGGCATTCGCGATGGGCGGGACCGTGCGAACCTGTGGCTCAATCACCACAAAATCTGTTTCTCTGTCGATTTGACCTTCAAGCGACAACGATTGGCACTCACACGCTAGCGTGACGACGAAGCCAATCTATCCTCCCTGCCAGTAAAACGAAATGAAAACTGGCGCGGGGGCGTATATGTCGTGTACTTGCACGAATACTTTAGACGAATTCTCAAGCGAATGCTTGGATTGCGACGCAGTTTATTTCAGTTCTAAACAGCGCAGTGATCGTGAATACTGTTTGCCGCTCCGGCGTCGCCCAGTGTCGCTGCGGGCGGCGCTGCTCGCCACCAGCGTCGTCGTCAGCGCAGGGCCGGCTTTGGCTCAGCAGGCGGTCGTGCTCGACACCGTGACCGTGACAGCGACGCGTGCCGAGCGTCCGGTCAGCGATGTGCCGCAGACCATGCAGGTGATCACGCAGGACGAAATCGCCAGCGAAATGCGCCTGACCAGCGACGCGGCCGCCGTCCTGTCGAAGGTCATTCCCGGCTACTCGGTGTCCAACGACACCATCTCGGGCGCTTCGGAAACCTTCCGCGGCCGCGACCTGCTGGTGATGCTCGACGGCGTGCCGCTCAACACGCCGTTGCGCGACGTGTCGCGTATCGTGTCGATGATCGATCTCAACTCGGTCGAGCGCATCGAAGTGCTGGCGGGCGCGTCGAGCCTGTACGGCAGCGGCGCCACCGGCGGCACCGTGAACTTCATCACCAAGAAGCCGACGTCCGGTAAACCCCAGATCACGGTGAACACCTCGATCAAGGCGTTCACGCGCAATATCGGCGATTCGCTGCGGCCGGAGACCTCGGTGTCGGTGACGGGCAAAGCCGATAGCGGAGTCGACTATGTCATCGTCGGCACCGGCCGCAAGGCGGGCAAGACTTATGACGGCGCCGGCCGCGAACTGCCGTCCGACGGCATGCTCGGGCAGGGCGGCGGCGACCGTTTCCTGAGCGGCAACGGTCTTGCCAAGCTCGGCTACGATTTTGCGGGCAATAAACGCTTCGAGGTGTCGGCCAACTGGATCTATCTCGACCAGTCGCCGGACTACATGACGGTCTATTCACCGCCTTATGCGACGCCGAATTTCTCGGCGCCTTACCAGGGGGCGAGCGTGCTGGAGGATACGAAATCGTTCTCGGCGCGCTATACCGACGGCGATTTTGCACTGGGCGATCTCAAGGTCGTCGGCTTCTACAACGACGTGAAGAAGCGGTTCAACTATTCGACCTTCGACATCAACGCCAACTACCTCGTCTATTATTCCGGCAATCTCGGTACGCCGACCAGCCCGTATAACCAGACGGTGTTGAATTCAAAGCGCGGCGGCGTGAATACGACGATCGATACCTCGCTCGACCGTCTCTGGCGCGGCGCCACCTTCACCTGGGGCGCGGACATCATAAACGAGCGCACGTCGCAGGAACTCACCAATGGCCAGGATGTCTTCAATCCGATGTCGCAGACGAGTTATGCGGCGTTCGGCCAGCTTCAGGTTCCGCTCACCGAGCGGCTGACGGTGCGCGGCGGCGCGCGCTACGAGTATCTCAAGCTGTCGGTTGATGATTTCGTCCGTCCGGCGGCCTTCCTCGGCTTCACCGGTATCGGCTATGCCGTTCTGCCGGATCTGCCGGTGACCGGCGGCAACTTTAATTACGATGCGCCGACCTTCAATATCGGCGCCACGTTCAAGATCACCAAGGGCTCCGAGATTTATGGCGGCTTCAACCAGGGCTTCGCGTTGCCAGACGTCGGCGCGTTCACGCGGCGCGCCGGTGCGAGCGGCACGGCGCAGATTCTGTACTACGGATGTTACCTTGGCGCCGGGCCGCTGCCGGCCATCAACTACACCTGCAACAAGAACCTGACGGCGAGCTACGCCAACATCGGGCCGCAAGCGCAGATCGTCAACAATTATGAGCTCGGTCTTCGTGGCACCGAAGGCCGCGTCAAGTACAACCTGGCCGGCTTCATCAGCACCTCCGAGAAAGGCGTCAGCTTCGACGCGGCGACCAATACGATCACTCAGCAGAAGGAAATCGTCTACGGCGTCGAGTTCTCCGGCGCCTACAAGGTCACCTCGCAACTCACCCTCGGCGGTTTGTTCCGCTACCAGGAAGGCCGCTACGACTCCAACAAGGACGGCAGCATCGACGCTTATCTGCCGAACAACCGCATCGGTGCGCCGTATCGCGGCTCGGTCTACGGCGATTACACTTTCGACAACGGCGTCGTTCTGCGGCTGGAAGGTGAGGCGTTCTCCGGACGGAACCGGGCGATCGACACCGCCGGTACGACCTACGAACTCAAGCCCGCGGCAGTCATGAACGCGGCGCTGTCGGCGCCCTGGGACGGCGCGACCGTCTACGCCGGCATCAACAACATCTTCGACACCGCCTACGAAAATCCAACCGCGACATCGGTGCGCAACCTGCCGGTTTATGCCTGGGGCCGCACCGTCACCGTCGGCTATCGCAAGACGTTCTGATCATGGTGAGACTCGAAATCGCCGACGGTCTGGTCACGCTGCGTTTTCACCAGCCTTACGAGGCGGGCGATGAGCCCGCTTATCTTGCGGCGCTGGAAGAGGTCGCTCTGGTGCAGGGGCCGTTCGTGCTGCTGACGATCTTCGGCGGCGGGCCGGCCCTGTCGCAGGGGGGCGATAAGGCACAGGCGCTGTGGTTCAAGCGCACGCGCGCGACCATGGACGAGCGCTGCCGGGCGCTGGCCATGGTGCGGCCGGGCGCGACGAAGGAGATGGCGCATATGTTTCAGAAGCTTTGGCGTTTTCCGGTCATGGCGACCGCCGACGAAGGCGAGGCCCGCCGCTTTCTGGCGGCGCATTCGCCGGCCGAACGGAGCGCGTCTTGACCGATATACCGATGGGCCGCATGCGGCTGTTCGTGATCCTGGCCGCGCTTTACCTCGCGCAGTCGATCCCCAGTTATCTGATCGTATCGGCGATGCCGCCGATCCTGCGCGAGCAGGGCGTGTCGCGCACGGCCATCGGCTTCATGAGCTTGCTCATGCTGCCGCTGGTGCTGAAGTTCCTCTGGGCGCCGCAGGTCGACCGGCTGCGGCCGCTCGCCCGCGCGCACCGCGCCGGCTGGGTGCTGATCACGCAGGTCGGCGTCATCGCCGGCATTGTCGCGCTCGGTTTCATCGATCTGCACAACATCGCGGCCTTCATGACCATCGGCATGATCCTGTCGGTCTTGATCTCGACCCAGGATATCGCCACCGACGGCTATGCCACCAAGGCGCTGCCGGCGCGCGACCGGCCGATCGGCAATGCGATCCAGGGCGGCTCGATCGCCTTCGGCGTGTTGATCGGCGGCACGGCGAGCCTCGCGATCTATCATTACTACGGCTGGACCGAGATGATCGTCTGGGTGTCGGTGATGTCGCTGATCCCGCTGGTTGCCACAGCGATGATGCGCGAACAGCCGCCGCCGGGCGGGCTGCCGCCGCCGCGCGCCTCGCTGATGGCCTTCCTGCGTCGCCCCGAAGCGCGGCGCATTCTCTACATCGCGCTGATCTACCGGGCGAGCGAGGGCCTGATCAAGGCCATGGAGGGCGCTTATCTGGTCGATCGCCATGTGCCGCTCGATATCATCGGCTATCTGTCGGGCGGTGCGGCTTTGACCGCCGGCCTCGTCGGTGCGGCGTTGGCCGCCTATCTGCTGATGAAGCTCGGCACCGGCAAGGTGCTGATCCTGCTCGGCGGCCTTCGCACGATCTGTTTCCTCCTGTTCGCGCTGCATGCCTTCGACGTCGTCACCGGCTATGCGCCGTTGTTCGGCGCCGCCGCCTTCCAGACATTGATCCGCTACATGGAGGTGGTCGCGCTCTACAGCCTGTTCATGGCGGCGGCTTCCAGCGACCAGCCCGGCACCGACTTCACCGTGCTGGCCTGCGCGCAGCTCGTCATCTACCTGATCGGCTCGGGCGTCGCCGGCGTCATGGCCGACAAGCTCGGCTATGGCGCGCTGTTCGCGCTGGCGACGGTGCTTTCGGGCGTGGCTGTCGTGGTGACCTTCGGCATGCTCAAGGGCGACGATCTGGCCCGGTTGAACGAGGCAAAGGCCTGAAGCGAAAAGCTGGCTGGGGAACTAGGATTCGAACCTAGACAAACAGAGTCAGAGTCTGTTGTGCTACCGTTACACCATTCCCCAGCAGGGTCGGCGGGGCCTTTGAGGGCCGCCCGGCGGACAGAGCGCCCGCGCGCCGCGCCATCACATGGGGCAATTCTGCCGATTTGACAAGCCCGCTTGGGGGCCGAAATGCAAAATCCTTAAGCCAGTCTTGTCAGGGACTTAGACGGCCTCGCGGGACCGTTTCGGCAGGGTGACGACGGTCAGGATGGCGATGAGGGCCGCCGCCGCCACGCCAAAGAACACCAGCCGCGGATTGCCCGCGTCCATCAGCGCGCCGAAAATCATCGGCGCGACGATGCCGCCGAGGTTGAAGCCGGTGGAGACGAAGCCGAACACCTTGCCGAACGATCCCTCCGGGGTGGCGGCGCGCACGATCATGTCGCGCGACGGCGCGATGATGCCGGTCGAGAAGCCCTGCGCCGCCATGACGGCGATCAGGGCGAAGGTGGCGAAGTCGAACGTGCCGATCAGCGCCGCCGACAGCGCGGCGCCGGCGACGCCCAGCGCCGCCACGATCGAATGCAGCGCCGTGCGGCCCACCAGCACGCCGCCCACCAGCACGCCGATCGACGACAGCAAGAGCATGGCGGTGAGCGCCGTATTGGCGATCGCCGCCGGCGTGCCGTAGAGCGCGCCCAGCGCGGCCACCGAATAGTTGTTCATGCCGCTGTTCATGAGGGCGAGCAGGAGGAAGAACACGAGATTGAGCAGGATCGGCGGCGACAGCAGCAGGTTCCAGCTCGCCGGCTTGCCATCGCCGCCCGCGCGCGGCTTCGGCGCGGCCATCGTTGACGTGTTCTCGCGCACCATCAGCACCGCCGCGGCGATGACGAGACCCATGATGCCGGCGCCGATGAAGGCGCCGCGCCAGCCCCACACGCTCTGCATCAGCAGCAGCGTCGGCGGCGCCACCGCCGCGCCGAGCACGCCGGAGAAGGTGTGGATCGAGAAGGCCTGGCCGATGCGCTGCGCCGGCACGTGCCGCGACAACAGCGCGTAATCGGCCGGGTGGTAGACGGTGTTGCCGATGCCGGCGAGGGCGAACATCGCGATCAGAAACCAGAACGAGTTGACGAGGCCGGCGAGCAGGAAGGCGACGCCGCCAAGCGCCAGCCCCGCGACCAGCAGCAGGCGCGCGCCGAGGCGATCGATCAGGAAGCCGGCCGGCGTCTGCAGCACCGTGGAGACGATGTTGAAGACGGTGAGCGCCAGCCCGATCTCGGTGTAGCTGACGCCGTAATCGGCGCGCACGAAAGGCAGCAGCGGCGCCAGGATGATGATGTAGTAGTGCGACACGAAATGCGCGGCGCAGACCACGCCGATCATGCGCAGCGGCGATGCAGGCGCGCCGTGAGTCGGCGGCGCTTCGGTCAGTGGGGTCATTGAACGTTTCTTCCCGGCAGTGCGGCTGGCTTAACGCGGCCGGCGCGGCCGATCCAGAGCCTTTCGGGCAAGGTGGCTATGAGCGAGGGCGGGGGCTGGGCGGCCTACTTGCGGGCCTACTTGCCGCAATTCCACTGATAGCCGATCGGCGTCATCGTCCAGCACGGGCCGAAATCGCCGCCGTTCCAGCGGCCGCGGTAGAACTGCGGCTGCGGATAGCGCCAGTAGGCGATGCGCGGGCCGCCGGCGCGGTAATAGGCGCGGCGCTCGCGCTGGATTTCCTTCTTCCGGTCGCGCTCGATCTGCTCCGGCGTGCGATAGCCGGGCAGGAAGCCGACGCCTTTCGGCACGCGCCTCACGACCTGCTTTTTGGCGGGCTTCTTGACGGTGGTCTGCGCGGGCGCGTCCTGCGCCGCGGCGAAGGCGGGCGGGGCGGCCAAAAGCAAGGCAGCGAGAGCGGCGAAAACGAGTCTCATACAACGATCAATACACCGTCATGGCCGGGCTTGTCCCGGCCATCCACGTTTTGCCTGTAGCCCGCATGAGCGCAGCGAATGCGGGGCGGGCGGCCCCGGATTTCGCTGCGCTTCATCCGGGCTACGGGCCGTGCTATATTTTCCCTATGAACGCCGCGACCCGGGACATTCTGCGCAAGGTCGAGAACTGGCCCGAAGAGGACCAGAACGAGCTGGCCGCGCTTGCGCGCGAAATCGAGGCGCGGCGCACCGGCGTCTATGTCCTGAGCGAGGACGAGAAGGCCGTCATCGCCGAAGCACGGCGCGAACCTTTTGTCTCCGATGACGAGATGGCGCAGTTCTGGAAGCGCCACGGCGTCCGGTGAAGGTTCGCTACCGGCCACGGGCGAAAGCGGACCTTGACGATATCTTTCAGTATTTAAACGAGCGCAGGCCCGCCTGGCGCGCGGCATGTGCTGGGTGCTATCGCCGATGCGATCGACGAGATCGCCGCCAATCCCGACGCGTGGCAGGCAACGTCAGCGTCAGACATCCGCGCGAAGACGGTGGGGCGCTATCGCTACAAGATTTTCTATGCGGTCGTCGGGGACGAGTACGTGGAAATCATCCACGTGCGTCATACGGCGCGGAGGCCGTGGGCGTAGGGCGGGTTAGGCGAAGCTGCAACTCGCCGCGCGGCGTCCGGAACGAAGATGGCGGATTATGCTTCGCTAATCCGCCCTACGGAATGCTTCAGAGGTAGGGAGGATGGTCTGGTACCACCCCCGCATTTCTCGGAAAATTCTTCATCATTTCTTGGACAAATTTTGCGACGTCGCGCGGTAGCTGCCTTTTTGACCGCTTCGCAATGTCGCGCAGGTTGGCAACCTCTACGTCGAAGGGCATTTCAAAGAATGGTGGCTTTGGAGATTTCTCATTGTCCGACCTCATTAGAAGATACAAAAGGCCGTTCTGATAACCAATTCCATATGCTGCATCCCAGAAATTCTTTTTCTTAATGTAATCGTCAATCATATGCCCGTATGTGTGTACCCGCGCATGAACACCATCCAGTGAGTGATAATCGCCTGCCTTTCTCATGCGGATAATTCGTTGCAAGGCATGGGCTAGGCCATCTTGATAGCTCAGTGCGAATATGAGCAGGGGGTGCTCTGTCTTTATAAATGCGGCGGCGGTCTTGTCGTGAATGCTCGATAGTTCATCAAGTAGCGTCATGCAATGATAGAATGCGTTCTCGTTAGTTATCTTTAGTTCGGCTCCTTTGGCCTTTCTTATTTCTTCAAAAAAGAACGCGCCATCTGTTTCAATAGGTATTAGTGGAACGGGGGCTGCTTTAATGCGATCTAAATCGATTTCCGGAGAGATAAAATATGATTGCCTAACCTTGTCTCCCATCATTCTCGCGATATTGCCAAGCAGGCGCAGATAATTGTCGTCCGAAAGTGAATATCCAACGTAGGAAACTGTTTTTCTCGCGATGAGAGACTTGAGATGTGCTCCAAGGGGGCCGTCGTTCAAGCGTTCGTAGGACTGTCGATAGTCTTCGCTAGTGGCAACGATAGATCCGAAGTTTGTGATGGATCCATGAATCTTCATTATGCGTCGGCTGCTGGCGTCCCAAAAGGCGAGATCGCTGTCGTATACGAACGGGGTGAAGTTACACTCTCGCTCAAAGAAGTCATCCCAGTTCGTGGTGACGACATCTGTTATCATAAATAAGGGAGCTAATGCCCGATGAAATCGAGACATTCGATCGTAAAACTGGTCGAATGATGAGAAATAGTCAAGTCGGCGCTTTATCCTCTCTATTAGCTTGATCCGCCCGTCTGGTTGCTCGCAGAATTGGGACATTAGTTCTGGGAATGATGGCGACGCGTCCGGCTTGAGATTCAGCTCGTCGTGAATTTTTTCGTAAAAGGTGCTTCCCGAATGGGTCTTGTTCTCTGTGCTGATGCCTGCGCCAGCGAATACGACCAAGTCACCTGAGGAGAGTTTTTGGAGGAAGTGTTCGGGTATATCAAATGGCTTTTCGTATTTACAAATAGCGCATTCGCAGTTTCGGGCATGAGTCGCAGTCATGGCGGCGTCACATTGCTTGGTGTTGTAATGCGTGCGCTAAACAGCCTATGATAAACGTAGCGATGCTGTAGTAAATAGTATCTCAAAAAAAGGGGCGACCTAATGGGCCGCCCCTTTTTTTGGCTCATCGGTGCCGACAATCCGTTTGCGCGGGAGGTGTCAACGCTATGCGGCCGCACTCAGTAGTCGGCTCGCGATGCGCTTAAGTTTTCGAACGGCGTCGTCGAGTTCACTCAGTGCGCGACTGCTATCCTCGCGTCGAATAGCTCTTTCACAATCGTCTAGCTCATTGCGAATGACGCGCTGAATTTCCGAGGCGAGAACTGAGTTGCCCATAAGCGTGTCTCCCCTCACGAACACCCGCTCGTGCTTCCGCACGTGTCGCACTTCATGCAGGTGCCGTTCCTCACCAGGGTGAAGTTGCCGCATTCGCCGCACATCTCGCCTTCATAGCCCTTGGCCTTGGCTTCGGCGCGGCGCTCGGAGGCGAGGGCCTTGGCGGAAGGCTGCGCCACGGCGGCCGCCACCTGAACATTGCCGACTTCGAGCTGCTGGGCCGGGGAGAGCTTCTGCTCCGGCTCGGCCTTGAGGGCCGTCGCGGCGTGCGCACCGGCAAAAGCCGTCACCTTCGCGGTCGCCACCGCCGAGGCGGCACCCGAGCCGGACGAGACGGGGCTCGTCACCACCTGGAGCTTGTCGGCGCGCGAGCGCGTCAGCCCCTTGGAGATGAAGTTCGGCGCCGCCTTGCCTTCGCTCTCGCCGGCGCCCAGCGCGTCGAACGAGCCCTGGCTCGGATCGACATGGGCGAGGTCGTAGCGCTCCAGATACGACACCGCCAGTTCGCGGAAGACGTAATCGAGGATCGAGGTGGCGTATTTGATGGTGTCGTTGCCCTGCACCGGGCCCTGCGGCTCGAAGCGGGTGAAGGTGAAGGCATCGACATATTCCTCGAGCGGCACGCCGTATTGCAGGCCGAGCGAAATGGCGATGGCGAAGTTGTTGAGCAAGGAGCGGAGCGCCGCGCCTTCCTTGTGCATGTCGACGAAGATCTCGCCGAGACGCCCGTCGTCATATTCGCCGGTGCGCAGATAGACCTTGTGGCCGCCGACCACGGCCTTCTGCGTGTAGCCCTTGCGGCGCGAGGGCAGCTTCTCGCGCTCGCGCAGCACGGTGACGCGCTCGACGATCTTCTCGACCACCTTCTCGGCGGCGATGGCGGCGCGGGCCGCGGCCGGCTTGTCGAGGAAGGCCTCGATCGCGTCGTCCTCGTCTTCCTCGTCGGCGATGAGCTGCGAGTTCAGCGGCTGCGAGAGCTTGCTGCCGTCGCGGTACAGCGCGTTGGCCTTCAGCGCCAGCTTCCAGGACAGGAGATAGGCCTCCTTGCAGTCCTCGACAGTGGCCTCGTTCGGCATGTTGATGGTCTTGGAGATCGCGCCCGAAATGAAGGGCTGGGCCGCCGCCATCATCTTGATGTGGCTGTCCACCGACAGATAGCGCTTGCCGATCTTGCCGCAGGGGTTGGCGCAGTCGAACACCGGATAGTGCTCGAGCTTGAGGTGCGGCGCGCCTTCCACGGTCATCGCGCCGGCCACATGGATGTTGGCCGCTTCCACTTCGCGCTTGGAGAAGCCGAGCGCGGCGAGGAGGTCGAAGGCCGGGTTGGCGAGCTGCTCCGCCGAAATGCCCAGGGCATCGCGGCAGAAGGCTTCGCCGATGGTCCACTTGTTGAAGACGAACTTGATGTCGAAGGCGGTCGGCAATGCCTTCTCGATCTTGGCGATGATCTCGTCGGTGAAGCCCTTGGCCTTCAGCGTGGTGTGGTTGATGCCCGGGGCCTGCGCCAGCGAGCCATGGCCCACGGCATAGACCTCGATCTCGGCGATCTGCGCTTCGGAGTAGCCGAGCGTGCGCAAGGCCTCGGGCACGGCGCGGTTGATGATCTTGAAGTAGCCGCCGCCGGCCAGCTTCTTGAACTTCACCAGCGCGAAGTC
>Ga0182745_1005038_pt1 | contig 10876 bp, 8 predicted proteins | sample eDN3rd30CKraftBY_FD_128523 | JGI IMG/M metagenome (GOLD analysis project Ga0182745, IMG submission 128523) | Enriched backyard soil microbial communities from Emeryville, California, USA - eDNA 3rd pass 30_C Kraft BY (version 2) (version 2) | ecosystem: Environmental > Terrestrial > Soil >... | reverse complement strand
CTCGTCCTCACCGCGCTGATCGGCTCGGCGTTCGTCAGCAACCTCAACCTCGCGGCGGCCGGCGTCGCGATGCCGGACATCGGCGACGCGTTCGGCGCCTCGCAGATCGCGCTCAACCTCGTCGCGGTCGGCACCGGCCTCGGCCTGTCGATGTCCGTCGTCTACTTCGGCGCGCTCGCCGACCGCTACGGGCGCAAGCAGCTGCTCATGCTCGGCCTCGGGCTCATGGTCGTCGCGAGCGCGCTCTCCGCCTTCGCGCCGAGCATGGAGGTGCTCATCGGGGCCCGCATCTTCACCGGGCTCTCCGCCGGCCTCGCGTTCCCCACGACGCTCTCGCTCATCACGGCGCTCTGGGCGCAGGGAACGAAGCGGACCGCCGCGATCGCCCTGTGGTCGGCGGTCGCCGGCATGGCGAGCATCATCGGCGGAATCCTCTCGGGGCTCCTGCTGCTCGCGTTCTGGTGGGGGTCCGCGTTCCTGCTCAGCGTGCCGCTCGCGCTCATCGCGCTCGCGCTCGTCGCGACATCGGTCCCGGCCCACGTCAACGAGTCGACGAGTCCCGTCGACCACCTCGGCGGCGCGCTCTCCGCACTCGGCATCGCGTCCCTCGTACTCGGCATCTCGATGGTCTTCGACCCGGGGCAGGAGGTCCTCGGCACGACGCTCCTCATCGCGGCGGTGGTCCTCATCCTGCTCTTCGGCTGGCGGCAGATGCGCGCCCCCGAGCCGCTCTACGACCTCGCGGTCGCGCGGCGCAGGACGTTCTGGGCGCCCGCGCTCGTCGGGCTCATCGTGTTCGGCAGCTTCATCGGCGCGATGTACGTCGGCCAGCAGTACATGCAGAACGTGCTCGGCTACTCCGCGCTCGAGGCGGGGCTCGCGGTCGCCCCCGCCGCGGCCGGCCTGCTCATCGCCGTCCCGCTCGCGGCCCGTCTCGTCGTGCAATCCGGATCGCGGGTGTCGATGGTGCTCGGTTGCGGGCTCGTCCTCGCCGCGTTCCTCATCATGCTGTTCTGGCGCGAGGACACCGCCTACGTCCTCATCGGGGCGCCCTTCCTGCTCGTCGGCGCGGGCGCGTCCTTCGTCCTGACGGCCGCGTCGCGCGCGCTCACGAGCAGCGCGCCGGTGCGTCGCGTCGGCATGGCCTCGGCGACCTCCGACCTGCAGAGCGACCTCGGCGGATCGCTCATGCAGTCCCTGCTCGGCGCGCTCCTCGCCGCCGGGTTCGCGGCGCACTTCGCCCGGCTCATCTCGGCGAGCCCCGAGGCGACGACGATCTCCGCCGACGTCACGAGCGCCCTCCAGTCGTCCTACGCCTCCGCGCTCCAGGTCGCGCAGCAGTACCCGCAGTTCCACGACGCGATCGTGTCGGCCGCGCGGGAGAGCCTCGTGACGGGCGCGTTCGGGGCGTACGTCGTCGGCGCGATCGCGATCGTGCTCGGCATGCTCGTCGCGCTCTTCGCGGTGCCGTCCCACCGGCGCGAGCAGGAGCTGCTCGCCGAGTACGCCCGCGACTGACCGCATCGGCGGTATCCAGGCACCGGTATCGAGGCGCGAAGCGGCCGTCATACTGGGTCCATGGCACACGAAGGCGTGGTCCGCATCCTCCGAGACGTCGAGATCCCGATGCGGGACGGGGTGATCCTCCGCGCGAACCTGCACCTGCCTGACCCGCTGCCCGACGGCGGCGCGCCGGCGCTCCTGACGCGGACCGCGTACGGCAAGGACACCGGGCTCGCGATCGGGTCCGACATCGCGCGGCTCGTGGCGCGCGGCTACGCGGTCGTCGTGCAGGACAAGCGCGGGCGGTTCGCGTCCGACGGCGCCTACACGCTGCTGCGAGACGACGGGGACGGCGCGCTCGGCAGCAGCGGCGGCGGGCACAGCGACGGGTACGACACGGTCGAATGGATCGCCGAGCAGCCCTGGTGCGACGGACGCGTCGGGGCGTTCGGCCTCTCGTATCTCGGCTACGCGACGATCGGCGCCGCGATCAGCGCCCCGCCGCACCTCGTCGCCGGCGTCGTCGAGCAGCCCTCGAGCGACGAGTACACGGACCGCACCTTCACCGACGGCGTGCTCTTCCTGCAGAACGTCGTCGACTGGGGTGCGCTCCCCTTCGTCGCCCCCGACATCGTCGCGAAGCTCGCGCCGGAGGAGCAGCCGGTAGTGCAGGCGGAGCTCGACGAGCTGCTCGCCCTCGGCGACGCGAAGTACGAGGTCCTGCCGCTCGACGACATGCCGTACTACCGCCGGCTCGAGCACGCCTGGGGCGGCCCCCTCGCGCACCGCGAGGACGAGGCCTACTTCGCGGAGAACCGCGTCGGCGGCGCCGAGGCGACCCGCGTCCGGGTCCCGATCCTGCACGTCGGCGGCTGGTACGACTTCTTCACCCGCAACTCGATCCGCCAGTTCGAGCTGCTCTCGCGCCTGTCCCCCGTCGGCGCGCAGCATCGCCTCGTCGTCGGACCCTGGGCGCACGCGCAGCTCGCTGCCTCGGAGGTCGCGGGCATCGCGTTCCCCGATGCCGCCGTCGACGAGACGTCCCTCATCGCGGACTGGATGGAGCGATTCGCGCCGGCCGGCGCGGCGGACTCCGACGCGCCCGCGCACGCCGAGGGCTGGCCGCGCGCAATCGTCTACGTGCTCGGCGCGAATCGCTGGCGGGTCGAGCCCAACTGGCCGATCCTCGGGACCGAGACCCGCACGCTCGCCCTGCAGCCGGACGGCAGCGCCTCCTTCGGCCCGGCAGTCGCCGGCGAGCGGACCTTCGACTACGACCCGGCGCGCCCCTACACGGCGCCCTCGGTCATCGCGGGTCCCGTCGACGCGAGCGCGCACCTCGGCGATCACACGCTCGTCTACGAGACCGCGCCGCTCGTCGAGCCGCTCGAGATCACCGGCTGGCCGCGCGCGGTGCTCGAGGCGTCGACGACCGGCACGGATGCCGACTGGCTCGTCGAGCTGCACGTCGTCGCCGCCGACGGCACCGCACGCCTCCTTGACGAGGGCATCGCCCGCGCCCGCTACCGCCACGGCCGCACGTCGCCGGTCGCGACCGAGCCCGGGCGCGTCGAGCGCATCGAGGTGCACCTGCGCCCGACGTCGATCGAGCTCCAGGCGGGCGAAGGGCTGCGCGTCGTCGTCACCGGCGGGAAGTTCCCGGCGTTCGAGCGCAACCCCGGCGCGTTCGTCGACCTGAACACTGCGACCGAGGCCGATTTCGTCGCCTCGACGCGGACCATCGTCTCGGCGAGGGTCGAGCTGCCGGTCGTGCCGGCGGCGGCGCGGGGCGAATGGATCGACAACCCCTGGCCGTTGCCCTAGACACGTCGGGAATGCGATGTCGGATCTCGCGCTTACCCTTAACCGATGTCTTCCGCCGCTCCCCCCGCCTCCATGACCGCCCGCGACAAGCTCGTCATCTACTTGATCCTCGCGTCGGCGTTCGTCGTCATGCTCAACGAGACGATCATCACCGTCGCCATCCCACGCATCATGGCCGACCTGCACGTCGAGGCCGCGAACGCCCAGTGGCTGCTGACCGCGTTCATGCTGACGATGGCCATCGTCATCCCGATGTCCGGCTTCTTCATGCGCCGATTCACCTCGCGGCAGGTCTACATCACCGCGATCGCACTGTTCTGCCTCGGGACGCTGCTCGCGGCCGTCTCGACCGGCTTCGAGATCCTCGTCCTCGCCCGCGTGATCCAGGCGGCGGGCACCGGGGTCATGATTCCGCTGCTCATGACGACGATCATGACGCTCGTCCCGCCGCACGAGCGGGGCAAGATGATGGGGAACATCACGATCGTCATGGCGGTCGCCCCGGCGCTCGGCCCGCTCGTGGCCGGCCTCATCCTGAACAGCTTCGAGTGGCGCTGGGTGTTCTGGCTCGTCCTGCCGATCGGCATCATCGCGCTCGCGCTCGGCATCTGGAAGATGGAGAACATCAGCGAGACCGCGCGCGTCGGGATCGACGTCATCTCGATCCCGCTGTCGGCGATCGCCTTCGGTGGGCTCGTCTACGGCCTGTCCGAGATCGCGGCCGCGGTGCGCGGCGAGGTCCCGCTCCAGCCGTGGATCCCGATCGTCGTCGGCGTCATCGCACTCGGACTCTTCATCTGGCGTCAGATCGTGCTGCAGCGCCGCGACGCGCCCCTCATGGACCTGCGCACCTTCGCGCAGCCCGGCTTCCCCGCCGCGATCGGGCTCATGGCGATCGTCGTCGCCGTCCTCTTCGGCTCGATCATCCTGCTGCCCCTCTACATCCAGGACGGACTCGGCTACGAGCCGCTCGTCGCCGGGCTCGCGGTGCTGCCCGGTGGGCTGCTGCAGGGCGTCGCCGGACCGTTCGTCGGCCGTCTCTACGACAAGGTCGGCCCCAGGCCGCTGCTCATCCCCGCGACGATCCTCTCCTCGCTCTCGCTCGCCGCGTTCGCGATGTTCCTCGGCACCGAGACGCCCATCTGGGCGATCATCATGATGCACGTCGCGTTGTCGATCTCGCTCGCGTTCACCTTCCCGCCCATGATGAACTCCGCGATGGGCTCGCTCCCGCCGCGGCTCTACCCCTCGGGCAGCGCCGTCGTCGGCACCTCGCAGCAGCTCTTCGGCGCCGCCGGCACCGCGGCGCTCGTCGTGGTCTTCACGCTCGGATCCGGCGCCGCCGCGGCGGCCGGGCAGACCGCGCAGGAGGCGGTCGTCGCCGGGGTGCACATCGCATTCCTCGTCGCCGCGTTCGCCTCGATCGGCTCGATCGTGCTCGCGACGTTCATCCGCCGCCCCGCGTCGGAGACCGGAGGGCACGACGTGAGCAACGACGTTGAGTTCCCGGAGGGAATGCCGGTCGCGCACTGAGCGTTTGCAGAGACTGAGCGTTTGGAGAAGACATGGCCACGATCGCCCTCACCAAGGACATCCACGACGAGACCGTCGGCAAGGACGGGATCGTCCTCATCGACTTCTGGGCCGCCTGGTGCGGCCCGTGCCGCCAGTTCGCGCCGATCTTCGAGAAGTCGAGCGAGACGCACCCGGAGATCACCTTCGCGAAGGTCGACACCGAGGACCAGCAGCAGCTCGCGGCGGAGTACGGCATCACGTCGATTCCGACGCTCGTGATCTACCGCGACGGCATCCCGATCTTCGGGCAGCCGGGCGCGCTCCCGTCGCAGGCGCTCGAGTCCGTCATCGAGCAGGTCCAGGCGCTCGACATGGACGAGGTCCGCACGAAGTACGAGGCCGCGAAGGCCAACCCCGCCGGCTGAACGCCCTTCGACTCGCCTCCGGCTCGCTCAGGGACCGGCACAGCGAGCGCACGGTACCGCTCCCTGAGCGAGCGCGCACTACGGCTCCCTGAGCGAGCGCAGCGAGTCGAAGGGTGCGCCCGCCCCTACCGCTTCCGGCGCTCGCGCACCCGCATGTTCACCGCGATCGGCGAGCCCTCGAAGCTGAACACTTCGCGCAGCCGGCGCTGGATGAACCGCCGGTACTGCGGGTCGAGGAATCCGGTCGTGAAGAGCACGAACGTCGGCGGCCGCGTCGACGCCTGCGTGCCGAACAGCACTCGCGGCTGCTTGCCGCTGCGCACCGGGTGCGGGTGCTGCGCCGTGAGGTCGGCGAGGAACGCGTTGAGCTTCCCCGTCGGGATGCGGGTGTCCCACGAGTCGAGCGCCGTCTCGAGCGCCGGGACGAGCTTGCCGAGGTGCCAGCCGGTCTTCGCCGAGATGTTCACGCGGGGCGCCCACGTCACGTGCGAGAGATCCTGCTCGATTTCCCGCTCGAGGTAGTAGCGGCGGTCCTCGTCGAGCAGGTCCCACTTGTTGTAGGCGAGCACGAGCGCGCGGCCCGACTCGAGGACGAGGTCGATGATCTTGAGGTCCTGGACGCTGATCGGCTCCGTGACGTCGAGCACGACGACGGCGACCTCAGCCCGCTCGAGCGCCGCGCTCGTGCGCAGCGTCGCGTAGAAGTCGGCGCCCTGCTGCAGGTGGACGCGGCGACGGATGCCCGCGGTGTCGATGAACCGCCACGGCTTCCCGCCGAGCTCGACGAGCTCGTCGACGGGATCACGGGTCGTGCCGGCGAGCTCGTCGACGACGACGCGCTCCTCCCCCGCGGTCTTGTTGAGCAGCGACGACTTGCCGACGTTCGGCCGGCCGATGATCGCGACCCGGCGCGGGCCGATGAGCTCGGGCTTGGCGACCGCCGACACCGTCGGCAGGACGGTGAGCACCTTGTCGAGCAGGTCCGCGACGCCGCGGCCGTGGATCGCCGAGACGGGATAGGGCTCGCCGAGGCCGAGGCCCCAGAGCGACGCGATCTCGGGCTCCTGCACGGCGTCGTCGATCTTGTTCGCGACGAGCAGGACGGGCTTGCGCGCCTGCCGGAGCAGCTTGACGACGTGCTCGTCGGTCGCGGTCGGGCCGACCATCGCGTCGACGACGAAGAGCACGACGTCGCAGAGGTCGATCGCGACCTCGGCCTGCGCCGCGACCGCGGCGTCGATGCCGCGCGCGTCGGGCTCCCAGCCGCCCGTGTCGACGACGGTGAACCGGCGGTCGTTCCAATCCGCGTGATAGCTGACCCGGTCGCGGGTGACCCCGGGAGTGTCCTCGACGACCGCCTCGCGGCGGCCGATGATGCGATTGACGAGCGCGGACTTGCCGACGTTCGGCCGGCCGACGATCGCGACCACCGGGAGCGCCGGCGTCTGGATGAACTCCTCGCTATCGCCAAGCGCGCCCTGGAGGATCTCGACGTCCTCGGGCTCGAGCTCGTACTCGTCGAGCCCTGCCCGCAGGCTCGCCGCGCGCTGCGCCGCGATGTCCTCGTCGAGGCTGCGGAGGCGCTCCGCCTCGACCTCGTCGAGCGCCGGGACCGCCGACTCGTCGAACTCGTCGTCCGGGTCGCTCATGTCGTGCCCCTCTCATCGGTCGAGTCGCGCACGAGCGCGATGACCGCGTCTACCGTCTCATCGAACGACAGCAGCGTCGAGTCGATGATCTCGACGCCGGGCGCCGCGGTCAGGAAATCGACCATCGCGGAGTCCTTCGCATCGCGTTCGGCGATCGCCGCGAGCACCGTCTCGGCGTCGACGGAGTCGCCCGCCTCCGTGAGCTCTCTCGCGCGTCGCTGCGCGCGCACCGCGGCGTCCGCGGTGAGCAGGATTCGCACGCGGGCGTCGGGCACGACGACGGTCGTGATGTCGCGGCCCTCGACGACGACGCCGGGACGGGCCTCGGCGATGACCGCGCGGAATCGCGCGTTGAGCCGGTCGCGTGCGGCCTGATTGCGGGCGACGAACGTCGTCGCGGCGCTCACGCGGGGTTCGCGGATCGCGTTCGTGACGTCGCGCTCGGCGACGCGGACCCAGCGTTCCGCCGGGTCGAGCGCCTGATCGAGCGGCGTCGACTCGGTGAGCCGGACGACCGTGTCGGGGTCCTCGAGATCGACGCCCGTCTCGAGCCCCTGCCAGGCGACGGCACGGTAGGACGCGCCCGTGTCGAGGAAGCGGTAGCCGAGGCGCTCCGCCGCCGCCCGCGCGACGGACGACTTGCCGGAGCCGGCCGGGCCGTCTATCGCGACGACATCGGCGCTCACTCCGCGGCCCCGATGCGCCAGCCGGCCGCCGTGAGGTCGGCGACAAGCCGCGCCTCGACCTCGGGCAGCACGGCGATCTCGGCGATGCCGACCTGCGCGCCCGGCGAGTGCTCGAGCCGGAGGTCCTCCATGTTCACGCCAAGGGCGCCGATCTCGGTGAGGAGGCGGGCGAGCTCGCCCGGCCGGTCGTCGACGAGGACGGTGATCGACGCGTACTGCTTCGAGGACCCGTGCTTGCCCGGGATGCGCGCGACGCCCGTGCTCCCCGACGCGATGAGCTCCGCGATCGCGCGGCGCGCGCCCGATGCGGCCTGGTCGGAGAGCGCCGCGATCGCGACGTCGAGGTCCGCACGGTACTCCTCGAGGAGCATGACGACCGCGGTCGCGTTCGCGCCGAGGATCTGGACCCAGAGCGCGGGGTCGCTCGCGGCGATGCGCGTCGTGTCGCGCACGCCGGGCCCGGCGAGCGAGACGGCCTGGTCGGTCGCGCCGAGCAGGCGCTTCGCGAGGATGCTCGCGACGAGCTGCGGGACATGGCTGACGACAGCGACCGCCTCATCGTGCGCGAGCGCGTCCATCCGGACCGGTGCCGCGCCGAGGTCGAGCGCGAGCGCCTCAACCACGCGCCACGCCGTCCCGGCCTCCTCGGGGGCCGCGATGACCCACGGCCGGCCGATGAAGAGGTCGGCGCGCGAGGCGACCGCGCCCGTGCGCTCACGACCCGCCATGGGGTGCGAGCCGACGTACCGAGTGAGGTCCGCGCCGATCGACTGCAGTTCGAGCAGGATGCCGGACTTGACGCTCGCGACGTCGGTGACGATCGCCTCGGGGTACGCGTCGAGCTCGGCGGCCGTGACCTGGGCGGTGACGTCCGGGGGCACCGCGACGACGACGAGACTCGGTGCGTCACCCGGGCCCGCCGCGCGCCCAGCGCCGTAGTCGACCGCGAGCGAGACGGCGGAACGCGATGCGTCGGCGAGCACGACATCGACGCCGAGCGCCGTCAGGGCGTGGCCGATGCTCGCGCCGAGCAGGCCCGTGCCGACGATGCGCACCGTGCCCTGCGTCCTCGCGGTCATTCGGATCCGTTCTCTCCGGCTTCGTGGGCCGCACGCTGCTCGGCCTTCCTCACGAGCTTGAGGAGGGCCCCCAATTCTACGGGCGTCGCGTCCCTCGATCGTCCGGCGCCGAGACTGCCGAGCCGCAGCGGCCCGAACTGCCGTCGCACGAGCTCGAGGACGGGATGCCCGACCTCGTCGAGCATGCGCCGGACGATGCGGTTGCGCCCGGAGTGGATGGTCAGCTCGACGAGGCTCGTGTCACCGGAGACGCCCATCACGCGGGCCGCGTCGGCCGCGATCGGACCGTCATCGAGTTCGATCCCGGCCTTGAGTCGGGTGATCGCCGCATGCTGGACCTTGCCCCGCACCTTCGCGACGTACGTCTTCTCGACGCCGAACGACGGATGCGCGAGCACGTGCGCGAGCTCGCCGTCGTTCGTGAGCAGCAGCAGACCGCTCGTGTCGAAGTCGAGACGCCCGACGTTGTAGAGCCGCTCCGGGTAGTCGCGGGTGAACTCCGTGAGGTCGCGGCGGCCGCGGTCGTCCGCCATGGAGCTGACGACGCCGGTGGGCTTGTTCAGGATGACGTAGCGCTTGCCGGTGTCGAGCTGGACGGGCGTGCCGTCGACCTCTACCCGGCTGTCGAGCGTGACGCGCTGGCCGAGCTCCGCGACCCGACCGTCGACCGTGACCCGCCCCTCGGCGATGTACTGCTCGACGACCCGGCGGCTCGCGACCCCCGCGGCGGCGAGCACCTTCTGCAGCCGCTCGCCCTCCTCGCTTGCGTCACCCATCGCGTTCTCCCCTCCCCTCGCCCCTCATCGACTGTGCACTTTTCGCCCCGAATTCCCGGAATCGGGCCGAAAAGTGCACAGTCGATGACGGATCGGGGCGGTCATGCGTCGACATCGAAGCCCTCGCGACCGTCCTCGAGCAGCGGCGAGATGTGCGGTAGCTCGTCGAGCGAGTTGATGCCGAGCTGCGCGAGCAGCAGCCCGGTCGTCTCGTAGTGGATCGCACCCGTCTCCGCATCCGTGAACGCCTCCGCGATGAGCCCGCGGCTCACCAGCGTCTTGACGACGGAGTCGACGTTGACCGCGCGGATCGCGGCGATCTGCGGGCGCGAGATCGGCTGCTTGTAGGCGACGACGGCGAGCGTTTCGAGCGCGGCCTGCGAGAGCCGGGTCGGCGTCTGCGTGAGCACGAACTCCCGGACGATCTCGTCGTGCTCCGGACGGACGTAGATCCGCCAGCCGCCGCCGACCTCGCGCAGCTCGAAGCCGCGCCTCGGCCCGCCCGTCTCGCCGTCGTAGTCGGCGACGAGCCGATCGACGGACTGCCGCACGGCCGGCACGGGCGAGCCGAGCGCGGTCGCGAGGGTGACGAGCGACTGCGGCTCGTCGGCGACCATGAGAATGGCCTCGATGCGGCGCTCGAGGTCGGTCGCGGTGGTCGCGAGACGCCCTTCGGGCTCCTCAACCAGCGGTTCATCAGTTGTCATAGTCGGCTCCGAGGTTGGCAAGGGCGTCGTCCGACCACTGCTCGGCGGTCCAGCGGACCGTGAGCTCGCCGAGCGGCTCGAGCTGCTCGAAGCTCACCGCAGACCCGCGGTAGAGCTCGAGCACGGCGAGGAAGCGCGCGACGATGACGCCGCGCTGGTCGACGCCGGCGATGAGCTGGCGGAACGTCATGGGCTCGCCTCGGCGGAGCATCGCGGCGACCTCGGCGGCCTGCTCCCGGATCGACACGAGCGGCGCATGCAGGTGCTCGAGGCCGATGACGGGGATGTCCCGAGGGGCGAGCGCGAGGGCCGCGAGCGCCGCGAAGTCCTCGAGCGATGTCCGCCACTCGAGCTCGGGCGCGCGCTGGCGGAACTTGTCCTCGAGGCGCACCGAGCGCCAGTGCCGCGCCGTTTCGACGTCGAGCCGCTCCGACAGCCAGGCCGATGCGAGCTTGAACGCGCGATACTGCAGCAGCCGTGCGAAGAGCAGGTCGCGCGCCTCGAGCGCCGCGACGTCCTCCGCGTCGACGAGCTCGCCCTGCGGCAGCAGGCCGACGATCTTGAGGTCGAGCAGCGTCGCGGCGACCCCGATGAACTCGCTCGCGCGGTCGAGCTGCTCCGGGCCGTCGATCGTGCGCACGTACTGGATGAACTCGTCGGTGACGACCGAGAGCGCGATCTCGGTGATGTCGAGCTCGTGCTTCGCGATGAG
>Ga0182745_1005035_pt1 | contig 10878 bp, 4 predicted proteins | sample eDN3rd30CKraftBY_FD_128523 | JGI IMG/M metagenome (GOLD analysis project Ga0182745, IMG submission 128523) | Enriched backyard soil microbial communities from Emeryville, California, USA - eDNA 3rd pass 30_C Kraft BY (version 2) (version 2) | ecosystem: Environmental > Terrestrial > Soil >... | reverse complement strand
TGGAGGACTTCTCGACGGGCTTCGTCGCTCCGGCCCTCCTCCTTCAGAAGCCTGGCCAGCCGGTAGTGATTCTCGGCCGGATCGGTCCCATCGAGCTGAGCGAAGGCCCGATAGGCGGTAATCGCATCGGCCCGACGTCCGAGTTGTTCGGCCGCCCGGGCAAGCTGCCGGTGCGGAGCGGGAATCAAGGGGTTGATCGCCAGCATGCGTTGCGCATCACGCGCCAGGCTGGCCCAGTCCTTGCTCTCCTCCTCCATTTCCAACAGCCTCAGGTACCCCGCGCTCGCGTCACTGGATCGTTTGGTCAGCTCCTCGAGCACTTCACGCTCGGCCTTGGGATCTTTCGTCTCGCGATGGACGGTCGCCAGGAGCATGTAAGCGTTCTCCGGGCCGACGTAGTCCGGATATTGTTTCTTGAGATCGATCAGAACCTCTTTCGCCTTCTTCCACTCCTTTTCCGAGACCAGCCGTGCGGCCAGTCGTTTCAGCCCCCAGAAGCTCCGAGGGTGCTGTTCGAGCCACTTCGAGAGGGTCGAGGAATCGGCGTCGGCGGGGAGCTTGGGCTCCTCCCAGGTCAGGTCGGGAGCGACTTTCCGAGCTCGATCCTTGGCGAACGCGCTGAAATCTCGATCCAATTGATCTAGCGACATTTTCAACCGACCCGGCAGGCTCTCGTTGATGGTCAGCCCCGTTCCGAGGTCGTCGAGGATTCCGTTGAGTGCGTCGTGCCCGAACCGTTCTTCCATGAAGGCCACGGCCAGGGCCGACTCGAAGTAGGCGAACTGAAGGTGGAGCGCGGTCTTGGGAGCCAGGAAGGCCGAGCTGAGCTGGCTCAAGGGAGTGAGAGCGGTATCATCCAGGATCATCTCGCGGAACCGAGGGTTCATCTTGTCTCCCCAGCTCGGATCTTCCCGCTCTTCTTCGTGGACCGAGATTCCTTCGCTCAACCAGCGCGGCATTTTGTTCCGGGTTTTGGTCAGGGTGATGACATGGCAGAATTCGTGCCAGAGCACCGCTTCCCAGTTCGCCGGGCTCTCCCCCTGGGAGGCCGGGCTGTTGGCCGTGACCACGCGGCCGAAGCAGACACCGAGCAGTCCCTCCGCCCCTGGTAGCCCGAAAGTCCGTACGGCGAACTCCTTGCGCTGAGGAAAAATCTCGACGATCACCGGCTCTTTGAGATCCACCTCGTAACGTTCGCCAAGAGTCTTTTTAGCGCGTCGCAGTAGGTCGAGTACACGGCTGCCATAGAGGTCGGCTTCCCTTGCCTCCATGCGCACCACGAACCCGTCTTGCTCGAATGTTCGGAACCCCGCTAGCCGATCGCGCAGGTTGGTGAGGTTGAAGGCGACCACGTTGTAGCCATCCTTGGCGAAAACTTCGTCGGCCAGCTTCCACCCTTCCTCCTCTTCGCCCAGGCGGAGGAGGTCCTGGCAGAGCTGGAGTTTGATGCCGAGATTCTTGGGGTCGAGCTCCAGGGCCTTTCGCTGATAGCTGGCTCCTTCGGCGAAGCGATACTTCTTGGAGAGCTCCCGGCCGATGATATGGTCAACCTCGGGGTTGGTCTTCCAGCGCGAAAGGCCCGACTCTCGCGCGGAGGCCTCTCCGCTCGGGTCGTTCCTCAGGTGCGCGAGAGCCGCCTGATAGGCCCATGCCCGGGGCTCCTCGATGTTGATCTCAAAGACCTGCTTAAGTGTTTTTTCCGCCTCGTCGTAGGCCTCGTCGTCGATCAGTTGGTCGGCCTTGAGGAGCAGGCTGTCAACATGCCTGGGGTTGATCTTCAAAGCCGCGTCGAGGGCCTGTTTCGATCGCGGCCGATCATCGTTCTCGAAGGCCCGGGCGAGCAAGTAATGGTAATAGGGATCCTTCTCGGCGTCTTCCGGGGCCTTCTGCAAGGTCTGGGCGGCGAGACCGTTATCTTGTTTGGCCAGGGCCAGCTCGGCGGTGGCGTAGAAGCCCTCCGCCTCTTCGGGGGCTTGCCGGGTGACCACGTCGAAGAACTGGTCGAGCACCCGCTTCGCGTCGGCCCCTTGGTCCAGGAAGAACCGGCCCAGGATGAGATGTCCCTCCGCGGTCGAGAACCGATTCGGCGCGAGCTGGATGAGCTCGTCGAGCTCCTCCATCGCCTCCATCGCCTCCCTGGTACGGCCGTTGACCTTGTAAACTTCCTGGCCGAGGAGTTTCAACGCGCCGCTGGTGGGGAAGCGACGTTTGGCTTCCTCGTACGAGGCGATCGCCGCCTTGTATTTCCCTTGCGCCAGCTCAGCCCGGATCAGCAAGCGAGGCCAGGTGTCTCCCCAGGCCCCTTTCAAGAGCTCATCGCTCACGGCGCTGGCGCATTCCTCGTATTTTCCTGTTCGGAAGAGGTCTTTCGCCTCGCTCAGACTCACCGCGGTAGCCAGGCGAGGGCTCACAAGACCCAAGGCGGCCAGAACCGCCGCCAAGCTCAGACAACGGAGCCCCCAACGGCGTCGAATTCGAAAGGATGACGCTCGCCCCAAGGTCGTGACCGATCCACAGGCTGGTACGTGCATGGATCCCTTCCAAATCGGCGGTGGTCCTCGACGTCGCGCTCTTCACGCCACCTTCAATTATAGACGACCCGTCGTGAGGTTTGCCAAGGGGCACCCATGATGGCAAGATCACTTCGTTTCCGGAACGAGTTCTTGTCCAGAACCGGATGATCGCGTTGGAAATTTTGCCTTTACATAACTTGGAAAATCATATGTGTTTGAACTTTGACTTAGTAAATTGATTTTAAAATTTTTGTATTCAAATTAAATTGATTATGCGTGTGTTTGGTTGTGCTGATTTCCGTGATTGCTGGTTTTGGTGCTTCGCGGCAGTGCGGCCTGGTAGATTGTCGGATTGCTTAATTAAGAATTCCGTGCGTGGCACCCACTAGGTTAAGCAGATCTGTAAGCGTTCATGCCTCGTTGTCCAGAATAGCTGGTTTTTCGAGATCCAAGCTGACAGGCTGGGCGTTTCATGACGTGTTTGTTGAACTCCCCGAAATGCTGCGGGCGTTTACGCTTTTTTACAAGCCCGAAGCGCGAGCGAGTGAATCTCTTCGGTCTTTTACAAGCCCGAAGCGCGAGCGAGTGAATCTCTTCGCTACCGCCTCGAAGCGCCAACGAGTGAATCTCTTTGAAGTACATCAAATTATTCTTTGTGGTTTACTGAAATGCAAAAACGAATCAATGAAATTCATTCACTCGCTTGCGCTTCGGGCTTGTAAAAGACCGAAGAGATTCACTCGATGGGGTTCGAGTTGGCGCGGAGGAACCTGAGGTGCGACGGGCAGCAAGGCGAAAGTCGTCGGAGAGTGGGGAAGGCATCATCGTGAAACCGCTCCTGCCGTCATGGCGGATTTGATGTGTTGTTCTCCGCGATTCAATCCGGATGTTCCCGGCCTCGTCATCAATTAGGCGCCAGGGGGGTTATACAGCGTGCAAGATCATTCGCAGAATGCTTGCGCATGGGGCATCATGAATATTTATGGTCCATTAACGTTGCGTGGCGGAGGAAGGGACGTAGAATACTGGTGCTTGTTTAAGCAGGCCATTGAGTTTGTCTGGCTCGAACCTGGCCGCTTTTGCCGCCGCGGGTTGAGTGATCACCACCCATCATGGTTCGAGCTTGACGATCAGAGAGAAGCTGTGCTTGGGACTTTGGATGCCCAAACAAAAGCTTGTATGTGATGGTTGAGGTTCTCAGAAGCCGATGGGGCCTGCCCATGACTCTGGCGGTTGCACCTCGAACTGGATCGGGTTGCGCCGGGTTCTTGAAGGCGGCCCCGATACCATTCCGTTTGTTCGAGACGTACTGCGATCGTTCTGGAAAAAAAGGAGCCTTGTATGATGACTCGACGGTATTTTCACTCTCTTCTCGTTGCCCACGCCGCATGCTGCCTTACGTTTGTGAGCGGTTGCGGCGGCTCCAGGCCTGAGGGAGACCTTCCTCCCGAGAAGCCCGCGACCGAAGAGGAACTCAAGAAAGCAGATGAGGAGATGAAGGAAGCGATGAAGAATATGGGGCGGCCCAAGTAAGGCTCGCCTTCCTAGCTCGGCGGCCTGGCCGGCTATCGTCGAGATTCTTGTAAGCATTCGAAATGCTCGGCACCTCTTCCTTTCGGAGAGGTGTCGAGGATGATCGTCAGTCATTTGCCGGCCCTGGCTTGCGTGCGAGCTTTTGGCCGATCTCAATTAATACGCGTCAGACGAGAGAATCTCTCCGCCCGCTCGGGTGCCCAGGGCATACCAGGTCATGAGGTTGATCGAATCCTTGATGAACTTGACAGAGCCATCCGCCATGCAAACCTGAACCCCGCCCGAGTGATAGCTGCGAGGGGTCATGAATCCATAGCCTCCAGCCACCCCAGCCCAGGGGGAGCAGTCGGGGGTTTTGCTGTTGGGCGTGAGCACGAAGTTAAAGGTGGATTGGTTGTAGTTGCCCGACGCCCAAAAGTAGCCGCTGTAATTCCAGGTGCTGGTTGGAGCGGAAGTTACCGCGGCCATGCAGGCTGGAATCGCGGTCCCAGTCAGATAAGCCTGGTCCGCTGGAATCTGCAAAACATAGTTCGGGAACGAAGTCATACTGACTGGCGTATAGATGTCGCTCGGTGTTCTCATATTCCGGTCGCCATCGCCACGGGTCCTTTCCGCGAACGCGATCGTGTTTGAGGTGCCATCCGTGATGGACGACAGTCTTGCTTGGTAGCCGGTGCCCGCGACCAGGCCCGTGTCCGTGTCGGGCCGGCCGAAGACGCCTGCCCCTGAACCTCGAGAGTGCCAGTCGTAGTTGGTTCCGTTCGACGCCATGTAATTATTTCGACCCAGCCCCTTGCCGTCGCTCGGACAGATGAATGAACCAATGGTGGCGGTAATCCCTGTATACTGGCAAGGGTCGATGGGGGGCGCCGTTGTGGCATTGCCTCCGTAGGCCATTCCGAAATTAAAGTTCAGTGTATTCCAGACAGTCTGCTGCTCCACATAAGGAAGCATCAGGGCCAATGCGCCGAAACCATATAATGGTGAGCCCGCATAACCGGTCGGGGCTGGCGCGGAGATGGTGGGAAAACGCACGCCACTGATGTGGTTCCAGGGGAAGGATTGTTGCGCGGATTCGTAATTATGCATCGCCAAGCCAATTTGCTTGAGATTGTTCGTGCATTGGGCCCGCCGCGCCGCTTCGCGAGCGGCTTGCACAGCCGGTAAGAGCAAGGCGATCAAAACCGCGATGATCGCAATCACGACCAACAACTCAATCAAGGTAAATCCGCGACGAATGGTGCGCATGTCAGCCGACCTCCGTTGGCATTCGAGAGAATGGGGTGTGGATCTGACCAGGAATCAACTCGCCGAGAGACCTGAGAACCCAAAGTTAACATGCGTGTGCATGATTGCATTTGTGGGCGATGCTGCATAAGGTTGTTGATGGCGGACTCAATAGATCGAGGAGGGGCGATCGGTTTGGTGGATTGCCCTGGCCTCCGGCAGCGTAAGAATGAGTGAGTCTTGGCGGGCAAACCTCTCACTCCAATCCACTGGATGGAACCTCTGTTCTGGAACCATTCTCACGCGGAAGCTCTCGTCCACCCTTCTCATCAAGGGCCGTGAACAGAACGAAATCGAGGCAATATCCAGCGATTGCGTCGGACCATCGATTCGAAATTCGCGATTCCGCGCATGGGGCTCCCCAGCGTTACAGCACTTAAAGTGCATGCCGTCGCCATCGACTCGAATCAACGAGTCATCGCACGTCTTCGTTAAACAGCGAAATCAGGTCGAAGAATTCGAGGCGTAGGCACTGCGCACCTGTCTCCAGCGCAGGAGCCAATGGCCCATGTCCAGGATCACGGGTCGAGAGTATATGCCCACCTGCCCCGATCAGCCTTTGGAGGCTGTCGGAGCAATCGTGATCTCAACGGTCTCTGTCATTTGTAAGTGGCTTTTCAAGAGAGGAATATAAACGTGTCATATTTCCTTGGAACAAGCCACTCGCTGAAATCTAGCCCAATTTGCACCGCATGGAAATACCCTAATTCCTTTTTTTATTCTTTTTTAAGAATTGCTAGAGGTTGGGTGGAACTCGCTCGGATGCATTGATTTGCTGATTGGCTCCATCAGGCCCTCACCGAGACGTCTCTCCCTGGCTCATGGGTTCCCCAGGAACGAATTCTTTCTGGCTTAATTTAGAAAGGGCGCGTTTCCTTTTCAGGCAGGTATTGTTGTTTCAAGATGGACGCATTTCATGATGGATGCGTGTCTGCTCTTTCGTTGTGGAAACTTTCTGCCGGTATCATCCCCCATGGGTTGAGCCTTTATCGATCCGAGGCTGGTGCGCATCGAAGGCCTGCGTGATCTCTGGAGGTGTCGGCCAGACTTCTGATGTTTAAGCATGCTTGTGTGCGTGGGGACGCGTTGACTCAAAAGAGGCCGGTACAGAAGGTGCGAGCTGGGCTCATCTCTTGATTCAAAGGGAGGCCAGGCGGTTGCCTCGGGGTTTTCGAGACGCGATGCTTGACCCAAGGGCAGAGCCGGGTTGAAGATTTCCGCCCGGAAGGGGATGGATTCTTGCCTCGTCCTGGTTCGCTTTGGGGTTGGGGGCGATGACCGGCCCCGGGTTTGTTCGACAGAATAAGGATCATTATGAGTGTTTTCAGGGAACTTGGGGTCGAGCCGATCATTAATGTCTCAGGCGCGGTGACGCGTTTGGGCGGTGCGCCGATGCCGGCCCGGGTTTTGGAGGCGTTTTGCGCGGCGGCGGCCGAGTCGGTTCCGCTGGAGTTGCTTCAGGTGGCGGCCTCGCGGGCAATTGCCGAGGCCACGGGGGCGGAAGCGGGGTTGGTGACCTCGGGGGCGGCGGCCGGGCTGACTCTGGGGGCGGCGGCGATCCTGGCGGGGTACGACCTGGGACGGATCGAGCGCTTGCCTCATACGGAAGGCTTCCCTCATGAATTCGTCGTGGCCCGCGAGCATCGCAATGGCTATGACCACGCGGTCCGGGCGGCGGGAGCCCGCCTGGTGGAGGTTGGCTTTCATGAGCCGGTCGCGGGGGCGGGGGTTCGTCGGGTCGAGGCTTGGGAATATGCCGCCGCGTTCGGCCCAGCGACGGCCGGGGTGCTCTACGTGTACGGGCCCGGCTCGCGCCCGCCCCTGGCCGAGGTGGTCCGGGTGGCCCATGAGCGCGGATTGAAGGTGCTGGTCGACGCGGCGGGCGAGCTTCCGCCTCGTTCGAATCTCCGAGAGATCGTGGCCACGGGGGCCGACCTGGTCGCCTTCAGCGGAGGGAAGGCCATCAGGGGGCCGCAGGCTTCGGGCATCCTCTGCGGCAAGCGATCGCTCGTGGGGGCGGCGGCTCTGAACCTCCTGGACATGGACGACCACTACGAACTCTGGGAGCCTCCCGCCGAGTGGTTCGACGCCGGCCAACTTCCCGGCTTGCCCCGGCACGGCATCGGCCGGGCCTTGAAGGTCTCGAAGGAGCAGATCGCCGCGCTCTTGACGGCCCTCCGCCTGTTCAACGCAGGGAGCTATGAAGCGGACCTCGAACGATTCCAAGGCTACCTGAAGCAAGTGGCCGCCTCACTCGAGCAAACGGAAGGGGTCGCTGGCTGCCGGCTCACGGTTCCCGCCGATGGCGAGTCGCTCCCGATTCTCGAGATCCACCTGGACGAGTCGGTTCTGGGCCGCTCGGCGCTGGAGGTCTGCCGATCTTTACGTAAGGGCATGCCACCGGTCTACGTGGGGCATGGCCGTCTCGACGAGGGGATACTGGTGATGAACCCACTCCATCTCAATGAATTGTGTACTCAAACGTTGATTCGACGACTCACTGACGTGTTCTTGCGTCGTTAAGCGACAAGAGCAGGATGGTGGTACGGCACGGCATGGAGATTGCTTGGGAGATAGAGAATAATGGCGATTGGCTCGGAGTCAGCATGGACCTGGTGCTTTGTCTCGGCTTAATCCTGGGGTTTCGTATCCTTCTGGGATAGCAGAGCGAGCATCCTGCCCGCGATTGGGTGTGGGAATTGCGAAGAGCGGGCAACTCGCTCGTGCTCTCAGTCTCAGGTGAAGACCATTCACTAGCCAACCCCAGCCTTATGTTTTTGGGGGGCAAAGCCGTCGTGGTGATGCTGGCTTGCGAGCGTTGAAGGGGGGGCGATCATCGTTAACGCGATGCAGGCCATGGAAGCCGGCTGGCTCGTCCCCTTTCTCCTCCGATCGTCGCCTGGCTCTTCTTCGACCCGACCTCTTTCGTGTTGAGGATAAAACCCTCCGATGGCTCAACGACACAAGGCCTCGACCCTGGATGATCCGTTCAAACTGACCATCCTGATCTTCTCGATCATCGCATTCATGTATTTTAGCGCGGAGGTGCTCAAGCCTCTTGCCCTCTCAATCCTCTTAAGCTTCGCGTTGGCTCCGCCCGTGGCTCGGTTGCAACGGATCGGCTTGAACCGAGTCGCATCCGTCGTGCTTACCGTTGTCCTGGCACTCGGCTTGTTGAGTGGCTTGGGTTATGTGGTCGGTCGCCAACTGACAACGCTGGCGAATCGCTTGCCTCATTATCAAGGCAACATCGAAAGCAAGTTGAGCGGGTTGCTCAGACCTGGTCAGGAAACCGCCGCGGATAAGCTTAGCAAAATGTCTGAAAGCGTCATGGCTAAGCTCAAGAAGGAGGAGCCGAAGTCCACCGAAGTCAGCGACGGCTCAGGCCAGTCAGTCAGTCAGGTACAGCGGGTCGCGGTGGTGGAACAGCCTTCGTTTCAAGAACGGCTTCGCACGTCCGCCGGCCCTTATCTGGAATTCCTCGGAGTCGGCAGCTTCGTGCTCATTCTGGTCCTGTTCATCTTGATTGGGCAGGAAGACCTGGTCGATCGAATTGTGAGCTTGTTCGGTAATCGCCAGGTGAGCCTGACCACGCGCACCACCGAAGAGATCGGCCAGCGCGTCAGCCGCTACCTGGCGACGTTCGCCCTGATGAACTCCGCGTATGGCCTGGTGATTGGCGTGGGCCTGGCCCTGATTGGGGTTCCTTACGCGGTTCTCTGGGGGTGTCTGGCCGCTCTGACGCGATTTATTCCTTATGTGGGGCCAGCCGTTGGATTCTTGCTTCCTTTCATCTTTTCCTTCGCCTCCTCCGAGGACTGGTACCAGCCCATCCTGGTCTTATCCCTGTTCGGGTTGATCGAAACAGCATTGAACAGCTTCCTCGAACCCATCATCTACGGTAAAACCACGGGGGTCTCGGCGCTCGGTCTGCTGGTGGCGGCCATGTTCTGGACCTGGCTCTGGGGAACGCTCGGACTCTTGCTCTCAACTCCGCTGACCGTCTGCCTGGCGGTGATGGGCAAATATGTGCCCGGCCTTCGTTTCTTCGCTACCCTGCTAGGGGAAGAGGCCGATCTGGAACCTTACCTCCGGTTCTATCAGCGCCTGGTGGCACTCGACCGAGACGGAGCCACCGAGTTGATCGAGGACGAGCTCAAGACCAACCCAAGGATCAAGGTTTACGACGAGATCCTCATTCCCTCCTTGATCCTTGCCGAACGTGACTCCGCGCGAGGCGAACTCGAAGAACGCGAGCAGGCTTTCATCTGGCAAGTCATTGAGGAGATCATCGAGAACCTGGACGGCGTCCCCGAACACACCTTGGATTCGGTTGTCTCCACGGCCCAGGAAAAAGTGGTGAGTGACGCGTCCCAGGTCGAAGTGCTCGGCCTTTCCGTGGTGGATCGCTCCGACGAACTCGTGCTCAAGATGCTGGGGCAGGTCTTGGCGCCAGTAGGATGCCACCTGGAAATCCTCTCCGAGATCAAGTCTCCGCTTCAGCTCGTTGAGAAAATAGGCGAGCAAGACCCCCAACTCCTGATTCTCTCACACGTTCCACCCCAGGGGCTTGCCCAGTCGCGTTACCTGGTTCAACGCCTCCGCGCCCGCTTCGACTCCTTGCCCATCTTCGTGGGTCGCTGGGGCGAAACGGCCAAGGCGAGTTCGGCCGCCGAACGACTCTCAAATGTGGGGGCGAGTCAGGTGATCTTCACCCTGGTCGATGCTCGCGAACGCGTACTCGCCAAGCTCTTCCCTGAGACGGAGCAAGAGCTCGGGAAGGCCAGCGAACCCCAGGATACGCAAGGGACCACGGTCGCACCCGCCACGGCGTAACGGATAAAGGGCATTCAAGATCCAATCTGAATTTACAAGCCCGAAGCGCCAGCGAGTGAATCGCCTTTTACAAGCCCGAAGCGCCAGCGAGTGAATCTCTTCGGTCTTCTATACAACCCGAAGCGCCAGCGAGTGAATGGCTTTGTTAGGCCTTCGAGTTAGGTGAGATTGTGAAAAAATGATTCGCTCGCTTGTGTTTATTTATTATGAAAATCGATTTATTTAACAGGCGAATGAATGGCTTCGCCAGGTCTTCGAAGTTAGTTGAGTGTGTGAAAAAGCGATTCACTCGCTTGCGCTTCGGGCTTGTAAAAGGCGATTCACTCGTTGTCTCGGACAAATCTGAGACGTGACGGGTTGCGCGGTGAAGCGATCGTAAATATGTAAGAAAGCCAATTTGTAGCGAAATAACGAGAGCCCGCTTCGGCCTGAAGGCGCCGGAGTGGGCTCTCTCTTTTGTGATGGGACCTCACGCCGATGCGGTCAGCTCGCGCAGAACGCTCTCGGTGGCGTCGAGGGTCTGGTCGATGTCTCGCTCGGTATGGGCGTAGCTAATACTCCCTTGCTTGACGACCACGGGGAAGTGGTAGATACCACGCTCGATGAGGCCTCGGCGATATCTCGTGTCGAACGCGGAGTCGTGGTGGTCGAGGATATCCCACCAATCGGCCGGCTCCACCTTGGAGAAGTAGACGCAGCTCGCGCTTCC
>Ga0182745_1005033_pt1 | contig 10880 bp, 10 predicted proteins | sample eDN3rd30CKraftBY_FD_128523 | JGI IMG/M metagenome (GOLD analysis project Ga0182745, IMG submission 128523) | Enriched backyard soil microbial communities from Emeryville, California, USA - eDNA 3rd pass 30_C Kraft BY (version 2) (version 2) | ecosystem: Environmental > Terrestrial > Soil >... | reverse complement strand
GCGAGCGCGCAGGCTAGGATCAGCGAATTCATGGCATATGGCGATAATGCTCAATCTTTGCAGGACAAAGGGCCGTTTCCAAATGGAGCGACGCGCCTTTTTCCTGTGGTTGGAGATCCGATTGAGCAGGTGCGTTCGCCGGAAGTTATGACGGAACTGTTCCGCGAGCGTAGCGAGAATGCGCTTGTTGTTCCGCTGCATGTTGCGCCATCCAATCTGCCAGTTGTTTTCGCCACATTGAGCGTGGTGGACAATATCGGCGGTTTGCTGGTGACGATACCGCACAAGCAGCAAGCCTATGAGTTATGTGCAGGACTGACGGACAGTGCCGTCTTCATCGAGGCGGTCAATGTTGTTCGGCGCGCTGGAAATGGGTGGTACGGCGATAACACTGACGGCATCGGCTTTCTCGACGGCATCGAACGGGAAGGGTTCGACGTTCGAGGGAAAAACGTCCTTCTCGTCGGCTGCGGCGGTGCAGGAACAGCCATTGCGCTTGAAATGCTCAAGCGAGGAGCAGCGCGCCTTGCCATTCACGATGTCGATGGTGACAAGCGTGATTCTGTAATCGGCAAACTCAGTGCACGTTATCCGGGTAAGATTGTCGCTGGGAGCGACGACCCTTCAGGGTTCGATCTGATTGCAAATGCTACGCCGATGGGCATGAAATCGAATGATCCATATCCCGTAAACGTAACAAAGTTGCGGTCAGAGCAGTTTGCTGCTTGCGTGATCACTAAACCGCACGTATCGCCATTTATCGAGGAAGCTAGAAAACGGGGCTGTCAGACGATGATTGGTGCTGGAATGTTCGATGCGCAGGCGGAGGTCCTGGCGGATTTTCTGACCGGTCGCGACGGGCGCCATTCAGGTCGCGCGTCGTTGCTCGCGCCCGCGAAAGGGTAGCTTATCTCTACATCTCGATCTCTATGAACTTAAGGGGAGGAACTAAAATGCATTATCGTAAGAAACTTCTGGCGCTTTCGACGGCAGCTTTCGCAACATTCGGCGCAGCGCACGCAGAAGACGTTGTCAAACTCGGCATGGTTGTTGAACTATCCGGCCCGGGCGCACCGTCTGGTACGAACTGGCGTGACGGTATCAAGATCGCCATCGATGAAGTGAATGCCGGAGGCGGCATTCTGGGCAAGAAGGTCGAACTGGGTGAATATGACACCCAAACCGACCCGCAGGTTTCGCGCGCGCTTGTGCAGAAGGCCATCGACGACGGCGCATACGCCATTCTCGGCACGATCTATTCCGGTTCGACGATGGTCAACATGCTGGTTGCACAGCAGAACAGCATTCCGCAGTTCGTCGGTTCGGAATCGCCGAGCATTGTCGAAAAGGGCAATCCGTTCGTGTTCCGCACCTCGACCGGTGCTCAAAAGGGCGTTCCGGCGCTGACGTCTTACTTCACCGATACGTTGAAGGCGAAAAAGGTTGGCGTGGCTTGGCTGAACAATGAGTTCGGCAAGGGCGGTCATGACGTTTTCGTTGAGGAAATGAAGAAGGCCGGGATCGAAATTATCGCCGATGTCGCCTCTGAGCAGGCGCAAACCGACTACGCAGCCGACGTTGCCAAGCTCAAGCAAGCCAATCCTGAAGCGATTTTCGTCTATATGAACCAGGAAGAATCCGCACGTTTCCTGATCGAAGCTAAGAAGCAGGGTCTGAAAATGCCTCTGGTTGGCGAAGTAACGCTGACGGAAGCAAAGGTGGTTGAACTTGCTGGCGGTGCAGCCGATGGCGCTATTGCCCATGTTGGCATTACGGCTGCTGCAACCGACGTGCCGGGTATTGGCGAATTCGCGAAGAAGTTCGAGGAAGCCTACAAGCGCAAGCCGACGCATGACGCTTTGAAGGGTTATGTCGGCGTTTGGACCACCAAATATGTCACCGACATGGTGGGCAAGCTCGACGGTGAAGCATTTGCTGAAAAGATGCATGGTCTTTGCCTGAAGGCGGCTGACTATCCGAAAGTGCTTCTCGACACTTGCTGGGATGATCGCGGCGAGATGTCCCGCCCGAGCTTCATGGTTCAGGTGAAGGACGGCGTGCCGACAGTTATTGGTACTGTTCCGGCAAACTGATCAATCCTTTCAGCAGAGGCGGCGGCTTCGCTGCCGCCTCAGACGGGTAAAGTCATGTCCCAGTTTCTACAGGTTTTGTTATCCGGTCTTGCTACCGGCTCCATTTACGCACTTGTTGCGATAGGTTTCACGCTCGTATGGCAAGCCGCCCAGACCGTGAATTTCGCGCAAGGTGAATTCGTGATGCTGCCGGCCTTCTTCGTTCTGGCGGCAATGACCATCTTCGGCATTTCGTTCTGGCCCGCTCTGCTTATCGGGCTTGTGGTTTCTTTGATCGTGCTTGGGCTATTGTTCAAGAAGCTGATCGTTGAACCAATCCTGCCTCATGGAGGCATCACACTGATCATCGCGACGATGGTCTTGGGCATCTTGCTCAAAGAAAGCGTGAAAGAATTCTATTCCGCTGAAGCACAGCCGTTTCCATCGATGTTTCCCAATGATCCGATCGAGTTTTTCGGCGCGGTTCTCTCATTGCGCGACATACTCAATCTGGCGCTGTCGCTCGGTATCGTCGTTCTGCTGACGCTGTTCCTCAATCGCACCCGCACGGGGCGCTGCATGCAGGCAACAGCGCAAAATCCGGCTGTTGCGGAAATTCTTGGCGTCAATGTCAAGCGCATGATCCTCTATACATTTCTGATCAATGCTGCTCTGGCCGCTTTGGCGTCCTATCTGATCAGCCCTGTCTACCTTGCAAAGTTCTCCAACGGTGAAACGCTTGGTCTGATTGCTTTCATTGCGGCGATTGTTGGTGGTTTCAACCAGATCCGTGGTGCGCTTGTCGGCGGATTGCTGATCGGCGTTCTTGATAATCTGACGGCGGCTTATGTAACCGCGCAGTATCGTGCCGCTTTGCCATTGGTCCTGTTGATCGTGATTATCCTCGTCCGCCCACAGGGCATCATGGGCACTTCCGAAGGGAGGGCCGTGTGATGACTGCAAGCAAGCGCAATATTTCAATTGCCGTATTGTTGCTTTTGTCGGTGCTCGCACCGATTGGGCAGGGCAACTACATCATCTACGTTTTGACATCCTGGCTGATCTTCTCGATTGCCGCGATGGGTCTTAACCTGACGCTCGGTTATGCAGGCCAGATTTCGCTGGCGCAGGCGTCCTTCATGGCGATTGGTGCCTATACCACAGCGCTTCTGACGCTCGCCGGATGGCATTGGTTTCTGGCAATGCCGGTCGGTCTCGTCCTGTGTTTCATCGTGGGCCTTGTACTTGGCTATCCGGCTTTGCGTGTCAAAGGGCATTTCCTTGCCTTCGTGACGCTTGCCTTCAACACTCTGGTCTTTCTGGTGTTGCGTAACGAAGAGTGGCTGACCGGCGGCAATTACGGTCTCGTCGGCATGCCGCGTCCTCATCTCGGACTCTTCGCCACCACCAAGCAGCTACCATTCTACTACTTCACGCTCGGCATCACTGTTGTCGCCGCGCTGATCATGTGGGGCGTTGTGCGTTCTCCCTGGGGTCGCGCCTTCAAGGCTCTGCGGGAAAACCCCATCCGGGCTGAAAGTCTTGGCGTTGATACACGTCGCATCACGCTTCTGGCGTTTGCTATCGGCTCGGTCTATGGCGGGCTTGCCGGATCGCTGATCACGCCGCTGGTTCAGTTTATCGAGCCGGGTTCATTCGGTCTCGTCCATTCACTGCGCATTCTGCTCATGGTGGTTGTGGGTGGTGCAGGCTTCTTCTTTGGCCCCTTCATCGGTGCAGCAGTTGTCATTCTGCTACCGGAAGTGCTTCGCTTCACGGAAGGCTACTATCTGATCATTTATTCCGTACTGGTGATTGTCATGCTGGTCTTCATGCCTTCGGGTTTGATCGGAGTGTGGGGCAAGTTCCGCGAAAAATTCTGGCCGAAGCACCAAGTGCGCGGTGACATGAGCGAAGGAGCACGGCTGAAATGAGCAGTCCTGTACTTTCCGTACGCAATATCGAGAAGCGTTTCGGCGGCATTCACGCCGTTCGCGATGTGTCCTTCGACGTCAATCAGGGTGAGATACTCGGGCTGATCGGGCCGAACGGTTCCGGCAAGTCGACTCTGTTCAACTGCATTCTTGGCCAGCTTCAGCCCAATGGCGGTGAAGTGCAGGTCAACGGCAAGAACGTTTCCGGCATGCGGGCATCCGACCTCAGCAAGCTTGGCGTCGGACGCACTTTCCAGCAGCTTTCCGTCTTCCCGAAGATGTCCGTGCTTGAGAACATCATTCTGGCAGGTCAGGAACACAAGGGAACCATGGTTTCCCGGCTGTTTGGACCGGGCGATGCCGGACTGACCGAAGAAGCGGAACAGATGATTTCGTTCTTCCGTCTCAACCATCTGCGTGATGAATTGGCAGGGTCGCTTTCTTATGGCCAGCAAAAGCTGGTCGATGCGGCGATGGCTTTCATGGCAGGCCCTAGTCTTGTTCTGCTCGATGAACCGGCCGGCGGCGTCAATCTGACGATGCTTGCCAATCTCAAAGATCGTTTGGTCGCCTATAATGCCGAACATGGAACGACTTTCGTGGTCATCGAACACAATATGGAGTTCGTCATGAGCCTTTGCACGCGCATTATTGTGCTGGCGGAAGGCCGTATCATTGCTGAAGGCAAACCCGAAGAAATCCGGTCAAACCAGATGGTTATCGACGCTTATCTGGGAGGATGACATATGCTTGAACTCAAAGACCTTCACGGCGGCTATGGCAAGATCACCATTTTGAACGGCGTGTCTTTCTCCATTCCAAAGGGCACCATCACGACCGTGATTGGGCCTAATGGAGCCGGTAAATCGACCGTATTCAAGGCGATCTTTGGCCTCCTGAACATCCATTCGGGGCAAATCCTGCTGGACGGAAAAGACGTCACCCGCAATACGCCGCGCCAGATGATCGCCAACGGCGTGACCTATGTGCCGCAAGGGCGCAATGTCGTGCCGCAGCTTTCCGTCTACCACAATCTTGAACTTGGGGGCATCACATCGCCCGATCCTGCCAAGGTCCGCGCCCGTATCGAACAGGTCATGGACCAGTTTCCTATGCTGCGACAGTTCCGTGATCGCAAGGCAGTCGAGCTGTCCGGCGGCCAACAGAAGCAGTTGGAGGTCGCCCGTGCTCTTTTGCTTGATCCCAAACTCATTTTGATCGATGAGCCGTCCATCGGTCTGTCACCCAATCTCGTTCAGGAGGTGTTTCAAACACTCATTCGCTTGCGCGATCAGGGTGTAACCATTCTCATGGTCGAGCAGAACGCGAAAGCCGCACTCGCCATGTCGGATTACGGCCTGGTTCTCGAACTTGGTCAAACGCGCATGCATGATGAAGCCTCAAAGCTTCTTGCTGATCCGCGCGTGGGGCAGCTGTTCCTTGGCGGGCATGTCGAGCATGACGACACAAAAGTTTGACATCATCGACGCTCCTGCCAATCGTCTGGGGGAGTGTCCAATCTGGTGTGAGCAGACGGGCATCCTATGGTGGGTCGATGTGCTCACACCAGCGCTCATGAGCTATGTCCCGCAAGCGGGGCAAGTTCAACAGCACGAGGTTGAGGCCCGCCGTATCGGGTCTCTGGCTTTGCGGGAAAAAGGCGGCCTTATTCTAGCTTGCGACAATGGTCTATTTGCCTTTAATCCCGATAGCGGCGAACAGACGTTTCTTGTGGACCCTGAACCGGGTGTCTCAGGTCATCGCAAGAACGATGGACGTGCGGATTGGGCGGGCAATTTCTGGATCGGTACCTTGCGCGAAGCGGATTACGCACCTTTGGGCGCGCTTTACCGGGTACAACCGGATTATGCCGTATCAACGGAAGCCGCCGATCTCGCAATTCCTAACGGACTAGCCTTCGATCAAGATCGCAAGCGCATGTATTTCGCTGATACACGCGCCTATACGATCTGGATGCGCGATTATGACCCCGCGCAAAACCAGCTTGGGGAGCCGCAGATTTTCGCAACGACGACTGCGCCCGAACGACCGGATGGCAGTTGCGTTGACGACGAAGGCTTTATGTGGAGTGCGATTTACGCTGGCGGTAAGCTCATCCGTTTTGACCCGCACGGCGCGATAGACCGCGTGATCGAACTGCCGGTCAGCCATCCGACCTGCTGCTGCTTTGGCGGAGATACGCTCGATACGTTGTTTGTTACGTCGGCGATTGAGCCATTGACTGATGCCGAACGGTCTCTTGAGCCTCTGGCTGGCAAGTTACTCGCCCTGAAGCCAGGCGTTCTAGGACGACCGGAATTCAAAACCCGACTTTGAAACAACCCGCATTCAACCCCCGATACTAGCCCCAACGCGTTGAATGCGGGCGTACCAACACCCGGAAGCAGGAGAAAACGTCATGAAGACTTCGATAGCAACCGTCTCCATCAGCGGCGATCTCCAGCAGAAACTGGGGGCCATCGCCAAAGCTGGGTTCGACGGGGTGGAGATTTTCGAGAACGATTTTCTCACCTTTGACGAAAGCCCGCGTCAGGTGGGCCAGATGGCGCGCGATCTCGGTCTGGAGATCACGCTTTTCCAGCCTTTCCGCGATTTCGAAGGCATGCCGGAGCCTTTGCGCAGCCGCACTTTCGACCGCGCGGAGCGCAAGTTCGACCTGATGCAGGAGCTCGGCACCGATCTCGTTCTGGTCTGTTCGAACGTGTCGCCAGCCGCTATCGGCGGCATCGACCGCGCTGCAGATGATTTTCGCGAGCTTGGCGAAAGAGCGGCGCGGCGCAATTTGCGCGTCGGTTATGAAGCACTCGCCTGGGGTCGCCATATCAGCGACCACCGCGATGCATGGGAGATCGTGCGCCGCGCCGACCACCCCAATGTCGGCCTTATCCTCGACAGTTTTCATACGCTGGCGCGCAAGATCGACGTGAATTCGATCCGCTCCATTCAGAAGGACAAGCTTTTCATTATCCAGATGGCTGACGCGCCGCTGATCGACATGGATCTGCTTTACTGGAGTCGCCATTATCGCAACATGCCGGGCGAAGGCGACCTGCCGGTTCTGGATTTCATGCGCGCCGTGGCTGCGACCGGCTATGATGGCTATTTCTCGCTCGAAATCTTCAACGACCAGTTCCGTGGCGGATCACCAGCCACAATCGCCGCCGATGGACGCCGTTCGCTCATCTATCTCGGTGATCAGGTTCGCCGGGTGGAGCCGGACAACAAGTTGACGGTTGCTACCATGCCGCCCCGCGCAAAGGTGCACGGTGTCGGCTTTGTCGAGTTTGCCACCCATGCCGACGATGCCGAGCGGCTGGTTTCCGCTGTTGGTGCGCTGGGCTTCAGGCTGGCAGGCAAGCATCGCACGAAAGACGTTGCGCTCTACCGGCAGGGCGACATCAACCTCGTCATCAATACGGATACGCGCGGCTTTGCAAGCTCGGCCTATGCCGTTCATGGTACTGCTGCCTATGCCATGGGGCTCGTCGTGGACGATGCGGCTGAAGCCCATGCTCGCGCGCTTGCCATGGGCGCGGAAAGTTTTGAGCAACCGCTCGATCCGGGCGAAATCGGTATGCCCGCCATTCGTGGTGTTGGCGGCGGATTGGTTTACTTCCTCGACGAGAAGACCGATCTCGGTCGCATCTTCGATATCGAATTCGAGCCGGTTGCAGGAAATGATACCGGGACCGGCGTCGGCCTCACCCATATCGATCACGTTGCCCAGACGATGAAGTTCGATGAGCTTCTGACCTGGCTGCTCTTCTATACCTCTCTCACGGAATCGCGGAAGTCGCCCATGGTCGACATCGTCGATCCGGGCGGTGTCGTGCGCAGTCAGGTGGTGGAAAACGACGAGGGAACGCTGCGCATCACGCTAAACGGCGCGGAAAATCGCCGGACGCTGGCAGGTCGCTTCATTGCTGAAACCTTCGGTTCGGGCATCCAGCATCTGGCCTTTGCCACGGATGATATCTTTGCGACGGCTGCGGCCTTGCGCGACAACGGCTTCCACACGCTGGAAATCTCGCCGAATTATTATGACGATCTGGAAGCGCGACTTGGTCTCGATCCCGAATTCACTGACCGGCTCAAGGCCGCGAACGTGCTTTATGATCGCGACGAGAGCGGGGAATATTTCCAGCTTTATAGCCCGACCGACGATCAGGGTTTCTTTTTCGAAGTCGTACAGAGGCGAGGTTACAAGGGATATGGCGCAGCCAATGCGATCTTCCGCATTGCCGCGCTGCGGCGCTACATGCGCCCGGCGGGCATGCCGAAAAGTGCTGCTGCACTCTGAACGCTGAAGGGGAGGACTATGGCAAAGGCACTCGCCAAGGCGCAGCCGCGCAAGAACGATCCCGACGCAACGCGCGAGAACATTCTCGACATTGCGGCGCGGGAGCTGTTGCTCTTGACTGGCAATCTTGAATTGGAGCATGTTCTTTACAAGAAACGTGCCGAGCCTGTTATTGGCTCTTATTCCAAAATCAGAAACACGCTAACAGGGGAACGGCATTAAAACGGCCGTCCACGACATTGCGAATTTAAGTATTGTCAGAGTTCCGCGTGGAAACCAACATTTGGGCTGCAAGCTGGCTGGGACTTCGGGAAAAGTCTTTCAAAAGCATGTAAAAGAGCCAAGCGTTAGGACCGCTCAACGGTGAACCACTTTGACCTAACGCGAACACAGCTAGGTTCGACGTTCAATACCAAATGAACCGGATGGGCTGAGCGGAGGGTACTGCCGAAATGATCAGTGGTGATGCCGGCAGCCCAACAGTGTGGCAGGCAAAGTTCAGGATTTTGTTGAGCGAAAGCGGTCGGAGTCCCAGCAGACAGTTCTTATTGCTTTCAGACCGAGATACGATAGCCATAGCCGCGTGTTGGAGGAAGGCTATACGTTGTATCGAACCGGCGACGGCCGTGCGAGGAATAGGTCCGTAGGTGCACGGGCCAACACCAAGCACCTAAGGGGCAGAGAGCTCCAGCAACAGCAACCGCGGTCAATTCGAACGTTAGAACGCTCGAACACGTCGATTAATCTACCGGATATACCAGGCATGGATCGAGCACGATCTGGCGTTCGCCGACACGGCTGTAGCCGCCCGCGAACAGAACAAACTGAGGTGATGCCTCTCGCTCTGCATAGGTCACGCACATAACCTGAATTCCTTCCGGCTTGCACATGATGAGATAGGCCAGGGCACCGTCCCAATGGCTTTCCTCGATGGCGCCCTTTATGACCATAGTAATACGGCCAGTATACTCCGGCATGCGATTGATCCAGTTATCGATTGTCTCGCAGGTCGCCGGGATGCCAAAGCCCTCGGCTTCGCGAAAGGGACCGTCTTCTTCGAACACTGGCTGAGTAATCCCCAGAGTGCTGCTTGCGTATAGTACAATCGCGATCAGGGGTGCCTTCAAACCGCCACTCATCGCCGAACCCCAACTTTTCGCATTTTCTCGTTTGGATCAGCATCGACCACTTCAAGAGGGCGATGCCGATTCATGGTATATATCCGCTTTGCCAATAATTCTAATTCTGTTGGAGCTTGAGTTCTTTCTCGAAGGCGAGGCGCGACTGCTCCACGATCTTCTGAAGCAGGCCGGGTTCGACAAAGGCGTTGATGTCCCCGTCATCTCTCCCGGCTTTTTGCTCGAACAGGTTGGTCACTTGCGGATGTGAGGGCAGTACAATGTCGGCCTTCATGGCGTCGAGCCGTTGAAAGCTGGTGCGGAAATCCTGCACAATATTCGGGTAGCCTTTGTTGCTGACAAGAGCATTGCCCGCAACACTGACGCTACAGGGGAAAATGACCCGCCGCTTCGCGCCCGCATCGGTGTCCATCAGCGACCATGTCGTGCAGCCTTTCGTATGACCGGGCGTTAGCGTGGCGGTCATACGAAGGTTGCCAAGCGTGACGACGTCGCCGTCATGCAGTGTTTTGTCCACCTTGATCGCAGGGAACCGGACCACGCCATAGTTGGTGTCGCCTTCCGGTATGCCGGTTTCAAGCGCGGGAACGTCCTGCTCCATGGCCATGAATGTCGCGCCTGTATCGTGCTTTAACTGCGCGATTCCTGCGACGTGATCGTAATGCGCGTGGCTGCTCAGGATAATCTTCACGTCATTAAGGCTGAACCCCAAGGCTTCAATATTGTCTTCGATCGGCTTGACATTCTCTGCCAGCGTTCCGTCGAGTAGGATTGCCTGCTGGTTCGAGACAATCAGGTAGGAAGCCAGGCCGCGCGTACCGACATAATAGACGTGGTCGGTAATCTTAAACGTCTCTGTCGCTTCGCTCCAGTCAACTGGTGTGGAATGAGCGTCGATCGAGTTGCCGATCATGCCGAAAGCCAATCCCAGCACCGATACCGATATTTTTCTCATATCTAAATCTTTCTCTCAGATGTTGACGGACATAAACCGCGTGGTTGAGAGGCGTAATAGCTATGTGCTCGCCCGACAAACGACGATATCTCGAAGCAGGCATTAGAAATATTTGGGTATCGCTGTATGACCGGTCGGCGACAGATCGACCCGTTCGTGCCAGGGCATCTGCGCGATACGCTCTCGGTTAGGGTAGTTGGCAGCTTTACAGTCAGAAGAATATTACGGATTCGGGAGCGTTTCACGACAAGACGGACCTTGTCGATATGTGGTTCTCAACCAATATTTGTCACGACGATAAAGCCGCCGAGCAGCTGGATTGGGCCGTTCGCAACGGCACCAACGCATGGCGCGACATTCGATTCCTCGTTGATGCGGGTTTGTGTGCAATGTCGGACAAGAAGCGAAGTAATTCTTTGCCTCAAAGCGGTCGTCTCGCGAGGTGACGTCGATACCGTC
>Ga0182745_1005032_pt1 | contig 10883 bp, 7 predicted proteins | sample eDN3rd30CKraftBY_FD_128523 | JGI IMG/M metagenome (GOLD analysis project Ga0182745, IMG submission 128523) | Enriched backyard soil microbial communities from Emeryville, California, USA - eDNA 3rd pass 30_C Kraft BY (version 2) (version 2) | ecosystem: Environmental > Terrestrial > Soil >... | reverse complement strand
CTCGCGGATCTCGTCGCGTGGGGCGCCATCGGCGCGCGCACGACGGAGAGCCAGGTGCACCGCGAGCTCGCCTCCGGCCTTTCGTGCCCGGTGGGCTTCAAGAACGGCACCGACGGCAACGTCCGCATCGCGATCGACGCGGTGCTGTCGGCATCGCATCCGCACCATTTCCTCGCGGTCAACAAGCAGGGGCACACCGGCATCGCGAGCACGCTCGGCAATGCCGACTGCCACGTGATCCTGCGCGGCGGCAAGACGCCGAACTTCGACGCCGCGAGCATCGACGCCACCTGCCAGCAGCTCGCGAAGGCGGGTCTCGCGCAGCGCGTGATGGTGGACGCGAGCCACGGCAACAGCTCCAAGAAGCCGGAGAACCAGCCCGCGGTCGCCGCCGACATCGCGGCGCAGGTGGCCGGCGGCGAGCGACGCATCCTCGGCGTGATGATCGAGAGCCACCTGAAGGGCGGTCGCCAGGATCTCGTGGCCGGGAAGCCGCTCGAATACGGGCAGAGCATCACCGACGGCTGCATCGACTGGACGACGTCGGTCGACGTCCTCGAGACGCTGGCCTCCGCGGTGAGGCAGCGTCGCGTGGCCGCCGCGGCCTGAAGTGCACCGCGTTACGGTTCATTAACGCGGCCGGGGAAAACGTAACGCCGCGCCGGTCAATGCCTTGCGCATCGGGCGCACGCGGCGCGCCCTTGCAAACACCGGATCGTTGGCGGAATGTCGTCGCCCCGAGCACGATGGGGGATACGACGTGAAGCATCTGAAAGTGGCGGCGCTGGCGGTGTCGGCCGCCCTGGCCGGCCTCGCGGGATGTCAGCAGAAGCCGGCGTCGGTCGAAGCGCCCGCGGCCGCGGGTCCGGCCCTCAAGCCCATCGCCAGCATCATCGACCTGATGGCGAGCCAGGTGGACCCTTCCGCCGACTTCCTCTGGGAGTCCGTCGCGACGATCAGCACCCCGCAGGGCATGGTGGAGCATCAGCCGCGGACCGACGAGGAATGGCTCGCGGTGCGCATGAAGGCGTTGCAGCTCGCCGAGGCCGCCAACCTGCTGATGGTCCCGGGCCGCCGGCTGGCCCACGAAGGGCAGCACCTCGAGGACGAGGGCGTCGAGGGCAACCTCACCGCCGAGCAGGCGCAGGTCGCCATCGATACGAACCGCGACACCTTCCTGGCCTTCGCCTCGGCGCTGCGCGACACCGCGGAGAAGACCGTCGACGCGATCGACAAACGCGACGTGCAGGCCTACTTCGATCTCGGCGCGGTGCTCGACGAGGTGTGCGAGCAGTGCCACACGAAGTTCTGGTATCCCGGCGCGACGCCGCCGCCCTCCGCGAAGAACTGACTGGCAACCGACCTAGCGGGGCAGCCACACCCGCAGCAGCGACAGCAGCCGCTCCACGTCGAGCGGCTTCGCGATGTAGTCGTTCGCGCCCGCGGCGATGCAGCTCTGCTGGTCGTCCTGCATCGCCTTCGCGGTGAGCGCGATGATGGGCAGCCGCTTGAACTGCGGCCGCTGGCGGATCGCCCGCGTGGCGGCGAGCCCGTCCATCTCGGGCATCATGATGTCCATCAGCACGACGTCCGGTGCGTCGGAACCGCCGCCCTTGCGGTCCAGCAGCTCGACGGCCTCGCGGCCGTTGCGCGCGATGTCCACGTGCATGCCGAGCGGTTCGAGCACCTTCGACACCGCGAAGATGTTGCGCACGTCGTCCTCGACGATGAGCACGCGCCGCCCGTCGAACGCCGCATCGCGTGCGCGCGCGGCGCGCAGCAGGCGCTGCTTCTCGCTCGGCAGCTGCGATTCCACCTGGTGGAGGAACAGCGACACCTCGTCGAGCAGCCGCTCGGGCGAGCGCACGTCCTTGATGATGATCGAGCGCGAGTAGCGGCGCAGCCGCAGCTCCTCGTCGCGCGACAGCGCGCGGCCGGTGTACACGATGACGGGCGGGAAGGCGGCGATGTCGCCCTCGCCCATCCGATCGAGCAGCTCGTAGCCGCTCATGTCGGGCAGCGTGAGGTCGAGCACCATGCAGTCGAACGTGACGGTGCGCAGCTGCTCGAGCGCTTCGGCGGCGGTGGGCGCGGGCACGATCTCGACCCCGTCCGCGGCGAGCAGGTCGGCGATGCTGTCGCGCTGGCGCGGATCGTCCTCGACGACGAGCACGCGACGCAGGCGTTGCGCGAACTGCGCCTCGAGGCGCTTCAGCGCATCGGCGAGGTCGTCGCGCTGGATGGGCTTGAGTGCATAGCCCACGGCGCCGCGGCTCAGCGCCTCCTGGCTGTAGTCGGTGACCGAGACGATGTGCACCGGCACGTGACGCGTCGCCGGGTCGCGCTTCAGCTCGTCGAGCACCGCGAGACCCGTGCGGTCGGGCAGGTTCATGTCGAGCACGATGGCGGTGATCGGATAGCGTCGCGCCGCCGCGAGGCCGTCCTGTGCGGTGTGCGTGACGATCGCGTCGAAGTGCAGCTCGTGCGCGAGATCGCGCAGGATCGCCGCGAAGCTCTGGTCGTCCTCGACGATCAGCAGGTTCCGGCCACCGCTGCGCACCGCCGCCCGGTCGTCCGCGACGCCGGCGCCGAGGGCGCCGTCGGACTTCGCCGCGTCGGGCCGCGTCTCGCCGGGCGGGGCGCCGTCGCCGGCGCCGGGCGCCTCTGACGGCGTCACCCTCGGCGGCGATGCCAGCGACGCCGCGGTGTGCAGGCGTGCCGCGCCGGCGTCGGGCTGCGACGCATTCGCCGGGCGCGCGCGGCGCGCGAAACGCGCGGGCAGCCGCAGCGTGAACGTGCTGCCCCGCCCCGGCGTGCTGCGCACCTGGATGTCGCCGCCCAGCAGCCGCGCCAGGTCGCGCGAGATGGAGAGGCCGAGGCCCGTGCCGCCGTAGCGGCGGTGCGTGCTGCCGTCGGCCTGCCGGAAGGCCTCGAAGATCACGTCGAGCTTCTCGGGCGGGATGCCGATGCCGGAGTCGGTGACCTCGAAGAGCACCCACGTGCCGTCGACGCCGTCCGCCGCCGTGACCTGCATCTGCACGCCGCCGCGCTCGGTGAACTTGAACGCGTTCGACAGCAGGTTCTTCAGGATCTGCGTGAGCCGCGGCGCGTCGGTCTCGATGCGCGCCGGCACCGCCGGATCGAGCGTCGGCGAGAAGCCCAGCCCCTTCTCGTGCGCGAGCGGCTCGAAGAGCTGCGTCATCGACTCGACGACGCCGGACACTTCCACCGGTTCCGGATGGATGTCCACGTGCCCGGCCTCGATCTTCGAGAGATCGAGGATGTCGTTGATGAGCGCGAGCAGGTCGTTACCGGCGGACTGGATGGTCTGCGCGAAGCGCACCTGGTCGTCGTTGAGGTTGCCCGTCTTGTTGTCGGCGAGCAGCTTCGCGAGGATCAGCGTCGAGTTCAGCGGCGTGCGCAGCTCGTGGCTCATGTTCGCCAGGAACTCGGACTTGTACTGGCTCGAGCGCGCGAGCTCCGCGGCCTTCTCCTGCAGCGCCAGCGCGCTCTGCTCGAGCCGCTGCGCCTGGTCCTCGAGCTGTGCGTTGGTCTGCTCGAGCTCGGCCTGCTGCGACTCGAGCTGCGCCTTCGACGTCGCGAGGATCTTGCCATGCTCCTCGAGCTCCTCGTTCGCGACGCGCAGCTCCTCCTGCTGCGTCTGCAGCTCCTCGGCCTGCCGCTGCGTCTCCTCGAGCAGCGCTTCGAGCCGCTCGCGATCCTGCGAAGCGCGTACGGCGGCGGCGAGCACGGCGGCCGCGCGCTTCAGGTATTCGATGTCGGTCGCATCGATCTTGCGGAAGAAGCCCAGCTCGATGACTGCGACGACCTGCCCGTTCTCGATGGCGGGCAGCACGACGACGTGCAGCGGGGCGCCGCGGATGATCGACGACTTCGCGACGAGGTACTCGGCCGGGACGTCCTCGATGACGATGGGCTTCGCCTGCACCAGCGCGGCGCCGACCAGCCCCTCGCCGCGCGTGATGGGCGCACGCCGGACCGGATCCTCGTCGAGCGCATAGCCGGCGTGGCAGCGCAGCGTCTCGCCGGCATCGACGTAGAAGGCGCCCACCGCGGCACCGAGGTTGGTCGCGAGGAACCGCAGCACGTTGTCGCCGAGCGTGCCGAGCCGCTGCTCGCCCTGCAGCGTCGTCGCGAGCTCGGCCTGGCCGCTCTGCATCCAGCCTTCGACCGCCCGCTGTCGCACTTCGCGCAGCGCGCTGTATCCCGCCGCGAGGATCAGGAAGAGCAGCACCCCGAGGCCGATCAGCAGCACCGAGAGCGACCCGCGCGTCGCGGACTGCGCGCGTCGCGTGAGCGTGTCGACCCGTTCCTGCTCGCTCGACTGCAGGCTCGCGATGAGCTCGCGGACGCGGTTCATGGCGTTCTTGCCGCGATCGGAGCGGACGAGCGCGAGCGCTTCCGCCGTCTGGCCCGATTCGAACAGCTCCACCGTGCGTTCGAGCTCGAGGAGCTTGTCCTGGACCGACTCGCGCAGGGTGTCGAGCTGCGGCTTGCGCTCGGCGTCGCCGCCGAGGAAGGCTTCGACCTCCTGCAGCCGCGCCGGAACGTTTCCGACGGCACGGCGGTACGATTCGACATAGCTCGGGTCGCTCGTCAGCAGGTAGCCGCGTTTGTTCGTTTCGGCGACCTGCAGCTCCGACAGCAACCGCTGCTCCGCGCCCAGGGTCTGCAGGCCGAGGATGACGCCTTCGCGCGTCTCGGCCTGGTAGCTGACCGCGCGCAGCGACAAGACGAGGATGAGGACCAGCGCGCCGATGGCGGCGATGAAGCCCAGCACGGTGCGCATCGGCAGCACACTGTCGACGCGCGTGTTCGAGTGCGAATGTGGCATCGCGCAAGAGTAGCGATCCCGGCGGGGGGACGCATCGTTCGACAGGGTCGGTGGCGCGTAAGGATTACACGCCGCTGGCCGATCAGCGCAGCAGCGGCAGCCTCAGCAGCTCGTCGATGCGCTTCAATGCGCGGTGCGGACGGCGCAGGCCTTTCTCCTTCGCCCAGCCCGCCGCGCTCGTCACGCCGGTGCAGACGCCGAACGCGGTGGCGCCCAGCCGGTTGGCCATGATCGTCTCGACGCCCGGATCGTCGCCGACGACGGCGATTTCGCGCGCCGGGAGCCCGAGCCGCGCGGCGACGAAGCGCAGCGCGTGCAGCGAGGGCTTGCCGGTGAGGATCATGGGTGCGTGCGTCATGTGGCGGATGGCGCCGACGATGGCGCTCGAATAGCCCATCGTGCGGCCGTGGCGCGTCGCGAAGAACGGCACGTTCGAGGCGACGTACAGCTTCGCGCCGGCCCACACGGCCTGGCACGCGGCCTCGATGTCGCGCATGTGGCAGTCCGGATGCCAGCCGACGTACACCGCATCGGCCGAGGCGGGATCGCCCTCCCCCGGCGCGAGCGTCCCGATGCCGCTCTCGCGCAGTGCGTGGCCCACGCCGGGCTTGCCCAGCACCAGCGCGCGACGGACGCCGGCGCGGCTCATGTGATGCGCCGTGACGCTCGACGGCGTGAGCATCTGCTCGTCGTCCACGGGCAGGCCGATGGCGCGCAGCTTCGCGGCCTGCTCGGCCGGCGGCCATGCGCTGCCGTTCGTCAGCACCACGAAGGGCACGCCGCGCTCGCGCAGGCGCTCGAGCACCGCGATGGCACCGGGCAGCACCTCGTAGCCGCCGAGCGAGCGGTCGCTCAGGAGCAGCGTGCCGTCGAGGTCGAACATGAAACCGCGGATCGGCGCGGCGCCGGCGGCGCGCACCGGGGCACGACGCTTCGAGGGCTTCTTACGTGGGGGCATGCGTTCTCAGCTCGAGTCGGAAACCGGGCTTGTCGATGGTGACGTGGGTGAGATCGCGGCGCGCGCACAGGCCGCGCAGCAGCTCCATCACGGGCTTGAGGCGTGCGTCGTAATGGCGCGGCGCCGGGCCGGCGGCCGCCATCGCATCCACCTGGCCGGCCGGCATCGTCGCGCGCAGGAGGAACTCCTCGTCCGGCAGCGACGCGCCGATGCGCTGCCGCAGCTCCGCGAGCGGCGCCATCGGCGGTTCGGCCGCGAGCTCGCGCGTGCGCGGATTCGCGTGGATGCGGTCGAGCACCGCGGGCGCGATGGGCACGTTCGGCCGACCGAAACGCCCCAGCGCGTAGCGGATGATCTCGTCGGGGAACGCGGCGTAGCGCTCGCGCGAGGTCACGTTGATGACGGCCTGCGTCAGCAGCATCTGCGCGAAGGGTGTCATCACGATCGGCCAGCCGAGCTCCTCGCGGACGCGACCGAGCTCCTCGATGACCGCGCCCTCGAGGTGCGAGAGGCGCTGCTCGCCGAGCTGGCGGCGCATCGTCCCGATCATGCCGCCCGGCAGCTGGTGCTGCAGGTACGCCGCGTCGAAGGGCTGCGGGCGCCCGACCGGCAGGCCGTCCGCGGCGGCGAGCGCGTCGAAATACGCCGTGACGCGCTGCTGCGCCTCGTGATCGACGCGCACGCGATGGCCGAGCGTCGTGAGATTCGCGATGACGCGCCCGGCCGGTGGGTTCGACGTGCCGTCCGCCGCGGCGCCCGACGCGCATTGCAGCGCCGCGATGCCGTAGTCCACGGCATCCATGTACACCGCTTCGGCCTGCCCGATGGTGGTGTGCGCGTGCAGCTCGAGCGGCTTGCCGCTGCCCGCGAGCGCGGCCTGGATGGCGGGGATCAGCGTGCGCGCGCGCTTCGGCGTGAGCAGGCCGCCGGGATCCTTGACGTACAGCGCGTCGACGTCGGGCGAGGCGGCGAGCGTGCGCGCGCAGGCCACGTAGTGCGCGTCGTCGTGCACCGGGCTCAGCGTGAAGACGAGCGCGGCGATGACGTACTCGCCGCCGCCCTGCTTCACCATGCGCGCGCACGTGACGTTGGCTTCCGCGTCGTTCATCGGATCGGCGAGGCAGAAACGGCGGATGCCGTTGCGTGCCAGCGTGCGGAACGCGAGCGCCATGAATTCGGGACTCGCCGTCTCCCAGGCGATGAAGCGGAAGCCCGTGGACATGAACTGCAGCGGCGTCCGCGGGCACGCCTCGGCCATGAGCCGGATGCGTTCCCACGGATCCTGCTGCTTGTAGCGCACCGCGACGCCCATGTGCGTCGAGGTGGTGAAGTCGATCGCGCGGTAGCCGACTTCGTCCATCACCGGCGCGATGGTCAGCGTCCGCGCGGTGTCGATGCCGAGCGCCGCCCACAGGCTCTGGTTGCCGTCGCGCAGCGACGTTTCGACGAGCTCGATGTCGGCCATGGGCGTCTCCTTCAAGTTCCCTGCCGCCGCGCGAGCCAGCCGGTGTCCACGCCGCCGGCGGCGAAGGCGGGATCATCGAGCAGCGACGCCTGGAAGGCGAGGTTGGTCGCGATGCCCTCGAGGCGCGTCGCGGCGAGCGCGCGCTCCAGCCGCGCCAGCGCCGCCGCGCGATCGGGGCCATGCGCGATGATCTTCGCGACGAGCGAATCGTAGAACGGCGGCACGCGCGCGCCCGCCTGCACGTGGGTATCGACGCGGATGCCCTCGCCCGCCGGCCAGTCGGCGCGCGTGATCGTGCCGGGGCTTGGCCGGAAATCCGCGGCCGGATCCTCGGCGTTGATGCGGCATTCGATCGCGTGGCCGTGGAGCGGCAGGTCGGCCTGTCGCAGCGACAGCCCGAGGCCCGAAGCGATGGCGATCTGCCGCTCGACGAGGTCGATGCCCGTCACGGCTTCGGTGACCGGGTGCTCCACCTGGATGCGCGCATTCATCTCGAGGAAGTAGAACTCGCCGCGGTCGGCGTCGAGCAGGAACTCGACCGTGCCGGCGCCGCGATAGCGCAGGCTGCGCGCGAAGCGCACCGCGGCCTCCTGCAACCCGTCGCGCAGCGCGGCCGGCAGGTGCGGCGCGGGCGTCTCCTCGATGAGCTTCTGGTAGCGGCGCTGCACGGAGCAGTCGCGCTCGCCGAGGTGGATCACCGCCCCTTCGCCGTCACCGAGCACCTGCACCTCGACGTGCCGCCCGCGCGCGACGTACCGCTCGAGGTAGACGCGCGCATCGCCGAAGGCCGCGCCGGCCTCGGCGGCCGCGAGCTCTAGCGACGTCGGGAGATCCTCGAGGCGCTCGACGCGCTTCATGCCGCGCCCGCCACCGCCGCCCACGGCCTTCACGAGCAACGGCGCACCGATGCGGCGTGCGAGCGCCATCGCCGCCGGCGCATCGTCGATCGCACCGCCGGGCACCACCGGCACGTCGGCCGCGATCGCCGCCTCGCGCGCCTTCAGCTTGTCGCCGACCGCGTCGATCTGCTCGGCCGTCGGTCCGATGAACGTGAGACCCGCCTCTTCCACGGCGCGCGCGAGCACCGCGCGCTCGGACAGGAAGCCGTAGCCCGGATGCACCGCATCGCAGCCGCTGGCTTTCGCCGCATGCACCACCGCCGCGACGTTGAGGTAGCTGTCGCTCGAGCGGGGACCACCGATGCACAGCGTGCGATCGGCGAGTCGCGCCGGCAGGCTGTCGAGATCGGCGCTCGAGGCGCCGAGCACCGTGCCGAGCCCGAGGCGGCGGCAGGTGCGCAGGATGCGCAGCGCGATCTCGCCGCGGTTGGCGATGAAGACGCGCGAGATCACGCGGTCAGGGCGCGGCGAGCCGCAGCAGCGGCTGGCCGTATTCGACGAGGGCGCCGTCGTCGACCAGGATCTCGGTGACGCGCCCCGCGCGGCCGGCGCGCACCGTGTTCATGAGCTTCATGACTTCGATGATCGCGATGACGGTGTCGGGCTCGACCCTGCTGCCGACTTCGACGAAGGGCGGGGCGCCCGGCTTCGGCGCGCGGTAGAACGTGCCGAGCAGCGGCGCCGTCACTTCGTCGCCGCGCAGGGCAGCCGGTGGCGATGTGGGGGGCGCGGGAGCCGCGGCGCCCGCGCGCGGCGCCGGCGCGGCGCCCGTCGTCCTCGATGCGGCCGGCGCAGCGCCCGGAACCGGACCCGCGCCGCCGCGCCGCAGGCTCAGCTTCGTGGCGCCGATCTCGAGGTCGAGCGTGTCGAAGCTCGAGCTCTCGAGCAGTTTCAGGATCTCGGCCACGTCCGCCGCGGTCAGGCTCACCGGCGCTCTCCCCTCGTCATTTGCGTCCTCCGAAGATGCTCATCACGTGAAGCCGCGGATCGGGCGCCGCCTTCGCGACCGGCGCCGCATCGCGCGCGGCCCAGACGGTCTCGGGTCGGCTCTGCAGCAGCAGCAACGCATCGGTGCCGCGTTCGATCGCCCACTCGATGTCCTGCGGCCGCCCGTAATGCTTCTCGACCTTGCGACCCACGGCGCGCAATGCCTGCAGCTCCTCGTCGGAGAGGCATGGCACGGTGCGGCGATCCTCCGGCGTCCCGACGGCGTCGACACCGCCGCCGCTGCGCGGGCGGTGCTCGTGCTGCTTGTCCGAGATGTCGCGCACGGTGATCTCGCCGGTGATCTTGCCGACGACCCAGCGGTCCGGCGTCACCTCGCCACCGACGACGGCCGAGCCCAGTCCCCAGGCGCCCTCGATGGTGATCACGGACCGGTCGCCGGTGAGCGGGCTGCGCGTGAACATGACGCCGGCGGTGCGCGCGTCGACCATGCGCTGCACGACCACGGCCATCGACACGCCCGCTTCGGGCACGTCGCGTCGCCGGCGGTAACCGACCGACTCCACGGAATAGAGGCTGGCCCAGCAGCTGCGCAGCTTCGCGAACACGTCCTCGAGCGACGTGACCCAGAGGTAGGTGTCCTGGAGGCCCGCGAAGCTCGCGTCCTCGGCGTCTTCGGTCGTCGCCGACGAGCGGATCGCCACCGGTACCGCTCCGCCCTCGCCGCAGAGCCGGGTCCAGCTCGCAGCGATCGCCTCGCGCAGCGCTGCGGGCAGCGGCTCGCCCTCCACGCGCTCGCGGATCGCCGCCGTCGCCTTCGTCATCGCGGGCAGGTCGTCCGCGGCCAGCGCCTCGATGGCCGCGCGCACCGGGGCATGGGCCTCCAGCGCTTCGATGAAGGCGTCGAACGCGGGCGTCGCAACGACGAAGCCCGGCGGCACCGCGATGCCCGCGCGCGTGAGCTCGCCGAGGCTGCCGCCCTTGCCGCCCACGAGCGGCCGGTCCGCGAGCCCGATCTCCTCGAACCAGCCGATGGCCTGGGTGCGTTCCATCGGACCTTACTGCAGCAGCGTCACGACGCCGCGTCCGCCGTCGACGCGGATGCGCTGGCCGTCGCGGATGCGCGCGGTCGCATTGCCGGTGCCGACGACGGCGGGCAGCCCGTACTCGCGCGCGACGATGGCCGCGTGGCTCATCGAACCGCCGATGTCCGACACGGCGGCGCGGATCTTCTGGAACACCGGCGCCCACGTCGGGTTGGTGACCTGGCAGACGAGGATGTCGCCGGGCTGCAGCCGCGAGATCTCCTCCACCGAACGCACGACGCGCGCCGTACCCTCCACGACGCCGTTCGACGCGGCGAAGCCCTTCAGCTCGTTCGACGTCGCATCGCCGCTGGCCGTCAGCCACGCATCGAGGCTCTCGCGCGTGATGCCCCACAGCATCACGATGGCCGGATCGTCGATGATGTCGGGCACGGGCCCGAGCGCCGGCGGCGTCTCGTGCTTCGCCCACTCCTTGATCGCGGCACGGCGCTCGGCCACCAGCGGCGGCCAGTGCTTCGGGCCGCGCGCGCCACCGCCCGTCGACCACGCGTTCATCAGGTCGATGATCGCCGCCTCCAGCTCGTAGTGCGTCAGGTGGAAGACGTCTTCCTCGCTCGCGAAGAAGCCGTGCTGCGCGAGCAGCCGTCCGAAATCGCGGATGCGGTTGAAGAAGAGGTTCGTGTACCAGTGCTCGCAGTAGAACTTGTGGCCCTCG
>Ga0182745_1005027_pt1 | contig 10888 bp, 8 predicted proteins | sample eDN3rd30CKraftBY_FD_128523 | JGI IMG/M metagenome (GOLD analysis project Ga0182745, IMG submission 128523) | Enriched backyard soil microbial communities from Emeryville, California, USA - eDNA 3rd pass 30_C Kraft BY (version 2) (version 2) | ecosystem: Environmental > Terrestrial > Soil >... | reverse complement strand
CGCCCGTCCGCCGCGCTTGCTTTGCGCACGGTCCACAAAGCCTTCGACCTCGACCGCGAAGCGCAAGGGGTTTGGCCCCCCTACAGCGTCGATACACGCACGGTTTCCCCAAATCGACTGATGCAAGACGCGGAGAACGGCACGGTCGCCGCACTCTCTCAGGGGATGGAAGAGCTGGTGATCTCGGGGGCCGAGCTCGACGAAACCCAGGCGTGCGTGACTCTCTTCCACGTGCCGGATCAACCAGGCTACGCGGGGCAGGTCTTCCGCAGGATCGCCGATGCAGGTGTGTTTGTTGATATGATTGTCCAGAACGTAAGCACGGCGGGAATTACCCACCTCTCGTTCACGGTTCCGCGCGAACAGGCGGAGCTCGCGACCAAGGCGGTCTCGGGGATCGGCCTCGGCGAGGTTCGCGTTGAGCCCGAGATTGCCAAGCTCTCGGTCCTGGGTGTCGGCATGCGAACCCACACCGGGGTCGCGACCCGAATGTTCGGCGCACTTGGTGACCGCGGGATCAACATCGTCCTGATCAATACGAGCGAGGTCCGTATCAATGTCGTGACCGACCTTGGACAAGGGAAAGTCGGGCACGACTGCCTCCGAGAAGTGTTCGCCCTCAACGAGTCGTCTTGAGCTGGCCATCGTAAGCGCCTAACGTCGTCACGCACCAAGGGGATTGACCGAGGAATTGCGTCCAGGGCGGGCCGAATGTTGAATAATCGGGTGGATGTCGACTCGTTCCGGGCTGGTGCGATCTGCCTCGCGCTGGCGGGCATTGTGGGGCTCTTTATCATCCTTGGGCATGACGCGAGGGTGGATGAACCGACCGACCCCGATGTGCGGATTCATCATGCAATCGCGAAGGTCAGGGTTGACTGGCCAGGAGTAACGCGGGGACTGCGCTTCTTGACGAGGTTCGGTGACTGGCCGGTCGCAGCACCCGTCACGCTCATAACTCTGTTTACGATCCTGATCCTCTCTCAACGCGTCGGTGGTCGCGTGACTGGCCCGGCGGTCTTTGTGGGGTTGATCGCGATCCTCGCGGCCCAGGGACTGAGCGTCACCTTGAAGCGGGCCGTCGGACGCGAGCGGCCGCCGATCGAGAATCGACTCGTGGTGGAGAATGCCCCGAGTTTTCCAAGCGGACACAGTGTCTTTGCCGGTTCCTTCCTCACGACCCTGGTTCTGCTCGGAAGAAGGCTTAATGCGTCATCACGCCTCTTCCCGCGTCATTGTTTGGTCGGACTGTGCGGCCTGTTCGCATTCACGTTGGGCTTCAGCCGCGTCTGGCTCGGTGTTCACTACCCAAGTGACGTGGTCGGGGGATTGATCCTCGGGGTTTTTACTACGTTGGGGGTCTGGTTGACCTTCCTGGGGATCGACCATTCGACCGGGAAGCCTCTGATTGATGCGCCGGGAACATCGTTGTGAAGTGGCCAGGCTGATCGGCGTCGGGCTTGAACCCAGGTTGTGATTGGACAAGAATGGAGTTGCCCTTTTTTGAGCTTGGTCCCTAGCGCTTCTCGCGTTAAGACAAGATCGACATCCTAAAATTGCCTCGCTGAAAACCAGCCCCTATTCACCTGGCCCTTGAGGTTATTGAAGATTGGATTTCGCGCTGGAAGTGTCGATGCGGGAACAGGTGATTGGACCCGGCCGAGGCGTTTGTGCAAAGCTTTCGTGGTTGCAAGCCTTTGATGTCGATTGATGTTGATCTGTGCTTGAGCGTCTGCGTGTGAACTGGTACGCGTTCCAAATTTTTCCCAGGGTGTGAGACCTTAATCCGTGGCACGAGACAAGGTGGTTCTGGCTTACAGCGGCGGCCTCGACACGTCGGTCGCCGTCAAATGGATCAACGAAACCTATAACATGGATGTGATCGCGTACACCTGCGACCTCGGCCAGGGGCAGGATATTCACGCGATTCGCGAAAAAGCCTTGCGGACCGGGGCGGTCGAGGCCATTGCCGAAGACGTCCGTAACCTCTTCGTGGATTACTTCGCCTTTCCGTCTCTGATGGCGGGGGCGCTTTACGAAGGGAAGTATCCGCTCGCCACCGCGCTCGGACGCCCCTTGATCGCCCAGTTGATGGTACGGGTGGCACGCGAGCATGGAGCCGTCGCCGTGGCTCACGGATGCACGGGGAAGGGGAATGACCAGGTCCGCTTCGACGTGACCTTTCAAACCCTGGCTCCCGACCTCAAAATCATTGCGCCGGTGCGCGAGTGGAAGTGGACGCGCACCCAGGAGTTGGAGTACGCCGCCCAGCACAAGATCGAAGTTGAGGCCACGAAGAAGTCGATCTTCAGCACCGACCAAAATCTCTGGGGTCGTTCCATCGAGGCGGGCATCCTCGAGGACCCCTGGGTGGAGCCTCCGCCCGAAACGTTCCAGTGGACCGTGGATCCGCGCTCCGCGCCCGATGAGCCGGAGGTTGTGGAGATCGGCTTCGAGCATGGCCGACCGGTCTCGTTGAACGGTCGAACCCTTGATGGCACCGCGCTGATCGAGGAACTGAATCAGATCGCGGGCCGGCATGGAGTGGGTCGGATCGACCACATCGAGAATCGCCTCGTGGGCATCAAGTCACGAGAGATTTATGAAGCTCCCGCCGCCATCGTCTTGCATGAGGCCCACCGCGAGATCGAGTTCCTGACGCTCTCGAAGGAAGCGCTTCGCTTCAAGACCCACGTCAGCCAGGAATACTCCGACCTGATCTACAACGGCCTCTGGTTCAGCGCGCTTCACCAGGACCTGATGGCCTTCGTAGTCTCCAACCAGCAGTACGTGACCGGCGTGGCCCGGGTCAAGCTCTTCAAGGGACACGCGATGATCGTCGGGCGGAAGAGCGAGCATAGCTTGTACCGCCACGAGCTCGCCACCTATGAAGAGGGAGACCAGTACGACGCGTCGGCGGCCCAGGGGTTCATTCGAATCCACGGCCTCTCGCAGACCACCCAGGCCAAGCATCAGATGCTCAAGGGGGGTGGGCGCGAATCTCTTCAACTCCCCAGCATCATTCCCCCCGCGCCGACGAAGGCGAACGACTAAATCCATGCTTCAGTGAAGGCTTCGCCAGCTAAGCGTGGTGGAGATTGCCAAGAGCGTCTCCACCACATCTTATTTGAATTGCCTTGAAGTCCGACGTTTACGAGGAGCTGAAAACGGCCGGGTTTTCAGGGCAATTCGCGTGGTTAGAAGATGAATCCTCGGACCGCCTCGGCCCGAGGATTCGTTTGTTGAGGCGAGCCAAGGTCGAGTGGGATTCGCGTTAACTGACTGCCGGGACGAGTTGAAGGATGGCTTTCTGAACGTCCTTCATCTTGATGGGCTTGACGAGCACCACGAACTGGTCATCGGCGGGAAGCTGGTCTTGAAGCTTTGCCTGCTTGGGGCCGAGGATGACCACGGCTTTGAGATCCTGAGCGTCTTCCTGGGCTTTCGCGTGAATGTCTCGGAAGACCCCGATTCCTTCTTTACCATAGCCGTCGAGGTCGAAAATCACGGCGTCGGGAGGGGCTTCGCGGAAGCGCTCGGCAGCGAGCTCGAGGTCGGAGACGAGGAGCGTACGATACCCGAGCTTTGAGAGGGACTTGCGGAAGACATCCTGAATCTCGCGCTGCATTTCCACGCAGAGAATCTGTTTCTGCTGGATCGCCTTGATCTCGAATTCGAGGTGATCGTCCTCTTCGGACGGCGGCTCTGACGAGAGAGGGGGCTCGGCCACGTCGGTAGATGCCGGCGCATCGCCGGGAGTGGGTTCGGTCGTCGACGCCGTACTGGGCTCATCGTTGTAAGAGAAGAGGGCTTCGTTCTCGAAGGCGGAATGGTCAAAGGTTGCGGATTCCGATTCCGCGGGCTCTTCAACCACGGCTGAGCGTTGCTGGAAGGCGACGAGGTCTTCGTACACCTCGCCCATGGACTGATACCGAGCCTTCAAATCCACCTTCATCATCTTCTCGATAATGCGAGTCAGCTCGGGGTCGGGAGCGTGCCGTTGGTCGCTCAGGGGTTTGATGGCTCCGAAGCTTCGCTTGAGCATCTTCTGAAGCGGGTCCTTCGACTCGGTTTCCGCCATGGCTACTTGCCCAGTGAGCATTTGGTAGAAAACGCAGCCGAGGAAGAAGATGTCGGAGCGGGGATCCCCCTTCGGACTATTGCAGCTCCGTTCGAGGGCGGTGTAATCGACCGTTCGCTGGTTGAGCGAGGCGGATTTTGAGTTCTCGCTCTGAATCGTGGCGAGTCCATAGTCCACTAACTTCGCTTCGCCGCTATTGCTAATTAGGATGTTCGTTCCCTTGATATCGCGGTGGGTAACACCGTGCTCAAAGGAGTACTGAAGCCCGGAGGCGAGCCCGACCATCATGGGAAGGGCTTTGTCGGCGTCGATTCGCGTTCGGAGTCGGAGCAGGTCGCGGAGGTTAGTCCCTTCAACGTACTCCATGATCATGAAGTGACGTTTGTCTTCCTCGCCGTAGTCGAGGATTTGGACGATGTTGGGATGAACGAGTTTCATCCCGGCCTCGGCTTCCTTGTGGAAGCGAGCCACGGAGTCGGGGTCGGTCACGAACCGTTGGCGGAGCACCTTGATGGCGACCGGTTGCCCACCCAGGGAGCGCCTGCCTCGATAAACGCGTGCGAAGGTTCCTTCCGCCAAGTGGAACAGCACCTTGCAGCCACCGAAAAAGAATCCGGTCGGATCCCCCTTGCGCAGTCGTTCCACCTGCCAGCTGGTGAGCAGGCCCTTGCGCATGAAAATGCGGAGCAGGGCTTCCGCCGACCCATCTTCGGCTTCACGTCGAGCCGCCAGGGCCTCACCCTTCTCAACCAGTCCAATCATGACAGCCTGTTCGGCTAGTGTCTCAGCATCGATTTCGGGCATCGAAGAGGGTTCCTGAGATGAGTGCGGCGACGACTCTGACCAGTCATGATAACGCAAACGAACGGATGATGATCTTACGATCTTATTCGCAGGGGCAATCAGCCGCAACGTCAAGCGTTGCCTTCTCTTTCGGAAACGAGGAGAGATTCAGGGGAAAGCATCTCAAGGACCCATTTCGAGGATTCATAACCGAAGGGAATTCGCCAATTGATCCCAACGCCGACGAAACCTGGTAACCCCTGTCGACGCCGCCTCTGTCCGCTCCCCCTAATGCATAGAACGCAATTGGCGGACGCGTTCGAGATTGACCCGCCCAGCCGGATTGATGAAAGGGTGGGAGACGGGACGAATGGGGATTGCCAGATCCCGTTGACACCCTCTCGCAAACTCCCTATCGTAAACCCAATTCTTTCAATGGTAAGCGGTTTCGATGACTCAGACTGACTGCGAGATTATGAGCGTACGTACTCGGTTCGCCCCCAGTCCAACGGGATTTCTCCATATCGGTGGTGTTCGAACGGCCCTGTTCAACTGGCTCTTCGCTCGTCACCACGGAGGCCAGTTCGTCCTCCGAATCGACGATACCGACCAGGGCCGGCACGTCGAGGATGCCGTCAAGAAGATTCTTGATGGGTTCCGCTGGATGGAGATGGACTGGGATGAAGGCCCCGAGGTAGGTGGTCCGCATGGCCCTTACTTTCAGTCGGAGCGGGGGGATCGGTACGCCCAGGCCGCCGCGCGTCTCGAGGCCTCGGGGCACGTTTACCGAGACTACAGCACCCAGGAGGAGCGGGACGCCGATCGAGCTGAGTCCGATCGAGCCAAGCGGGCCTATCGCTTCCGGCGCAAGCCCCTCTCCGACGAGCTCCGAGCGCAGTATGAAGCGGAAGGGCGTCCCTATGCGCTCCGCTTCCAGGTCCCTCTCGGCAGGGCGATCGTCGTCAACGACCTGATCAAGGGAGAGGTTCAACAACAGTCGGACGAGGTCAGCGACTTCGCGATCGTCCGCCCCGACGGGACCCCCTTGTATAACTTCGCGAGCGTGGTCGACGACGCGGAGATGCAGATCACCCATGTGGTGCGGGCGGAGGAGCACCTGGCCAACACTTACTCGCAGGTGCTCATTTTTGAAGCCTTGGGATACACCTTGCCGACCTTCGCCCACGTCCCTTATGTCGCCGAGCCGGGCTCGCGTAAAAAACTCTCGAAGCGGAAAGACGCCGAGTACAAGGCGAGCGACGTCCTCGTCTACCTAAGCGACTACATGCAACGCGGGTATTTGCCGGAAGCGATGATGAACTATCTCTCCCGGCTGGGCTGGAGCCTGGACGATAGCCAGGAGATCTTCTCCAGGGCCGAACTCATTGAGAAGTTCACTCTCGACCGCGTGAATAGCTCTCCCGCCAGCCACGATCCAGACAAGCTGTTCTGGATCCAGGGGGAGTGGATGAAGTCGCAGCCACTTGCGCAAAAGGTCGAAGGGGTCGTTCCTTACCTCGAGGCCGAAGGATTGGTGACAACGCCGCTGAGCGATGAGCAACGGTCCAGGATCGAAGCGGTGATCACGGCCTTGGGCGACCGTCTCAAAGTTTTCTCGGACATCGTGAAGCTGGGCCGCTACTTCTTCACCGAGACCCTCACGCACGACCCGGACGCGGTCAAGAAGCGACTTCGCAAGGAAGGCGTCGCCGACCTCCTCAGATCGCTCGACACGGTCCTGGCCACGGTTGAGCCGTACGACCTCGCGACGCTTGAAAAGGTCGTTCACGACTTCTCCGAGTCGAACCAGGTTCCGATGGGGCAGGTGGTTAACCCGCTTCGTGTGGCGACGACCGGGCAAGGTGTCGGACCTGGGCTGTACGACTGCCTCGTGATTCTCGGGCGTGAGTCGTGTCGAAACCGAATCGCGGCGACCATCGCCATGCTCGACGCCAACCGGCCCGCGTCAACGGGCAGCTAAGCGAACCTGGACGAGTTCGACCATACTCGAGGAGTCATGGGGTGCCCATGTCGCGTCGAAGAAGGCTGAACACGGGACTGATGGTTGCACTCGTCTTGATTTTCGCCGAGGTGGGGCTTCGGTGTGTTCGGTCTCCAGTCGCCTGTGTGGAGGTGGTCAACGGGGGCGATGAGGTTCTCGAGAACCTCCACCTCGAGACCTCGCAAGGGGTGGCTGACCTGGCGACGGTGGGTGCGGGAGAGTCGGCGTTGCTCTACCTTGCTGGCTCGCGGGAAGCCCCTTTGAAAATTCAGTTTCAGCAGAAAGGGAACCCCAACTCCGACCTGGAGCTCCCCGCGTTCAACCCCGCGGAGTTGAGCCGGGAGGGAGCCCGCCTGGTGATCGTGATTCGACCTGGTGAGGTTGAGCGCTATCAGGATCAAGGGGAATCGACGTGGATTGGTCGAATTGCGACTCAACTGAGTGACGGTCTCAAGAGCTTTCTCAATTGAAGAGCACCTTGAGTTCACTATTTTCCGGAGATGGTTCATGTCCCTGCTGGTTGTCGGTTCGATTGCCCTGGATTCGGTTGAGACCCCGCACGGGGTTGTGGATGACGCGCTCGGCGGCTCGGCGGTCTTTTTCTCCTACGCAGCCAGCTTTTTCACTCCCGTCCGACTCGTGGGCGCGGTGGGCGAAGACTTTCCCAAGGTGCATCGTGAGATGCTCGAGGGCCGAAAGGTGGATACCTCGGGGCTGATCATCGAGAAGGGGGGATCAACCTTTCGCTGGCGCGGGCGTTACGAAGGGGACATGAGCACGGCCGAGACCCTGGAGGTCCACCTGAACGTGCTGGGCACCTTCGACCCCACCCTCTCATCCACCTTTGCCGACACCCCTTACGTCTTCCTCGCCAATGGGTCCCCCAGCATGCAGCGCAGGGTGCTGGCGCAAACCAAGAACCGGAAGCTGGTGGTGGCCGACACCATGAACTTCTGGATCGAGACCCAGCGCGACGAGCTCCGCGCCTTGCTTCGGGAAGTCGATGGTCTCGTGCTCAACGATGGCGAGGCCCGGATGCTGACCGAAGAGATTAATCTCGTTCGGGCCGGCCACAAGGTCCTCGACCTCGGCCCTCGATTCGTGATCATTAAGAAGGGGGAGCATGGCGCCATGTTCCTCAGCCGGGAAGAGTCGTTCGTGATGCCCGCGTTCCCGCTCGGCGATGTGGTTGATCCCACCGGGGCGGGAGACAGTTTCGCCGGCGGGTTCATGGGATACCTCAGCTCGGCCGACAACACGTCTCTCGACGCGATGAAGACCGCCATGGCCTGTGGCTCGGTGGTGGCCAGCTTCAACGTCGAAGACTTTAGCCTTCGCCGTTTTCAACGCACCAATCGCGCCGAGATCGATCAGCGGTTGCAGCGGTTCCGCGGCATGATGACGTTCTAATCCGAACGATCCATCCCCTGCCAACGGCGCGGCTCTGGTGCGGATCCTTCGACCTTTCGACCTTTCGAGCGGAACTTCGATGCGTACGACCCGAACGTTCATCGCGATCCCCGTGCCGGAGCCGCTCGCCGCCAAGCTCACGCGTCTTCAGACACTCCTCGCCCCCGAGATTCCGGGAGCACGGTGGTCGGAAATCAGCCCCTTCCACCTCACGCTCGCCTTCCTTGGGGACGTGGAAGATACCGACCTACATACGATTTGTGAGGCCGTGGAGGAGACCGCGGCCTCCTTTCCACCCATCTCGTTGATCCTCGAACGCCTGGGGGCCTTTCCCGACGCCGAGCAAGCGCGCGTGCTCTGGGTGGGCTTGAGCGGTTCCGAACTTCCCGTCCTACATGCGATCCAGGCGCATCTGGCAGACGCTTGCGCACGGCTCAAATACCCTTGCGACTCGCGCTTTCACCCGCACGTCACGGTTGCGAGGCTGAAACGCAAGCGCGAGGGCTCACCCGACCTGACCGCCCAGTTGAACCATTTCCGAACCTGGGCCGCGGGCTCGCTCAAGGTGAAAGAACTCGTCACTTACTCCTCGTCGCTCAGTCCCGAGGGCCCCATTTACACCCCTCTGGCCCGGGCCACGCTCTCCGGCAAAAAGTCGAGAGCCTAGCTTGACATTCCGCCACAAAATCCGATACTCTAGTGTTCTAGTGTACAGAGAATAAGATTGGGAGGAGGCGCCCGTGGCCAAGCGACAGGGACCGGTAGAGAGCAAGTCATTGTCGGTGTCCGCCGAGGAGAAGGCGCTGAATAACACCATCGGCCAGATCGAAAAGGCGTTTGGTGCCGGCGCGATCATGAAGCTGGGGGAGGGGAGCCACCTCGAGGTCGAGGGGATCGCGACCGGTGCGCTCTCGCTTGACCTGGCCCTTGGGGGCAAGGGTCTTCCTCGCGGACGAATCATCGAGTTGTTCGGTCCGGAGTCGAGCGGTAAGACGACCATCGCGCTGCATGCCGTCGCGAATGCCCAGGCGACTGGAGGCGTTGCCGCCTTTATTGACGCGGAGCACGCGCTCGACCCGTCGTGGTGTAAACGGCTCGGTGTGAATATCGAAGCACTTCTGGTAAGTCAGCCAAGCAGCGCGGAAGAGGCGCTCCAGATCGCCGAGATGCTGGTGATGTCGAACGCGGTCGATATCATCGTCATCGACTCGGTCGCGGCTCTCGTTCCGAAGGCGGAAATCGAAGGGGAAATCGGCGATAGCCACGTCGGACTTCAAGCCAGGCTGATGAGCCAGGCTCTTCGAAAGCTGACGGGAGGCGTGTCCCGTTCCAAATGCGTCATGATCTTCATCAACCAGATCCGTGAAAAGATCGGGGTGATGTTCGGAAGCCCCGAGACGACCCCTGGTGGTCGGGCACTCAAGTTCTACAGTTCATGCCGCATTGACGTCCGCCGCATCGGACCTGTCAAGGAAGGGGAAGAGGTCACCGGCTCGCGAATCAAGGTGAAGGTGGTCAAGAACAAGGTGGCCCCTCCCTTCCGAGTCTGCGAGTTCGACATGATGTACAGCGGTGGGATCTCGCGCGAAGGCGACCTGCTCGATCTGGCGATGGCGGATAAGCTGGTCGACAAGTCGGGCTCCTGGTTCAACTTCGGTGATCAACGGCTTGGCCAGGGACGTGAGAATGCCAAGCAATTCCTCAGGGATAATCCCGAGGTGGCCGATGAAATCACCCGCCTCGTCATGAGCACCAGAAACGTCACCGTGGCCCCCCCTCTCAATGGGGTACCCGAGCCTGAAGAATTCGAAAGCGAAGAGGTCTGACGCAGTCTTACGCGTCGTACTTCTCTGTTAAGCCTGGTCAAACAAACAAAATGAGACGAGGCCCGGTGTAGACCTGGGCCTCGTCTCATTTTGTTTGTTTCACATTCGTGATGAACGAACCCGGCCAAGGCAGGACGCGACTACAATCAATTTCCTTCGATTCGCTTTGGCCTGGGCTGTGGTGGAGCGGGGAAACAAAGGAGCACCCGCGACTCCGTGGTCAGAGGAATCATCACCGAGTCAGTCGCACGCGTGGGCACGAGAGTCTTGATCAGCCCCCGTACATTCGCGGCCCCTCTCGGTGCATACGCCAGGGTCGTCCCTTCATGGACGATGACTGCGTCGGGTGCATAGTCGGTTCCCAGCGCACCTCCCAGCACAATTTCCCCGTCGGGTCGAATCTCGAAGGTCAAGCCAAGGGCTTGAAAGTCCACGTCCAGGCGAGGCTGTCCGCGTCCCGTGCCAACCATCTTTTGATCGAGTCGGAAGCTCATCTCCGAACCGAGCGCGGAGAGAAAGCTCGATCCAATCGACCCTTGCCCCGTGTTCAACTCTCCCCTGGCTTCAATCCAACCATAGCCCTGGCCTGGCCGGTCACCCCACTTCGCGTCTTCGACGGCCAGGTGGGCCAGGCCACTCAGGCGCTGGCTTGGGAACCGTCGACCGACGAGCGTACCGAGGTCCACGTCGTGGAGATCACCTTGAAATTCAGCCTCCCAGTCCTTTGCGCCGGTCTGCCTGAGCGTCAAAGCTCCCTCCACGCGGGCATCCTTACCGATCCAGTCG
>Ga0182745_1005023_pt1 | contig 10894 bp, 16 predicted proteins | sample eDN3rd30CKraftBY_FD_128523 | JGI IMG/M metagenome (GOLD analysis project Ga0182745, IMG submission 128523) | Enriched backyard soil microbial communities from Emeryville, California, USA - eDNA 3rd pass 30_C Kraft BY (version 2) (version 2) | ecosystem: Environmental > Terrestrial > Soil >... | reverse complement strand
GGTGTCAGGTAGGGCTGCAAGGCGAAGATGGCGCGGTGGTAGTCGACCTCGCCGTCGGTGGGCCAACGGTTGAGCTGGCCGAAGATGTATAGGGCAAAGGCATAGATGTTCTCAGGTGGTACGTCCCACCACTTGCGTGTGCTGCCGGAACGTAGATCCGGTGGCACGTGAATGGTCAGTTCAGCCGGTGCGGACTGCCAGCCGTACCAGAACCCGGCGCACAGCAGCGCCAGGGTCGCCACGGCCAGACGCAGGCTGAGAATATGTGCCTGTTGTGCATCCACCTTGTTGCGGAAGCGACTCATGGGATCACCCTCAGATGCCGGCGCGTATGTCGAACGGTCCAGGGGCCGGAGTGCAGGATCAGGTACTGAGTGCCGATGCCCCAATGCACCGCCAACTGCCACTGCAGGCGCCGGTACAACCAGGTTTCGGGACGAGCACGCTTGGCCCGGCGCAGCAGCTTGCCGCCGCCGAGCAATACCAACGCCATGCACAGGAACATGCAGGTGGGGAGGGTGGCGATGGAGGCGGTGGCCACCGCCAGCGCCCCGCCCAGAATTAGGCCCAGCGAGGCACCGACGACCAGGGCGACCCACATCTCGTCGTTGGTGAGGCCACGCAGGACGGCCGGATCGCGGTTGAGGCGTTCCGGCAGGAAGGTGAGGGTGCCGTCGGGGAGAGTGGCAGGGGCTTCGGACATGTCGACCTCACAGGATCGTCGCAGCTTTGGTGAGGAACCACAGGATCACCACCACCAGCAGTGCGCCGACGCCGACCACGGCACCGAGGTCCTTCCAGGTCTTGCGCTGGTTCTGCACGTCGGCGTAGACGGTGAGCGAATGCCAGGCCACGCCCAGGAAGGCAAGGGTGGCAATCAGTAGCCCGAGTAGGATGCCGCCGTCGTAGGCGTAGTTCTTGATGGTGTCGATCAGCCCCGCACCTTCCCCGCGTGAGGGGGCTTCCATGGTTGGCAGATCGGCCCACGCCAGCGTCGAACTCAGCAGCACCAAGGCGCCGAGTAGGGTGTTCAAGCAGATCTCCCGCAGCAGAATGAGGGGACAGTGGCAACGATGGGAGAGGTTCATGGCAGGGTCTCCTTTACGACAGCATGATAAACATCAGCACGATCAAGGCCAGGACCAGGCGCAACGTGCTGCCGCCGAGCGTCCCGAAATTGGTGTTGCCGGCCGCCCAGCCGCGGTAGCCGGTCCACAGCGCCCAGGTGCACCAGAGCAAAGCCAGCACCAGTACCGACGAGCGCCACAGCGCCGAACTCAGCTGCGGGGTGAACCCGGCAACGGCCGAAAACGAAGTGAGTTGGACGTCAGTCATGCTCATCGGACGACCCCGCATCGGGCGTCTCAGCGCGATAATCACCGGTTAGTTCGGCCGGCTGTGCACGGGAGGGCGACAGGTATTTGTGGATGCCCTGGCGCACGCGTTGGAGATCCGCAGCGAACCTCTGATAGTCGAAGCGATAGCGAGCCCCATCAGCATTGACCTGGCTGCTCCGTGCGCGATCAGCCACCTGTTCGATCGCGATGATTTGCCGCTGCACAAGCCCCAGGTCAGAGCGCTCGCGAACGTCTTGAGCCGCAGCACCAAGAGTCACCAAACAGGTAAGTAGAAAGAAGTAATGGATAGTCTTCATGGCAGAATCCCGCGGTGTATCTGGCGTTTACCCTGAGGCATCAGGCAGTTTTTGGCATGAACTAAAGGGATTTTCCGGTCTTCGCTTTAGAGCATCGACGCAATAGATTGGGATCGTCGTAGGGCAGGAATGCCGGGAATATCCAAGCAGTCAATTCATCCCGGCACTGAAGTCCATCTATGATGTAATGTCCGCCCGTGCCTGCTTGGAGAACAGATGAATAACAAGTTGCCGTCAGCCCTGTACCCAGACCATCCCATGTATACAGATGCTGTGACCGCAATGAAGCGATTCCACGAGGCGCAAGCTGCGGGCAAACCTGCTGAGGAAGTTGAGCGCTTACGCCTGATCGCCGAGGCACAGTTCCAGGCGGTCAACGAATACCAGCTCAAAGCGCTAGGCGGCCCTGCTGGCGAGTCTCACTGACACGCTCAATCATTTTCATCCCTTGGTTGCGGACATGCCCACGGCTTCGCTGATGGGATACCAGCGAAGATCACTTGTTGGTCTGCTCCTGGCTTGATGATTTCGGTCGCACGCGGCGGTGACGTGGCGGGGGGCCAGCTATGTGCGTTGAGTTGAGGATGGCGGTAAGTAAGTTGTTTCGCAACGAGTGATTCGCCATAAGCGGGTTCTAGGGGCTGAAAGCCAAGGCTTTATCAGGCATCGCTCGGCTGGTCGGTAGTGGATACGGAGGAGCGATTCATGCGGTAGAAAAAGTAATAGGTGGTAATCATCGCTGTGACGGTCAGCAACAGGGCAATTACTAAACCCGCAGTGGTGAGCAGATATTTGAGCAACTCCTGCATTTGGGGAGTGTCGCCGAGCGTTCGGTCGATCTGTTCGTAACGCAGTTTGTTGTTCAAATCGATTTTCATAGCTCCATATGCTGCTCGCTCTATATTCTCCGCACCGTAACTGCCGGGGTAGTGGGCAAAAAGGTTCTGATAGGCATCGACTGCCTGCTTGCAGTAATACGCGGATAGCGTCTCTGGATCTTTTGGGGTGTCGATGCACAGTTGAACGTAATCCAGGGCATGCTGAATGCGCCGCTCTTCTTCTAGTGAACTGTATGCCTTGTAATACGCTTCCGATCGCGCTCTATAATCTTGGAGTTGGTAGGTCGCGGTGCCAAGATAACTGCCAGAAATCGCAATCCCCACTGCTGCCATTAGCATCTTGCGAGTGATCGAGTGCCTGTTCGCGAGGATGAACAGGTGTTTCAGTAGGGTGAAAAGTTCGACAGCTTCTTCTTTGGGCTTCTTTATTTCAATCACAGTGTGGTCTGCCTGTGCGGTGCAAATACGTTTCCGGGGTCTGAGAGATTGCCGGTCTGGAGGGTGTGCAGTATCGACAACACAAGGCTGTCAAAAAATGCCGGAGGCTTCAAGATGCGTAGGTGAAACGGATTTTCTTGTTCAGTGGGCTCCAGGGCCTTTTATAGGTACACAGGTCGCGTCGGCTCAACAGAAGATCAATATCCAGAAATTCTAGCCGCATCACTACAACGAAAAAATCGATTAGGCACTGCGGCCAGTTAGAGATACTTTTTGAATGCCGCGGCGGTAATGGCGACCATAAGACCGAGTAGTGCGGCGCTGGGTAGGAGTATCCAGTTGGGATTGATTGACCACGGCAACGAGAGGTAGATTATCCAGGGACTGACCATCAGTGGTCGCAATGCCCGTTTTGCTCTGTGGTAGACAAAGCTACTTTCTCGGCCCGCTCCGAACTTGCGCAAGTCGCGACGCATCAACCCGTCGACCGCACCGGTGAGCACAGCGAGGAGGAAGAGGGGAATGGCCAGGGTGAGGACGGTCAGGCGCACTACGAACGTGAAGACTATGAATATGGCCGCCAGTAGGTAGTCCTGTACTACGACGTACACTTGAGCAAACTGCCCCTGAAGCGAGGGGTCGTGACTGAGCAGCTTCAAGTAGGCGTCGGATTGCACCCATCCGGAGCGGATCACGACCCAGTCGTTCAGGTGCTCAAGGATTTTTGCGGTCGCTTGCGCTGGTTCTTGCACGAGCAGCGAGGCCTTAAAGTGGCTGCTGAGCCAGCCGAGCTCGGTCTGCCACATGGCATGGCTGTGGTGCCAGCCTTGTTCCGGCCAGAACCACAGTATGCCCACGAACTCCAGCACGATAGAGAACACCAGCGCGGCGAACAGCAGGCCGAGTAGCCTTAGGCATAGCTCGACCGTACCGAAAATGAGCCCCGGACGTCGTTGTGCCGTAGATTGGCTGGGTGGGGTGGTGGGCATACGGGCTCCGCAGGACTCGATTGTTGCCGGGCCGTTCACGAGGCGTGTCTACGTCCAGGCGGTGGCATCTCGGGATCGAAGTCGACCGTCGGGGCACCTCCGGCGCTGGTCCACCAGGTACCCGCATTGGCGTTGTAGGACTCGCGCATGCGTGCAGCCAGGGTCTGTAGGTCCGCTGGCATGGCATCTTCGCTGGCCGGTTTGGGCAGCGGCATCCGCACCTTCCACAGTTGCCCACCTTCTTGGAATGAAAACATCTGTCCCTTGGGCAGGGCGATGATGTGTGCGGGCTCGATCAGCGGCACGGCGGTGGTGGTGACCCGGTCTTGCGAGGAGGAGGTGAAATCGGTACGGGCATCGGGATCGGCGGTGTCGGTCGCCCCGGAGACCAGGGTGCGCGTTTGCACATTGACCTTGGGCAGTTGATTGGTTAGCAGTTCTGCGGTCGCGGTTTCCCGCACCCGCAGCATCTGTAAGGTGTTGAAATTACCAATGACCTGGCCCGCCTTGGCCCGGCTGCCGATGCGCGCCTCGATGTCGCTCAAGGTCTGGGTATACGCGGTGACCTGAATACCGGCACCCCCGCCCTTGTTGATCAGCGGAATGAACTCGTCGCCCATCAGCTCGTTGAACTCGTCGGCGTGCAGGTTGATAGGGACCTTATCCGCTGCGCTGGAGGAGCCTGGCAGGCCGTGGTCGATGCCATGCTTGTAGATATGGCCGGCCACGGAAACCAGATCGGCAAACATCGAGTTACCGACGGCGGCCGCGACTTCGGCATCGGACAGCGCATCCAGACCGACGTAGACGATGCCGCGTTTGCGGATGACCTGCAGCCAGTCGAAGATCGGCCGTGGATCGTCCAGGTCGGTGTAGTTGGGGGCGAGCAGTTGTGCTGTCTTGCCGCTGGTGAGCTTTTCCAGCAACGGTAGGAGTGAGGCGACGATCTTGTCGAAGTAGGTGCGGTCATAACGCACGGCTGAGCGCAGGCCGTCCATCACCGGGTCGAAGATGCGCTTGGCGGTTAGGTATTGCTCGATGGCAACAACACGCTTTTCCCGGCCAATCATGTGCCGCGGTATGTTCTTTTCGTTGAGGCGACCCTCGATCTGCACGATCGCTTCCCAGGCCTGCGGATCATGGCGGGCGAAGAAGTGCTGGGCATATTCGATGAATAGCGCATCGATGTTTACCACATGCCGCTGGATCTGCAGGTAGTCCGGGCGCCGGCCGAGTTCGATCAGCGCCCGGGCGATGATGTTGACAAAGCGCCAGGCAAATTCACGGAACGCTGCGGAGTTGCCTTCACCGCTCAACTGGCCGGCGATCCGTGTAGCGACTTCCGAGATGCGGCCGAAGCGGCCGATGGCGTTGTAGCGCGCGGAGATCTCCGGCCAGCCCAGGTGGAAGACGTAGAATTCGTTCTCGCGGCCAGCTCGTTTCGCTTCCACATACATGCTGGTGAGGAGCTCGGCATCGCCCTTGGGGTCGAAGACGATCACCACTTCCTGGGTGGGCCGGTGGATATCCTGAGTGATGTACACCTGGGCCACACGTGTTTTACCCACCCGGGTGGTGCCCAGTACCAACGTGTGGCCCACGCGTTCGATCAATGGCAACGAGACCTCCTGCTCATTCGGCTCGACGCCATGCAACAACGGTGAGCCGCCGACCGGCGGCAGCGGACGCACCGGATTGAAGGGGCTGTCCCATGCGGTCAGGCGGGGTAGGAGCGACAACCCGGGTGGAGCCTTTTCCAACGCATGCTCCATCCGGCGCGCCCATTGATAGGCGGCTGACTGGTTGACGTAGCGGGCCAGCGCCGGATCCTGCGCCTCGAGCAGGCGCTGGGTGTGCAAGCGGGTCCAGCGAAAGCCGCGGCCCATGAATAGGCGTTTGCCACTCACCGGAATCTGCCGGCTGGTCAGCGAGTAGCGCGGTAAGCGTCGGATGTTGCGCCGATAACGCAGGACGATTCGAGCCTCATTGAGCCGCTTGAGGCCGAACGCGGTGTAGGCCAGGGCCATCCCTGTGCCCACCTCGGGCGACAGTGCCACCGCCCAGGGTGAGTGCAGGCACAGGGCACCGGCACCGGCGCAGATGCCCACGGTGTACAGCTCCACCGCCGGCCGCAGCAAGGATTCCATCGCATGGTCACCCATGGCGCACCCTCACTGTTCCAGGCCGGTGGGTGTGATGAGCACGGGGTAGTGCTCCAGCTCCAGCCGCTCGGCGATGTCGTCGCCACTCACCGGCCAGATGTTCACCCCAGGGGCTGCCGTCTGGATGCGGCGCAAGGCTTGGACGTCGGAGACCTCGACCGCCAGTCCACTGGCGCCCAGGTCCCGCAGAACCTGGGCATGGCGGGACAACCACTCCAGGGAGGCAAGGTCCTGCCCGACCAGGAACAGCGGTGTGATGGCGGGGAGGTCCAGCGTTCTAGGCGGCACGGTACCCGGCGTGAGGCGTTCGCTGCGCACCGGCAGGACCCATTTCAGTTTGCTGGGGGCGGTAGGCATGCTTGGGGCGGCGATCGTGGCGAGCGGTAACGACAGGCAGATGACCAGCGCCACCGGGCAGGAGCGGTTCATGGCAGCGCCCCTCCAGGAAAAGACGCAAGCGCCTCGATGCGCTGCCAGTGTCGGCTGAACTGTCTGCGATAGCGCGCCGCAGGTGCACCGCCGGCTGGCCGGTGATAGCGGCCGGCCGCCACCACCCAGTCGCCCGTGTCGGCATAGTGCGTGCGCAACAGGTCGGCGGTGACGGCCAGGTTCGCGCGTGGGTCGAGGGCGTCGCAGGCGCTGGGGTAGCGGTCCGGGTGGTAGCCAAGGTTGGTCTGTCCCAGTCCGACATCGATGTATTTGGGGGCGTGGTCGGCGAGCGCTTGGCGGAGCGCGGCACAGGCTTCATGTCGGCTGGCAAAGCGCTGCGGCGTGCCCGCAACATTCAAGGTCCAGGGCCAGGGCATGAGGTGACCGCGCAGCGGCGTGCCGCTTTCCTGCAATGCGATGGCGAACAGCACGGAGGCGGGGATACCGGCCCGCGCGGCGGCCAACTGATAGGCTGGCGGCGGCAGGGCGGCCGCCTGAACGGCGCTGACGCCGGTCAAGGCCAGGGCGAGGATCAGTCGAGACGCTGCCATTTTCCGTCTACCTGTTGGAAGCGTGCCGGCAACGAGCGGCTGGCGCCCAGCGCGAACCAGCGACCGCGGTCGTGGTTGAGGGTCACTTGGCCGCCGCTGACTTGGGCAGGGGTAATGCCAGCGCCACGCGCCCACTGGCGCAGACGCGCATCGTCACCTTGACTGCCGACCAGGTACACGTCCAGGTGCGCGCCAGCCCGCAGCCACTGCTGGGTACGGGTCACACAGGCTGGGCAATGTTCCTCCACGAACAGGGCCGTGCGGCTGCTGCTCATGGGCGCTGCATCGTCGCTCATCCCCTGCACGGGCAGCATTCCCGGGAACAGGCGCGCCCAGGCGGCGGTGTAGGCTTTCTGATACGCCAGCTCGCGTTCGGCACGTTTGGCTTCGAGACGGACCTGCAACTCGGCGTAGCGTTGCCGCTCCTGATCAGAGTCGGCCTCCACGCCCAGAGTGGTGAGCGGGTCGAGCTGGGGCGACCAGTAGTGGCGAGGCCCGGCCTGCAGACGCTCGAACGTGGCCCACTCGTCATCGGTCAGCCCCCAGGCCTTGGCTTGAGCCGCAGTGGAATGCCGCTGATCCAGTCGCGTCTGCTCGCTGTACTGCGGGGCAGAGTCGACCAGCGTCGGCGCGCTCCATGCCGAGCTTGCCAGCAGGCCGGCGGGGGGCAGGATGAGCGAGAGGGCGAAGAGCCGAACCATAAGCACCTCTTCACGGTAGCGGTAGTGTGCGGTCGCCATGATCCGGGACGTGGAACACGGCCTGGTCCTCGCGGATCGTACGCAACTGCCAGTTGTTCAGGCTGTCGCCGGGCTGCAGCAGGTGCACAGCCGACAGTGCGCGCGTACCGGCGGGCAGGGCGGCCACAAACCTGACGGCGCCCCGGGTCTCGATCCCGAGCAGGGTGAAGGGCGGCGTCGGGGATTTGGCCTTGGTTTTCTGGCCGATGGCCGTAGCCGGCCGTGTGATGGCGGCCGCTGGCACAGCGGCGGGCGTTGACAGTTTCTCGATCGCCGTCTCAACCGCGGCCAGTCGTTGTTCCAGTCTGGTCAAATCGGCGCTGCTGGGACCACGGGTTGTCGCTTGAAGCGCTTTCATTGAAGCGGTCAGCTCAGCCAGTTGCTGGCTGAGGCCTGCCTGCGCTGAGGCACTCTGGCCTTGCGCTTCGCCCAGCGCTGCTACCTGCGGCTGCAGCGTCGCGAGGGTATTGCTCAGTGCATCGATGTCGCGGCGCAGGGCCGGCGCAGGATCGGCAGGGGTATCGCGGGCGGCGGCCTGGAGCTCGGCCAGTTGCTGGTGATGGTTGTACGCTTCGGCGGCAAGTACGGCGGCGCCGAGGCACAGCGCGCCGATCACCAGGGCCTGAAAGTGTTGAACCTTCATGGTGCAATCTCCAAGGTCGAGAAGGGTGGTTCGGGCGGTGGTAAGCGCAGGGCGTAGCACACGGTCCGCTCGACGGGGTCGATGTCGAGCCGCCAGGCCGGGCCACCGATGATGGTCAAGGCGTCCAGCAGCGCGATCGGGCCGAGCTGGTGGTGCACGGCAGGCAGGGGACGGCGGAATAGCCGATCCACCACCGCGCTGTCGGGGCAGAGTGAGTAGCCTGAACGCTGCAGCACGTGGCGCAGGGCTTCACCGACATTCGCCTGCAGGGCCGGAGCGATTTGCACGTTGATGAGCTGGTACAGGGGCTGGCGCTGCTCCAGCGTCGGCCGGGTACTGACCAGGGTGTAGCGGTCCTGGCGGACCCAGGCCGGTATTGAGCTCTTTGGCTGGGACGATGAGGTTGACGGCTCAGCCGGTGCAGGCGTGGGCGCCGGTGGCGGTGTGCTGCAGCCAACCAGCGCGATCATCAGGCCGAGGATGGGGAGTGGGGAGGTATGCATGACCGGGTCTCGACAAAAGTTGTCGACACCTTGGCGAAAGTGCGGGCGGGTCCCCACTGAAAAACCGAATCTAGCCAGCCAGATTTCCGTCGAGGGGCCACAAAAAAGGCGCCCGTGCGGGGCGCCTTGGGTCAGTTTTCATTGAACAGGGGCAGCTCTGGAAGCGCTGCTGCGTCGGGGTCAAAGATCAGAAAGCGGGTGTCTGCCTGACCAGCCAGCAGGAGCAGCTGAAGTAACGCGGGCGGTACATGATCATCGCGCAGGCGTCCACTGACTTCGTCGATGCTGCAACTGCTGCTTCCTGTCTCCACTCCTGCTACCCAGGGTGTCGAATACAACTTGCAGCCCACGGCATGGCTGCTGTTGAGTTCAAAGCACTCGAAGAAGCTCGCCGGTGAATTACACCACGCGCGCACTTGCAGGTACTCGAACGCTTCCGCCGGCAGGTGAGCGCTGCTGATTTCCCAGCTGCGGCTGTAGTGCCTGGTGGCGAAGGACAATTGCTCGATCAGGTCGCGTGCAGCTTCTTCGCTGGGGAGGTCGCCGAGGTGCAGCAGACGTCCGAGGTGACTGCCAATGACCTGGTAGAGCACCGTACTCACCCGGCCGTCTGCCGGGCAGCGCAGGTGCACAAATGATGGCACCCTTTCGCTGTCGGTGATAACGGCATAGTCGTCATCGAACAGGCATGGCTGCAAGTTGATAGCGTCATTGGGTAGCTGGTTTTGGGCCGGGTGCAGAACGCGGTAGCAAGGCGGGCAGTCGTCGGCATAATTGATCTGGACGACGCGTTCGTAGCTGAGGTTCTGGACGCCGCGAAGAAACGGATTGCGAGTCGATGGATGCATGATGGTTCTCCGAAGGCGCAGAGGCCACCCCGAATTGGCGATGGCCTCCTTGGACAGAGGTGGGCTGTTAGAGCCAGCCGTATTCGGCCAACGAAAGCGGGGTGCCTTCGCCGACGATGATGTGGTCCAGGACGCGGACCTCTACCAGGGCCAAGGCCTCGGTCAGGCGTGTGGTGAGTACCCGATCGGCACCGCTCGGTTCCGAGCAGCCGGAAGGGTGGTTGTGGCTGAAGATCACGGCGGCGGCGTTGTGCTCCAGAGCCTTGATGACCACCTCGCGGGGGTACACCGAAGCGCCGTCGATGCTGCCGGTGAACAGAATGTCGAAGCTCAATACGCGGTGACGCGAGTCGAGGCAGAGCAGGGCAAACACCTCGCGGTGGTACGGGGCGAGTCGCAGTTTCAGGTAGGCCGCGGCATCGGCGGGGGTGATCAGCTGCTCGCCGCGCTGGAAGTGACGCTGGTCCAGCACCTGCAAGGCTTCGGTGATCAGCGTATCCTCACGGACGCGTTGGGCCAACACGGGGTCCAGTGGGTCGACCCGGTTCAGGGCAGTGTTCATGGGCAATTCCTCGTGGGAGATGGAGCGCCCCCTGGGGGAGTGCCCCAGGCTGGTGAAATGCGTGACTCAAAGACGCGTGAAGCGATGACGGGCACCGTGGGGCGAGCTTTGGCAGCCCTCGCACGGTCGGGTGGAAAAGGCCTCGAAACCGGCGCCGGTGTGTGGATCGAAATCGGCGCTCAGTGGCATCAGGGCCTGCAGTTGGGTGCGCAGGTGGACGATGCGTTGCTCGACTTCAGCCTCGCTGTAGTACAGCGACAGCGCGCTGAAGTCGTCATAGGCGACCGTCTGTAGGCAGTCTTCGCAAAGCCAGAAGATTTCCATGGCAACCTCCGACATGAGTGAACAACAGGTGCTCGTGGGAGCACCTGTTGTTGGCGGTCAAGCTGCCTCAGGCAGGCTGAGGTACTGCGGTGGATTTATGTGCGGCGGTCGGAGTTGGCTGACGCTGATCGGCGTCACCGCCGGTGTCCGCGTTTTCCGCTTCCGGTTCCTCTGGAGCGTCAGGGGCGCTGGCAGCGTCGGTGCGAGCGGGC
>Ga0182745_1005021_pt1 | contig 10897 bp, 6 predicted proteins | sample eDN3rd30CKraftBY_FD_128523 | JGI IMG/M metagenome (GOLD analysis project Ga0182745, IMG submission 128523) | Enriched backyard soil microbial communities from Emeryville, California, USA - eDNA 3rd pass 30_C Kraft BY (version 2) (version 2) | ecosystem: Environmental > Terrestrial > Soil >... | reverse complement strand
TGATGTCGCCGGCTTCCAGCGCCACGTAGCGCGAGAGGTAGGCGATGGTTTCATCGACCTGCCAGATCTGCTGCGCCAGGTCGCCCTGCTGGCGCAATTCGCCATTCACCTTCAGCCAGATGGCCCCGGACTTGGGATGGCCGATGACGCTGGCCGGCTGAATCGGGGTGATGGGGCAGGATTGATCGAAGGCCTTGGCCAGCTCCCACGGGCGCTGCAGCTTCTTGGCCTGGTTTTGCAGGTCGCGCCGGGTCATGTCGAGTCCGAGCGCATAGCCATACACATGCTCGAGCGCGTCCTTGATCGGGATGTCGCGTCCGCCCTTGCCCAGGCAAACCACCAATTCGATCTCGTGATGCAAATCCGCGGTCATGGCGGGGAAATCGATGGTCGAGCCGCTGGCCACGACGGCGTCGGCCGGCTTCTGGAAGAAGAACGGCGGTTCGCGGTTCGGATCGTGCCCCATCTCGCGCGCATGCTCGGCGTAGTTGCGCCCGACACACCAGATGCGGCGTACGGGAAAGGTCTGTTCGGTGCCGGCAACGGCGATCGTGCTTTGCCGGGGGGCGGGGATGACATAGGGCATGCGGCTCTCCTGGATATGTTTTGTTTGAGGGTGCTGGCGCTGTAAGTTCGAGTGTGTCCGGGTACTCTGGTTCAGAGGATTCCTGCAGGAATGTTTCCTTTGAAATCATGCGTTTAATGATTTTTGGCATGAAGCCGTTATAATACGTTCTTTTGAGGGCTCTGATCCGCGCGCCAACCTGCTCGCACCGGCCCGTCTACCTTCACCATGCCCGACACATCTCCAGTATCCACGCCAGATCCCGCTCCAGCCCCAGTCGTTCACTTCGAGGATTTTGGACTCGCCCCCGAAATATTGCGCGCCTTGCAGGATCAGGGCTATGTCCATCCCACGCCGATCCAGGCCCAGGCCATTCCCATCGTCCTGCAGGGACGGGATGTGATGGGAGCGGCCCAGACCGGCACCGGCAAGACTGCCGGTTTTTCGCTGCCCATCATCCAGCGCCTGCTGCCCATGGCCAATACCAGCGCCTCGCCGGCGCGCCATCCGGTGCGCGCCCTGATCCTGGCGCCGACCCGTGAGCTGGCCGACCAAGTGGCGGAAAACGTCAAGTCGTATTGCCGCCACACCGCATTGCGCTCCACCGTCGTGTTCGGCGGCGTCGATATGCAGCCGCAGACCGCCGCCTTGCGCGCGGGCGTGGAAATCCTGATCGCAACCCCGGGCCGCCTGCTCGACCACGTACAGCAAAAGACGCTGAACCTGTCGCAAACCCAGATGCTGGTTCTGGACGAGGCCGACCGCATGCTGGACATGGGCTTCCTGCCCGATCTGCAGCGCATCATCAACCTCCTGCCCAAGCAGCGTCAGAGCCTGATGTTCTCGGCCACCTTCTCGACCGAAATCCGCAAGCTGGCGGGGAGCTTCCTGAACGACCCGCTATTGATCGAGGTGGCGCGCAGCAACGCCACCGCCGAGGGCGTCACCCAGCTGATCTACAAGGTGGAGGAAGAGCAAAAGCGCGACGCGGTGACGCATCTGATCCGCCAGCGCGACCTCAAGCAGATCCTGGTGTTCTCGAATACCAAGATCGGCGCGTCGCGGCTGGCCCGGCACTTGCAGCAGGACGGATTCAAGGCCGCCGCGATCCATGGCGACCGCACCCAGGGCGAGCGCATGGCGGCGCTGGAAGCCTTCAAGAATGGCGGCGTGGAGGTACTGGTGGCCACCGACGTGGCGGCGCGCGGACTGGACATCTCCGACCTGCCCTGCGTGATCAACTACGATCTGCCCTACAACGCCGAAGACTATGTGCACCGCATCGGCCGCACTGGCCGCGCCGGCGCATCGGGCGACGCGATTTCGCTGTGTTCGGACAAGGACGTGCGCCTGCTGTCCGATATCGAAAAACTGATCAAGCACAAGTTTGCCCCGACCGCGCTCAGCGATTTCCACCCGCAAGCCAGCGGCCATGGCCGCAGCCATGCCGCGCAAGGCTTGCGCAGCGGTGCGCGCGGTGGTTCGCACACTGCTTCGACCCCGCGTGCCGAAGGCGCCACGCGTACCCCGGCGGCATCCAGGCAAAAAGTCGATCCCTGGTTCCTGAAGCCTTACGAACCGGCGCCGATCGCCGAAAAGCCGCTCGAACACGAGAAAAAGCCCTCGGTGCGCGCCACCAAGCGCGCCGTGCTATTGGGCGGCAGCGTCAAGCACTAGTACCCACCGACCCAGCGCGCGGCCCAGGCCGGGATCGCCTGATCCCAGAAATCCGCCACCGACACGGCAGAGCGCAGCGGCAAGCCCAGGAATTGCGCCGCCGCCAGCAGGGCTGGCAGCGGTTGCGCCGGATCCAGGGCCTGGGCTCCGGTTTGCTTGGAAAGCTTTTCACCGTCGGAGTTGCGCAGCAGCGGCACGTGCAGATAGCGCGGTGTCGGCAATCCGAGCAAGCGCTGCAAATGGATTTGACGCGCGCTTGAGTCCAGCAAGTCCACGCCGCGCACCACATCGCTGACCCCCTGCATGTCATCGTCGACCACTACCGCCAGCTGGTAGGCAAAGAATCCATCGGCACGTTGCAGGACAAAGTCGCCGACCTCGGTCGCCAGATGCTGGCGCACCTCTCCCTGCCAGCGATCCACGAAACTGATGCATTCCCCGGCATCGCCCGCATCCGGCACGCGCAGGCGCCACGCGCGCACGTGCTTGCCGGGGGCCAGGCCGGCGCGGCAGGTGCCGGGATAAATGACCGCGCCATCGGCGCCGGTGCCGCTGTGGGAGTCGGCGATTTCACGCCGGCTGCAGGCGCATGGATAGGTCCAGGGCGCGAGGCGCTGCAAGGCTTGGCGATAGTGTTCCAGTCTCTGGCTTTGCCACAGCACCGGGCCATCGGAGCGTATGCCGTGCGCCGCCAGGCAGGCGAGGATTTCCTGCGCCATTCCCGGCACGCTGCGGGCGCCGTCGATATCCTCGATGCGCACCAGCCAGCGCCCCTGATGGGCGCGCGCATCCAGGTAGCTCGCCATCGCCGCCACCAGCGAGCCGGCATGCAGCGGCCCGCTGGGAGAGGGGGCGAAGCGGCCCACGTAAGGGAACGGGGCGGGGACTGATGGTGTGTGGAGTGGCTGGATCACGGCATGCGGGTTTACGGATATTCACAAGGCGTGCATGAATCAAGGCGGGCGGGTTTGAAACCCGCCCCTACAAATCAGCGCCATGGGTATGGTCCCACTTCGTAGGGGCGGGTTTCAAACCCGCCCTGCATGCACGACGCAGATATCAATCAAAAATACTCTAAACAAACGACCAAGCAGCGCCGGTCAGCCGGAACGCTTCAACGCCGAAAGCGCGCAATCGAGAAAGGCCGCAGGCGCGACACGACATTCTCGCCGCGCATCGCCGCGGCGATCAAGAGCCCGGTATTGGCCGCGCCGGTCAGGCCCAGATGACCGTGGCCAAACGCGCACCACAGCCCGGCCAAGCCGGGAACCGGGCCGATGACCGGCATCGAATCGGGCATGCAGGGGCGATGCCCCATCCAGGTCTGGCCGTCCTGCTCCAGTTGCACGCCCGGCAGGCCCAGCTTGATCTGCGGCCCGAGCATGGCGGCGCGGCGCTCGGTCGGCGGCGCGCTCAGGCCGCCGAATTCGACCGTGCCGGCGATGCGCAATCCGGTCTCCATGGGCGAGATGAAAATCTTCCGGTCCGCCAGCACCACCGGACGGCCGAGTTCGATGCCAGGCTGGCGTAGATGCAAATGGTAGCCGCGCTGGCTTTCCAGAGGTACGTCCAGTCCGAGCGGGCGCAGCAGGGCGGCCGACCAGGCGCCGGCGGCCAGCACCACGCTGTCGGCGCTGAAAGCGCCGTGCTCGCCTTGCAGATGCCAGCCTTGGCCGCTGCGGCGCATGCCGGTGATGCGTTCCCTGACCAGGCTGGCTCCATGGCGCTGCAAGTGCTCGGCGATGGCGCGCGCATACAGCAGCGGTTCGGTCACCAGGGCCTGCTCGGGCATGGACATGGCGACCGGATAGGCCTGGGTGTTGACCGCGGGTTCCAGGGCGGCGATTGCCGCGGCGTCGAGCTGCTCGATCTTGACGCCATGGGCGGCGCGCAGGCGCCAGGTGGGCATGTCTTTTTGCAAGGCTTGCAGGTCGCGGTACAGATGCAGCTGGCCGCTATGGGCGATGCGTTGCGGGCAGCCGACTTCCACCGCCAGGGCCTGGTGGTTGGCGGCGGCGTCGATGAACAGATCCTGCAGGGCAGTGGCGCATTTCTCGACCTGCACCGGGGTGGCGCTGGCGATGAAGCGCAACAGCCAGGGCGCGGCCTGCAAGGCGTAGCGCCAGGGCACGTGCAAGGGACCTTGCGGGTCGGTGAACATGCCGACTGCGCCGGCCAGGACGCCGGGCATGGCCAGCGGCGCCACCGATCCCGCCGAGATCGCGCCGGCATTGCCCGAGGAGCATTGCGAGCCGGGCTCGGCCGGATCGTACAGGGTGACCTCGAAACCGGATTTCCGCAGCGCGTGGGCGACGCACAGGCCGACGATGCCGGCGCCGATCACCGCGACCGTTGCCGGCTGCTCAGTGGCCTGCACAGCGGCCTGCGCTATGGCCTGGGCTTCTATGCGGCCTCCATGTCGGCGCTGGCGCAGTGCGGGCAGGAAACCCCGAACCGGTACCGGGGCGACCTTTGCTGTTCCGGCGTGACCACGGCGCGGCAAGCATAGCATTGCACCGCGGGAGCGGGCTCCAGGCGCGGATTCAAGGCCGTGCGCTTGTCAAACACGAAGCAGTCGCCCTCGTAGTGATCGCCGCCGACGTCCTCGAAATAGCGCAGGATGCCGCCGTCGAGCTGATAGACGTGCTGGTAGCCGAGATTCTGCATATGAATGGCGGCCTTCTCGCAACGGATGCCGCCGGTGCAAAAGGTCACCACGGTCTGGTCGGCCAGTTCGGCCTGATGCCTGGCGATCGCTTCCGGGAATTCGCTGAATTTTTCGATGCGGTAATCGACGGTGTTCTTGAAGGTGCCGACGTCGACCTCGAAGGCATTGCGGGTATCGACCATGGTCACGGGGCGGCCGCTGTCGTCGTGGCCCTGATCCAGCCAGCGTTTCAGGGTAGCGGGCAATACCGCGGGCGCGCGCCCCTGTTCCGGACGGATCAGGGGGTGGTTCATGGTGATGATTTCACGCTTGAGCTTGACCAGCATGCGATTGAAGGGCTGGGTCTCGGACAGGCTTTCCTTGACCGCGAGGTCGGCCAGGCGGGCATCGGCGCGCAGCCAAGCCAGGAAGTCGTCGATGGCGGCGCGGCCGCCGGCCAGGAACAGGTTGATGCCCTCGGGCGACAGCAGGACGGTGCCCTTGAGCTGCAATTCCCGGCATCTGGCCTGGTAGTGCGGACGCATGTCGGCGCAATCATCCAGGGTGATGAATTTGTAGGCGGCGATGTTGACGATGGCGGACGAGGGGGATTGCATGGGCGATGCCTGTTTTCTGCTTGAGTTTGCCTGAGTGCGTATTATAGCGGCACAGTTCATGGCTTTGGCGCGGGTCGGAGGATAAGAGTGGGCCGCCGGACCTACGCGGCCCGACCTGCGCGGCCGACCGAACCGGACCCAACGGGACATGGCAAGGGGTAGAATAGCGCGATGACCGCATTGCAATTCATTCATCTCCGCATCCATTCCGAGTATTCGATCGCCGACGGCCTGGTGCGTATCGACGACGTGGTGAAGGCCGCCGCCGCCGACGGCCAGCCCGCGCTGGCCATGACCGATCTCGCCAACCTGTTCGGGATGGTCAAGTTCTACAAGGCCGCGCGCGCCAAGGGCATCAAACCCATCATCGGTTGCGACGTCTGGATTTCCAACGACGGCGACCGCGACAAGCCCACGCGCCTGTTGCTGCTGGTGAAAAACCGCAGCGGCTACCTGCAATTATGCGAATTGCTGTCGCTGGCCTGGCTCACCAACCAGCACCGCGGCCGCGCCGAGATCCGGCGCGAATGGCTGCAGGAACTCGCGCCGGGCGGCCTGATCGCCTTGTCGGGAGCGCAATTCGGCGATATCGGCAGCGCCCTGGAAAACGGCAACCCGGCCCTGGCCGAGCAATGCGCCAAGGCCTGGCAAGCGATCTTCCCCGACCATTTCTATATCGAGATCCAGCGTGCGGCGCAAACGGGTCCGGGACATGCCAATGGCGAGCACGTCCTGCGCCAGCAGCTGGCGCTGGCGGCGCAATTGGCGCTGCCGGTAGTGGCCACGCATCCGGTGCAATTCCTGGATCCGGAGGAATTCGTCGCGCACGAAGCGCGCACCTGCATCGCCGAAGGGGAAATCCTGGCCAATGCGCGCCGGGTCAAGCGGTTTACCCCGCAGCAGTATTTCAAGAGCCAGGCGGAAATGGCCGAGCTGTTCGCCGACCTGCCGGGTGCACTGGAAAACACGCTGGAAATCGCCAAGCGCTGCAACCTCGAACTTGAACTCGGCAAGCCGCGCCTGCCGCTGTTCCCGACCCCCGAGGGCGTGACCCTGGATGAATATCTGGCGCAGCAGGCCCAGGAGGGACTGGAGCAGCGCCTGGCGGCGCTCTATCCCGACGCCGAACAGCGCGCGGCGCAGCGCGAGCGCTACCAGCAAAGGCTGGTATTCGAGACCGATACCATCATCGCGATGGGCTTTCCGGGCTACTTCCTGATCGTCGCCGACTTCATTCAATGGGCCAAGAACAACGGCGTGCCGGTGGGTCCGGGGCGCGGTTCGGGCGCGGGTTCCCTGGTGGCCTACGCCTTGAAGATCACCGATCTCGATCCCCTGGCGTACAACCTGCTGTTCGAGCGCTTCCTGAATCCCGAGCGGGTTTCGATGCCCGACTTCGACATCGACTTTTGCCAGGAAGGGCGCGACCGCGTGATCCAGTACGTCAAGGATCGCTATGGCAAGGACGCCGTGTCGCAGATCGCCACCTTCGGCACCATGGCCGCCAAGGGCGCGGTCCGCGACGTCGGCCGGGTGCTGGACTTCGGCTACAACTTTTGCGACGGCATTTCCAAGCTGATCCCGTTCAAGCCCGGCAAGCTGGTCACCATCGCCGATGCGCTCAAGGAAGAGCCGCTGCTGGCCGAGCGCCAGGAAAACGAGGAAGAGGTCAAGCAATTGCTGGGACTGGCCCAGCAGGTGGAAGGCATCGTGCGCAACATCGGCATGCACGCCGGCGGGGTCTTGATCGCGCCGGGCAAGCTGACCGATTTTTGCCCGCTATACAGCCAGGGCGGCGATGCCGGGGTAGTGTCGCAATTCGACAAGGACGACGTGGAATCGGTGGGACTGGTCAAGTTCGACTTTCTCGGGCTGACCACGCTCACCATCCTGGACCGGGCGGTGCGCTACATCCGCGAGCTCGACCCGGTGCTGGCGGATTTCAACCTGGATGCCTTGCCGCTGGACGACCGCGCCACCTACGATCTCTTGACCAAGGCCAGGACGGTCGCCGTGTTCCAGCTGGAAAGCCGCGGCATGCAAGGCATGCTGAAGGATGCGCGCCCGGACCGTTTCGAGGACATCATCGCCCTGGTGGCCTTGTACCGGCCCGGTCCGATGGACTTGATCCCGGACTTCTGCCGACGCAAGCACGGGGAAAGATTCGACTATCCGGACGCGCGCACCGAGGACATCCTGTCCGAGACCTACGGCATCATGGTCTACCAGGAACAGGTGATGCAGATGGCACAGGTCATCGGCGGCTACTCGCTGGGCGGCGCCGACCTGTTGCGGCGCGCGATGGGCAAGAAAAAACCGGAGGAAATGGCCGAGCATCGCCTGATCTTCCGCGAAGGCGCGGCCAAAAATGGCCTGTCGGAGCAAAAGGCCGACGAGATCTTCGACCTGATGGAGAAGTTCGCCGGCTACGGGTTCAACAAATCGCATGCCGCCGCCTACGCGCTCCTGTCCTATCACACCGCATATCTCAAGACCCATCATGCCGCCGCCTTCATGGCGGCCAACTTGTCGCTGGCGCTGGACGATACCGACAAGATCAAGATCCTGGTCGAGGACGCCACCGAGGTCTGCGGCCTGACATTGCTGCCGCCTGACATCAACCAGTCCGACTACCGCTTCACGCCCGTGGGCAAGCCCGGCCAGCGCGCCACCCAGATCCGTTACGGCCTGGGGGCGATCAAGGGTTCGGGCCAGAACGCGATCGAAGCCATCATCGCCGCGCGCCAGGACGGTCCGTTCACCGATCTGTTCGATTTCCTGAAGCGCGTCGACAAGCGCCAGCTCAATCGCCGCACCATCGAAGCCTTGATTCGCGCCGGCGCTTTCGATTGCCTGCGGGTCGAACGTTCGGTGTTGCTGGCCTCGGTCGGCTACGCCATGGAATGCGCCGAGCAATTCGAAGCCCATGCCAATCAGGTCAGCCTGTTCGACGACGACGAGGCCGGCAGCGTGACCCCGGATTACGTGCAAGCCGAACCCTGGAGCGACAAGCAGCGCCTGGCCGAGGAAAAGCTGGCCCTGGGCTTTTATCTTTCGGGCCACCCCTTCGACCACTACGCCCAGGAAAGCCGGCAGTTTGCCCGCACGCCGCTGGCGTCGCTGACCCCGGCGCGCGAACCGCGCCTGCTGGTAGGCGTGATCTCCGGCTTGCGCACCCAGATGACCCAGCGCGGCAAGATGCTGATCGTCACCCTGGACGACGGCAGCGCGGCGCTGGAAGTCACGGTCTACAACGAGTTGTACGAATCCACCCGCACCCTGTTCCGCGAGGACGAATTCCTGGCGGTGCAGGGCAAGGTCAGCGAAGACCGGTTCTCCGGGGGCTTGCGTATCACGGCGGAGAAAGTCATGGATATCGCCAGCGCCCGCACCCAGTTCGGCAGGCACCTGGCCTGCTCGCTCAACGACGGCATCGACGCCGACGCGATGCGCGAAGTGCTGGCGCCGTATCGCTCCGAGTCCGGCTTGCCGCTGACCATGCGCTATACCCGCGCCGGGGTGGGCTGCGAAATCCGCCTGGCCGACGCCTGGCGCGTATCGCCGGCGGACGAACTCAAGCAGCAGTTGATCAAGCGGCTCGGGGCGCAGCTGGTCGAGGTGGAATATTGAGGGGGGAGGGATGTTCGGGGGCCTGTGGTGAGCGAACAGGGCGGGTTTGAAACCCGCCCCTACAAAACCCGTCCTATGACCTGTCATTCCGCGCGAAGTCGCGGAATCCATGGGGTAAATGACCATGGACCCTGCGACTACGCGCAGGGTGACGGTATATGGGTCGGTGGTTCGATTCAACTGATTCCTGACCTCTGTCTCCTGATAGCCCATGGCTTGTTCCCCGTGGAATTACACGTACCACGCCCATATATATGAAAATTGATGCTTGAGATTTTCAAAGTTTGTAGTATTATCCGATTTAAGGATGGACCATGCGAATTTTCAAAGACCGAACCATGTTGGGTAACGAGCCGAATCTGACCGACCGGATCACCTCGCATCTGCTCGAGGAAATCACCGGCGGCACCTATCAGCCGGGCGACGTATTGCCGCCGGAGCAGGTGATTGCCGAGCGTCTGGGGGTGTCGCGCACGGTGCTGCGCGAAGCGGTGTCGCGTCTGAAGGTCGAGGGCATCGTCACCAGCAAGCAGGGGCGCGGCTTGACCGTGGTCAACAATCGCCGCTCGTCGGTGCTGCGCTTGCCCGCCGCGGCGGAAAACAATGTCGAGGAAGCGCTGTCGCTGGTCGAGTTGCGCCAAGGCTTCGAGATCGAGGCGGCGGCGTTCGCGGCGCAACGCCGCACCGAGGCCGATCTGGAGGAGATGCGCCTGGCGCTGGCGCAAATGCAAAAAGCGGTGGAAACCGGGGAAGTCATGCTGGGGGTGGAAGCGGATCTGCGTTTTCATGAAGCGATTGCGCGCGCCACCAAGAACCATAACTACATCAGCTTTTTCGATTTCCTGAGCGAGCTGTACCGGCGCAACCTGGTGGTGTCGCGCACGCGCTCGTCCAGGACCAGCGGCCGGGGCATGCAAGCGCAGGCCGAGCATCAAAGAATTTACGAAGCGATCGCCCAGGGCGACGCCGACGGTGCGCGGCATGCGGCGCGCCACCATGTCGAAGGCACGGGGTTGCGCCTGCACGCCGCCGGGCAGTTGCAGGCCGATGAGAGCGCAGGCAAGGTAACGAGCAAGGCAACGAACAAGGCAAAAGCGCCGAGGAGAAAAGGAGACTGAAGTGGGGGATCGAATCGACACGCAAATCGATGCGCAAATCGATACGCTGGTGCCGCCTGGAGAGGGCGTGGTCAGTCGCGCAATATTTTCTGACGAGGAAATCTTCCAGCGCGAGATGCGCCAGATCTTTTCCCGCACCTGGCTGTTCGTCGGGCATGAGAGCCTGATTCCCAAGCCGGATGATTATTTCACTTCCCGCATGGGTATGGATTCGGTGATCGTCACGCGCGACCGCCAGGGCGAGATCCATGTCTTTCACAACAGCTGCACCCACCGGGGCATGAAGCTGTGCCGCAACGATCAGGGCAACGCGCGCGCGTTTGCCTGTCCGTATCACGGCTGGAGCTTTTCCACCGACGGCAAGCTGGCGTCGCGGCCGGGCGATCTGGTCGGGGTGCCGGGTTTCGATACCTATTACAAGGGCGAGCTCGACAAGTCGCAGTGGGGCTTGAAGCGGGTCGCCAAGCTGTACAACTACAAGGGCACCCTGTGGGCCACCTGGGACCCGCAGGCGCCCGAATTCCTGGATTACCTGGGCGACATGCATCGTTACCTGGACGCCGCGCTCGACTGCCGCGACGGCCGCCCGGGCGGGTCGGTGCTGTTGGGCGGGGTGCAGAAGTGGCGCATCAAATGCAACTGG
>Ga0182745_1005019_pt1 | contig 10899 bp, 13 predicted proteins | sample eDN3rd30CKraftBY_FD_128523 | JGI IMG/M metagenome (GOLD analysis project Ga0182745, IMG submission 128523) | Enriched backyard soil microbial communities from Emeryville, California, USA - eDNA 3rd pass 30_C Kraft BY (version 2) (version 2) | ecosystem: Environmental > Terrestrial > Soil >... | reverse complement strand
ATTGAATTAACTGAAGCTGCTTCAATTCGTGTGAAAGAGATGCAGAAGCATAACGAAGAAGAAGGTTCCTTTTTACGTGTTATGGTCCATGGTGGAGGTTGTAGTGGTCTTTCTTATGGTATGAATTTCGACCAAAATCAAGGTGAAAATGACTATATAGATGAGCAACACGGTTTGAAAATTCTTGTTTCCCTTGAAGACGCACCAATCTTAATGGGAACGAAAATTGACTACAAACAATCTTTAATGGGTGGCGGTTTTACAATTGATAATCCAAATGCCATTGCATCATGTGGCTGTGGTACGTCATTTAGAACAGCTAAAGTTCAAGGTACACCAGAAGTTTGTGAATAAAACAATCTTATTGGGATGTTGAAATCCCTTAGATGTATATTATAAAGTCTCCTTAGTTTGTATGTTTTACAGCAAATTAAGGAGGTTTTTTTATATCTATAGAGCGAATATAAGAAGTGTGAATGAAATAAAATAAATAATTTAAACGTATACTTGCATAAGTGTAAAAAGATGGAACAGGAGGAGCGGGATGAAAAAAGATCGTGGGAAAGTATGGCTTGGGGTTGCTGGGGTTGTGATTGACTCTGAAGGGAAATGGCTTGTTGTGAAAAAAGGATATAGCGGATTAAAAGGCGTCTGGTCGTTACCAGCTGGTTTTGTAAAGTTTGGTGAAACCGCGGATGAAGCAGTAGTTAGAGAAGTACAAGAAGAGACTGGTATCAGTTGTGAAGTGTCCGGTTTAATTGGTTTTCGTACAGGTGTGATTCGCGAAGAAATTAGTGATAATATGGCCATTTTCTGTTGTACACCGACAACTGAACATCAAAAAATCAAGATACAAGAAGCGGAATTATTAGATGCCAGCTGGTTAACTGTCGAAGAGATAGTGAATCAAGGAGGTTCTTCCGTCATGCTAAAAGAGATGGCAAGTCATGAGTTAGTTCAACATCAGCTCCATAAAAAAGAGGGGATTAACCCTGGTGATATATTCGAGTATTCGACATATAGACTATTCTTCAACAAATGATCTAAACGGTACGATTGGTAGAGAAGATACTCTCTATCAGTAGATATTTCTCTACTTTTTCGTTCTTTTAAACTAGTTTTGGTAGCAGTATTAATATTTGAAAGGAGTGGTTTTATCATGTAAACTAATGGAAGGAAAACGGAGGTTATACATAATGAGTGGTTCAGTTTCGTTAGTGCAATTAATCATCTCTATCGTGCTTTTCTTCGTCATGTTTTTTGGAATCGGTTTCTTACTAAACATGTTGTTACGAATGACTTGGTTAATGGCAATTGTTTATCCGATTGTGGTTATATTTATAATTGATGAAGTAAGTTTTCTGGATTATTTCTTCAAAGCAAATACCGCTTTTCCTGCCTTATTAGACAAGCTACAAGCCTTGCAAGTTGTGGACATTTCGATTCTATTAGGTGGATTTGCAGGTGCAATTGTTGCTGGGATTGTAATGATTTATCTTCGAAAAGCAGGGTATCGAATGTTCTAATTAAAAAACTGACTCTTTTGAGGAGTCAGTTTTTTTGTTTACCAAAAGTTGACTTTAGGTAAAAATAACTTTTAACTATCAGAATACTGTATTACTGAAGGTAAAACTTTAAAATAAATTATAATATAAGATCGAAATGATGATACCAGTTAAGGCGCCCATAAATACTTCACTTGGCTTATGCCCTAATAAAGTTTTTAACTCGTTTATTTTTTCGTTTTCATCTTTATCTGGCCAATGCTTCACTTCACGGAAGAACACAGATAATTCACTACGGATACGATTAATAATAACTGCATGTTGTCCTGCTTGATATCGTACGCCAGTGGCATCATACATGACAATGCCAGCAAACATGGCAGCAACGGCAAAGGTTGGAGAATCAAGTCCAGTTTCAAATCCTACAGCTGTCGCAAGACTAGTTACAGCAGCTGAATGAGAACTCGGCATGCCACCTGTAGAAGTCAAAAAGGACCAATCTAATTTCTTCGTTACAATTAAATGAATCGGCACTTTGATAAATTGTGCAAAGAAAATAGAAAATATGGATAAAAGTATGGGTGTATTTTGAAGGAGTGCCAAAACTAACAATCCCTACCTTTCTTTTGCTTTAGTCTAAAGTATAGCATATCCGACTCATAGTCATTCAATTTATCCTCGAGTCATAATTTGAAATATTCTATAATTAGGTATATGTTTACTATAGTGTATGTATCTTTATTTAGATGCAGATACATACATTCATCAGGTATCAGACAATAATTTTAATGTCTTGTCTATACTTTAGTTGATATATCATTACATATAATGATTGAAATTGAATAATTGGAGGAAATTTCAACATGAAAATCGTGAAAGAACCAAAAACTTTTGAACAAGTAAATACAGAGTTACTTATCGTAGGTGTTCAAAAAAATTGTGATCATATTAATGGGTGGAAGGATTTTGTTTCATTCTATGGTGAAAGTGTAGAAGATTGGATTCGTTCTGGCGATATTGACACAGAAAGAAAGAAAATCACGAAACTCCCTTATATAGGTCAAAATGGACATATGAAACGTGTTTTATTCGTTGGATTGGGTGATACAAAAACATTAACAGAAAATGAACTTAGAGAGACATTTGGTATAGTTGGGAAACAATTACGAGCTTTAAAAGTGAAAGAGTTTTCTATTTGGTTAGAATCATTTACTGCAAGCCCGATCGATGAACAGACGATTGCCTTCTTATTTGCAGAAGGTGCAGGTTTAGGTTTCTATCAAGTACCGAATTACAAAACAACATCAAATGATGTAGATGTGTATATGGATGCTGTTCATTTTGTGACGAATTCAGATATTGATGAACTTGCAGCTGCATATCAAGTAGGGAAAATTTATGCAGAAGCTGTGAATGAAGCACGTAATCTGGTAAATTTACCACCGAATTTATTAACAGCAACGGAGCTTGGTAATTATGCAGAAAAATTAGCAAAACAATATGATTTTGAAATTGAAATCTTAACGAAACAAGAGTTAGAAGAACTTGGTATGGGTGGTATTTTAAGTGTTAATAAGGGGTCAGTTGAAGAACCACGATTAATTACTATTAAATATCAAGCAACTGATAAATGGGAAGATGTCATTGGTTTAGTTGGTAAAGGTGTAACTTACGATACAGGTGGATATTCGATCAAATCAAAAACAGGTATGGTTGGTATGAAAGGTGATATGGGAGGGGCAGCAGCTGTCCTTGGCGCGATGAAAATCATCGGTGAAGTCCGTCCAAACAAAAATGTGGTAGCCGTTATTGGGTCAACTGACAATATGATTTCAGGGGAAGCATTTAAACCAGATGATGTCATTACAATGTATAGTGGAAAAACTGTAGAAGTATTAAATACAGATGCAGAAGGACGTCTTGTTTTGGCTGATGCAGTAACTTACGCGAAGCAACAAGGTGCAACTTCCCTTATTGACGTGGCTACTTTAACAGGTGGTGTTATTACAGCCCTTGGATTTGATAAAACAGGTGCATTAACGAATAACGAAGAATTCTTCGATCACTTCATAGAATCTAGTATTGAAGTTGGTGAATTTGTATGGGGAATGCCATTAACAGAAAAAGATAAAAGAAGAATTCGTAAATCCGATGTAGCCGACTTAAATAATTCACCAGGTAGTGATGGTCATATGATTTTTGGTGGTGGATTTGTTGGTGAATTTGTAGAGGATACGCCATGGATACATTTAGATATAGCCGGAACGTCTGATGCGAATAGTGCTCATGATTTGGGACCAAAAGGAGCAACAGGCGTTATGGTAAGAACTCTCGCAACATTTGTAACAAGAATAGGCGAACAAAACAATTAACTATATTACTTTTAAGAACTTTAAGTCTAGTGGGCATATAGCATACCTATCTTTTCTTTTCTAACATAAGTTATTAAAGAAAAGGAGGGAGATTTTATTGGTAAATTATTATGGTGGTTATGGTGGATATGGCGGTGGATTTTCTGAGTTTGGATATCCGTTTATTGGTGGTTTCTTAGGCGGTTTACTTGGAAACGTAATCGTTCCGGATAATCGTGGTTACGGACCTTACCCATATCAGCCTTATCCTTACTACCCTTACCCAAGATATAATCGTTACCCACACCACAGACGCGGCCCTTATAGAAGACCTTACTAAGAAAAACAAGCGCGAATAGTATTCGCGCTTGTTTTTTTCTCTAATAAGAGACTATTTAATATTTTGTTCTTTCTTCATACGTTCAATTTCTGGTTTTAGGTCATCTCGTACGGTACCAGACCAAGGTTTAACACCAGCAATGTAAGATGAACGACTCATGATATGACCACCAACTGGGCCTGTTATAAATAGGAATAGGATTCCTAACAGTATTGTTGGATTGAAATGGTCCTCTTTGAGCCAAAAGTGAAAGAAGACACCTAGTAAGATACACATTACGCCTAAAGTAGAGCTTTTAGATGCGGCATGTGCTCTTGTATAAAGATCAGGAAGTCGAAGTAAACCGATTGCTGAAACAACAAGGAAAAGTACACCTGCAGCTATAAAGAATACGACTAAAATATTAGCGAGAATTGTCACGAGAAATGATATCTCCTTTCTCTATGAATTTAGAGAAGGCTATTGTTCCGATGAATGATAGAATCGCCAATAAAAATATGATCTCTAAAAAGAAACTAGTATCAATTATCATTGAAAATAATCCGACTAAACAGATGAGCGCAACCCCAATGGTATCTAGTGCGACAACGCGATCAGAAGGATTTGGGCCCTTCACGAGACGGTAGACAAGGGCAATGATAGATAAAACAATTATTATGACTGCTCCCCAAAGAAAATAAATCATGAACGGCTCACCTCTAATATCGCTTTTTCAAACGAGTTTTTAATAGAATCGATAGTTGCGTCAATATCATTGCTATCAATTACATGGATAAATAATGATTTTGAATCGTCTGATACATGAACAACAACAGTCCCAGGAGTAAGGGTAATTAAATTTGATAAGAGTGTTATCTCCCATTCCTCAGTTAATACTGTATCGTATTTAAAGAAGGCAGGTTGCAATTCAAGTTTTGGTTTAACTACAAGAACTAAAACCGAAACATTTGCTAAAATTAGTTCTTTTATAAAGAGAATAGTAAGCTTTATTACAGCCCAAACGCGATCGATGTAAAGTCGTGATTTAAAAAACTTGCGGAAGGCGATAATCACTGCGATTCCTAAAAGGTAGCCAACTATGAAACGAGACACAGAATAATTAGAAGACAAAAACATCCATAAAAATGCTAAAAATATATTTAATAAGATTTGAAAGGACATTTATTCTACTCCTTTCATAACAGAATCCGTATAAATAGATGGGTCTGTTAAGAGTTTAGCCGCATCCCCAATAAATGGTGTTAGCCACTCTGTCCCAACGCCATAGAAAATGGATAGGATGACTAATAGTACAGTTGGGACGAGAAGGTGTTTGTACTTAGCTTTTTGTACATCCTTCGAAAGTTGGCCCTGTTCACCCCAGAATGCATAAATAAAAATACGCATGATGGATAAAAGGACAACGATACTAGATGCTAAGACCACAAGAGTGAGCCATGTATTTCCTGCTACAAAACCACCTTGTATAATAAGCAATTTCCCGATAAATCCACTTAGCGGCGGAACCCCGACTAAACCAAGTGCAGCAATAAAGAAGAACCAGCCTAGTGTTGGGTAAGTTCTAATAAGTCCGCCCATTTTTCGTAAATTAGTCGTTCCTGTTACATAAATCACAATTCCAATTAACATAAATAATGCTGCTTTAATAATCATGTCATGTATTAAATAGAAAATAGCACCTTGGAATGCAACTTCATTCATCTGTGCAACTCCAAATAAAATGACACCAACAGCAATTACAATATTATAAATAATAATTTGCTTCACATCAAAGTGAGCAAGTGCCCCAATACATCCGGCTACTATTGTAATAATCGAAAGGATCATAAGTAGTTCGTGTGTAAAGGCTAAGTCATGTGTGAAGAATAACGTGTATGTACGTGTAATTGCATAAACACCGACTTTTGTAAGCAACGCCCCAAATAGAGCCAGTACCGGGATTGGGGGTGCATAATACGCACTTGGCAACCAGAAATATAATGGGAAAATTGCAGCTTTCATACCAAATACTAATAAGAATAGAACTGCAATCACTGTGATGATTCCTGGTTGATTAATTTCGGCAATTTTTAAAGAAATGTCTGCCATATTCAGTGTGCCGACAACTGAATATAGGAAAGCTACTGTTATAACAAACAGAGCTGAAGAAATAACATTCACTAATATATACTTAATAGATTCACGTAATTGTGGTTTTTCACCACCAAGTACAATTAAGAAGTAGGATGCCATTAATAGTACTTCAAAAAATACAAAGAGGTTGAAAATATCCCCAGTAGTAAAGGCCCCATTTACTCCAGTTATGATAAACATAACCCCTGAGTAGTAGAAAAATTGTTCACGTTCTTTACCAATAGAATTAAAACCATACCACACGATAAAGAATGCGAGCACTAACGTTGTCAATACAAGTAAGGTAGATACCATATCACCGACCATTGTAATCCCAAATGGTACTGGCCAACTCCCAAACGTGAGAACTTGTGGGCCATTTTCATAAACATCAAAAACGAGATTCGTCGCACAAATAATTGAAATAGCAAGCCCTATGAGCACCATAATGCGCTGATAAGCAATTTTCTTTTGTCCAAATAATAAAATCATAGCAAAGAAAAAGGGAATGATAATGGGGAATAAAAGAAAGTTATTCATTTTCTTCACTTCCTTTCATTAACGTCATATCATCTGTTTTTAGTTCATGATAGGCACGATAAGCAAGTACTAAAAAGAATGCTGTAACCCCAAAGCTGATTACTATGGCTGTTAAGATTAAAGCCTGTGGTATAGGGTCAACGAAATCTGAGCTCCCACCATGTAATACTGGAGGTACACTTCCCTTAAAACTCCCCATTGTTAAAATGAGTAAGTGTGCTCCGTGGCTTAGTAAACCGGTTCCAATAATTATCCGGAGAAGACTACGAGATAATATTAAATAGATTGCAGCCATAAATAGAAAGCCGCAAACAAATGCCATTACTATTTCCATTATTCATCCTCTCCAATCGTTTGAATAATGGTCATCGTCACGCCAACAACAACCAAATAAACACCTAAATCAAATAACGCTGCAGTATGAAGAGACGTTTTGCCTATGATAGGTAAATTAAAATAATCAAAGTAATGCGTGAAAAACGCTTTTCCAGTAAACATTGAGATGGCAGCAGTTCCTAATGCAAGGATCAAACCGGATGCTATCAAATAGATATAGTTGATAGGAAGGATTGTCTGAACCGTTTTCAAATCAAATGCAATAATTAATAGAACAATGGCACTTGCTGTAACTAAGCCGCCTACAAATCCCCCTCCAGGCGTATAATGGCCAGCAAAGAAAATATGAACAGCGTAGAAGAAAATAATGAAAAAGACGATTTTTGCAGTAAACTGCATAATTACATCATTTAATTTCATAGTTTTCCTCCTTTCCCAACTTTACGAAGCTTGATCATAGCAAAAATTGCGATACCTGCTATCGATAGCACAGCGATTTCAAACAATGTATCGAATCCACGATAGTCAACTAAAATTACATTTACAATATTTCCCCCACCCGCTAATGAATAGACAGTTTCCTTGTAGTATTCCGAGATGGATGGGATTAGTTTTTGTGAATGGGATGAAAGTGCAACCAGTGTAACCATAACACCGACTGCTATAGAAACAAATGCTCTTCCAAATCTAAAACGAGTACGTTCTTCTTCTTTTTTGAATTTTGGTAAGTGGTAGAACGCAAGTAAAAATAGGGCAACAGAAATAGTTTCAATAACTAATTGAGTGAGAGCTAAATCCGGTGCACTAAACATGACAAAGAAAAAGGATACAGTATATCCAACTAAACCTAATGCCACGATGGATGTAATTCTTGATTTTGCAAAAACAGTTGTAATAGTTCCTATTACTAATATAACGATTAATATGATTTGGTATATCCGAATCGGTGATGCATCGTCAAAACTAACTTTAAACGCGTCTTTCATAAATAAGGTAGAAATGACAATGATAGATATCGATCCAAGCATGTAGCTTAAATAACGACGAATCGAACCAGTCATGTAAGTATTAGATAATCCTTTAACCCATCGATCACATAAATCATAAATAATAAAATCATAAAGTTTGTTTAACGTTAGCTTTGAAGGCCATAAATGGTACAACTTTTGCCATTTCGATAATGTTAAAAATAACACGAATCCCAAGATGATAATCCCAAGTGTCATTAGCAGTTCTGGTGTAAAGCCATGCCAAGCTGAAATATGGATATGAATTTCATCTGGATTACTATAAAGGAATGGTTGAATCGCCATAACGGCTGGTTTAATAAAAGTATCCGCTATCACATTCGGGATAAAGAAAACTGTAATCACTAATGCTGCTAAAAGTACCGGAGAAACTAACATTCCAATAGGTGCTTCATGTGGTTTATGAGGTAAATCTTCAATTTTCCCTTTACCAGTAAATGTTTTAAATACAAAGTAGAAGCTATATATGAATGTAAATACACTTGCAATCCACGCAATAATAGGGAAGAGAATACCCCATGTTGAAAAATTAAACAAATCAAATTCTGTGATAGATAACATTGCTGTTAAGAACATTTCCTTACTCAAGAAGCCGTTAAATGGAGGTAATCCAGCCATAGAAAAACTTCCGATTAAAGCTACTGTAAAACTAACAGGCATTATGCTCATTAAGCCGCCAAGTTTTCGAATATCACGTGTACCCGTTTCATGGTCCACTATCCCGGCAATCATGAACAAGCTTCCTTTAAAGGTTGCATGGTTAATGAGATGGAAAATTGCAGCAAATGCGGCATATTTAAAGATTGTGTCTTCAGCGCCATCAACATGATAGGCAATGGCACCAACACCAAGTAATGACATAATCAAACCGAGTTGACTGACAGTAGAAAAGGCGAGTATCCCTTTTAAATCCCATTGTTTTAGGGCGAAGAAGGATCCCCAGAATAATGTTAATAAACCTATGCCTGTTACTAACCAAATCCATACTTCAGACTGCGCAAATATAGGTGTAAAACGTGCAACTAAATAGATTCCTGCCTTCACCATTGTTGCTGAGTGAAGATAAGCACTAACTGGTGTTGGCGCTTCCATTGCATCGGGTAACCAAATATAAAATGGAAATTGGGCAGATTTCGTAAACGCTCCCAATAATATTAAAATAAGAGCCAAGACAAATAGATCATTTGTTACAAGTTCAGGTGCTTGGGAAACTAACTCACGAATGGAGAATGTATCCCCCATTATTGAAAGTAATACAAATCCCCCTAGCATCATCATTCCACCTGAGACCGTAATCATCATTGACTTCAACGCACCAAAACGAGATTTGTCACGGTTGTTCCAATATCCGATTAATAAGAATGACGAAATTGATGTTAATTCCCAAAATAAATAAAGCGTCATCATATTATCTGATTGAACGACACCAAGCATTGCACACATGAACATTAATAAATAAATGTAAAAGTTATGCAACTGCTCTTTAGTACGATCGAGATAGAATATCGAATAGAGAACAACAAGTGCTCCGATTCCTGATATAAGTATTGAGAATAATAGACTTAGCCCATCTAGATAAGACACAAATGATATCCCTAGAGATGGAATCCAATCTAACTGTCCAATTACTGAATCTCCATCAGAGATGATTGGTACAAAGGTAGAGTAGTAAAAAACCAGAAACAATGGTACTAATATTACAAACCATCCAGTATGTATCGAATTAAGTTTCTTAAAAAAGAAAGGCATAAAAAGAGCTGCTAGTAATGGAATGAATATACAAAGTACTTGAAACAAAAAAATCCCCCCTTTAAAAAATAAAAATATTTATAAAATTCCTGGATTAAACAAGATTATACCATTTCTAATACTCGTTTTCACTGCATGTGAGAAGGATTAGCTTGATAACCTTCATAATAACCGAGTATTATAAATGATAGAAAAAATGTTGAGGAATTTGATATGAAAAATCCATATTTGTATGGTTACCTTCCACTATTTTCCGTAATTTTATTTAGTTTAACCTTTGGAATTTTTCTGGTTGGAGAATCATTAGATGTATTAACATCTATTGGCGTTTATGCAGGAATGCGTGAGTTTTTAACGGATCTTGAATTACGCCTTTTGTTACTAATCGTATTTGCACTATGTTTTTTTATGCTGTTTGCAGCTTTAAAGTTAATTGGAGAAACTATCCACGAAGTAGGTATGCTATTTTTTTCGAAGCATAATAATGGCGAAATGATTAGTGTGGCAAGAGGAGGGTACCTAATTTTCTTCTTTGGGGGACTACTCTCAGTATTCGGAATACAATCCATTCTTATATTAGTCGGTATATTTGGGCTAACAGTTTTTAGTTATTTTATATATAACATATATAAGATGAGCCAATTTCTCACACTTGGAGGAACTGTTGGATTAATATTTTTTGAGATTCTCTTTTGGGCGATTTTCATAACATCCATATGTTATGTGATGCTGAAGCTTTATAACGGAATATTAGCAAGTTTACCATTTGCAAAGTAGAGAGGCTGAGCCATAAGTGAAAAACTCAAAGAAATACCCAAAACGTAATATTAAAAAACTGATACTTTGAAAATTGATTGGAATGGAGGGTCGAGTGCAGCTGACGGCTACGCCTTTCGCTGCAGAGCGAAGTAGATTCAAAGAAGATCCCCAAGCTTCCT
>Ga0182745_1005007_pt1 | contig 10913 bp, 10 predicted proteins | sample eDN3rd30CKraftBY_FD_128523 | JGI IMG/M metagenome (GOLD analysis project Ga0182745, IMG submission 128523) | Enriched backyard soil microbial communities from Emeryville, California, USA - eDNA 3rd pass 30_C Kraft BY (version 2) (version 2) | ecosystem: Environmental > Terrestrial > Soil >... | reverse complement strand
TTCTCGCCGGCGTCTACCCGTTGCAGGGTGTGTTTCTCGGCGGTTTGCAGGCCGATGGCCTTGTTGGCGGCGAATTCGATGAGTTCGGGCCGCAGCACGAGCACGCCGTTTTCGTCGGCCAGGATCGCGTCGCCGGGGGATACTGCGACACCGCCGCAAGACACGGGGATGCAGAACTCTCCGCCGATTCCCAGCGTTTTGACGGTGATCGTTGTCAGCCCCCGCGACCAGACGGGTAGGCCATAGCGGCGCAGTTCTTCGATATCGGTGACGACGCCGTCGACGATGATGCCGACGACGCCAGCCGCCCGGGCCGCGTAGGCAAGCGCGCCGCCCAGGCTGGCGTGACGCTGATCGCCGCAACGATCGATGACCAGGACATCGCCAGGGCGGGCCTGACCCACCGCGTAGTGGGCCATAGCGCCATCGGGGCCTGGATAGCGGACGGTCACCGCCGTGCCGGCGATACGCGTAGGCGGCAGCATCGCGCGGATACCGCTATCCATGAAACCGGTATACAGGAAATGGCCGATGGTGGCCGGCTCGGCGCGGCTCAATAACTCAATGCGTGATGCGGCGATGGGTTCAGGAAGCGATTTCAACAGATACATGAGAACGGTCTCCAGAGTGAATCGAAAGGGCCGATGGTCAAGGACGCGTGGATCGGCTGATCTGTGAGCAAGCGATGGGTTAGCGGTACCAGAGGGCGACTTCGGGCCAGACGATGATGATTCCCACCAATGTCAGCAGCGCGAACAGATAGGGCGATACGCCAATGAAGACGTCCATAAGCGAGCCTCGGCCGCGCGTTGCCTGTACGACATAGCAGTTCATGCCGACCGGCGGCGTGATCAGGCCGGCTTCGGTGACCAGGATCACCATGATGCCGAACCAGACCGGATCAAAGCCCAGCTTGGCCATGATGGGCGCAAGCACCGGCACGGTCAGTACGGTCAGCGACAGGCCTTCCAGAAAGCAGCCCAGGATCAGATAGATCAGTACGACCAACAAGATCAGCGAGTAGGTGCTGAGATCGAGCTCCAGCACAAAACTCTCGAGCAGATGGGAAAAACCGATCATGCCCAGCGCGAAATTCAATAGCGCCGCAAAGATGATGATGATCATCAGGATGGCATTGGTCTTGGCCGTGGCGAACAGTGCCGAGTTCAGAATGCTGAACGACATCCGGCCTTTGGCCAGGGCCAGGATGACGGTCGCGATCACGCCCAGCGCCGCGGCCTCGGTCGGTGTGGCGATGCCGGCGTAGATGGACCCTACCACCACGAGGAACAGCCCCAGAGGCGGCAGCAGCTTGGGCAACGTGGCGACACGCATGCGCCAATCCGTCTCGATCGGCTTGCCGCCCCATTCGGGCCGCATGATGCACAGCACGGTGGTCACCAGCATGAACAAGGCCGTCAGGATCAATCCCGGCACAATGCCGGCCAGATAGAGTTCCGGGATCGATGTGTTGGTGATGCTGCCGTAGACGATGAGATTGATCGAGGGCGGAATCAGAATGCCCAGCGTGCCACCGGCGGCAATGCTGCCGAGAAACAGCCGCTCGTTATAGCCATGCAATTTGATCTGAGGAATGGCGATCGAGCCGATCGTGGCGGCTGTGGCGAGGCTGGACCCGGATGTGGCAGCGAATATCGCGCTGGTGGCGACATTGGTTTGCATCAATCGCCCCGGCATTTTGTTCAGCCAGGGCGCCACGGCGTCGTACATTTCGCCGGCAATGCCGCTGCGCACAAAAATCTCGCCCAACATGATGAACAATGGCACCGAGATCAGCACATAGTTTTGCGATTGCGCCCACGCTGTCATCCCGAGCGAGTCCACGATGGGAACCGGAGACACCAGGCCGACGGCCAGGGCGCTCAGGCCGATGACCGAAAAAATGGGCAGGCCCGCAAAGAAAAGAATGAACGCACCGATTATGAAGGCAATGCCTAGCGTCATAGCGTGTACTCCCCGGACTGCTCGTTTGCTTCGACTAGGGCGATGGTTTCTTCATGTTTGCGTTGCAGGACGAGACTCAGGCTTTCCAGCAACACCAGTGCCGCGGAGATCAGAAACAGTACGACGCCTGCCAGAAAGATAAATTGAGGAATCCATATGGGCACACGCAACGGAGTGTTCGACGCCGCGTCAAAGGTCCAGGAATCGAAGGCCAGTACCCAAACCTGCCACGCCAGCGTGCCGATCAGCGCGACCGTCGCCAGCACGGCCAGCACGTCAAGCCAAGCCTTGGCGCGCGGCGGCAGGGTGATGTGCAGCACATTGACCCGTATGTGGCTGCCTTGAAAAAACGCATAAGACAAGGCCCAACTGGTAGCCAGAGCGAGGGCGTAGCCACCGAGCTCGTCGGCGCCGACGAACGCGATGCCGAATATTTTTCGAATCAGTACATCGGTACTGATCAGAAATGTGGTGGCGAACAGGACATAGAGGCCGATCAAGGCCGCCAGGCGAGACACGCGCTCGAACAGGACTCGGGCACTGGTGAGATAAGACATGTGCGCTCCCGTGCGGTCTGCCTATGCCGCGTAGGTGCGGCATAGGCAGATAGTGTGGGGTTGGATTATTGAGCAGGTATCTGCATGTCGACGACCTTGCCGACAGTGTCGTTCCATGCCTTGGCGCAATCTTTACCGCACGCGTTGCCATACTGGGGCAGGACCTTTTCTTGAACGACGGCGCGGACTTTGGCCAGGTCTTCGTCGCTGGGTTCGACCAGCTTCATGTCGCCCGGTGTGACGCCCGCTTTGCCGATCATCGTGCAACGCTTGTCGGCGGTGTTGCACCAGATGCCTTCCTCGACGTTCTTGGTCTGGATGGTGTCGCTGATTTCGCGGTAGTAATAATCCATCGCTTTGGTCAGCCAGGCGCGTTGAGTATCGTCCAGCTTGGCCAGGCTTTTCGTGTTGATGACCTGGATAGTGGGAGCCCAGCCCGCGATCAGGGTGAACATGGTGTCGGAGACTTCGTAGAGTTTGGCGGTGTTGCCGGACATGGTGCCGGTGATCACGCAGTCGATCACGCCGCGTTGCAGGGCGGGCACCAACTCGCCGAACGCCATGGTGACAGGAGCGGCACCGAGCCCTTGCACCAATTCGGAAAGCGTACTTGAACTGACGCGTACCTTTTTGCCCTTGAGATCATCGACCGTCTTGATGTCGCCTTTGCAGAAAAATGTTTGCGCACCCGACATTCCGGCGCCCAGCAAATTGACGCGGTAGCGCTTTTGCAGGGCGGCTTCGGCGGCGGGCTCGTAGGCAGCGAGCACCTTTTTGATCGTTTCTACCGAGGTGGCCACGCCAGCCAGGTCAAAGCCATCTAATGTCGGTACGTCTCCGGATCCGTAGTTGGCGACCATGTTGGCCATGTCAAACGTGCCCTGGGAAACCAGCTGCAGTGCATCCGATGGTTGCGCGTTGATGTCGGTCACGCTGTTGAGCGTGGCGGTTACTTTGCCGCCGCCCAGGTCCTTGACGGTTTCACTCCAGAAAGGTTTGACGACGAATAGCCATTCCGCGGTGCCCACCGGCGGGCCGAGGACGCGCATCGAAAAGGGCTTCATTTCCTGAGCTAGGGAAAGCAACTCGGCCTTGGTATCGGTTTGTGCCTGTACCGTCGTCGTGGCCAAGACGGTGGCTGCGACAGTCACAGCAGCAAGTAGGTGTCTATGGATCTGCTTCATCTCATTCCTTTGTTGTGTAGTCGTACGCGCGAGGTGATACGACGGAACCAAGTGAATAACAGCACGAGCTGAATGGCTCTTGCGAAAACTAGATCAGACGCAACTGTTCGACCGGAACATCGCCGATCAGCATATGCCCTGGGGCGTGAGTGATAAGGATAGGAGGTTTGGCGAGTACTGCCGCCGCCTGTGGGGTGACGCCGCAGCCCCAGAATACGGGGACTTCGCCGGGCAGGATTTCAGTGGGTTCGCCTTCGTCGGGTCGATTCACGTCGGCGATCCCGATGGCGGCGGGATCGCCGATATGGACCGGCGCGCCATGGGCGCCCGGCAGGCGCTCACAGACTTCGTATGCAATGCGGGCTTGTGTGGGGCTGTAGGGCCGCATCGACACCACCATCGGGCCATGGAAAACGCCGACGCGCCTGGTCTGGATTGAGCTGTGATACATCGGGACGATTTTGCCTTCGTCGACGTGCCGTACGCGCAAACCGGCTTGTTCGAGTGCGTACTCGAATGACAAAGAGCATCCCAGTACAAAGCCCACAAAGTCGTCTTGCCACAGCGTGGTGATCTCATCGACTTCATCGACGAGCACACCGTCACGCCATACACGATAGCGTGGCAGGTCGGTGCGCAGGTCGATATCTGTGCCCAACATGGGGACCGCCGCATCGCCTGGTTGGCTCATGCCGATCAAGGGGCACGGCGTCGGGTTGGCCTGGCAGTAGCCATAGAAGTCTTCTGCCCAGCGTTTTGGCAAGATCACCAAGTTGCCCTGACCATAACCGGGCGCCATGCCACTGGTATTGCCGTTGAACAGGCCTTGTCGAGCCTGCGCGCGTACGCCGGCCGGCGTGGCGGCCCATGACGGCAGTGGTGCGGTGGAGTGTGTCGGCTTCATTGGACGGGCTGCTCCGAAAATAGACGCCCGATCGGCGTCACGTGGTCGAGCCGATCGATGGCGTGCAAAGCGGCCCAGATGGTGGCCTGGTTCGACGTGACGACAGGCACATTCAATGCGGTTTCCAGTGTTGCTACGCATGCCAGTGATTGCCAGGCGGTACATGAACAGAACAGCGCCTGCGCCTTGGCGTCGAAATGCTCGAGCGCAAAGGCTGCGATCTGCGAGGGCGGCTGGTCGTTGATGGCCCGATGGCCGTTCGCCGCGGCGCGCGCATCACCGTGCACGCCGATGACGGTCAATCCTTGGGCGGTGTAGTACGCAGCGAGCTTCTCGTTCGTCCAGTCCGGGTAGGGCGTCATCACCGAGATGGTCTGGATGTTCAGGGTTCGGAACGCGGTTAAGACGGCCGTGCTTGTCGTGACGCAAGCAATGCCGGTACGCTGCTCGATCGATTGTCTGACTTGCTCGTCCCAGTCTGCGCCGCGATAAAAGCTGCCCGACGTACAGGCGTAGGCGATCACATCCAGATTGGCGGTGGCCAGCAACGCTGCTTTTTCCAGGAGATCGCGATTCATCAGATCGAGATCGGCTGCGCTCATCGTGCCATCGGGAATGTACAAGCGTTCGCTATGCACGGAGACTGTATCGGATAGCAGCCGCTGAAAATCGGCTTCTACCGAGGTGTTGGTCGATGGAACGAGAATACCGATACGCTTTGGAATCATGCCTGTTCTCTCCGTCGGGTCCTGGAGCGCGTGACCGCTTTGGTACACTTTGACGACCCTTTCGTTCCCATCCTATATGGCATGTCAGGGGCGAGGGTAATCAAAATTACGAAGGGGACGGCGGTCAATTTCTATCATGAAGATTTCCCTAATTCAGATAGAGACTTTTTACTGGGTGGCCCGGCTAAAGAGTTTCCATGCCGCATCACGACATCTGCATTTGACGCAGCCTACGATCTCCACGCGCATTCACGAACTGGAAAATGTGCTGGGTTATCGATTGCTTGAGCGCGATGCAAAAGGCGCGGCGCTGACGCCCAAAGGCGCATCGTTCCTGAATAAAGCCACCCAGTTGCTCAAACTGGCGGATGACGCGTTGACGGACGACATCATGCCCATGCGTGGCTTGCTGCGGTTGGGTTCAAATGAGTCCGCGGCGCTGTCCGGTTTGGGCGTGTTTCTTGCCGGCCTCAGTGCGCGCTTTCCTTCGTTGCAAGTCGAGCTGAGCGTCGATGTCGGTTCTATTTTGCGTGGTCGGTTGTGCGCGGGTGGACTGGATTTTGCTATTTCGACCGATCCTAGCGCGCATCCGCATATTCGCGATGTCTTGTTGGGCGACTCCTACATGTGCTGGGTGAGCGCAAAAGGCAAAGTCAGGCAGACTACGGCGCTGACCGCGGCTGACATCGCGCGTATGCCGGTGTTGACGGTCCCGGCGCCTTCGGCGCTGCATGCGTTGAATATGTCTTGGTTTGCCGGCGCACGCGTCTCGCCGCCACGCATGAATTCGTGCAATTCGCTGGCGGTGATGGTGCGTCTGGTCGTGTCGGGCACGGCGGTGGCTATTTTGCCGCGCGCCATCCTGGAACGTGAGCTGGCGGATGACAGCATTGATATTCTGGCGGTAGATCGCCCCGTGCCGCCACTCGCCATCTACGCGTCATTTCCATTGATAGGCGACGTCGGGATATCGGAAAGTATCGCCGAGATGGCACGCGAGGCGCTGATGGATTCGAAGCTGATTCAGGAATGCCGTTGATGAGGGGGGCCGAGAAGAATGAGCGATGAGAGAGGCCCTGACCTCAAGGGCGGAGCGGCTGGCTTTTGAATCGCCACTGTTTCACTGAGTGAAACAGAAGGGTTGTGCGCCAAAACAAGATCGACCATGATGACTCGCAAATATTGACGTGAAATCAAGGCGATACACGAATGAAGAATGGTCAGGGATGTCAGGCGAGCTACATCAGATACGAGGAGAGATCTGGTGTGGCATTCATATCGTTGAATAGACCCGACAAGAAAAACGCCATTAATGCGGAAATGGACCTTCAGCTTCGGGCTGCCTTTAATCGAGCGACTGGCTCCGCGAGCGTCAAAGTCATCGTGCTGAAAGGTGAGGGTTCTACGTTCTGTTCCGGGGCGGACCGCAAGGCAAATGTTCCGGATCAGAAGCCGGGGTGGGAGATCATCCCGTCGAGCCCGGAAGCGTTCCGGTTCTCGTATTTCCTCGAGAGCGAAAAAATAATCATTGCGGGAATCTCGGGTCACGCTATTGGCGTCGGTGCGGTGCTGGCATGTCTGTGTGATCTGCGGATTGCTGCCGAAAATGCACGGTTTGCATTTCCCTATCCTCGCATGGGACTGATAGCCGAGTACGGCATTGTCAAACTGCTGTCGGATATCGTCGGCAAAGCGCGCGCGAGTGAACTATTGCTTCGAGGTTGTCCGGTCAATAGCGAGCAAGCTTTCCGATTGGGTCTGGTCAATGAGGTCGTGTCCTCCGAACGGTTTGATGCCTACCTGGAGAGCTATGCGCAGGACCTGGCACAGAACTGCTCCGCTTATTCCCTGAGGACTATCAAAGCTCAGCTTGCCGCAATGGATGGCCAAAGCTTTTTGAGTTGCGTGCAGCTGGCGGGCCACGCGCTGGAGACCGCCAGGCAAACCTGGGAATACCAAGAGGCAAAGCGTGCTTTTCAGGAAAAGCGGCCCGTCGATTTCAACCAGTCATAACAACATGATTCGTTGACCGGAGCGTCGTGCTTCCGGCTCATCATTAACGCGTCCGATCTGTCTAGCGGTTGCGTGCATTACTGCGGTCTTGTGATCGTTCCATTTCATCTAGGAGACAAATAATGAAAAGGTATTTGAAGCTTGGCCTGGGCGCCTTGTTTTTTCTGGCGTGCAGCGGTCAAGGCGCCATCGCCGCCGATTATCCCGACAAACCCATCAATCTGATCGTGCCATTTTCAGGCGGTGGCAACCTGGATATGACGGCGCGTATGCTGGGCAAGAGCCTCAGCGAAATTCTGAAGCAGCCCGTGGTGGTGGAAAACAAACCTGGCGCCGGTGGCGCGGTCGGTGGCGCTTATGTCGCGAAGTCCGCGCCTGATGGCTATCGGTTGCTGTTGGGTAGCCCGTCCACGATATTCGGCAATCCGCTCATGTTCGCCGAAAGGACGTCTTACAAGGTGAAAGACCTCAGGCCAGTGGGTCCAGTCACGCTAACCCCGCTGTTGTTACTCAGTTCGGCCAGCTCGAAATATAAAACCATTGATGACCTCAAGGCAGCCATCGAGAGCAAGCAGGGGACGATTTCGTTTGCGCATCCCGGCATAGGAACCATCAATCAGGTCGCAATCTTGCGATTGCAGGAAGAGGTGGGCGGTGATTTTATTTCTGTGCCGTTCAAAGGATCGGCCGAAGGCATACAGGAGCTCATTGCCGGGCGCATCGATTTTTCGGTCGCGGAAATCACAGTGTCCAAGCAGTTGATCGATGCAGGCAAGCTACGTCCTATCGCGGTCATTGGAGAGCAACGTGCGGCGGCGCTGCCTGATGTGCCGACAATTAAGGAGCTGGGGATCTATAACGTTGAGTCCAATATCTACACCGCGGTGCTGGCGCCGGCAGGTACGCCTGATGACGTTGTCAAGACATTGAACGATGCGATGCGTCAGGCCATCAAGGAGCCGGCGCTCCAGGAGAGCTTTGCAAAGCTGGGTGTAGAGACGCTGTCCATGACGCCGGACGAATTTCAGATCATGCTGGATAAGGACATCGAGAAGCTACAGGCGTTGCTCGATAAGGGTGTGATTCAACTCCAATAGGGTCTTGGCCACGCGTTGCATCGGTCGTATAGCCGATTCCGCGTTTATGCAATTCTCAAATGACTCGCACGTTTTCTCGGCGTGACGCGGTCAATTATTAGCTGGAGCAAGAATGGTGGAAAGAAGAAACCTCCCTCTGGATGGCTTGGTCGTCGTCGATTTGAGTCAGGTCTATCAAGGTCCGTATGCGACCTATCTGATGGCCAAGGCGGGAGCGAGCGTTATCAAGGTCGAACCCATCACCGGCGAGCCGATCAGGCAGCGGCATAGTATTAGCAAGGGGTCCGGAGCGCCGTTTGCCATGCTGAACGGGCACAAGAAATGTATCACGCTGAACTTGAAATCGGAGCAGGGCAAAGCGTTGCTGAAGAAGCTCGTCGCCCAGGCCGATGTGCTGGTTGAAAACTATGCGCCCGGGGTGATGGACCGTTTGGGGGTGGGTTGGGATGTCTTGAGAGAGGTCAATCCTAAATTGATCTACGCATCGGGCACGGGTTATGGATTGTCTGGCCCTGATCGAGAAAATCTCGCGATGGATATCACTATCCAGGCAGCCTCTGGACTGATGAGCGTGACGGGGTTTCCCGATGGTCCGCCGGTCAAGGCGGGCGGGGCGGTCACGGACTTCCTGAGCGGCACGCACCTGTATGCGGGTGTTATGACGGCGCTCTACGAACGTCACTTCACGGGTCAAGGGCGTCTGGTCGAGATCGCCATGGAAGAAGTGATGTTTCCGACATTCGCCTCCAATCTGTCGTTCATGTATGACTCCGATTGCGTACCGCCCAGAACCGGCAATCACCACGGCGGGCTGGCCGCGGCGCCGTACAACGTCTATCAGGTAAAGGATGGGTATGTGGCGATCATCGGCGTGAACGATCAGCATTGGCAGAGCTTGCTGGAAGTCGTGGGCCGTCTCGATATCAAAGACGATGAACGCTTCAAGACAAAGGTCAATAGGGTCCGTTATATCGCGGAGACCGATGAGATCGTCTCGACATGGGCTGCCACGCTGACCAGGGCAGAGGCGTGCGCGATTCTCAAGGTGCATAAAGTCCCCCATGCGCCCGTGCGGAATCTGCGCGAAGTCGCGGACGACAAGCACATGCATGAACGAAAAACGCTGGAGTGGCTTGATCATCCAGAGTTTGGTCGCATTGTGATTCCGGACAGTCCGATACGGATCCATGGTGCAGATCGATTGCCGGCGGTGGCATCGGCCTCGTTAGGCCAGCATACGGACGAAGTGCTGCAATCTATGCTCGGCTTGTCCAAACAAGAAATCCAGGATCTGAAAGCGGCCGGCGTGGTGTCACAAGCGCAGTCGGCCAACGTCCATCCGGCCACGTCGAATTAAAAGCAGAGGATCAGAAATGTCAGACATGAGTCTTGCTATCGAGGCGGCGGAACGTGTGTTCAAGGACCAGGCCGATCCGCAATCGATAATTCTTGCGGGCGATGATGGCTGGAAGTCCCGGCTCTGGGATGCAATGGAACACGTCGGCTTGCCCACCGCCTGGTTGCCCGAGGCGTTAGGCGGAATCGAGTTGTCTTTGGCCGAAGGGTTCGGGCTGATTCGTTCCGCGGGCCGGTTCGCGCTGGCGGCCCCGTTTGTACAGACGCTGATCAGCGGATGGGTGGCGGGCCGGGCAGGGTTCGAACTGCCGCCCGGACCGACCTGCATCGTATTGTGCGAGAAGTCCCGGATGTCCGTTTCGGTGGACAAGAGCAACCGTCTCACGGGCGCGATCCATCAGGTGCCGTTCGCTCGGGATGCAAAGAACCTCTTGCTCGTCATGGAGGAAGCACAAGGGACGACGATCGGACTCATCCATTTTTCAGATTGCACGATTACGCCGGGATATTCGCTGGCATTTGATGCCAACGATACCGTTGCGTTTTCCCAGGTCACGCCCAGCGTGCTGCAGTCGGCGCCCGAATTGGATTTCGACGCCGTGCAGTTTTTGTGTGCGACAGCCAATGCCGTCTGTGTGTCGGGGGCATTGGAGGTCGTATTGGATCTGAGCGTGAACTATGCACAAGAGCGTATTGCGTTCGAGCGGCCGATCGCGAAATTTCAAGCGGTTCAACAGAGCCTCGCTCGTTTGGGGGGAGAGGTGGCGGCGTCGCTGGCGGTCTCCGAGTCCGCCGCGCAGGCGCTTTCTTTGCCCGATATAACGCACGACTCGCTGCTGCTCGAAGTGGCTTCGGCAAAAATTCGCTGTAGTCAGGCTGCCGAGCAGGCTTGCGCGCTCGCGCATCAAGTGCATGGCGCGATCGGATTCACGGCAGAACACATTCTGCATCGGTACACGTTGCGCGCGCTGTCATGGCGCGACGAGTTCGGTAGCGCAACCGCCTGGAGCCGCAGGCTCGGCCAGTTCGTCTCCGCTCGCAAGGGAACAGAGCTATGGTCATTCTTGACCGCTGCTTGATTTTACGGACCTAATATGAAACTGCATTTT
>Ga0182745_1005005_pt1 | contig 10917 bp, 8 predicted proteins | sample eDN3rd30CKraftBY_FD_128523 | JGI IMG/M metagenome (GOLD analysis project Ga0182745, IMG submission 128523) | Enriched backyard soil microbial communities from Emeryville, California, USA - eDNA 3rd pass 30_C Kraft BY (version 2) (version 2) | ecosystem: Environmental > Terrestrial > Soil >... | reverse complement strand
TCGAACTTCTCGCCGGCTTCCTTCATCATCTCGTGGACCGGCTTGATGGCGCCCTTGGCGCCCATCATCGTCGCGGTGCCGACTTCGAAGACCTGCAGGATGTGCGGCGCATTGCCGGCGCGGAAGGCGGCGATGCCGGCGTTCAGCGTGTCGGCATACTGGCCCTTGTAGCTGACGACGACCTTGTAGTCCTTCTGCGAATTGTTGAACTCTTCCGCCAGACGGTTGACCACGTCGTTGTTGGCGCCGGTCATGGCGTGCCACCACTGCAGCTCCGTCTGGGCGAAGGCAGAGGTGCTCGTCGCGAGGCCAAGGGCCAGTGCGCCGAGAAGGGACTTCTTCATCATAGTGATCTCTCCCATGTCATCCCGTCGGGGATGTTATTGTCGTTCATCATCCCTGCATTAAGGCCGGATGACGTTTCTATGACGAAAACATGACAATCATAGCCGGCTTCAAAATGGAAGCCCTTTCCTCCAAAAGACTTAACGCCGGCCACCGGGAAAGCGGCCGGAGGGCCTCCTCGTTGGGGGAGTGTCCGAACGGAAGAGACCCCGGCGCATCCGCGTGGCGCGGTGCGGGAGGAGCTTTACGGTCAAGCTTGACCGCGCCGTGCGAAAGCGAATCGCGCTAGATCACATTGCGCTCGAGAAGCGGCCGGTTGGCGAGCACGCGCTCGTAGCCGAGTTCGGACAGATCGAGCGTGCGGTAGCCGCCGTGGACGATCAGCTCGGAAAGGCCGCGGCCGACGGCCGGTGCCTGCTGCAGGCCATGGCCCGAGAAGCCGTTGCAGAGATAGAAGTTTTTCATCCCGCCGGCCTGGCCGATGATGGCATTGTGATCGAGCAGGCTCATGTCGTAAGGGCCCGACCAGGCGCGGCCCGGCCTGATCGCCTCGAAGGCCGGTACGCGATGGGCGAGCGCGGGCCAGATGAATTCCTCGAAGAAGGAATAATCGATCTCCTGGCTTGCCGGATCCTCGTCGGACCAGTCGGGATCGAGATCGGCTTCCGGCGAGGCGCCGCAGATGAAATGGCCCTCGCCTTCCGGGCGCACGTAGGGGCCGGACGTATCGACGAGCAGCGGGCAGTTCTCCACAGGCTCCTTGCACGAGAATGTGAAGACGTAGCGCCGCTTGGCCTGGACCGGAATCGCGAGACCGGCCATCGCCGCGATCGCCCGTCCGCCCGAGCCGGCGCAGTTGACGAGCGCTCCGCAGGCGATGCGCGTGCCGTCCTTCAGACGCACGGCCGTGATGGTGCCGCCGTCGCGCTCGATCTCGGTGACTTCGCCCTTCACGAAATGCGCGCCGAGCGAACGGGCTTTCTTGCGGAAGGCCTGGAGCAGGCCCCAGCCGTCGAACCAGCCCTCGCCCGAGCGGCCCCAGGTGCCGGCGGCGAGGTCCTCCACATTGAGCCAGGGGAAGCGCGCCTTCAGCGCGGCCGGATCGAGATGGAGAATGTCGGCGCCTTCTGCTTTCTGAAGCGCGTGGTTCTCGGCGAGGATCGGGGCGCCTGCCTCCGTGGCGCAATAGAGATAGCCGCCCTCCTTCAGCCCGATCTCCGGCCGCTCGCCGTCGACGGCAAGACGATCGCCGATGCTGCGCAGGAAGTCGATCCCGTAGAGCGAGATGCGGATGTTCACCGCGCTCGAATATTGCTGGCGGATCGAGGCGGCCGAAAGCGCCGAGGCCGATAGCTGATAGGTCGGGTCCTTCTCGACGACGATCACGCGTCCCTTGAAGCCGGAATCGGCGAGCAGGTGATAGGCCGCGGAAGAGCCCATGACGGCGCCGCCGACGATCACAACATCGGCTTGGAGAGAGGCTGCTGAGGTCATCGTTCGAATTTCGTTGAGAGGATGATGGAGGATTGCGTGCGTTCCACCCCGTCGAGCGCGCCGATCTTGTCGATGGCGGCGTCCAGGGAAGGAACGTCCTGAGCCTCTACCACCGCAAGGAGATCGAAGACACCCGCGACCGAATGAAGCGCGCGCAATTCGGGCATGCGGTGCAGCGCGGCAACCACGCCGCCGGAGGCCTTGGGCGCCACGACGATGGTCACATGCGCCCGCACCATCCGGCTCGCGACCTCCTCCGCGAGGCGCAAGGTGTAGCCGGCGATCACGCCGCGGCGCTCCAGGCTCTCGACTCGCGCCTGCACCGTGGTGCGCGACAGCTTCAGGCGCCGCGCCGCCTCGGCATGGCCGATGCGGGCATTCTCCCGCAGGAGAGCAATCAGGGCGCGGTCCGTGGCATCAAGCATCGATATGACCAGTCAACTCGGCAATCTGCCGAAAACTACTCGTCTTTTCGTCGGCTTGTCCATGGCGTTCTGCAAGGCTTTGCCTTCTTCTGAGGCAATACAGGGAGGTTTACCATGCACTCGATCCTCGTCATCGGCGCCGGCAAGATCGGCTCAACCATCGTCGACATGCTTCAAGAGACCGGTGATTACCGGGTCACCGTCGCGGATTCCTCCGCCGAGGCCCTGGACGCGGTCGCCAAGAATGGCGTCCGGACGGTCCAGCTCGACTTTTCCGACGCGGTCGCCCTGCAGAACGCCCTCAAAGGCCATTACGCCGTGCTCAGCGCCGCGCCCTATCACCTGACCGGCCACGTGGCGAAGGCCGCTCGGCTCACGGGCGTGAATTATTTCGACCTGACCGAGGACGTCGCCACGACCCGCATGGTGAAGGAGCTGGCCGAGGGCTCCGAGACGGCCTTCATTCCGCAATGCGGCCTCGCGCCCGGCTTCATTTCCATCGTGGCGCATGACATCGCGCGCCGCTTCGACAAGCTCGACACGGTGCGCCTGCGCGTCGGCGCGCTGCCGCAATATCCGTCGAACGCGCTCTCCTACAACCTCACCTGGAGCACGGACGGCGTCATCAACGAGTATATCGAGCGCTGCGAGGCGGTGGTCGACGGTACCCTGCGCGAGGTGCCGGCCATGGAGGAGCTTGAGGAATTCTCCCTCGACGGCACCCGCTACGAGGCCTTCAACACCTCCGGCGGACTCGGCACGCTCTGCGAGACGCTCGAGGGTAAGGTGCGCAACCTGAACTACAAGACCATCCGCTATCCCGGCCATTGCGCCCTGATGCGGGTGCTCCTCAACGACCTGCAGCTGCGCAACCGCCGCGAGGTTCTGAAGGACATCCTGGAGAACGCGGTGCCGGCTACCATGCAGGACATGGTGATCGTCTTCGTGACCGTCACCGGCGAGCGCGGCGGCCGCTTCGTGCAGGAAACCTATGCCCGCAGCGTCTACGGCCAGAACGTGGCAGGCCAGCAGCGCACGGCGATCCAGGTCACCACCGCCGCCGGAATCTGCGCCATGCTCGACCTCTTGGTCGCCGGCCAGCTGCCGAAGCATGGCTTCGTGCGCCAGGAGGAGATCGAACTCGACACCTTCCTCGCCAACCGCTTCGGCCGCGTCTATGCCGGCGAGCGCCTGGATTCGGGCCACGAGCCGGCGGTGAAGAACATCCGCCTCGACGCGGTGGCGTGAGGAGCGGGCGAGCCATTCCCTGCCGCCACCCCAACCTCGACGTCATGGCCGGCCTCGTGCCGGCCATCCCGATCGGAAAAGCGCGGCGTTTCACCTTTTCGAGATCACCGGCACGAGGCCGGTGATGACATGCTGGGGGACCACCAAGCGCCCGGGTTCTTTACAAAGTCGCATGACCTCATTCGGGAAAAGCAGTTCCCAGGCTTCCGGGTCATGCATTAAGACGGTGGCATGAAAGCCGCCGTCGTTTCGTTTCAACGACAAGCGAGGGTGGCGGGCTCTATGCCTCAAGCCCGCATTCAGGGAGATCCAACATGACCGCGAGCCTGAAACCCGTATCCGCCGCGCCCGCCTCCGTCGCGGACGAGGCCCGCGCCATTCTCGCGCGCCTCGGCGTGCCGGACAGCGCCTTCGCCGCCGGCGGCCGCCCGGCCCGCTCGCCGATCACCGGCGAGGTGATCGCCCACGTGCGCGAGACGACGCCCGAGGAGGCCAAGGCCGCCATCGGCCGGGCCGATGCCGCCTTCAAGGCCTGGCGCAAGGTTCCGGCGCCGAAGCGCGGCGAGTTCATCCGGCTGCTGGGCGAGGAGCTGCGCGCCGCCAAGGACGATCTTGGCCGTCTCGTCACCCTGGAGGCCGGCAAGATCGTCTCCGAGGGCCTCGGCGAGGTCCAGGAGATGATCGACATCTGCGACTTCGCGGTCGGCCTCTCGCGCCAGCTCTATGGTCTCACCATCGCCACCGAGCGCGCCGACCACCGCATGATGGAGACCTGGCATCCGGTCGGAATCTGCGGCGTGATCTCGGCCTTCAACTTCCCCGTCGCCGTCTGGTCCTGGAACGCGGCGCTTGCCCTCGTCTGCGGCGACAGCGTGGTGTGGAAGCCCTCCGAGAAGACCCTGCTCACGGCGCTTGCCACCCACGCCATCGTGGAACGCGCCGCCAAGCGCTTCGGCGGCGTGCCGGAAGGCCTCTGCGAAGTGCTGCTCGGCGGCCGCGAGGTCGGCGAGATCCTGGTCGAGGACCACCGCGTTCCGGTTCTCTCCGCCACCGGCTCCACGGCGATGGGCCGTCAGGTCGGCCCGAAATTGGCCGAACGCTTCGCCCGCGCGATCCTGGAGCTCGGCGGCAACAACGCCGCCATCGTCGCGCCTTCCGCCGATCTCGATCTCGCGCTTCGCGGCATCGCCTTCGCGGCGATGGGCACGGCAGGCCAGCGCTGCACCACCCTGCGCCGTCTTTTCGTGCATGAGAGCGTCTACGATCAGCTCGTGCCGCGTCTCGTCAAGGTCTATGGCGGCGTGAAGATCGGCGATCCGCGCACTGATGGCACGCTCGTCGGCCCGCTGATCGACAAGGCCGCCTTCGACGGCATGGAGCGCGCCCTTGACGAGGCCCGCTCGGCCGGCGGCAAGGTGCATGGCGGCGGACGCTACACGGATGTGGCGAATGACGGCATCTATGCCCGCCCGGCGCTCGTCGAGATGCCGAGCCAGACCGGCCCGGTCACCCGCGAGACCTTCGCGCCGATCCTCTACGTGATGCGCTATTCGGATTTCGACGAGGTGATCGCGCTGCACAACGCGGTCGGCGCCGGCCTCTCCTCTTCGATCTTCACGCTCAACCTGCGCGAGGCCGAGGCTTTCGTGTCGGCGGCGGGCTCCGATTGCGGCATCGCCAACGTGAATATCGGCCCCTCGGGCGCCGAGATCGGCGGAGCCTTCGGCGGCGAGAAGGAGACGGGCGGCGGCCGTGAATCGGGCTCCGATGCCTGGAAGGCCTATATGCGCCGCGCCACCAACACGATCAATTACGGCACGACGCTTCCACTCGCCCAGGGCGTGAAGTTCGACGTCGACGCCTGATCGTCGTAAACACTCAGCGGAGGGCAGCGATGCCCTCCGTTTTGCTATCTATACTCTCACATCGCGAGCCTTCCATGACAGCGCCCTCCCGCACCGGCGGCCAGATTCTTGTCGATCAGCTGACACTCCACGGGGTCGATCACATCTTCTGCGTTCCGGGCGAGAGCTATCTCGCGGCTCTCGACGCGCTGCATGACGCGAATATCGCGATCACGGTCTGCCGCCAGGAAGGCGGCGCGGCGATGATGGCGGAGGCCTATGGCAAGCTCACCGGCCGCCCCGGCATCTGCTTCGTCACCCGCGGTCCCGGCGCGACCAATGCTTCGCCCGGCATCCATATCGCCAAGCAGGATTCGACGCCGATGATCCTGTTCGTCGGCCAGATCGAGCGCGGCATGCGCGAGCGCGAGGCGTTTCAGGAACTCGATTACCGCGCCGCCTTCGGCCCGCTCGCCAAATGGGCGACGGAGGTGGACGATCCGGCGCGCTTTCCGGAGATCGTCTCCCGCGCCTTCCACGTCGCGACATCGGGCCGTCCTGGCCCGGTCGTGATCGCGCTGCCGGAGGACGTGCTCACCGACATGGCCGCGGTCGCTGACGCGCCGCGCTATCAGGTGATCGAGACGCATCCGGGTCTCACGCAGATGGCGGAATTGCAGAAGCTTCTGCACGGTGCGAAGAATCCGATCGCGCTCCTCGGCGGCAGCCGCTGGTCCGAGGTCGCGGTGCAGCGCTTCGTCCGTTTTGCCGAGCGCTTCGAGCTGCCGGTCGCCTGCACCTTCCGCCGCCAGATGCTGTTTCCCGCCGATCATGCATCGTTTATCGGCGATCTCGGCCTCGGCGTGAATCCGAAGCTGCTTGCGCGCATCAAGGAAGCGGACCTTGTCCTCCTCGTCGGCGGACGTCTCTCCGAAGTGCCGAGCCAGGCCTATACGCTCCTCGACATTCCGGCACCGCAACAGACATTGGTGCATGTCCATCCCGATCCGAGCGAGCTCGGCCGGGTCTATGCGCCGCATCTTGCCATCAACGCCTCGCCGATCTCCTTCACGGCAGCGTTGGAGGCCGTGCACCCGCCGGCCTCGCTGCCCTGGAGCGAGGATACGAAGACCGCGCACGCCGATTATCTCGCCTGGAGCGATCCGACAGCGATCCGTCACGCCGGCGCCCTGCAGATGGGCGAGGTGATGACTTATCTTCGAAAGACGCTGCCCTCCGACACGATCTTCTGCAACGGCGCCGGCAACTTCGCTACCTGGGTGCATCGCTTCTGGCCGTTCAAGCACTACGGCACGCAGCTCGCGCCGACCTCCGGCTCCATGGGCTACGGCGTGCCGGCGGGTGTCGGCGCCAAGCGCATCCGGCCCGACAGCCCGGTGGTGGTGTTCGCCGGCGACGGCGACTTCCTGATGAACGGGCAGGAATTCGCCACCGCCGTGCAATACGATCTGCCGATCCTGGTGATCCTGCTCGACAACGGCATGTACGGCACGATCCGCATGCACCAGGAGCGCGAATATCCCGGCCGCGTCTCGGCGACGATGCTGAAGAACCCCGACTTCGCGGCCTACGCCAAAGCCTTCGGCGGCTATGGCGAGCGCGTGACGACGACGGAAGAATTTGCCCCGGCGTTGCAGCGGGCGCTGACCTCCAGCAAGCCGGCGATCCTGCATTGCATCATCGACCCGGAAGCGATCACGCCGACGATGTCGCTGTCGCAGATCCGCGAGAAGGCGCTGGCGGGGAAGAAGTGATATTGCGCTGACGTGAGCGCGTCATCCCGGACGAGCGAAGCGAGATCCGGGATCGTTTTCAATAAAGCGCGGGAAACCCTCTCCCTCCTTGTGGGGGAGAGTTGGAGAGCGGGGTATGAGCGCTAACCGATCAGGCTCCGGCGCCAGCACCCCCCTCCCTAGCCCTCCCCCACAAGGAGGGAGGGGACACCCGCGCTTCGCTCGTCCGGGATGACGTTTCTTCGATCTTTAAGCCGCCTTCGCCTCGTCCAGCCGCTGCGCCACGAGCGTGCGGAGCGAACGCAGGTCCTTCACGAAGGAGCGGATGCCTTCGGAAAGCTTTTCGGTCGCCATCGCGTCTTCATTGAGCGCGAAGCGGAAGCTCTTCTCGTCCATGCGCGGCAGGGGCTGGATCTTTTCCACGCTCTCGGCCGAGAGCTTGCGCGGCAGATCGCCCTCCGCCTTCGCCAGCTCGTCGAGGAGCGCGGGCGAGATGGTGAGGCGGTCGCAGCCGGCGAGCGCTTCGATTTCGCCGATATTGCGGAACGAAGCACCCATCACCACGGTCTTGATGCCCTGCGCCTTGTAGGACTCGTAGATCTTGCGCACGGAGAGCACGCCCGGATCGGTCTCGCCGGTATAGGGTCCGCCGCCAGCCTTCACGTGCCAGTCGAGGATGCGGCCGACAAACGGCGAGATCAGGAACGCACCCGCTTCCGCGCAGGCCTGGGCCTGCACCTGGGCGAACAGCAGCGTGAGGTTGCAGTCGATGCCTTCCTTCTGGAGGATCTCCGCGGCGCGAATGCCCTCCCAGGTCGAGGCGATCTTGATCAGAACCTTCTCGCGTCCGATGCCGCGTTCCTCGTAATCCTTGATGATGGTCCGCGCCGTCTTCAGGGTCGCTTCCGTATCGAAGGAAAGATCGGCGTCGACTTCCGTCGAGACCCGGCCGGGCACGATGTTCGCAAGCTCGGTGCCGAAGGCCACCGCGAGCCGGTCGCTGATCGCCGCCACGACGCTCTCGCGGGAACCGCCCTGCTTGCGGCCCCAGGTGAGAGCCTCTTCCAGGAGGTGCCCGTAGGCCGGGAGCTCGACCGCCTTCAGCAGCAGGGTCGGATTGGTGGTGCAGTCCTGAGGCTTCAGGCGGCGCACCGCGTCGAGGTCGCCGGTATCGGCCACGACCACCGTCATGGCGCGCAATTGGTCGAGCTTGGAGGGCATGCGTGTCTCCGTGGGTTTTCCTTGACGCCTGACTTAGTCCCATAAGAAGGCGGCGTGAAGTCCTTGAGACCATGACACGCATTTTCCTCTCCCCTCCTCGACGTCATGGCCGGGCTTGTCCCGGCTATCCCGATCGGAAGGGTGCCGCGCTTGTCTTAATCGGGATCACCGGCACGAGGCCGGTGATGACGTGGTGGAGGAAGCGGCCTCTCAAACAAAAAGCCCTCTGTTGGCCCGCACGCGGCTCAGGATGAAGGAATAGACCTCCTCCACCCGGCGCAAGGACCGCACGTCGGCGTGGGTGACGAGCCAGTAGGTGCGGAGATACGAGATTTCCGGCAGCACGACCTTAAGCTCCGGGAATTGCCGCACGGCATAATCATGCAGGATTCCGATGCCGATGCCGGCACGCACCGCCTCGGCCTGGGCGACCACGCTGGCGCATTCGAAGCGGCGGGCGGTGTATTTCTCGAGGCCCGAGAAATAATCGAGCACCGGGCTGTAGAGGAGATCCGCCACATAGGTGACAAGGGTTTTTCCCGCCAGATCCGACAGCTCGTTCACCGGCCCGTGGCGCTCGAGATAGGCTTGCGAAGCGTAGAGCCGCAGGCGGTAATCCGTGAGCTTGCGCGAGACGAGGCGGCCTTCCGTCGGCTGCTCCAGGGTGACGGCGATGTCGGCCTCGCGCTTGGAGAGCGAGAAGGTGCGGGGAAGCGCCACGAGCTGCAGGGTGAGGCCGGGATGCCGCTCGGCCAAGGCACCGAGTTCCGGCGCGAGGAAATAGGTGCCGATCCCGTCCGGCGCGCCGATGCGCACGGTGCCGGACAGCGCGAGATCCGCGCCGCCGAGCTCGCTTGCCACGGCGAGCGCCTGGGTCTCCATGCTCTCGGCATGCTTCAGCAACCGCTCGCCTTGCTCGGTCAAGGTGTAGCCTTGCGGGCTGCGCTCGAACAGCTTGGCCTTGAGCGACGCTTCGAGGGCCGAGATGCGGCGCGAGACGGTGGTGTGGTCGGCCTCGAGCTGGCGCGCCGCCACGGTGAGCCGGCCGGCGCGAGCGACGGCCAGGAAAAAGCGAAGATCGTCCCAATCGAATGCGCTCATGGTATTGGTGTTTTCGCACAACGGTGCCTCGGTTTCACCCATAGTCGTGCGATTTCAACAATGATAGAACGGGGACACTAAAAACACCCCTCAGGAGGAGAGAGACGCCATGCGCGAGGTCGGACATTTCATCGGCGGTCGGCAGGTTCCGGGCAAGTCGGGCCGCAGCACCGAAATTTTCCAGCCCATGACCGGCGAGGTTTTGGGCCGCGTCGCGCTCGCCTCCAAGGACGAGCTGCGCCAGGCTGTGGAGAACGCCAAGGCCGCACAGCCGGCCTGGGCCGCCACCAACCCGCAGCGCCGCGCCCGCGTGATGATGAAGTTCCTTGAGCTCATCGCCAAGGAGACCGATTCGCTCGCCGACATGCTCGCCCGCGAGCATGGCAAGACAATCGTCGACGCCAAGGGCGACATCCAGCGCGGCGTCGAGGTGGCTGAGTTCTGCACCGGCATCCCGCACCTGCTCAAAGGCGAGTTCACGGAAGGCGCCGGCCCCGGCATCGACATGTATTCGATCCGCCAGCCGCTCGGCGTCGTCGCCGGCATCACGCCGTTCAACTTCCCGGCCATGATCCCGCTGTGGAAGCTCTCGCCGGCCATCGCCTGCGGCAACGCCTTCATCCTGAAGCCATCGGAGCGCGATCCGGGCGTGCCGATGCGCCTCGCCGAGCTGATGATGGAAGCCGGTCTTCCCGCCGGCATCCTCAACGTGGTCAACGGCGACAAGGAAGTGGTGGACGCGATCCTCGACGATCCGGACGTCAAGGCCGTCGGCTTCGTCGGCTCCTCGCCGATCGCGCAATACGTCTATTCCCGCGCCACCGCGCACGGAAAGCGCGCCCAGTGCTTCGGCGGCGCCAAGAACCACATGATCATCATGCCCGACGCCGATCTCGATCAGGCGGCGGACGCGCTCATCGGCGCCGGCTACGGCTCGGCGGGCGAGCGCTGCATGGCGATCTCGGTCGCGGTGCCGGTCGGCCGCGCCACCGCCGACGCGCTCATGGACAAGCTGATCCCGCGCGTCGAGACCCTCAAAGTCGGCCCCTCCACCGATCCGTCCGCCGATTTCGGCCCGATGATCACCCGGGCGCATATGGAGAAGGTGCGCTCCTACGTGGATGTCGGCGTCCAGGAAGGCGCCAAGCTCGTGGTCGACGGGCGCGACTTCAGGATGCAGGGCTATGAGAACGGCTTCTACATGGGCGGCTGCCTCTTCGACGAGGTGAAGACCGACATGCGCATCTACAAGGAAGAGATTTTTGGGCCCGTCCTCTCGGTCGTCCGCGCCAAGGATTACGAGGAGGCTTTGCGCCTTCCCTCCGATCACGAATACGGCAACGGCGTCGCGATCTACACCCGCGACGGCGACGCGGCCCGCGATTTCGCCTCGCGCGTCAATGTGGGCATGGTCGGCATCAACGTGCCGATCCCGGTGCCGCTCGCCTATTACACCTTCGGCGGCTGGAAGGCCTCGGGCTTCGG
>Ga0182745_1005002_pt1 | contig 10924 bp, 3 predicted proteins | sample eDN3rd30CKraftBY_FD_128523 | JGI IMG/M metagenome (GOLD analysis project Ga0182745, IMG submission 128523) | Enriched backyard soil microbial communities from Emeryville, California, USA - eDNA 3rd pass 30_C Kraft BY (version 2) (version 2) | ecosystem: Environmental > Terrestrial > Soil >... | reverse complement strand
CCTTGCCGCGGCCGGCCGCGGTTTCCACCTCGACGCCGGAGAGGAACAGCCGCGACTGCAGCACCTGCTTCGGCGGGAAGGTCGCCGCGGAGGTGAGATCGCCGGTGTCGGAGACCCACGCTTCCTGCGCGCCGAACGCGTGGCAAGTGCACGGCCCGGTGTTCTCGGGGAAGTAGAGGTTGATCGCGAGGCGCGACAGCGCCGGCACCTCGAGATCGACGGCGTCGGAGATCATCGGCGCGGCGGCAGGCACGACGACACCGGCCTGCCCCGCGAACTTCAACTGCCGCAGCGAACCGGGCACGACCTGGCCCGCGGCATCGAGCAGCGCGACGCTGCCCGCACCGACGCGCAACGGCTTCGCGCCGTATTCGTTGGTGAGCCGCACGCGCACGCGATCACCGCCGGCGCTGATGCGCACCACCTGGCGCACGGTCTGGTTGTCGAGCGCGGGCGGCGCCGGCGCGGGTCCGAGCGACGGACCGTTCGGCAAGGGCGATGCGGCCCAGCTCGTGATCCATTGTGTCGAAGCGGCCTGAGCGCTGCCCGCGAGCAGCAACGCGACGAGCGCCGCGCGTGCGATGTTCTTCATATATTCCTCCCCCCAGGAGTTTGCAGCGAGTCTAAGCGATGCGTCATGCTGCCGGCAAAACGACGGTCGCCAACGGCCGCGGGGGGATTATGGCTCGCTCGGAATCGCGCGCGATGACGCGCCAGGAACGCAAGGTCGTGCTCGCGTCGTCGCTCGGCACCGTGTTCGAGTGGTACGACTTCTATCTCTACGGCTCGCTCGCCGCGATCATCGCGCGCCACTACTTCTCCCCGCTCGATGCGACGTCGGCATTCATCTTCGCGCTGCTCGCGTTCGCCGCAGGCTTCATCGTGCGGCCGTTCGGCGCACTGGTGTTCGGGCGACTCGGCGACCTCGTCGGCCGCAAGCACACCTTCCTCGTCACCATCGTCATCATGGGCGCCTCGACGTTCCTGGTCGGCCTGCTGCCGGGCTACGGCACCGTGGGCGTCGCGGCCCCGATCGCGCTCATCGCGCTGCGTCTGCTGCAGGGCCTCGCGCTCGGCGGCGAGTACGGCGGCGCGGCGACCTTCGTCGCCGAGCACGCGCCGGCGCACCGCCGCGGCGAATACACCTCGTGGATCCAGACCACGGCGACGATGGGCCTCTTCCTGTCGCTGATGGTCATCCTCGCGACGCGCACGTGGATGGGCGAGGAAGCGTTCGGCGACTGGGGCTGGCGCATCCCCTTCCTCGTCTCGTCGGTGCTGCTCGCGGTGAGCGTGTGGATCCGCCTGTCGATGGAGGAATCGCCCGCGTTCCGCCGCATGAAGGCCGAGGGGAAGGGCTCGAAGGCGCCGCTGACCGAAGCGTTCGGGCAGTGGCGCAACCTGCGCATCGTGCTGCTCGCGCTGCTCGGGCTCACCGCCGGCCAGGCAGTGGTCTGGTACACGGGGCAGTTCTACGCCCTCTTCTTCCTCACGCAGATGCTGAAGATCGACGGCGCGACGGCGAACCTGCTGCTCGGCATCGCACTGCTGATCGGCACGCCGTTCTTCGTGCTCTTCGGCATGCTGTCGGACCGCATCGGCCGCAAGCCCATCATCCTCGCCGGCTGCGCCATCGCGGCGCTCACTTATTTCCCGCTGTTCCAGGCGCTCACGGCCGCGGGCAATCCCGCGCTCGCGCGGGCACTGCAGAGCGCGCCGGTGCAGCTCGTCGCGAATCCCGACGAATGCTCGTTCCAGTTCAACCCGACCGGCGCCACGCGCTTCACGAGCTCGTGCGACATCGCGAAGCAGCAGCTCGCGAACGCGTCGGTGAACTACGAGAGCATCGACGGCACCGGCACCGCCCTCGTGCGAGTGGGCACGACGGAGCTCCCGTCGTTCGACGCGGCGGGTCTCGATGCCGCGACGGCCGCGCAGCGCGAAGCCGCGTTCCGGCGCGAGCTGGGTTCGGCGTTGCGCGACGCCGGCTATCCCACCAGCGCGGACCCGACGGCGATCCACAAGCCGCTGGTCGTGCTCATCCTCACGGTGCTCGTGATCTACGTGACGATGGTGTACGGACCGATCGCCGCGATGCTGGTCGAGCTCTTCCCCACGCGCATCCGGTACACCGCGATGTCGCTGCCATATCACATCGGCAACGGCTGGTTCGGCGGACTGCTGCCGACGACGGCGTTCGCCATCGTCGCGCAGACCGGCAACATCTACAGCGGCCTGTGGTATCCCGTGGTCGTCGCCGCGGCGACGACGGTGATCGGACTCTTCGCGTTACGCGACACGCGCTCGCGCGATCTCGACGCGGACTGACGACCGTCGCCGCCGCAGTGCGTCGTCAGCGCACCGTGAAGCGGACGTGGTCGACGACGCGTCCGGTGTCCTCCACCAGCGCGACGCGATGCTCGCCGGGTGTCGGCGTCCACAGCCGCATCGCTCCCGCTTCGCCGAGCAGCTGATCGTCGATGGCGAGCGCGTGACGTGCGAGCGCGCCCTCGGCGCGGATGGGCACGCGCTGCAGGCCGCTCGGGATGTCCGGATCGAGCGCGATGATCGTGCCGTCCACCGGGCTCGCGATGCGCGCACCGCGCACGTCGCTCTCCACCGCGCGCACCTGCGGACCGGGCGCGGTGCCGTCGAGGAACCACTCGGTGCGCGGCGGCTCGATGTCCCGCGCGAAGCGCAGCACCTGCGACGAAACGCCGTCGGGTGCGCGCGGCGCGGGTGCCGCGCCGCCGGCCTGAAGCGCGTCCTGGATCTCGCGCCACGCGGGCGCGGCGCCGGAGACGCCGCTGACGTCGTGCATCGAATCGCCCTCGAAATTGCCGACCCACACTGCCACGGTGTAGTCGCGCGTGAAGCCGACGCACCAGTTGTCGCGCATGTCCTTGCTGGTGCCGGTCTTCACCGCGGACCAGTACGGCGTCGCGAGCGAGCTGTCGAGGCCGAAGGTCACGGCGCGGGCGCCGCGATCCGCGAGGATGTCCGCGACGATGAAGCCCGCCCGCGGATCCGCCGCCGCAGCGGCGTGCGTCGCCCTCGCGGTCGCCGTCGCCGTCGCTGTCGCTATCGCAGACGCGCCCGCCTCGTCGGCGGTGACGCGCAGCGGTCCCGCGTCCACGCCCAGCGCCAGCGCGCGGTAGGCCTGCGCCTGCTCCCACAGGCTCACTTCCGCCGAGCCGAGCGCGAGCGACAGCCCGTACCAGGCGCCGTCGCGATCGATGCCGGCGTAGCCCAGCGCGTTCAAGCGGTCGCGGAAGGTCTCCACGCCGACCAGCATCAGCGCACGCACCGCGGGCACGTTCAGCGAGCCGGCGAGCGCGGTGCGGACGCTGACGAGGCCCTTGAAGCGATGGTCGTAGTCGCGCGGCAGGTAGATGCCGTTCGGCGTGTCGATGGCGACGGGCGAATCGTCGAGCAGCGACGCCGCCGTGAGGTACCCGCGCTCGAGCGCGAGCTGGTAGAGGAAGGGCTTCAGGGTCGAGCCCGCCTGGCGCCGTGCGCGCACGCCGTCCACGGCCGCGGCCGTCGAAGCCGGACCGGCCGAGCCGACGTACGCGAGCACATCGCCACTGCGGTTGTCGACGACGAGGGCCGCGCCGTCGCGCACGTTGCGCCCGGTGAGGCCGCCCAGCTGCCGGGCGAGCACGTCGTGCACCACCCGCTGGACGCGCCCATCCAGCGTGGTCGCGACGGTGTCGCCCGCCGCACCCAGCAGCCGCGTGGCGAGCTGCGGCGCGAGGTGTTCGCCGGCGAGTCCGCCGCCGCGACGGGCCAGCAGGCGCTCGGCCGTCGCGAGAAGCGCCTCGCATCGCGTGGGGCCGGCGTCCTCGCGATCGCACGCGCGACGCGCGACGCGCTCGGGACGCGCAGCAGGATGGGGCAACAGCGCGGCGAGGATCGACGCCTCGTCCGCGGTCAACCCCGCCGGCGTCTTGCCCGCGAGCATCGCCGACGCGGCGCGCACCCCCTGCAGCTCGCCGCGGAACTGCAGCAGGTTGAGATAGGCCTCGAGGATCTGCTCCTTCGACCAGCGCGCTTCGAGCTGCCACGCGCGACGCATCTGCGCGAGCTTCTGCGTGAGGTCGCGGGTGCCGCGCCGGGCCGGCGCATCTCGCTCTGCCAGCAGGTCGGCGAGCTGCATCGTGATCGTGCTCGCACCGCGCCGGCGGCCCCGCGCGGCGTCGCGCGCGGCCGCGAGCACCGCCCGCGCATCGACGCCGCCGTGCGCCTGGAAGCGGCGGTCCTCGCCCTGCAGCAGCGCCGCGACCAGCGCTGGCGAGGTGTCGTCGAGGCGTGTCCACTGCAGTCGGCGCACGCCGTGATCGATGCGACGCGAGTCGATGACCTCGCCGCGCCGGTCGAGCAGCCACGCATCGGACGGCCGCCACGCGGCGCACACGGCCTCGAACGACGGCGGCGCCGGCGGCCGCGTCATCCGCAGCGCGAGCGCCGCGCCGGCGATCGCGACGACCGCCACGATCGCGACCCCGCCGATGGCGCCCGCGCGCCGGCGGATCATCGGGGCGCCACCGTCAGTCGCGCGTTCGGCTGCTCGCCGAACACCTCCGGCGCATACATCGCCTCGACGCGGGTGGCCGGAAGCACGAACGTACCGGGATTGTTCAGGCGCACGGTGTACTCGACCGTCCACGTGCCCTTGGGCACGAAGCGGTAGTACGCGCGGAAAGCATCGAATCGCCGCTCCTCGAAGGCGAGCCACGCGGCACCGTCGCGCTGCTCGCCCCGCTGCAGCAGCTGGGACTGGCCCCCGAGACCGCTGCCCAGGAGGCTCGCGCCGGCGGGCACCGGATCGTCGACCACCACCCAGCTCATGTCGGTCTGCGCGGTGATCGAGAGACGCACGCGCGCGACGTCGCCACGTGTCCACTGGCCGGCCGTCGCCTGCTCCACCGGCATGAGCGTGCGCTCGATGCGATAGCCGCTCGACAGCGCCCGCGTGAGCGGCAATGCGGCCGTGGCGCGAACCATCAGCCAGGGCTTCCCGCCGCCCTCGTGCGCGACCGTGACGTCGCCCGCGCCGTCCTGCCAGGGCAGCGCGGTCTCGTTCGTCGTGCCGCTCTTCGCCCAGTCCACCGCGCGCGACGTCGCGCCGTAACCCAGGCGCGTCGTGCCGGTCACTGCCGCGCGTTCGAACACCGCGGAGAAGCGACGCATCGCGAGGTGACCCCAGACGTTCGCGACCGTGGTGTTCCAGTGGCCGCGTTGCTGGCGTCCGAGCGTGCCGCGCACCAGGCGGGGTACGTCGTCGCGCCATTGCGGCAGGTCCACCGCGGCGAGCAGCAGGCGGTTCGCGTTCGAATCGCCCGAGATCATCAGCCACCACAGCCCGTCCGTGCGCTCGGTGGAGAAGGTCATCGTGCTGCCCGACAGGGTCAGGCGGGTGCGCAGGATCTGCTGCGCCTCGTCGAGCCGCGCGGCGGCGCGCGGCACCTGCGGCATCCGCCGCAGCACCGACAGCCAGTCCAGCACCGCCGACGTCGGCCAGAGCTGCGGTTCGATGGCGATCGACGACAGCATCGACGCGTTCGCCTGCTCGTACCGCGCGAGGGCTTCGATCGCGGCGATCTTGCGAATGGCGAGGTCCGCGGTCGGCAACGCCGATCGGCGCACGATGCGTCCGTCGACGAAGCCGCGCAGTGCGGCGAGCATGCGGTCGCGCACGCCGTCCGGCAGCGTCATCCCCGCTTCGTGCGAGGCCGCGAGCACGTAGGCGGTGAGCGCGTCCTCACCGGGCACGGCATCGGTCGGGAAGTAGCGCAGCAGCCCGTCGCGATCGAGATAGGCCGGCAGGCGCTGCATCACGCCCGCCCAGCGCGCCGCATCGCCGGACACGACCGCGGTGGAGAAGAGCTGCTCGATGCAGTCGTACGGATAGAGGCGCATGAACTCCCGCACACCGTCGAGCCCGTCGCCGAGGCGCGCGCGCAGCGTGACCTCGAGCCCGCCGCGCCCCGGCAGCGCCGCGGCCGGTCGCGCGACGGCGATCGCGGCGGACCCCTCCACCTGCTGCAGCGTGGCCTGCACGGTGCGCACCGGTGTGGCCGACACTACCTGCTGCGCGACGCGCAGCGCGTCGCCGGGCGCATCCGCCGGCGCCCCGGCCGGGCGTGCCCGCACCTCGTAGCGCAACGACGCCACTTGCGCCGGGATCGTCACCGGCCACGACACGTCGCGACTCTGCCCCGCCGCGAGCGTCACGCGCTGTGCCTCGAGCACGGCCGGTCGCGCACCGGCCACCGCCTTGCCGTCGATGTCCAGCGCCGTACGCGTCCCCGCGACGTCGAGATCGAGCGTGCCCTGCGTCGTGTTGCGAACGGTGACGGTGGCGACGAGCGCGTCGCCCTCGCGCGCGAGCGGCGGGAGCCCCGAGACGAGGATGACGTCCTGCGTCGCGGTGATGGCCGCGCTGCCGGTGCCGAAGTGTCCCGCGCCGCCGCTCGCGACGGCCACGAGGCGGAACTCGGTCAGCGAATCGTTCAGCGGCACGTCGAGCATCGCGTCGCCGGCGGCATCCACGCGTACGCGGCCGCGCCACAGCAGCAGCGTGTCGAAGAGCTCGCGCGTCACGTCGCGGCCGCCGCCGCCCCCGCTCGGCACCGCCTTGCGCCCGTAGTGCCGCTTGCCCACCACCTGCATCTGCGCCGTCGCGCTCAGCACCTCGATGGCGCGCTCGCCCATCATCCTCGTCAGCACGTCCCAGCTGGGATTCGGCGCGAGGCCGAGCAGCGCGGCATCCACCGCGGCAAAAGCGACCTCGGTGCCGGCGGGCAGCGCGCCCCCGTCCGCACGGGACACGTGCACGTGCACGCGCGCCCGGTCGCGCACGCGATAGACCGGCCGATCCGGCGTCACGCGCACGTCGAGCCGGTGCGGCTTCCAGCCGACCTTGATCTCCGCCATGCCGAGCCGGTACGCGGGCTTGTTGAGGTCGACGAGCCCGGTGATCTCCTCACGTCGGGGCACACGTCGCTTCGTGCCCGGCGGTACGTCGGCGCGCGCGACGCGCCCGCGCACCGCGAGCACGGAAACGAACACGTTCGGGGCGTAGCGATCGGCGATCGGCACGTCGACCACGGGAGACCGCGCATCGAGTGTCGTGACGAATCCGTCGACGACGCCTTCGCGCTCCACCGTCACGAGCCCCTGCGCCTTGCGGAACGGCATGCGCACCTGGAAGCGCGCGGTCTCGCCGGCCTCGTAGCTCTTGCGCTCGGGCAGCAGGTCCATGCGATCGCCGGCGGTGCCACCGAACCACGCCTCCTGGTCGTCGTAGATCCACGCGCTCGTCGTCGCGCCGGCGGTGCGCCCTTCGTCGTCCTTCGCTTCCGCGCGGATCAGCACCTCGCCCGCGAACTTCGGCGCGACCTCGCAGGTCAACAGTCCCTGCGCGTCGGTGGTGCCGTCGCAGCGCGCGTCGAGACGCCGTGTCTCCCGCGTCGTCTCGTACGCGTAGAAGCCGCCGATGAGACGCTTGCGGAAGGAGTAGCGCCGCGCGCCGTAGAGCGTCGCCTCGACGGGCTTGCCCGCCACCGGCTTGCCGGAAAGATCGAGGACGACGACGCGGAAGCGCAGCTGTGTCGCGCTACCAGCCCAGCCTTCGCGCCGCACGCCGACGTGCAGGCGCGCCGGCACCAGGGCGACGCGCGTGCCGGTGGTCAGCCGTTCGCCGTTGGCGTCCTCATACTCCACTTCGGCGATCAGCTGCGAGGGACTCGCGATCTCGGGCAGCTCGGGCACGGTCACGCGCGCACCGCCGGCGGCATCGAGGGTCACCGCGGTCACGCGCGCGGTGGAGGCTTCGCCGTCCTGCGCGTCGGCTTCGAAGTCGATCGCGCCGTCGCCTTCCGGCACGACGCCCTCCATGACTTCGCGTCCGCCGAAGACGAAGTCGTCGTAATCGGCGAATCGCACCGGCGCGGGCTGCACCAGCGTGCGCACGCGGACCGGAAGGCCCGACGCGCCGCCGCCGGCGAGATAGGCGACATGCACGTCGAGCGACGCATCGCGAGGACGAACGAGCGGTGTCGGCGAGCCGGAGATCGCGGCGCGCATCGACGGCAGGCGGAACTGCTCCACCTTGAATCGTGCGAGTGGCTCGCGCGTCCCGCTTGGATCCTTCAGCGTGACGACGTAGTCGCCGAGCCGTGCCTCGACCGGCACGGCCCACGTGCTCTCGCCGATGCCGTCCGCGCCGACGCGCGTGGTCAGCGGATACTCCTGCCCGCTGCCCTCGTGGCGCACGATCAGCGCGCGGTCGCCCGCGACGTTCGCCGGGATCTCGAGCCCGTCCATCGTGGGATGACGGAAGAAGTGCTTCATCGACACCGTCTCGCCGGCGCGGAACAGCGCGCGGTCGAGCACCGTGTGGTTGCGCGCGGTGGTCTCCGACCACTCGCGGCGCAGGTTGAAGTCCTCGGGTGCGATGCCCTGGTTCCAGGCCGTCTGCGTGAAGCTGAAATCGTCCGCCTTGCGCGCCAGCACCATCAGCGGTTGCCGCGGCGCGTAGCTGCAGCCCGAATTCTCGTGCGGGATGCCGAAGGAACGCGGTACGCGTGCGATGCCGTCCGCGCCGCTCGCGCCGCGCCAGAGCTCCGCGCCGGTGCAGGCGTTGGCGATGACGACCTCCGCATCGCTCACCGGCATTCCGTCCGACAGCCGCGTGACCCACGCGAGCGAGGATTCGCGGCCCCACTTGAAGTGCACCGCGATGTTCGTGACGAGCGCGCTGGTCGCGACGTAGCGCGACTCGTCGCGACCGAGCAGCGCGCGGCCCAGGATGCGGCTCTCGATCTCGACGACGTAGAACCCGGGCGCCTTCAGCGGAATGCCGATCACCTGCGTCGCGCGCGCATCGCCGGGCTTCGGCAGCGTCATCTCGCGCGGCGCATCGCTCGCCCCGAACACCGAGCGGCTGCCCGTGTCCTCGCGCCACTGGCCGCCCGCGTCGTCCTCGTCGTCGCCGTCGGTTTCATCGCCCGACCGCTCGATGAACTCTCCTCGCGGTTCGCCCGCCTCGGCGACGCGACGCATCCACTCCGCGATGCGCGCCGGATCGCCGTCGAGACGCACGAACCGCGCCGGCATCTCCACCTGGCGCGTGAGCACCCGCGGCTCGATGGCCCGCAGCGTCACGGGCAGCACGCCGCCCTCCTCCGCCTCGAGGATGCCGAAGCTCGAGGAGAACTTCGCGAGCGGCGGGAAAGCATCCACGCGCACTTCGAGCGGAAAGCGCTGCGCGTTCGCGAGCGGGCGCCCGGCGTCGTCGACGAAGCCGTCGGGCAGCAGCACCTGCACCGGTTTGAGCTCGGCAAACGGCGGCGCGAAGTCGACCGATTCGACCGTGGGCTGCTCCCCCTCGACGCGTGGCGCGACGACCTTGCCGTTCGCGAGCTTCAGCCGCACCTTCGCGGCCTGCTCGCGCGGGACGGGCGCCGTGAACCGCAGCGTGATCGGCAGCATCGGCAGGCAGCCGGCCTGCGCGTTGATGCGCGTGCATTGCGTCTGCGCCGCGAACTCCGGACGCACGCGGAACGCGAGCCGCTGGTCCTCGGCGGTCGCGACGCCGCTCTGCGTCGTGATGCCGCGTCCCCACAGCAGCTCGACCTTCGCTCCTGGCGGCAGCGGACGCTGGCAGCGGGCCAGCAGGATCTTCCGTTCCGCGGTATCGAGCGACTGGTCGCGCACGCGCAGGCGCGATTCGGCGCCCGACTTCCACAGCAGCCGGTAGTACCAGTAGCCGAGCGACTGACGCTCGCGCAGCACCGCTGCGCGTTCTTCGCCCTCGATCACCTCCAGCGGGATCTGCTCGCCGATGCCCTCCACGATGCACCGCGCGTGCTCCCGAACGCTCGCCGGATCGGCCGGCGCGTCGAGCTTCAGCAGGAAGATCTGGCGCTCGTCGGTCTGCGTCCACCCTTCGTAGGGGTGCGAGCCGACGATGGCCGGACCGCCGGTGGTGAACGTGAAGCGGCGCTGCAGCGTCGCGGTATCGGGGGCCGTGCCATCGAGCGCGCGCAACGACGGGCGCAGCGTGAACGTGCACGTGAGCCCGGCGTCGGCATCCTGCTCGAAGTCGTACACCCAGTTGCGGGCATCCACCCAGCGACCGGTGCCGGCCGCGGCGCACGCGACGTCGAACGGTTCCGGCAGGGTCGGATCGCCCAGCGCGACCATCGGCGCGCGGAAACGGACGCTCACCTGTCGCACCTGCTTCGCGGCGCCGGTGGGCGTGAAGCGCTCGACGAACGCGGGCGCCGGTGCCGCGCCCTGCACGATCGCGAGCCACGCGGCGCAGGAAATGACAATAAGCCCGGAAATCAGCCGACCGCGCCGCATGCGAATCTCCCTGCGCCTTCTTTCGCGCGACGGCGCGAGCATATGTCGAAACAGGGCCGATTTGCAGGGCGACGGGCAGACAATGAAACCTGGAAGCGGCTCCAGACCGCAGACAGGACCGTCCGTTCATGTTCTCCGCCCGACTGACGCGATCGCTGCGCGCCTGCGCCGCGATGGTGGGCCTTCTGTCCCTTTCCGTTCACGCTGCCTCGATCGACCCGCAACTGCAGAAAACCGTGCGCGCCGGCACCTACGAAGTGGTGCTGCCGCGTCCGGGGACCGATCCGTTGACGTACGAACGCGCGCTGCCGCTCGAGCTGCTGCCGTTCTCCGAGCGCACCGACAAGTTCCATTCGCTCGGCACGGCGTTCTCGATCGCGCCCGGCGTCTACGTCTCGGCCGCGCACGTCATGACCGCCGGCATCGGCAGCGAGTTCGGCGCGCCCGCGCTGCGACTCGCCGACGGCAGCGTGCACACCGTCGACAAGGTGCTGAAGTTCTCGCAGCACGAGGACTTCATGGTGTTCACGGTGTCGCCCGCGATCGAGGG
>Ga0182745_1005000_pt1 | contig 10925 bp, 10 predicted proteins | sample eDN3rd30CKraftBY_FD_128523 | JGI IMG/M metagenome (GOLD analysis project Ga0182745, IMG submission 128523) | Enriched backyard soil microbial communities from Emeryville, California, USA - eDNA 3rd pass 30_C Kraft BY (version 2) (version 2) | ecosystem: Environmental > Terrestrial > Soil >... | reverse complement strand
CCTTGAGACAGGGACGCTGGTGATCCCCGGCGAAAGCCGGGGTCCATGCGAGGCAGGCGCACGTAGCTGGACCCCGGCTTTCGCCGGGGAACGCTTACCTGTCGGAAGGGGGTAATTGCCAATCAAGTCCGGGGTGACGATGCAGCAGGGTCAGCCTCTTATTCCCCCGGGGGGTCGGCGATCATCGCGGTGAACTGGCACTCGGTCGCCACCTGCCCGTTGAGCATCGCCTTGCCCTCGAACTTGCAGATGGTGCGTTTCGCCTGAAGGATCGTGACGTGCAGGTCGAGCAGACAGCCCGGCTCGACCGGCTTGCGGAACTTCACGCCATCGATGCCCATGAAATAGACGAGCTTGCCGGTGCCGGCGAGCCCGAGCGACTCGATCGCCAGCACCCCGCCCGCCTGCGCAAGCGCCTCGACGATGAGGACGCCCGGCATGATCGGCCGGCCGGGGAAATGCCCCTGGAAGAAGGGCTCGTTGATCGTCACCGCCTTGACCGCGTGGATCGACCGGTCCCTGACCATCGATTCCACCCGGTCGACGAGCAGCATCGGATAGCGATGCGGCAGGAGGCTGAGGACCCGGCGGATGTCCGCCGGGCCCAGCGCTTCGCCCATTTCCCCGTCAGCCATAGGGCTTAGCGCGTCGTCGGCGGAGTGCCGGCGGCCGGCGTGGCGGCGGCCGGCTGCGCGGCGCGCGCCGCGTCCATCAGCTGCTGGTTGCGCTGCTGGACGAGCTGGCCGGGCTTGTAGCCGGCCGGCGGCGTGATCGTCACGCTCGGCAGAATCTTGTTGAGCTCGACGACCACCGCATCGGTGATGTCGACGTTATTCTCGCGCGCCAGCACGGCGTCGGGCTGCAGCAGCAGGTCGACCTTCTTCGCGGTCATCGCGGCCTTGATCGCCTCGTTCATGCGAACGCTGATCTGATCCTCGACATAGGCGAGCGCGAGTTCGACGGGCTCGCCGATCTTGCCGAGCTCGTCCTGCGCGGCCTGGCGCTTGTCCTGCACCGCCTTCGCGGCGGCCTGCAGCGCGGCCTGGTTCTGCGGGCTCTTCTTCGCCTCTTCATTATATTTGGCGATCAGCACGTTCATTTCGGCCTGCAGCGTCTGGCCGCGGGTTTCCTGCTGGTCGATCTGGGCCTTATAGGTCGTCTGGATCTGCTGCGAAGCGACGGTGAAGGCGTTCGACTTGGCAGCGGCGGCGCGCACGTCGGCGACCGCGGTCGAGCGGGCCTGCGCCGCGGCGGGCGCGGCAAGCATGGGCGAAACCGACAGCGCGGCGATGGCAAGCGCCGAAGCGGTGAAAATTTTCTTCATCAGAATTGGGTTCCTACGTTGAATGAGAAGCGTTTGGTATCGTCACCCTCTTCTTTGCGGAGGGCATAAGCGAAATCGATCCGGAAGGGGCCGAAGGGAGAGTTCCAGTTGACGCCGGCGCCGATCGCGACGCGCGGCATCCAGCTGTCGCCATAGAAGCGTTCCTCGAACGGCGCGAGCGCAACATAACCGTTGGCGGTGTCGCAGGTCGAATAGAGCGTCGTGCTGCCCGTCGTCAGCGTTGCGAACTTGGTGTCGCCGGTGCTGGCGTTACGGCACTTATACTTCGTCAATCCGTCGATGTCCTTGAAATCGGCGAGCGTGGTCAGCGTCGGGCGCTTCACGCTCCACACCGATCCGACATCGAGGAAGATCGACGGACGCAGGCCCAACTCCTTGGCGCCGGTGCCGAGCGGAATGTCCATCTCGAGCCGGCCCTGATAATAAGCGCGCCCACCGAGCGCGTCGTCGATCAGATTGTTGCGGTTCTTGAGGTCCGTGTTGAGCACCGGATTCGACGGATCATCCAGATTGACGTCGGTAAAGCGGATCACGCGCGGACCAATGCCGCGAATGTCGAAGCCCCGCATCTGCGGCTCGCCGAGCTGGAAGCGATCGACGAGGCGGACCTTGTCGCTCGTCGGGGTCGGGCGCCCGCCGAACGGATAGATATAGCCGCCTTCGGCCGACACATTGAGGATGAAGCGATTGCCGAGGTTGAAATGCTTGCTGCCCTGGACGCGGGTGCGGGCATATTTGACGCTGCCGCCGAGCCCCGCGAAATCCTGACTGAGCGACAGCGACTGGCCACGCGTCGGGCGCAGGCGGTTGTCGCGATCGTCATAGGCGAGCGTGTAGCCGAGCAGCGAGGTCGTGCGCTTGCCGATCGCGTCGCACAGATAGCGGCCGGCGACGAGCGGGTCGCACTGACCGCCGAAATAATAGAGATTCTTGTCGAGCGACACATCGTCGAAGTTAATCGTGTAGCGGCCGAAAAAGGACATGAACTCGGTCAGCGGCACACCGATGTTGATCTGGGCGCCGGTCGTCGTCTGTTCGAAGGTCGTCCGGCGGTCGTTGTTGATGAAGTTGAACGAATTGAGATCGCGGCGATAGATGCTGCCGCCGATCGAGATATTGCGGTCGAACAAATAGGGTTCGGTAAAGCCGAGCTCGACCGATTTGGAATAGCTCGAATAGTTGACCGACGCCTGAAGCTGCTGACCGAGGCCGCGGAAGTTGCGCTGGCGGATCGAGCCCTGGAGCAGGAAATTCTCGATCGACGAGAAACCGGCCGACAGCGAGAGTTCGCCGGTCGGCTTTTCCTCGACATTGGTCTCCAGGATGATGCGGTCGGGGGTCGAGCCTTCCTTGCGCTCGATTTCCAGATTCTCCTGAAAATAGCCGAGGCTGTTGAGGCGGTTCTCGGTGCGCTTGACGCCGAAGCTGTTGAAGGCGTCGCCTTCGTTCAGGCGGAATTCGCGGCGCACCACCTTGTCGTGGGTCAGCGTGTTGCCGTTGACGTCGACGCGCTCGACATAGGTACGTGGGCTTTCCCCGACGTCGAACGAAATATCCATCGTCCGCGTTTCGGGGTTGCGGTGGAATTCGGGATTGATGTCGGCGAAGGCGTAACCGAACAGGCCCGCGGTTTCGCTCAGGCTTTCGACCGTATCCTCGACCTGCTTGGCGTTATACCAGTCGCCGGTGTGCATCGGCAGCAGCTTTTGCAGCATCTCTGGCTTGAAGTCGCGCAATTCGCTCTTCACGCTGACGTCGCCGAACTTGTAGCGCTCGCCCTCCTCGACGACATAGGTGATGATGAAATCCTGCTTGTTGCTCGTCAGTTCGGCAACCGCGGAGATGACGCGGAAATCGGCATAGCCGTTCTGCAAGTAGAAGAGGCGCAGCTTCTGCTGGTCATAGGCCAGGCGATCGGGGTCGTAGCTGGTGTTCGACGACAGGATCGTCAGCAGGCCCGACTCCTTGGTCGCCATCTCGTCCTTGAGATCACCGTCGCTGAACTTCTCGTTGCCGATGATATTGATCTGGCGGACCTTCGATTTTGGTCCTTCGTTGATCTCGAACACCACGTCGACGCGGTTCTGGTCGAGCGAGACCATTTTCGGCTCAACGGTCGCGGCGAAACGGCCCTGACGCTTGTAGAGCTCGATGATGCGCGCGACGTCGGCGCGGACCTTCGAGCGCGTGAAGATCTGGCGCGGCGCGAGCTTGATCTCGGGACGGATCTTGTCTTCCTTCAGGCGCTTGTTGCCTTCGAGGATCACGCGGTTGATCACCGGATTCTCAGCCACCTGGATCGTCAGCGCGCCGTCTTCATCGCTGATCTGATAATCCTTGAACAATTCGGTCGCCGCAAGGTCCTTGAGCGCCTGGTCAAGCGTCGCGCGGGTATAGGGCTGACCGACGCGCAGGCGCAGATAGGACAGGATCGTCTGCGCCTCGAGCCGCTGGTTGCCGGTGACGGTGATCGACTTCACGGTCGTCGCGGTCGGCACCGCCTCGCCCGTGGGCGCGGGGACGTTCGGCGCGGGAACGGTCGGCGGTGCGGCTTCCTGTGCGTGGAGCGCCGCTGTCGGCCATGCGAGCATGGTTCCCGCCATAAGAAGCGCCGATAGCTGGGTCCGCGCCCGGATTTTCTGTGAAGCCACGCTGTTCATCCCGCAAAAATAACTCAAAAGCGACAAACCCGCTTGCCCACAGGTCCGCGCGCACTCCTGCCCCAGTCCGCTTATCCAATCAAGCGCGCGATCCGGTCCCAGACCCCGATTGAGCCCAAATCGTTGAAAGTCACGACCAGCATCAGCGTCACGATCGCCAAAAAACCGAATCGGAACGCCCATTCCTGCGCCTCGGCGGGGGCAGGACGGCGCCGGATCGCCTCATAGACATAGAAAAGCAGATGGCCGCCATCGAGCATCGGCAATGGCAACAGATTTATGAACCCCAGATTGATGGACACGAAGGCGATGAAGAAGATCAGCGCCGCCGGCCCCAGCGTCGCCTGCTCGCCCGATTGCTTCGCGATCCGCAAGGGACCGCCCATATCCTTGACCGACCGTTGCCCGGTCACGAACTGGCCGAGGATCTTGCCGGTCAACCGAACGATACCCCAGGTCTGCGCGACACTCGTCTCCACTGCGGCCAGCGGGCCCACGGGAGTGAAAGCCGGCGCGCCAGACGCGATGCCGATGACGGCGACCTCGGCCTTGTTGCCGAACTCATCGCTCTGCGCCGTGATCCGGGGCTTCAACCGGATGGCAAGCCGGTCGGCGCCGCGTTCGATATCGATCTCGGCCGGCCGGCCAAGATCATAGGCAACGGCCTGCTGAATATCGCCGAATGTTTCCATCGCATGCCCATTGATGCGGGCGATCCGGTCGCCGGGACGCAATCCGGCTGCTTCCGCCGCGCTGCCAGGCTGCACCGCACCGACCACCGGCGGGGTCGTCGGAATGCCATAGGCCATAAAGAAACCCGCAAAGATCGCGATGGCAAACAGGAAATTGGTGACCGGTCCTGCGGCGACGATCAAGGCGCGCTTCCACACCGGCTGCGCCGGGAAGGTATGCGATCGCTCGCTCTCGGGCAAATCATGCCAACCCGCATCGGGCTGGCTCACCGCATCGCGGTCGCCTGCGAACTGGACATAACCGCCGAGCGGCAGCCAGCCGATCTTCCATTCGGTGCCGCGCTTGTCGGTCCAGCCGACGATCTTGCGCCCGAAGCCGATCGAGAAGGCATCGGCCTTCACCCCGCACCAGCGGCCGACGATGTAATGCCCATATTCGTGCACGAAGACGAGCGGCCCAAGGACAAGCAGAAACCCGACGATATAGAGCCAGGGCGGAACGTCATGCATGTTCGTATCGGTCCACAAAATGCTGCGCGGCCGCGCGCGATGCGGCATCGACGCTGAATATGTCCTGAAGCGAGGCAGGCACCGCAGGCGCCGCCGCATCGATCACGCGGCGCACCGTATCGACGATCGCCGGGAAGGAAATGCGCCCCGCGAGGAAAGCGGCGACCGCCACCTCGTTCGCGGCATTGAGCTGCGCCGGGCGCGCGCCGCCCTCGGCGATCGCGGCGCGGCAGAGCGCGGTGGCGGGAAAGCGCACCTCGTCGGGCGCCTCGAAGTCGAGACGCGCGATGCTGGCAAGGTCGAGCGGCGCGCAGGGCGTCGCCATTCGCTGCGGCCAGGCGAGCGCGCTGCTGATCGGAATCCGCATGTCGGGCGAGCCGAGCTGCGCCAGCGTCGAGCAATCGACATATTCGACGAGGCTGTGGATCACCGACTGCGGATGGACGAGAATCTCGATGCGGTCGAGCCCGACGGGGAACAGGTGATGCGCCTCGATGAGTTCGAGACCCTTGTTCATCATCGTCGCCGAATCGACGCTGATCTTGGCCCCCATCGACCAGTTGGGGTGCGCAACCGCCTGCGCCGGGGTGACATGCGCCATGTCCGCTGCGCTCATCGTGCGGAACGGGCCGCCGCTGGCGGTCAGCATGATGCGGCGCACCTGATCGATCCGCCCACCCGCGAGGCACTGGAAGATCGCATTATGCTCGCTGTCGACCGGCAGGATCGTCGCGCCCGATTTGCGCGCCGCCGCGGTCATCAGTTCGCCCGAGGAGACGAGCGCTTCCTTGTTGGCGAGCGCGACATCGACGCCCGCCTCGAGCGCCGCCATCGTCGGCGCGAGGCCGGCGGTGCCGACGATCGCCGCCATCACCAGATCGGTCGGATGCTTCGCCGCCGCGACGAGCGCGTCGGCGCCCGCCGCGACGCCGATATTCGTGCCCGCGAGCGCGTCCTTGAGCTCGCCATAGCGCGCTTCGTCGGCGATCACGACGAGTTCGGGCCGGAATTCGAGCGCGAGGCGCGCCAGTTCGCCGACATCGCTGTTCGCGGTCAGCACGCTGACCCGCCACGCCTCGCCGTCGCGGCGCACGAGGTCGAGGGTCGATTGTCCGACCGACCCCGTCGCGCCGAAGAGCGAGAGGCGGCGCATGGTCAGCCGGCCGCCCGCACGGCGATATGCCCCGCGAAGGCGAGCGCGCCGAGCAGCAGCGCAACGGGCAGCAGTCCGTCGACGCGGTCGAACAGCCCGCCGTGGCCGGGGATCAGCTTACCCGAATCCTTGACCCCGGCGCGGCGTTTCATCCAGCTTTCGCCGAGGTCGCCCAATTGCGCGAGCAGCCCCATGAACAACCCGATCCACAGCGGCACGCCGACGATGCCGGCGCGGTCGCCGATCGTCGCGCTGGCGATGAGCGCCGCGACCATGCCGCCGATCAGCCCCGACCAAGTCTTCGACGGGCTGATCGCGGGCGCGAGGCGCGCGCCGCCGAAGGCACGGCCGGCGAAATAAGCGCCGATATCGGTCGCCCACACCATGCCGAACACCCAGAGCGCCGCCGTCATGCCGAGATGATCGCGGATGAACCAGAGCCCCGCCATCGCCCCCAGGATCGCGAGCGGCCCGAGCAGCATCAGCGCCATCTTCGCGCCGCCGCCGAGCGTCATCGCGCGGACGAGCGCGAGCCATTCGACGACGACGAGCGCGCCGCCGACGAGCAGCAGCAGGCCGAAGGCGATGCCGCCGAACCACAGCGCGGTGCCCGCGATCGCGAACAGGACGATCGCCGATCCCACGCGAGTCCAGAGGTCGGATTTTGTCATGGTTGTCATTGCCGAGACTCTTTTCTCAAGCCCCTCCCCTTCAGGGGAGGGGTTGGGGTGGGGGCCATCGGCCTTGCGCAAGGCCGATGGCCCCCACCCGCTGCAACTAGGCAGCAAGCTGCCAAGTCTCGCTGCCCTCCCCTGAAGGGGAGGGATTGAAATTGGGGAGATCGCACTAAAGTCCCCCGTAGCGGCGCTCGCGCCGCGCAAAATGGTCGAGCGCCGCCTGCAAGTCGGCGGGCTTGAAATCGGGCCACAGCGTATCGGTGAAATAAAGCTCGGCATAGGCCGATTGCCAGAGCAGGAAGTTCGACAATCGCACTTCGCCCGAGGTGCGGATGAGCAGATCGAGCGGCGGCAGGTCGGCGGTATCGAGATGCGCCTCGATCGCCTCGACCGTGATCGGCCCCGCCGCGGCGGCCGCGGTGGCCGCGCGCACCAGTTCGTCCTGCGCGCCATAGTTGAGCGCGACCGCCAGCGTCGTACGGCTGTTCCCCGCGGTGCGACCCAGCGCCTTTTCGATCAGCTCGACGACGTCGGGCGACAGTGCGCGCCAGTTGCCGATGATCTTGAGCTTGACGTCATTGGCGGCGAATTCGTCGAGGTCGGACAGGATGAAGCGCTTCATCAGCCCCATCAGGTCGCTGACCTCTTCCTCGGGGCGTTTCCAGTTCTCCGACGAAAAGGCATAGAGCGTCAGCGCTTCCAGCCCCATTTCCGCCGCCGCGCGAACGATCGTGCGCACCGCCTCGACCCCGGCCTTATGTCCGGCGACGCGCGGCAGGAAGCGCTTCTTGGCCCAGCGGCCGTTGCCGTCCATGATGATCGCGACATGGCGCGCGCCGTGGGAAATCTCGGACACTGGAGAAACCTATAGCTCCGTTCGCCCTGAGCTTGTCGAAGGGCCGTTCTTTCTTCCGGGGAAAAAGGACGGGGCTTCGACAGGCTCAGCCCGAACGGCTGAGGGGGAAGCGCGGAAGCGCACTAGCCCAAAATTTCCTTTTCCTTCGCCGCCGCCGCCGCGTCGAGTTCGGCGATGGTGCTGTCGGTCAGCTTCTGGACCTCGGTTTCGGCGCGCTTGCGCTCGTCCTCGCTGATTTCCTTCTTGTTCTCGTCGGCCTTGAGATTGTCCATGCCGTCGCGGCGGACGTTGCGGACCGCGACGCGCGCCTTCTCCGCATACTGCCCCGCGAGCTTCGACAGTTCCTTGCGGCGTTCCTGCGTCATCTCGGGGATCGGCAGTCGCAAAAGCTGGCCGTCGACGATCGGGTTGAGGCCGAGGCCCGCCGAGCGGATCGCCTTGTCGACCGGGCCGACGTTCGACTTGTCCCACACCTGCACCGCGAGCATCCGCGGCTCGGGAACGCTGACCGAGGCGACCTGGTTGAGCGGCATGTGGCTGCCATAGACCTCGACCGTCACCGGATCGAGCAGCGCGGTGTTCGCGCGACCGGTGCGTAGGCCCGCAAGGTCGTGCTTCAGCGATTCGACCGCGCCGTGCATCCGGCGCTCGAGGTCGGCCTTGTCATATTTCGCCATCTGTCTTTCCTCTCTTGATCTCGTCAGTCGGCCTGGCCGACGACGGTGGCAACACCCTCGCCCGCCAGCACGCGCGCCAGATTGCCGGCCTCGCGGATGTTGAACACGACGATCGGGATATTGTTGTCGCGGCAGAGCGCCACCGCGCTCGCGTCCATGACCTTCAGATTGTCGGCGAGCACGCGATCGTAGCTAAGGCTGTCATAGCGGACCGCCTTCGCGTCCTTCTTGGGATCGGCATTGTAGACGCCATCGACGCTGGTGCCCTTGAGGAGCGCATCGCACTTCATCTCGGCTGCGCGGAGCGCAGCGCCGCTGTCGGTGGTGAAATAAGGCGCGCCGACGCCCGCGGCGAAGATTACGACACGGCCTTTTTCGAGGTGGCGCTCGGCGCGGCGGCGGATCACCGGCTCGCACACCTTGTCCATCTCGATCGCCGACTGGACGCGCGTCTGGACGCCGAGCTGTTCGAGCGCATTCTGCATCGCGAGCGCGTTCATCACCGTCGCGAGCATCCCCATATAATCGGCCTGCGCGCGGTCCATGCCTTTGGCGGCGCCCGCCATGCCGCGAAAGATGTTGCCGCCGCCGATGACGAGGCAGATTTCGAGCCCGCGATCCTTCGCTTCCTTGACCTCGGCGGCCATGCTCGCGACCGTTTCGGGATCGATGCCGAAGGGGGTGGAGCCCATCAACGCCTCGCCCGACAGCTTGAGCAATATGCGTTTCATGCCGGGCAAAGCCATGTCGGGGGAACCTCTTGCAAACTCACCAAATGCGAATGGCGCGCACCCTAGTGAAGGCGCGCGCCATTGCCAAGCGGACTGCCGCGCCTCGGCGCAGCAATCCGTTCCTTCTTTTTAGACGCCGGCGGCCGCCGCGACTTCCGCCGCGAAGTCGCTTTCTTCCTTCTCGATGCCTTCGCCGAGCTGGAAGCGGACGAAGCCCTTGAGCGTGATCGTCGCGCCGACATCCTTGCCGGCCGCGGCGACGACTTCGGCGACCGGGGTCTTGCCGTCCATCACGAAGAGCTGCGACAGCAGCGCGTTTTCCTTGCGGAACTTGGCGATCGAGCCGTCGACCATCTTGGCGACGATCTCGGCGGGCTTGCCCGACTGCGCCGCCTTTTCCTCGGCGATCGCGCGTTCGCGCGCCACGAGGTCGGCGTCGAGGTCGTCGCCGTTCAGCGCCAGCGGGTTCGCGGCCGCGACGTGCATCGCCAGCTGCTTGCCGAGCGGTTCGAGAACATCGGCGCCCGCGGTCGATTCGAGCGCGACGAGCACGCCGATCTTGCCCATGCCGGGCGCGGCCGCATTGTGGACATAGCCGGTGACGACGCCCGAGCCGACCGACAGGATCGCGGCGCGGCGCAGCGACTGGTTCTCGCCAATCGTCGCGATGTTGCTCGTCAGCTTCTCGGCGACGGTGCCGCCGGTCGGATAGGTCGCAGCGGCGAGCACGTCAATGTCGGTAATATTGTTCGCGAGCGCGACCTGCGTCACGTCGCGGACGAAGTCCTGGAACTGTTCGTTCTTGCCGACGAAATCGGTTTCGCTGTTCACTTCGACGAGCGCGCCCTTGGCGCCGTCGGTCGCGAAACCGACGAGACCTTCGGCGGCGACGCGGCCGGCCTTCTTGGCGGCGGCGGCGAGGCCCTTGGTGCGCAGCCAGTCAATCGACGCCTCGATGTCGCCGCCGTTTTCGGCGAGCGCCTTCTTGCAGTCCATCATACCGGCGCCGGTGCGGTCGCGCAGTTCCTTGACGAGGGCGGCCGTGATCTCAGCCATGGGATATTCCTTTCCAAAGGGGCGGGCGCGTTCGGGCCCGCGGGACGCCCGCGCGCATGGCGGGGCGATAAGTCAAATGGATGACAGGGACGGCGCAGACCTTGCCGCGCCGCCCCGTCATGCACGAGCGCGCTTAGGCGTCGCTCTGGCGTTCGGTTTCGGCCGCGGCTTCGGCGGGAACCTGTTCGTCTTCGTTCGGAGCGGCTTCGACCAGCGCCGGTTCAGCGACGGGCTCGACGGCCGCGCCCAGATCCTCACCGCGATCGGCGCGGGCCTGCTGGCCGCCGCGGGTCGCCGCCTGGGCCACCGCGTCACAGTAAAGGCGGATGGCGCGCGCGGCGTCATCGTTCGCCGGAACCGGGAAGGCGATACCGTCGGGCGAGACGTTCGAATCGAGGATCGCGACGACGGGGATGCCGAGGACGTTGGCTTCCTTGATCGCCAGCTCTTCCTTGTTCGCGTCGATCACGAACATCACGTCGGGAATGCCGCCCATGTCGCGAATGCCGCCGAGCGACATTTCGAGCTTGTCGCGTTCGCGGGTCTTGTTGAGCACTTCCTTCTTGGT
>Ga0182745_1004994_pt1 | contig 10932 bp, 10 predicted proteins | sample eDN3rd30CKraftBY_FD_128523 | JGI IMG/M metagenome (GOLD analysis project Ga0182745, IMG submission 128523) | Enriched backyard soil microbial communities from Emeryville, California, USA - eDNA 3rd pass 30_C Kraft BY (version 2) (version 2) | ecosystem: Environmental > Terrestrial > Soil >... | reverse complement strand
CTTGGAGGAACTGCCGCGATACGCAACGATGTGCTCCGTTACTTTTCTGAATTCCTTGCTGAGGTTGCTGCCTTTCTTCTTCCGCTGCCAAGTGAAGATCGCGAGGCGGCGTTGTCGTTCGAACACCTCGTCCATGACGCTCAGGAGATTATTGATCTCGACATCATCGATGCTGACGAAAATGACTCCGTCATCGCGCAGAAACTTCTTCAGCAGCATCAGCCGCGGATACATCATGCAAAGCCAGCGGTCGTGGCGGTCGAGCGTCTCGCCTTCCTTGCCGACCACCTCACCCAGCCAGCGACGGATCTCGGGGCTGTTGACGTTGTCGTTGTAGACCCAGCCTTCGTTGCCGGTGTTGTACGGCGGGTCGATGTAGACGCACTTCACTTGCCCGGCGTAGCGCGGAAGCAGCGCCTTGAGCGCATGCAGGTTGTCGCCCTGGATGATCAGGTTGCCGCTGTCGGTGTCGCCGCATGAAAGCGCGGGCACCGGTTCCAGCAGACGGTAGGGGACGTCCTTGTGGTGCCTGACCACGGCCGGCTTCCCGATCCAGTCGAGCACCGGCATCTAGCGGTGCTCCGCCGGCAAACGCGATGCGGTGCGCAAGCGATCCACGATCGCCCACGGTCGCGTCGTCCAGGACACCTGGTCGGCGAGCGGTTCGGGCTTGGCGGTCTTGGCACGCATTCACCGCCAAGTTTGACTTTCAATTATTGGCAAGTCCAACTTTCAAAACTGCGCCTGTCCTGTCCGTACCGTCATGGGATGGACATGCAGCAGCGACGGGCAGCCTTTTCGAAGCGGTTCAATGCCGCCCTGCAGAAGGGTGGGAAGGCTGGGCTCAGTGACGGGAGCCTCGTCAAGCTGCTGGCGCGCGAGGGCGTAGGGGTCTCCAGCGCGAGCGTGGCCAACTGGCGCAACGCGAAGCACATGCCCAAGCTCGAGCAGATCGAGGGAGTCGCGCGCATGCTGGGCGTTGATCCCGGCGAACTGGCGTTCGGGAAGCCACGCACTGCGGAGGCTCGCGCGGTCTACGGCGGGACCGGAGACGAGCAGGCCGTCCTCGACGGCCTGACGCTGCTGGGCGAGCGGGAGCGTGAAGTATTGCGCGACCTGATTCGCCTGCTTGGTCCCCGCGGCCCGCGTCCGGGTCGCCGCAAGGCGGGCACGAAAACCTAGGGCGCCGGGGCCGCGAACATGGTCCTGAGCTTCTTGCTTGCCTCCCTGCGTCCGGGAGGCCCTACGCCCGCGCCGCCCACTCCCGCGGCGTCTGCCCGGCGCGGGCCTTGAACATGCGGGCGAAGGCGGCCGGGCTGGCGTAGCCCAGTTCGTCCGACACCAGTGCCACCGGGCGACCGAGCGAGAGTTCGCGCTTGGCGACCAGCACGCGGTAGTCGGAGAGGTAATCGCCGACGCTGCGGGCCATGTGGCGGCGGAAGGCGGTGGTGAGGCCGGCGCGCGACATGCCGGCCTGGGCGGCCAGTTCGTCCAGCGTCCAGGCGTGCCCCGGCTGGCCGTGGATGGCGACGATGGCGCGCGCGAGCCGGCGGTCGGACAGGGCCTGGATCAGCCCGGGCGTGACCCGCGCCTGCGCGGCATGGTCGAACAGCCAGCGCAGCAGCTGGATCAGCACCACCTCGAACAAGCGGTCGGCCAGCAGGCGATGGCCGCAACGCACCTGGTCGGCTTCGTCGAACAGCAGGTCGAGCGACGCCTGCAGGCCGGCGACCGCGCGCACCGGCAGCACGACCAGCGGCGGCAGGCCGGCCACCAGCGGATGCTGCGGCCCGCCTTCGAAATGGACCGCCGCGCAGGTCAGCAGCGGTGCGGCCGCGTCGACGCGCGGCGCGAACCGGTGCGGCGCGCCGCCCGGATAGAACAGCAGCGTGGGTTCGGCGAGCGGCAGGCGGCGCGGATGCCCCGGCAGCGCCTGGTGCGCGTCCATCTCGCCGCCGCGCAGCACGTGCAGGAAGCCGCGGCCGGGCAGGGCGTCGAATGATTCGGTGCCGCACAGCGGGCCGGTGTGGAACAGCTCCACATTGACCTGGAAGCGGCGCAGCACGCCTTCAAGGCGGTCCAGCGACATGTCTTGTCCGATCTGCATGGAAACGTCGCCGAATCGTATCCAATCGAATAGCCCGGCGCCAGACACTGTCCTCCCCGGCGCATCCCGCGCCATCCAACGGAGAACTTCCATGTCCAGGCTTCCCCTCGTCGATCCCGCCGCGGCCACCGCGGAGCGCAAGGCCGTGCTCGACCAGATCCACGGCGCCTTCGGCACGACCCCCAACATGTTCAAGGCCGTGGCCAACTCGACCGCCGCGCTGCAGATGATGTGGGGCGCGTTCGGTGCGCTCGGTGGCGGCACGCTGTCGCCGAAGCTGGGCGAACAGATCGCGGTGGCGATCGCCGACCGCAACCGCTGCGAGTACTGCCTGGCCGCGCACACGGCGCTGGGCCGCAAGGCCGGCGCGAGCGGCGAGGAGATGGCGCGCGCGCAGGCGGGCGAATCCGGCGATCCGGCCGTGGCCGCCGCGCTGGCGTTCGCGCTCAAGGTGGTGGAGACGCGTGGCCAGGCCACTGATGCGGACGTGCAGCGGCTGCGCGACAACGGCTACGGCGACGGGCAGATCATGGAGATCCTTGCCCACGTCGCGCTCAACATCTTCACCAACTACACCAACGTCGCGTTCGATGTGCCGGTGGATTTTCCCGCGGTCGCGCTTCGCCCACGGGCTTGAACGGGGACAGCAGGCGTGCGCTCCGAACGCGGCGCGCGCCTGCCCGTGGCGGGTTCAATCCTCGCCGATATCCTCGTTCCACACCTCGGGATTGGCCGCGATCCAGTCGCCCAGCATCGTGATGCAGCGTTCGTCGGCGAGGTCGACCACGTTGACGCCGTTCTCGCGCAGCCAGTCGAGGCCGCCGCCGAAGTTGACCGATTCGCCGACGACCACCGTGCCGATGTTGAACTGGCGCACCAGGCCGCTGCAGTACCAGCACGGGGCCAGGGTGGTGACCATGATCGTGTCGCGGTAGCGGCGCTGGCGGCCGGCCTTGCGGAAGGCGTCGGTTTCGCCGTGCACCGACGGGTCGCCTTCCTGCACGCGGCGGTTGTGGCCGCAGCCGAGCAGGCGGCCGTCGTCGCGGTAGAGCGCGGCGCCGATCGGGATGCCGCCTTCGGCAAGGCCCGTGCGGGCCTCTTCGATGGCGGTGTCGAGCAGGGCGCGGTAGTCGGGTGTGGCGATCATGTGGATGGAGCCGTGGCGCTGTCGGGACGCACGATGGTGCCACGGGCTTGAGTGCGGTGGCGACTTGCGAATCCGGCCCGCGCATGGATAGTGCGAAGGTGCAGGCTGGCGGGGGGCGCCAGCCGGGACATCGACGGGAAGGGGGTCCACATGTCCGGATCAAGCCGGGGCGGCATCCGCCCATTCGCGCGCACATGGCTCGCGGGCCTGTTGCTGCTGGGCTGCGGCGCGGCGAGCGCGCAGGTCGTGCAGGGCCGGCTGGAACTGCAGTGGGGCGACCCGATGCCCGCACCCGTCGAGCAGCGCCTGCCGACGCGGCTGCTTGCGACCCTCGTCACCGACGACGGCGCGCGCATCGCGCTCGACCCCGCGCAGGCGCGGCGCGCGGCGGGCGACCTGTATGCGCTGTCCAACCGGCGCGTGGCGGTGGCGTTCGCCACGCAAGGCCGCGGCGTGCTGCAGCGGAGGGTGGTGGAGGTGATCGTCCCGGCCGAGCGTTCGTGGCAGCGGGCGCCTGCACTCGATGCCGCCGGCCGCGTGGTTGCGGAGGCGGCGGTGTCGGGCACCACCCGCTGGGTGACGCTGGCCTGCAAGTTCAGCGACATCGCCACCGAGCAGAAGCCCACGAGCTTCTTCACCTCGCAGTACGGCTACATGCCCGGCCAGCTCGGGCATTACTGGATCGAGGTGTCGTACGGCAAGATCGACCTGGCCGGCAGCCAGGCGTATGGCTGGTTCACGCTGCCGTCGCCGCGCGACGCCTACGTGACGATGGTCGACGGCGAGGAAAAGGCCGACCTCGACAAGCTGTTCACCGACTGCGGCGCGGCGGCCGACCCGACGGTCGACTTCGCGGGCGTACAGGGCATCAACATGATGTTCAACGGCGATCTCGACGGCTACGCCTGGGGCGGCGGTGCCTGCGCCACGCTCGACGGCGCGCGCCGCTGCCTCAGCACGACCTGGAACCCGCCGTGGTCGTTCGGCAACCTGGCGCCGCTCGCGCACGAAATGGGGCACGGCTACGGCCTGCCGCATTCGGACAACTCCGACGGCGACGACGACACCTACGACAATCCCTGGGACGTGATGAGCGATGCCTGGAGCAACGCCATGCACAACGTCACCTTCGGCGCGCTGCCCAAGCACATCAACATGCTGCAGCGCGAACGCCTGGGCTGGGTGGACGCGGCGCGCAAGCGCGTCATCCCGGCCGGCGACCTCGCCCCCACCCAGGTGGCGCTGGACTTCGCCGGCCTGAAGAACGCGACCAACCCGCAGATGATCGTGATCGCGATGTCGGCGCGGCCCGACCCCTACGCGACGGTGGTCTACACGCTCGAAGCACGCCAGCGCACCGGCACCTACGAGTCGGCGCTGGCCGGCGACGCGGTGATCGTCCACAGGATGGAGAACTACGGCACCGCCTACAGCGTGGATGCGGACGTGCCGCCGGCGGACGTGTCCAACAACGAGGGCTCGATGTTCAAGCCGGGCGAAAGCTGGCTGTCGCCCGACCACTCGCGCTGGTTCCGGGTGGACGCGATGACGGCCACCGGCTTCCTGGTCACGGTGGGGCCGATGCCGCGTATCACCGGCGGCCGGCTGCCGGCGCTGCGCAGGAAGGCTGCGCCGGTGGCGCCGCAACGGCCGCAGCCGGCGCGGTCCGCGCGGGCTGCGCGCGATTCCGGGCCGGGGCGCATCGAAAGCGGGCAAGCGGCGCGTTGAGTGCCCGGCGCGGCCGGGGCGGGCACCGCGCCCCCGGGTGCGATAATTGCCGCATGAACGAATCCACGGACAAGCCCGGCACCACCCACTTCGGTTTCCGCGACGTGCCGGTAGCGGAGAAGCAGAAGCTGGTCGGCGAGGTGTTCTCGTCGGTGGCCGGCAACTACGACCTGATGAACGACCTGATGAGCCTCGGCATCCATCGGGTCTGGAAGCGCTATTTCGTCGCCACCGCCCAGGTGGGCAAGGGCGACCGCGTGCTTGACCTGGCCGGCGGCACCGGCGACATCGCCGCGCTGCTCAAGGACCGAGTCGGTCCCGAGGGCGAGCTGGTGCTCGGCGACATCAACGGCGACATGCTGCGCGTCGGCCGCGACCGCATGACCGATCGCGGCAATGTGCGCGGCTTCGAGTACGTGCAGTGCAACGCGCAGGCGCTGCCGTTCCCGGACGCCAGCTTCGACCTGGTCACCATCGCCTTCGGCCTGCGCAACGTCACCGACAAGGACGCGGCGCTGGCCGAGATGCTGCGGGTGCTGAAGGTGGGCGGGCAGGCGCGGGTGCTGGAATTCTCGGAAGTGAAGGCGGACTGGTTCAAGCCGCTGTACGACTTCCATTCGTTCAAGGTGCTGCCGCGGCTGGGCAGGCTGTTCGCGCACGATGCCGACAGCTACCAGTACCTGGCCGAGTCGATCCGCAAGCACCCGCCGCAGGACGAGCTGAAGGCGATGATGGAAGCGGCCGGGTTTGACCGCTGCGACTACAGGAACCTGTCCGGCGGGATCGTCGCGATCCACACCGGCTACAAGGTCTGAGGCCCGCACTGCCCGGACCCGCGGAAGCGGCCATCGCCGCGCTACGCCCCGACGTGCCGACGCGCCGGCAACGCGCCCGCATTTCCGACCGCCGCGCGCGTCGGCGCGTAGCCCCGAACTGCGGCCATGATTTGGGCGCGCGCAAGCGGGGCGCTAGACTTGGCGACCCTGCCCGCTTCCCCCGGATCCCAATGCGCGCCCTGTTGATTTCCCTCGGTTTTGCCGTTGCCCTGGCCGGCTGCCAACGCGACGCGGCCGATACCGCGACCTCCACGCCTACCGCGAAACCCGCCGCGGCCGCTCCGGCCAGCATCGACGAGCACTCCTACGCCGAACCCGGCAAGGTCGCCATCGACGACCTGGCTCTGGACCTGAAGATCGATTTCGACGCCAGGACCATTTCCGGCACCGCGACCTACACGCTCGACTGGAAGGACAAGGACGCCAGGCAGCTGGTCCTCGATACCCGCGACCTGTCGATCGACAAGGTGGAGGGCGAAGGCAAGGACGGCCAGTGGCAGCCGCTGCAGTACGGCCTGGCCGAGCGCGACGCGATCTTCGGCAGCAAGTTCACGATCGAGGCGCCGGAGCGCAATGCGCACATCCGCGTGACCTACGCCACCTCGCCCGAGGCGTCCGGCCTGCAGTGGCTGGAGCCGGCGATGACCGAGGGCAAGCAGTTGCCCTTCATGTTCAGCCAGTCGCAGCAGATCCACGCGCGCAGCTGGGTGCCGCTGCAGGACACGCCCAGCGTGCGCTACACCTACAGCGCGCACGTCACATCGCGCCCGGACGTGATGGTGCTGATGAGCGCCGACAACGACCCCAAGGCCGCGCGCGACGGCGACTACACCTTCAAGATGCCGCAGAAGATCCCGTCCTACCTGATGGCGATCGCCGCCGGCGACCTGGTGTTCAAGCCGATCTCCGAGCGCTCCGGCGTGTGGGCCGAGCCGGCCATGGTCGACAAGGCGCAGGCCGAGTTCGCCGACACCGAGAAGATGATCGAAACGGCCGAGGCGCTGTACGGCCCGTACCGCTGGGGCCGCTACGACATCCTCGTGCTGCCGCCGTCGTTCCCGTACGGCGGCATGGAAAACCCGCGCCTGACGTTCGCCACGCCGACGGTGATCGTGGGCGACAAGTCGCTGGTGTCGCTGGTGGCGCATGAACTCGCGCACAGCTGGTCTGGCAATCTCGTGACCTTCTCCAGCGCCAAGGACGCGTGGCTCAACGAAGGCGTCACCAGCTACGTCGAGAACCGCATCATCGAGGCCCTGTACGGCAAGGACCAGGCCGACATGGAGAGCGTGATCGCGCGCAACGAGCTGGCCGAGGAGTTCAAGACCGTCGATCCGAAGCTGCAGGTGCTGGCCGAGAAGCCGGGCGACCTCAAGGATCCGGACAACAGCTCGGGCGCGACGGTCTACACCAAGGGCGCGTGGTTCCTGCAGTTCCTCGAACAGCGCTTCGGGCGCGCCGACTTCGACGCATTCCTGCGCGGCTACTTCGACCACTTCGCGTTCCAGAGCATTTCCAGCGAGCAGTTCGCCGATTACGCCAAGGCCAACCTGCTGCGCAAGTACCCGGGCAAGGTGAGCCAGGAAGAGTTCGACGAATGGCTGTACCAGCCGGGCGTGCCGGCCACCGCACCCAAGGTGCTGGCGCGCAAGTTCGGCGTGGTCGATTCGGCGCGGCTGGCGTGGCTGGGCAGCGGCGAACTGCCGCCGCCGGTGATCACCGGCGCGTGGAGCACGCAGGAATGGGTGCACTTCATCGAGGCCATGCCCGAAACGCTGGGCGTCGAGCAGCTGGCCCAGCTCGACGGCGCCTACCACTTCACCGGCACGCCCAACGGCGAGATCGCGCAGCGCTGGTATCCGCTGGCGGTGCGCAGCGGCTACACCCAGGCCAACGACGCGATCGCCGCGTTCCTGGAGAAGATCGGCCGGCGCAAGCTGATCATGCCGACCTACAAGGCGCTGGTGCAGACCGAAGACGGCCTTGCGCTGGCCAAGGCGGTGTTCGCCAAGGCCAAGCCGGGCTACCACCCGATCACCACCGGCTCGGTGCAGGAGATGATCGACGGCGCGAAGCCCAAGGCGGCGCCTGCGAAGCCAGCCGATGCCGGCGACGCAGCCGCGGCCGCCCCGGCCGAAAGCGAGAAGCCCGCGATCGCCGGCGACGCCACCGCGCCTGCGCCGGACCCGGCGCCGCCCGCCAACTGACGCGATGCCCGGCTGGCAGACCGTCCTGATCGTGGCCGCCCTCGTGGCGGCCGCGTTCGTTCTGGCGGCCGCGTGGCGGCTGTGGCGCGATCCGTATGCGCTGATCCGCGCCGAGTTCGCGCGCGAACGGATGGCGGCGGGGCTCGCCCGCCGCGTTGTCGACGTCGACGGCCTGCGCTGGGTCTACGCCGAAGGCCAGGCGCGCGACGCCGATGCGCCGGTGCTGGTGATGCTGCACGGCTTCACCGGCAGCAAGGAAAACTGGTACCCGGTGGCCAGGCGCCTGCGCGGCCGTTACCGGCTGCTGCTCCCCGACCTGCCCGGTTGGGGCGAAAGTACGCGCGAGGGCGTCGCCGGCCACGGCTTCGCCGCGCAGGCCGCGCGCGTGGCCGCCTTCATCCGCGCCACCTGCGACCGGCCGGTGGTGCTGCTGGGGCATTCGATGGGCGGCGGCATCGCCGCGGTGCTGGCCGCGCGCGAGCCGGGGCTGGTCGCCCGCGTGGGCCTGTTCAACGCCGCCGGCGTGCGCTTCGCCGACAACCAGTTCGGGCTCGACGTGCTGGCCGGCGGCAATCCGTTCGGCGTGCACGACCACGCCTCGCTCGCGCACTACCTCGACATCCTCTTCCATGACCGCCGCGCGCTGCCGGCGCTGCCGTGGCCGGCGCCGGCGATCCTCATCGCCCAGCGCCGCCGCGACGCGGCCTTCGAGCAAACCGTGCTCGACGAGATCGGCCGCGGGCCCGAGCAGTTCCTGCCCGGCGACGAGGCCGCGCGCATCCGCCAGCCGGCGCTGCTGGCCTGGGGCGCGCACGACAAGGTGATCGACCCCAGTGCGATGGACCTTTACGCAGCCGCGATCCCGCAGGCGGTTAAAGTGCTGCTGGACGGCAGCGGCCACATGACGGTGATGGAACAGCCCGACGCCGTCGCCGACGCCATCGAAGGCCTGCTCGCCGCCGCACCGTTCGAACAGGGAGCCCACGCATGAACCATCGCACCATCCTGTGCGCCGCGCTGCTGGCGCTGGCCGCAACCGTTGTCTCGGGCTGCGGCGACCGCTCGGCCCAGGAAGCCGCGCGCGCCGCCGCGCAAACCGCGGCCGACGAAAAGGCGGCCAGGGAGTACGCCGATGGCTTCGATGCCGCCGTGGCCGCGGAAAACTGGACGCTGGCCAAGGCCCAGGGCGACGTGCTGTTCGCGCGCTTCCCGGACACGCAGCAGGCCGCGCGCATCCGCCCGCACTACGAGGACGCCAAGGCCAAGGCCGACGCCTTGCGCGAAGCCGCGCGCGTCGCCGCGCTGTGGAGCTACCAGGCCGAGAACGTGAAGGGCGGCCAGCAGCTGTCGGCGGCGATCTACTCGAAGGAGGCCGTCGACACCGACGGTAGCGGCGCCAATCCGGTGCGGCTGATCTTCCGCGACCACCCCACCTGGGGCACCAGCAGTTACCTGGTGCTGCAGGCCGGCGACTTCGCCTGCTACGGCGGCTGCAAGGTCAAGGTCAAGATCGACGACGCGGCGCCGAAATCGATGCCGGCGCTGCGCCCGGACACCGACGATGCGATCGCCATGTTCATCAACGACGAGAAGGCGCTGTGGCGGATGCTGAAGGGCGCCACGCAGGTGTCGGTCGAGTTCCCGGTCAAGGCCGGCGGCACGCGCACGGCGGTGTTCGAGGTCGCGGGGCTGGACCGGAAGAAGCTGCCCGGCTGGGACTGACCGCCGGCCTGCGGCCGGATGACACAGCGCGTAGGAGCGCCCCACGGGCGCGATGCCTTTCGTGACGCAACTTGGCGGCTGCGGCAATCGCGCCCATGGGGCGCTCCTACACGTTGCTGAAGCCTTCGCGGAGTAGAGTCGGCGCCACGGCACGCAGTGCACGGAGCGCGCTGCGCCGCACCGAGGCGCCGCCCGGACGCGCGCGCCAGGCTTACCAGCCGGATCCGCGCCGGAGTGGCGGCGGAGCCGAAGCAGGAGACGACCATGCTCGCTCCCCGCCTGCACCACTTCCTCGACGAGCGCCACGCGCCGTACACCACGCTCAGCCACGACCGCACCATCACCGCGCAGGAAACCGCCAACAGCGCGCACGTCGGCAACCGCCACTTCGCCAAGACCGTGATGCTCAAGGTCGACGGCGACCTGGTGATGATGGTGATGCCCGCCGCCTACCGAATCGACCTGACCCGCCTGTCGCGCGCACTGGGCGGGCGCGAGGTGGAGCTGGCGCAGGAATCGGAGTTCCGAGATGCATTCCCCGACTGCGAACTCGGTGCGATGCCGCCGTTCGGCAACCTCTACGACCTGCCGGTCTGCGTCGACGCGAGGCTGTCGGAACACCCGGAAATCGTCTTCAACGCAGGCACGCACACCGAGCTGGTGCGGATGCCGTATGCGCAGTTCGAGCAGTTGGTGAAACCCGAGCCGCTGTGGCTGGCGCAGGTGATGTGACGGGCCGGGATTAGGGAGTCGGGATTCGGAAAAGCGGGAATCACACGCTGATCTTCCGAATCCCCGATCCCCGATCCCCAATCCCGCGCGTTCCTCAGAGCGCGTACCCGAACTGCTGCTTGAACTGCTCGTTGAACTCGTCGAAGTCGAAGCGCTGGTTCTGGGTGCCTGGGTGTTCGACCTTGAGCGCGCCCATCAGGTTGCCGATGCGGCCGATGGTCAGCCAGTCGCAGCCGCGCTGGATGCCGAAGATCAGGCCGGCGCGGAAGGCGTCGCCGCAGCCGGTGGGGTCGGTGATGCGGCGCTCGTGCGCCGGCGGCACGTCGAAGATCTTGCCGTCGGCAAAGATCATCGCGCCCTTCGGCCCGCGGGTGGCGATATAGGCCTTGACCTTGCCGGCGATGGTCTTCTCGTCCCAGCCGGTGCGTTCCTGCAGCAGGTTGGACTCGTAGT
>Ga0182745_1004989_pt1 | contig 10941 bp, 7 predicted proteins | sample eDN3rd30CKraftBY_FD_128523 | JGI IMG/M metagenome (GOLD analysis project Ga0182745, IMG submission 128523) | Enriched backyard soil microbial communities from Emeryville, California, USA - eDNA 3rd pass 30_C Kraft BY (version 2) (version 2) | ecosystem: Environmental > Terrestrial > Soil >... | reverse complement strand
GTTCCTGCTGGCCGCGGCCGGCGGGCCTGGGCGCGCGCGAATAGACGGCGACGACGTCGTGGCCGGCATCGACCAGCGCCTGGAGCGCGGGGACGGCGAATTCCGACGTGCCGAGAAGGGCGATCTTCATTGCCGCATCTTATAGGCAGGCGGATCGCCCTGAGCTAGGTATGCCGGCAATGGACTCCGATACCCCCTCGACCGGCAAGGGGCCTGCCGCCAACCTGGCGGCGCGCCGCGCCGCTGGCCAGGTGCGCGCCGATCCCGTGCAGGAAAAGATCGTCGCCCGGCTGCAGGCGGTGCACGATCAGCTCGCTGCTGTCGCGGCTGCGCCCGCGCGGCAGGGCTTCTGGGCGCGGCTCGGCTTCGGCTCCGGCGAGAAGACGCCGGCCGCTCCGCACGGTCTCTACATCTGGGGACCGGTCGGCCGCGGCAAGTCGATGCTGATGGACCTGTTCTTCGACGATGCGCCAGTCGCCAGGAAGCGCCGCGTCCACTTCCACGAATTCATGCTCGAGGTGCACGACCGGCTGCACCGCCGGCGCGAGGAGCTTGCGGCAAGGGGCGCCCCGGCGGAGGCCGACACGATCGTGCCGATCGCCAGGGCGATCGCCCAGGAGACGCGGCTGCTCTGCTTCGACGAGTTCCAGGTCACCAACATCGCCGATGCGATGATCCTCGGCCGCCTGTTCGAGACGCTGTTCGAGGAGGGACTCACCGTCATCGCCACGTCGAACCGCACGCCCGACGATCTCTACAAGAACGGCCTGCAGCGCGATCGGTTCATGCCATTCATCGCGCTCCTGAAGCAGCGGCTGGAGATCCTCGAACTCGGCGGCGGCCGCGACTACCGCATGGACCGCCTCCGCGAGCTCGACGTCTATCTCACCCCGCTCGGCGCGTGGGCGACGGCGAAGCTCGACGAGGCGTTCCGCACCCTGTCGGGCGGCGCCGATGGCGAGCCGCGCGTGCTGCGCACCCAGGGCCGCGATGTCCCGGTGCCGCGGGCGGCGCCGGGCGTTGCCATGGCGGACTACATGGACTGGTGCGCGAGGCCGATGGGCGCCGCCGACTTCCTGTGCATCGCCGATCACTTCCATACCGTGATCCTGGCGGGCATCCCGAAGATGGGACCGGACAGCCAGGACAAGGCGGCCCGTTTCGTCACCATGATCGACAGCTTCTACGAGCGAAAGGTGAAGTTCATCTGCTCGGCCGCGGCATCGCCGGACAGGCTCTACACGGAGGGCGACGGCGCCTTCGAGTTTCAACGCACCGTGTCGCGGCTGATGGAGATGCAAAGCCCCGAATATCTCGCCCTGGAACACGTCGCCTAGTTTTCGGTGAACCCCGGATCGAAAGGCCGCCCTGAGGCGGCCTTGCGCCTATTTCTTGAGGGAGTCGGCAAAGAGCTTGGCTGCCTCGGCCTTTGCTTCCTCGTCGACCTTGGCGTCATACCTGAGCGGAAGGTTGAACTTCTTGCCGAGCTCGGTGGCTTCCGGATTCGTGAAGGCGTGCACCGCGCCCGGATACTCGATGACCCGGTAATCGGCCTTCGCGTTGTCGAGGTCCTTCTTGAAGGTATCGTACTGCTCGCGCTTCACGAACGGATCGTCGGCGCCGTTGAGGACGAGGATCTTCGCCTTGACGGTTCCCGGCGCCGGCGCCGGGGTGTTGAGGCCGAGCGATGCATGGAAGCCTGCAACGGCGGCGAGGTCGGTGCCGGTGCGCGCCATGTTCAGGACGACCGCCCCGCCGAAGCAGTAGCCGACGGCGCCGACGAGCTGGGGATTGACCGAGGCGTGCTTGGCGAGTTGGGCCCGCGCGGCGTTGAAGCGCGACTCCATCGCCTTCGGGTCCTTCATCACCGATCCCGAGAGGGCGCCCGCGTCCTTCGGGTTGTCGGCGGTCCTGGCGTCGCCGAACATGTCGGCAATGAAGGCCGTATAGCCCTGCTGCGCGTACTTCCGCGCCTCATTGTGGATGTGGGGGGTGATACCCCACCATTCATGCACCATGATGATCCCGGGCCGCTTGGCCGTGGTCGCGTCGTCGTACACGACGAAGCCCTTCATGGTGGTCTGGCCGTCGGTATAGGTGACGGGCTCTTCCTTGATCGCAGCATTTGCACTCGTGACAATTGCGATGGCGCAAAGTGCCGCCGCCAAGATCGTTCGCATGGTGGCCTCCCGGGAAATGCTGGCAACCAGATTGGCACGCACTCGATTCCGACGCTAGGCGTCGAGCTGGTAACACCGACGTGAATGATGCAGAGCGTCACGATCCACGGCCGCCCGGGATTTACCCTCACCGATGGCGCGGCGAACCCGATAGATGAACGCCGGTCGCGCGTTACCGACAAGAAACTGAAGTCCGGAGCGAGCCCTGGCCTCGACGAGGGCGTCATTTCCCTCCCCGCGTTGCGCGCGGGGAGGAAGCCGATGGTGCCGCTTCCTTCCCAAGGGTCATACCAATCGCTCTTTGCGACGCTTGGGAATGACGGCGATCCGAGCGAGGAGATGTTCGGCGCTACCGCCATCTATCATCGGAGGAGGCGAACGCTCTCCTTCATCAGCGGGACCCATGGCCGCGCGATCGGGTCTTCTTGCCGCCTTCCCGGAATCGCGCTACCACGCGCCGCCTTCAGAATTGGGAGAATTTCGCATGGCTCGCAAGAAGATCGCGCTGATCGGCGCTGGACAGATTGGCGGCACCCTTGCCCTGCTCGCGGGCCAGAAGGACCTCGGCGACATCGTCCTGTTCGACATTCCGCAGGCTGAGGGCACGGCCAAGGGCAAGGCGCTCGACATCGCCCAGCTCTCGCCGGTCGCGGGCTTCGATGCCAGCTATTCGGGCTCGTCGAACTACAAGGACATCGCCGGTGCCGACGTGGTGATCGTGACCGCCGGCGTGCCCCGCAAGCCCGGCATGACGCGCGATGACCTGGTCGGCATCAACGCCAAGGTGATCAACGCCGTCGGAAAGGGCATCAAGGAAAACGCGCCCGACGCTTTCGTCATCGTCATCACCAACCCGCTCGATGCGATGGTCGGCCTGATGCAGGAAGTGACCGGCTTTCCGGCGAGCAGAGTGGTCGGCATGGCCGGCGTGCTCGATTCGGCGCGCTTCCGCCTGTTCCTGGCGCAGGAGTTCGGCGTGTCGGTCGAGGACGTCACCGCCTTCGTGCTGGGTGGTCACGGCGACACGATGGTGCCGCTGGTGCGCTACTCGACGGTGGCCGGCATTCCGCTGCCCGATCTGGTCAAGATGGGTTGGACCACCCAGGAGAAGCTCGACAAGATCGTCCAGCGCACCCGCGACGGCGGCGCAGAAATCGTCGGCCTGCTGGGCAACGGCTCGGCCTTCTACGCCCCGGCCGCCTCGGCGATCGCGATGGCGGAATCCTACCTGAAGGACAAGAAGCGCGTGATCCCCTGCGCCGCCATGCTCGACGGCCAGTATGGCGTGAAGGGCCTCTACATCGGCGTGCCGGTGGTGATCGGCAAGGGCGGCATCGAGAAGATCGTCGAGGTGTCCTTCAACGCCGACGAGAAGGCGATGTTCGACAAGTCGGTCGCCGCCGTGAAGTCGCTGGTCGAGGCGACCAGGAAGATCGTCGCCGCGGCTTAGGACGCGCGGTCCCCGAAGGGACCAGGAGCGTCACCAGTCCGTCGTTGCCAACGCGGAGCGGCACTCATAGAGTGCCGCTACTGCGAGCCAGTTGCGTTTAGCAACTGACGGTGTGCACGCTTTTTGCTGATCGGCCAGCGCGATAGGACCGCATGAACATCCATGAGTATCAGGCCAAGTCGCTCTTGGCCAAATTCGCCGTCCCCCTGCTCAAAGGCGGGGTCGCCTATACCACGGACGAGGCGACGGACGTGGCGCGCAAGCTCGCCAGCCCCGTTACCGTCGTGAAGGCGCAAATCCATGCCGGCGGCCGGGGCAGGGGCCGGTTCAAGGACGATCCCGACGGCAAAGGTGGCGTGCGGGTCTCGAAATCGATCGACGAGGTCGGCGCCAACGCGGCCGCCATGCTGGGCCACGAGCTGGTCACCAAGCAGACCGGTCCGGCGGGCAAGGCGGTGAAGCGCCTCTACATCGAGGAGGGCTGCGACATCAAGCGCGAGCTGTATCTCTCGCTCCTGGTCGATCGCGCGGTCGCACGGATCTCGATCGTCGCCTCGAGCGCGGGCGGCATGGATATCGAGGGCGTAGCGCACGATACGCCCGAGCAGATCGTCAAGCAGTCGATCGATCCGGCGGCGGGCTTCCAGGCGTTCGAGGGCCGCAAGATCGCCTTCGCGCTGGGGCTGAGCGGCAAGCAGGTCGGCAAGTTCGTGGCGCTGGTGGGGGGGCTGTACAAGGCCTTCACCGAGCTCGATTGCTCGCTGATCGAGATCAATCCGCTGGTCGTGACCGGCGCGGGCGAGGTGATCGCGCTCGATGCCAAGATGACCTTCGACGACAATGCGCTCGAGCGGCACAAGGAGCTCGAGGCGCTGCGCGACCTCGACGAGGAGGATCCCTCCGAGACCGAGGCGGCCAAGTATGCGCTGAACTACGTCAAGCTCGACGGCCAGATCGGCTGCATGGTGAACGGCGCGGGCCTCGCCATGGCGACGATGGACATCATCAAGCTCTACGGCTCCTCGCCGGCGAACTTCCTCGATGTCGGCGGCGGCGCCACCAAGGAACGGGTGACGGCAGCTTTCAAGATCATCCTCAAGGACCCCAACGTCGAAGGCATCCTGGTCAACATCTTCGGCGGCATCATGCGCTGCGACGTGATCGCCGAGGGCGTCGTCGCCGCGGCACGCGAGGTCAACCTGCACGTGCCGCTGGTGGTGCGGCTCGAAGGCACCAACGTCGAGCTCGGCAAGAAGATCCTGAAGGAGTCGGGCCTCAAGATCACGTCGGCGGAGAATCTCGCCGATGCCGCACAGAAGATCGTCCAGGCGGTCAAGGAGTCCAACTGATGGCTGTCCTGGTCGACAAGAACACGAAGGTCATCTGCCAGGGTTTCACCGGCAGCCAGGGCACTTTCCATTCGGAGCAGGCGATCGCCTACGGCACCAGGATGGTCGGCGGCGTGACGCCGGGCAAAGGCGGCACCAGGCATCTCGACCTGCCGGTGTTCGATACCGTAACCGAAGCCGTCGAGAAGACCGGCGCGACGGCGACCGTGATCTACGTGCCGGCGGCGTTCGCCGCCGACTCGATCCTCGAGGCGGTCGACGCCGAGATCCCGCTGATCGTCTGCATCACCGAGGGCATTCCCGTGCTGGACATGGTGAAGGTGAAGCGCACCCTGGTGGGCTCGAAGTCGCGCCTGATCGGGCCGAACTGCCCGGGCGTGATCACGCCGGGCGAATGCAAGATCGGCATCATGCCGGGCCACATCCACAAGCGCGGCAAGATCGGCATCATCTCGCGCTCGGGCACGCTGACCTACGAGGCGGTGGCGCAGACCACCGCGGTCGGCCTCGGCCAGACGACCTGCATCGGCATCGGCGGCGATCCGGTGAACGGCACCAACTTCGTCGAATGTCTCGAGATGCTGCTGCCCGATCCCGAGACGCAGGGCATCGTGATGATCGGCGAGATCGGCGGCGACGCCGAGGTCAAGGCTGCGGAATACATCAAGTCGTCCGGGACGAAGAAGCCGGTGGTCGGCTTCATCGCCGGCCGCACCGCGCCGCCCGGCCGCCGCATGGGCCATGCCGGCGCCGTGATCTCGGGCGGCCATGATACGGCCGAGTTCAAGGTGGAAGCTCTGCGCTCGGCAGGTATCAAGGTCGCCGATTCGCCCGCCTCTCTGGGCGAGAAAATGCTCGAGGCGATGAAGGGCTGATCTTCATTGGACCGTGCGCATCCTGCGCGCTCACGAGCGCGCAGGATGCGCACGGTCCAATGAGTTAGGAAGGAGCGTTAGGCCATGCAAGCGGAGCAGACATCATTCCTGTTCGGCGCCAATGCGCCGTTCATCGAGGAGCTCTACGCGCGCTTCCTGGACGATCCGACCCGGGTGGATGCCGACTGGCGTACTTTTTTCGAAGCGTTGGCCGAGGAGCGCGGCGACGTGCTGGCCGAAGTGCGCGGCGCATCCTGGGCGCCCAACGGCGCCCGTGTCATCGACGTGCCCGATACGGAGATGCCGCGGGCGGCTGCCAACCGCAATGTCAATGCCGGAAAGGGCGCGGCCATGCCGCTGGGCGGCCGCAGCGAGGAAGAAATCCGCGCCGCGGCCTACGACACCTCGCGCGCCTTCCTGCTGATCCGCTCCTACCGCATCCGCGGCCATCTCGCGGCCGACCTCGATCCGCTCGGCCTGGTGCACCAGGCGCCGCACCGGGAGCTCGATCCCGCGACCTATGGCTTCAAGGAGGCCGACTGGGACCGCCCGATCCTGATCTTCGGCTCGCTCGGGCTGGGCGATGCCGCGACGCTGCGCCAGATCATGGACCGGTTGCGCAAGACCTATTGCGGCAAGATCGGCGTCGAGTACATGCACATCTCCGATCCCGACCAGAAGGCGTGGATCCAGGAGCGCATCGAGCACATCGAGAACCGCACCGACTTCACGCTCAACGGCCGCCGCCTGATCATGGAGCGCGTAGTCGAGGCGGAAGGGCTGGAGAAGTACCTCGGGCTCAAGTTCGTCGGCACCAAGCGCTTCGGCCTCGACGGCGGCGAATCGCTGATCCCGGGCCTCGAGCAGATCCTGAAGCGCGGCGGCCAGCTCGGCGTCAAGGAAGTCGTGCTCGGCATGCCCCATCGCGGCCGCCTCAACACGCTCGTGCATGTCATGCACAAGAGCTACACCGCGCTGTTCTCCGAGTTCCAGGGCCGCTCCTCGCAGCCGGAGGAGATGCGCGGCTCGGGCGATGTGAAGTATCACCTCGGCGCGTCGGCCGATCGCGAGTTCGACGGCTCGGTGATCCATCTCTCGCTCGCGCCCAACCCGTCGCATCTCGAGGCAGTGAATCCGGTCGTGCTGGGCAAGGCACGCGCCAAGCAGGACCAGCGCAACGACACCGATCGCAGCCAGGTCATGGCGATCCTGATGCATGGCGACGCGGCCTTCGCGGGCCAGGGGCTGGTGGCCGAGAGCCTCGACCTGTCCGACCTCGGCGGCTACCGCATCGGCGGCACCATTCATTTCGTGGTGAACAACCAGATCGGCTTCACCACCCTGCCGACCTATTCGCGCTCGGGACCGTACTGCACCGAAATCGCCAAGATCGTCCAGGCGCCGATCCTGCACGTGAACGGCGACGACCCGGAAGCGGTGGTGCATGTCTGCCGCATCGCCACGGAGTTCCGCCAGCATTTCAAGCGCGACATCGTCATCGACATGTTCTGCTATCGCCGCTACGGGCACAACGAGTCGGACGAGCCGATGTTCACCCAGCCGCTGATGTACAAGGAGATCGGCGGCCACAGGACGGTGAAGGAAGTGTATGCCGCGCGGCTCGAGGCCGAGGGCGTCGTCACGGCGGCGGACGTCCAGGCGATGGATGTCGAGCTGCGCGCCAAGCTCGACAAGGCGCTGGAGGCGGCGACCAACTACAAGCCGAACAAGGCCGACTGGCTGGAGGGCAAGTGGTCGGGCATGACGGTGGCGCCGGGCGAGGAGGATCGCAAGGGCGTCACTGCCGTCGACAGCGACAGGCTGCTCTCGGTCGGCCGCGCGATCTCCGAGCCGCCCGGGAACTTCGACCTCAACCGCAAGATCGTCCGTCTCCTGCAGGAGAAGCGCAAGGCGATCGACACCGGCAAGGACATCGACTGGGCGACCGGCGAGGCGCTGGCCTTCGGCACTCTCCTCGCCGAGGGCACGCCGGTGCGGCTCAGCGGGCAGGATTCCGGGCGCGGCACCTTCTCGCAGCGCCATTCCGTGCTGATCGACCAGAACAACGAGAACAAGTACGTCCCGCTCAACCATGTGGCCGAGGACCAGGCCAGGTTCGAGGTGATCGACAGTCCGTTGAACGAGGCAGGCGTGCTCGGCTTCGAATACGGCTATTCGTCGGCCGAGCCCAATGCGCTGGTTCTGTGGGAAGCGCAGTTCGGCGACTTCGCCAACGGCGCGCAGGTCATCATCGACCAGTTCATCTGCTCGGGCGAGAGCAAGTGGCTGCGCATGAACGGCCTGGTGCTGCTGCTGCCGCACGGCTACGAGGGCCAGGGTCCCGAGCACAGCTCGGCGCGGCTCGAGCGCTACCTGCAGCTCTCGGCCGAGGACAACTGGCAAGTCGTGGTGCCGACCACGCCGGCCAACTACTTCCACGCGCTGCGCCGGCAGATGCGCCGCACCTTCCGTAAGCCGCTCGTCGTGATGACGCCGAAGTCGCTGCTGCGCCACAAGGACTGCGTCTCGACCCTGGCCGACTTCGGACCGGGTTCCTCGTTCCGCCGCCTCCTTCCGGAGACGGACGGGCTCGCGGCGGACGCCAGGATCGAGCGGGTCGTGCTGTGCAGCGGCAAGGTCTACTTCGATCTCGTGGCCGAGCGCCGCAAGCGCAAGATCGACACTATCGCCATCATCCGCATCGAGCAGCTTTACCCCTTTCCGATCAACCGGCTCGGCGTGCGGCTGTCGCAATATCCCAACGCCGAGGTGGTGTGGTGCCAGGAGGAGCCCGAGAACATGGGCGGCTGGCACTTCGTCGACCGCCGCATCGACCGCGCGCTGGCGTCCATCGACGTCCGCTCGCGCCGGCCGGTCTATATCGGCCGACCCGAATCGGCGTCGCCTGCGACCGGCTCGGCGCGCACGCATCTGAAGGAACAGGCCGATCTGGTCGACCGCGCGTTGACGGTCGGCTGAGGAGAGCAAGTCATGGCCGTCGAAATCAAGGTCCCTGCACTGGGTGAATCGGTCACGGAGGCGACCGTCTCCCGGTGGATGGTCAAGGCGGGCGACAGCGTCGCGGTCGACCAGCCATTGTGCGAGCTCGAGACCGACAAGGTCACCGTCGAGGTGCCGGCGACCATGGCCGGCACGATCAGCGAGCTCGCGGTCGAGGAGGGCGCCACGGTGCAGGTCGGCGGCGTGCTCTGCCGTATCGAGGAAGGCGGTGCCGGTGCAGCGCCGAAGCCCGCGGCTGCAGCCCCCGCGGCAGCTTCGCCCCGGTCGGCAGCGGCGCCCTCGCCGGCTCCGATATCGGCGGCCCCGGCGACTGCCAATCTCGCCGCCTCGGGGCCGGCGGCGCGCAAGCTCGCGGAAGAGAAGGGCGTTGCGCCCGCAGCGATCCAGCCCAGCGGGAAGGACGGCCGGGCCACCAAGTCGGACGTGATGGCCGCGCTGTCGTCGATTCCGGCTCCGGCTGCGGCGCCTGCGGCGAAGCCCGCCATGCCGGCCGGTCCGCGCCCGCGCGCCGACCGCGAGGAGCGGGTGAAGATGACGCGGCTTCGCCGCACCATCGCCAACCGTCTCAAGGAGGCGCAGAACACCGCGGCCATGCTCACCACCTTCAACGAGGTGGACATGACCAACGTCCTGGCGCTGCGCGAGCGGCTCAAGGAAGGTTTCGAGAAGAAGCACGGCGCGCGGCTGGGCTTCATGTCGTTCTTCGTGAAGGCGTGCATCGCCGGCTTGAAGGAGCTGCCGGCGGTCAATGCCGAGATCGAAGGCGACGATCTCGTCTACAAGAACTATTATGACATCGGCGTCGCCGTCGGCACGCCCAACGGCCTGGTGGTGCCGGTGCTGCGCGACGCCGACACGCTCGACTTCAGCGGCATCGAGAAGGGTATCGGAGAGCTTGGCCGCAAGGCGCGCGACGGCAAGCTGTCGATCGCCGACCTGACCGGTGGCACCTTCACCATCTCCAACGGCGGCGTCTACGGCTCGCTGATGTCGACGCCGATCCTCAACCCGCCGCAGTCCGCCATCCTCGGCATGCACAAGATCCAGCAGCGTCCGATGGTCGTCGGCGGCGAGATCAAGGTGCGGCCGATGATGTATCTCGCGGTCAGCTACGACCACCGCATCATCGACGGCCGCGAGGCCGTGCTGTTCCTGGTGCGGGTCAAGGAATGCATCGAGGATCCCGAGCGCCTGCTGGTCGGGGTCTGAGGCTGGGGGCGCGCCATTCCAGTGGCGCGTCATGAAGCGCGTCACTGGAGTGACGCGCCCCCAGCAAGTGAGGTGACGCGGACATGAACGAACTCTTTGACCTGATCGTGATCGGCGCCGGTCCCGGCGGCTACGTCGCGGCGATCCGCGCCAGCCAGCTCGGCCTCAAGGTGGCGGTGGTCGAGAAGCGCGCGACCCTTGGCGGCACCTGCCTCAATGTCGGCTGCATCCCCTCCAAGGCGCTGCTGCAGTCCTCCCACCTGTTCGAGCAGGCAGGCCACGATCTTGCGGTGCACGGCATCAAGGTCGCGCCGCCGACGCTCGACTTCGCCCGGTTCATGAAGCGCAAGGCAGAGGTGGTCGAGGCAACGACGAAAGGCGTCGCCTTCCTGTTCAAGAAGAACAAGATCGCCTCGTTCCAGGGCACCGGCCGCCTCCTCGCGGCGGGTTCGGTCGCGGTCGTCGGCGATGACGGCGCGATCAAGGACACGCTTACGGCGAAGAACATCCTGATCGCGTCGGGATCGGAAGTGACGCCGCTGCCCGGCGTCACGGTCGACGAGAAGAAGATCGTCTCCTCGACGGGTGCGCTCGAGCTCGCAGACGTGCCCAAGCGGCTGGTCGTGGTCGGGGCGGGGATCATCGGGCTGGAGCTCGGCTCGGTATGGCGTCGTCTCGGTGCCGACGTGACGGTGATCGAGTTCCTCGATCGCATCACCCCCGGGGTTGATGACGAGATCACGAGGCATTTCCAGCGTTCGCTCGCCAAGCAGGGCCTGAAGTTCAAGCTCGGCAGCAAGGTGACGAAGGCGGAGGTCGGTAGCGCGGGCGTCACGCTCGACGTCGAGCCGGCGAAG
>Ga0182745_1004988_pt1 | contig 10942 bp, 7 predicted proteins | sample eDN3rd30CKraftBY_FD_128523 | JGI IMG/M metagenome (GOLD analysis project Ga0182745, IMG submission 128523) | Enriched backyard soil microbial communities from Emeryville, California, USA - eDNA 3rd pass 30_C Kraft BY (version 2) (version 2) | ecosystem: Environmental > Terrestrial > Soil >... | reverse complement strand
GGAAAGGCCATTCAAAAGGCCGTCAAGTCGGTGGATGGCGTGTCCGGCGACACCGTGAAGCCCAAGACGGCCGACTTCGAGGTCTCCGGCGACTTCAGCGCCGTGGATGTTGTAAAGGCCTTGAATGACGCGGGCTTCCACGTTCAGGTCCGCCCCTGATTTAGGTCATCTCGCCAGGATTGGCTTAAGATCGGCCTGACCGACGACGACCAGAGCCGGACCGCATGGGGCCCGTGGGCCCAAGCACCGGGCTCTGGTCTCGATCGTGGCCGAAGCCTCCGCGGCTGATCAGCGCTCCTAAGTCCCCCCCTTCGACCTTGACCTCACTCCGCTTTCAGCCCGATAGACCTCCAAGACGAACCGACGACGTCCCAATCCCGCCGGACGTCTCCTCGAAAAAGGAAAGACATGAGTCGCACGCTGATCCTGTCCTCCGTTCTCGTTCTCGGAGTCGCCTCCTTGAGTCAGGGGGAGTCTCCCGGCGCCCCGGAAAGCCGAGTCGACGCGAACCCCTCGCCGAGGTGGTTCAAGGGAAACCTGCATACGCACACGCTCTGGAGTGACGGGAACGACTACCCCGAGATGATCGTCGATTGGTACGTCCGGCATGGATACCAGTTTCTCGCACTCTCCGACCATAACACCCTCAGCCAGGGGCAGCGCTGGGTGAGCGTGGCCAAGGCCGATGCCAAGGCAAAAAAGGCCGGCTTCGATCGCTACCACAAACGTTTCGGCGAGCATTGGGTCGAGACGAGAACGGTCAAAGGGAACAAAGAAGTCCGGCTGAAGCCGCTTAGCGAGTTCCGCGCCTTGTTCGAACAACCCGGCCGGTTCCTCATGATCCAGGGGGAAGAGCTGACCGATCGGTTTGAACGCAAGCCCATTCACATGAACGCCTCGAACATCCTTGAGGTCATCGCTCCTCAAGGGGGTAAGAGCGTGGTGGAGGTGATGCGCAATAACCTGGACGCGATCCAGAAGCAAAGTGAACGCGTGGGCCAGCCGATCCTGGGCCACCTGAACCACCCCAACTTTCACTATGGAATCACGGCCGAAGAACTGGCGATGGTCACCGCCGAGCAGTTCTTTGAAATCTACAACGGCCATCCTGGTGTCAACCAGCCGGGCGATGCGACCCACGCCGGCCTGGAACGCATGTGGGACATCATGAACACGCTTCGAATCGATGGCATGAAGTCCGCTCCGCTCTGCGGTCTCGGGACCGACGACTCGCACCAGTACTTTGGCCAGGCGGGCTCATCTCCCGGCCGAGGCTGGATCATGGTTCGAAGCCGTTATCTCACGCCCGAGTCGATCATTCACGCCATTGAGTCCCGCGACTTCTATGCCTCCAGCGGTGTGACGCTCCGCGAGGTTCAGTACGATGCCAAGGAGCAGGTGCTCGAAGTTGAGGTGGAACCGGATGGTGATGCCCAGTTCACAACCCAGTTCATCGGAACCCTCGAAGGTTACGATAAGACCAGGAAACCGGTGACCGACAAGGACGGCAAGGCCCTCGAAGTCACCCAGCGCTACTCCGACGACGTCGGACAGGTCCTGGCGACGGTAAAAGGGACCAAGGCCCGTTACAAACTGACCGGCAAGGAACTCTACGTCCGAGCCCTGATCAGCTCCGACAAGGCGCCGGTCAATCCCTCCTTCGAGCACCAGGTCCGGCAAGCCTGGACCCAACCGGTCGGCTGGGAGAAGCGGGTTGACAATCAGGCCGCCAACCCCTGATTGAACCTTTGAGCGAACTCGTCGACCCCACTCAACTCAGGCCGAGCCAGAATTGACTGATCGTACCCCTCGACAAAATCGAGACGGTGTCTCGCCGACCTTCACCAAATGATCGGCGAGACTCGTCCAGACTCTCCTCATCCACCAATGCCACAACCCGGCCAGACCTTCGATTGCCCCCTTCTCTAACGTTCTCCCTCCCCGAAGCCGACAGGTTCACAAGTCGGATCAACGGTTGACCAAAGTAGAACCGGCGAAAACCATCTCTCTCGTAGCCCCGATGGACTTGAGCACTCGGTCCCTCGAGTCACGCCGCCGGTCAGGCGAGCCCCATCTCAATGCGCTTGAAATGCTCGTCTGATGGCGAGGTCTTTTAGATCCTGGAACTGGGACAACGACTTAAAAAATCAATTCTGATGGATTTCGTTGAACCTCACGGATTTGATAGAGTATCCTCTTGCGAGAAGCGATTTCTGATTGTAAATCAATAACTGGCCTTGCCATCTTGATTCTACAGGATTTTTGTCGGTCGCTCTTCATCTGACCCGTTTATTATGATCTGCGAACCAATCAACTGCGAGGGGAGACTGCAATCATGCATCAATCCAACGGCGGTCGTCGATCGCAAGGGTTTACGCTTATTGAATTACTGGTTGTCATTGCCATTATCGCTGTGTTGATCGCTCTCTTGCTTCCGGCGGTTCAAGCAGCACGTGAAGCGGCACGCCGTTCTCAGTGTGTTAACAACCTGAAGCAACTCGGACTAGCCGTTCACAACTATCTCTCGGTGAATGGGACATTGCCGCTTGGCGACATGTACCACTCCGGAACAAATGCGAAGGGGTTTAACGGGACAACTGGGAATGGCTCCAACTCCTATAGCTACGGTTGGCCGCTTTCCATTCTCCCCCAAATGGAGCAACAACCACTCTACAACTCATTCAATTTTTGCTTCACATATGCTGATGCTTCTGGATCGGCCGCGACAAACTCCACCGTCACCTACAACCAAGTAGCCACGCTCCTCTGCCCCTCGGAGAATGCCACGAGTCGCCCGCAACCCCCCTATGGCGCATTGAATTACATGGGAAATATCGGGGGGCCTGGATCAATCAAAACCTTCTCCGGGACAATGATTAGCCCATATTGGGGCAGTTCCGCGGCTCCTTCAACCAACGCAATCGGGCTTCAATCAATCACCGATGGTACTTCGAACACCGCTCTGTTCAGTGAACGGCTCATGGGTGTTACCGGCAACCCAACCTTGACTTTGAACGACAAGAACAATGGCAGGCGAGCCGTGTACGCGGTGGCGGCAACCGGCACGATCAATGGGAACGACACCGCCGGGGCCATGAACATTTTAAACGCCTGCAAAGCATTACCATCCACACAAACCTCGGTGTCTTCCTATCGAAGTGGCCAGATATGGGTGATTGGTCACCCATGGTCCACGGTTTTCAATCGCTACACCCACTTCGGAACTCCCAACACCACCATCTGCGACACAACCCCGACCGTCTTCTCAAGCGGGCTCGCTGGCGGGCAAGGTTCTGTTCCTCCCACGAGCAACCATTCCGGAGGAGTCAACGTTTGCCTGACAGACGGATCTGTCCGATTCATTAAGGACAGTGTCAATCTTCAGACGTGGTGGGCACTCGGGACTCGCGATGGCGGCGAAGTGATCAGCTCAGATGCCTACTGATTCGTACAATCCATGCCTATGATTAACTACGTTTTCAAAGCGCGAGAAAAACCGCCTTGGAATCTTCGGTGTCATCAAGGCTGAAAAGCGAAAAGGCAGCGAACCCGAATCGATATGAGCCTGACTAGAGCGGTTCACAGTTGCCTTGCACCCTGTTGCATCGATTCGTAGGGTGGGCCATTGCCCACCGCACCAAGGCCGATGCCAGGAGGGAGGCAACATGGCCCAGAAACCAAGGGAGTGATTGGAAGACGCGGCCCTGCGTTTCTGCCGGTGGGCGGTGCCCACCTTACAAATGCTGGGTGTCACGCTAAAGATGAACCGCTCTAAACGTCACAAGGGTTTCGGATTGTTTTTCGGCATTTACTCAAGACTAGTGGTACTTTCATGAATCGACTCATTCTAGCATCGGCACTTTTCCTGTCTCTCCCCTGCTTGATCTCTGGCTGTGGAAACGCCGGTGGTCTTGAGGCAGGTATCCCAGCGGACACTACCGGAGCTCCGGTGAATCCAACGCCGGACATGGGTCCAGTTCCCGCGAAAGACGCACCGAAGATGCGTTGACATATGAGGTCCTCATGCTTTCAGGACCACCACCCAACCGACTTAGTATCTAAAACCTGAACGAGGCCCTCCCTTTCAGGAGGGCCTTTTCCAAACACAAGGCTCAAAACTCCGCAGCCCTTTTCCGTGCATGAATCCCGAACTGCTGATGGAAGAGCCTTGATTTTCGTTTAGGCACCTCGATTACAGCGTGCCCTCATCAAACAAGATGATCTCAAACCATTTCATCTCTCCTCACTGCGGCAGTAACGGCTTGATCGCCGCGCCGTAGACTTCGGCCATTCGGAAGAAGCCCAGGTCGGTGGGATGAGACCCATCAACGGTCCCTTCGTTGTCATCCCCAAGCTGCTTGGCACCGGGCAGGTAATGCAGGTTCTTGACGCCTTCGGCCTGGAGCCGCTCGAACGCCGCGCGCAGGGCCGCGTGATTGGCGTCGTTCCTCTTTCGGGGGGCCGGAAGGATATCTCCCCCTGAGTAGAATCGGTCTTCAGCCAGGAGAATGGGCGTATCGGGATGGGCTTTTCGCAAGCGCTTGACGAAGGGCTCGACTCGCTCGGTGACCTCGTCGCTCGTCATGTTCGGCAAGCAGTCTAGCACGTACACGGCCGGGTCCAGCTCGGCGAGCAGGTCGGCCAGTTCGGGCTCCATCTTGCCATTCCCCGAGAAACCGAGGTTGATCACGGGGTAGTCGAGCTTTCGGCCGATGATGGATGTGTGGACCATGCCGGGACGCGAGGCGCAACCCCCTTGAGTGATCGAGGTTCCGTAGAACACGATCGGCTTGCTCTTCGCCTTGGGCCGTGGCTCCGCACGCGCGAGGTACGCATCTTTGGGAATGCCCAGCTCCACGGAAGTCACGCCATTATACAAAGGGAGGTAAAGCAGGAACTCGTGCGGCCCCTTGGGCAGACCCTGGACCAGCTTCACGGTATTGGTCGGAGACTGCTTGGGCTGACCGACCGCCACCCAATGCCAGGCGCCATCGTCTCCCTTGGCGTAGAGGTCGAGGCCACTCACGCCGGTCGGCGGCATGTGAGGCATCCCGAGCGCGGCCTTTCGCACGGTCCAACGCGCTTCGAGCGAAGGGGCGTCGCTGGTGAACCGGACACAGAGCCCGGCCGAATTCTCGCTCAACGACCAGACCGGCGGCCGAACCACCTTCTCGGCCTTGGCGGGAAGCCGGTCGAAATCGGTCTTCGTCTTGGTCCATCCTTTTCCTTCGAGGCCCAGGTCGCGCACGTCGTACCATAAGGTCGCCCCTTCGCTGGCGGCCTTCGCCTTGGACGGGTCGAGTTTCAGGTCGTCCGCGATCGCGGCTACACTCGAGCACACCGCCAGCACGAGTCCGGCAAGGACCACCCGGCATTCAAAACGATTTTGCATGAACACGCATCCTCACTCTCTACTCAACGGTTACGAGGCGGAACAGGCAACGGGGCGAAATCACGCTGAAGGATCATCCACTCCTGGAGAGCCCCCTTCAGCTCTTTCTGAATGGCGGCGGCCTCCTTCGAGCCGATCAGGTTGTTCATCTCGGCGGGGTCGGCTTCCAGGTCGAAGAGCTCGAACATCGGGCGGTTGGGTTTGAAGTAAAGCGCGGCCAGCTCGGGCTTGATCTTCCCTTCTTCGTTCATGCGCTGAAGTTCGCGCCAGAAGGAATCGCCCGCGAAATCAACCGGCGTGTAAGGAAGCTGCCAGAGGACATTATAAATTAACTTGTATTTCGGTGTGATCACGCAACGGCCGATATCAAACCCAGAACTGCTGTTCGGGAGGGATGAGCCATGCGCTCCGCGCTCGGAGAACACATAGTCCCGCGCTTGGTGCGGCTCGCCGCGAAGGAGCTTGAGCTGGCTTCGCCCCGTGATCTCCTTGGGAATCTCTGATCCCGCGGCCTCGAGAATGGTGGGGGCGATGTCCTCACCCGAGACGAGTTCGCTGGTGTTCGACCCCGCCTTGATCTTGCCGGGCCAGCGCATGATCAAAGGGACATGGACCCCAAATTCATACAGCGTCCCCTTCCCTCGAAGTTGTGAGCAACCGTTGTCTCCCATGAAGATGACGAGCGTGTTCTCGCTGAGCTTGCGGCGGTCGAGCTCGTCCAGCACGGTCCCAAACGCGGTATCGAAGCGAGCGATCTCATCGTAGTAGCGCGCGAAATCTTCGCGCACGAGCTGAGTGTCGGGATAGTGCGAAGGAAGCGTCAAGGCCTTGGGGTCGTGCGGGTTGGCAATGGCGTTGCGGTCCAGCGGCCGATGCGGGTCGTTCGAGCAGAGTTGGAGCACGAACGGCTTGCCGTCGGGAACCTGGTCGAGAAACTCCTTGAACTGGGAGATCATCGCCTGGCTCCCCGCTCCCACCTTCACAAAGTCGAGCCGGTCGGGGAAGGTCCGAAGGTTGTGACGTTCAAAGACGACGCGTGACTCATTCGGCAGGCGGCTTCCGTCAAGATGATAGGTCCGCCCCGCCACGCCCGAGTAGTACCCGTCGGCCCGGAGCAGTTCTGGGAAGACCTTGACCTCTCTGGGTAGAGGAGCGGAGAACCGCGTCATTCGCGTATCGAGCGGAGCGCGACCGCTCATGATCGACGATCGCGAAGGAACGCATTGGGGGCAGGTGACGTAAGCCCGGTCGAACCTCATCCCCTGGGTCGCGAACCGATCCAGATTCGGCGTCTTGATATCCGGGTTGGCGTAGCACCCCACATGAGGGGCGCTGTGGTCATCGGTCAGAACTACCAGGATATTGGGTCGATCAGCCCCCAGCGCATTCGCGGAAAGGGCGGACAACGCTAGCACCGCGACGAACGATCGCATATTCCGTCCTCTTGATTTTCAAAAATTCAGCATAACCTAACGCGAGACGGCCTGGCCTGATTGACGTGATTCAAGGAGCCGCCTTCCGCCGCGCTTGTTTCTTCGCCGCGGCCTTCTTCCGGACTGGTCCGCCAGCGGCGGGCCGCTTGATCTCGGCTTCCGGAGGATCTTGCTCGGTAACCTTCAGCTCTTTCCGAAGCCGAGCGAGCTCCGTCTCCAGCTCCTTGCGAACCTCGGTGTATTTGGGGTCGGAGTAAACGCTTCGCAGTTCCTTGGGGTCTTCTTTCAGGTCGAAGAGTTCCCATTCGTCGATGTCCGGCCCGTAGAAACGGACGAGTTTGTAACGATCGGTCACCACGCCGTAGTGTCTCCGGACGTCATGCGGGCCGGGGTACTCATAATAGTGGTAATAGAAGCTCTTGCGCCAATCGTCGGGAGTCTTCCCTTCCAAGATCGGCAGTAGGCTCCTCCCGTGCATCTCGGCCGGAATGGGCTTACCCGCGGCGGCCAGGAACGTCTCGGCGAAGTCCAAGGTCGAAACCATGTCATTGTTCACGCGGCCCGGCTCGACGACTCCCGGCCAGCGGATCATGAGGGGCGTCCGGAGCGATTCCTCGAAAATCCAACGCTTATCAAACCAGCCATGCTCGCCGAGATAAAATCCCTGATCCGCCGCGTAAACCACGATGGTGTTCTCGGCCAGCCCTTCGTCGTCCAGGAACTTCAAGAGCCTTCCCACGCTCTCGTCAACCGCCTTGATGCAGCCGAGATAGTCATGCATATATCGGTTGTACTTCCAGCGCACCAGGTCGGCCCCCTTCAGGTTGGCTTTCTCAAACGCCTCGTTCCGGGGGCCATAGTATGCGTCCCAGGTCTTGCGTTGTTCGGGGGTGAGCTGTGGCGGAGGATCGAGCTTGAGATCCTTCCGGGTCATGGTCTTCTCGATGGACATATCCTGGCTGTGCTCGGCCTTGCCTCGTCCCGAGTAGTCATCGAACAAGGTGTCCGGCTCGGCGTACTGACGATCGTGGTCGTGCCCCAGGTGCCGCAGCGCGGGGTCCCACTCGCGATGAGGCGCCTTGTGCTGGCTCATCATCAGGAACGGCTTCGACCGATCCCGTTTCTTGAGCCAGTCGATCGTCAGGTCGGTGATGACGTCGGTGACATATCCTTGGTGTTTGGTCTGCTTGCCGTTGTCGATCAAGGTCGGGTTGTAGTAAACCCCCTGCCCCGGCAAGATATTCCAGTAGTCGAACCCGGTCGGGTCGGTGACCAGATGCCACTTCCCGACCAGGGCGGTTTGATAGCCCGCCTGCCGCAATAGCTTCGGCATCGTCACCTGGGTACCGTCGAACCGGCTCCCCGAGTTGTTATAAAATCCGTTGGCATGACTATACTTGCCTGTCAAAACCGTCGCCCGGCTCGGCCCGCAGATGGAGTTGGGGACCACGCACCGGTCGAACCGCACCCCTTCCCGGGCGATCCGGTCCATGTGCGGCGTATCAATGAGCTTGCGCGGGTCTTTGTAAGCGCTAATGGCCTGGTAAGCGTGGTCATCCGAAAAAATGAAGAGGATATTCGGTGGGGCCTTGGCCTGCGCGGCGTCAAGGCGCGTCGAGAGACAAACTCCCTGGAGCATGCCCCAGCCGAGCAGAACCGCGCCGACTCGAAGAGAGATCCGCGATGCAGCAGCAATCCTTTGATTCATGACAAGATCACCTTTCAATACAACGAGTCGATTTCGCCGAGCGTAGACTCTCCCCGTCTTGAAGCCGGAGGTGTCTTCGCCAGATTAAAGAGGAAGCGAAAGGGGGGGAAGATTGGCGAGTCTGGTCCTGGAAGGCCGCCATGGAGTTGCCCTCGCCACCAGGCTACTCGAGCTGGCGAGCCGTCTCAAGCAGCCGACCCTCCAAAACCAAGGGTCCGGATAACGGCGCGTTCTCAACGACTCTTCTCTCCCTCCACGATGGGCTTGCGCTCCCACATCCAGACCCCATTTTCACGGGTGAGCAACCTGGAGAGGCTCCCGGGGGCGGGGGGCTCGTTCCGCTTGGGGATCCACTTCGCAAGCTCGCGCTTGGTTTCCTGATGCTCCGCGCGGGTCGCCAGGTTCGTCCACTCATGAGGGTCGGCGCGGTGGTCGTAGAGTTCCTCCGACCCATTCGCGTAACGGATATAGCGCCAGTGCTCGGTTCGTATCGAGTGGTTGCCTTGGTTGTGCGTGGTGATCGCGGGCCAAGGGCGAACCGTCGTCGCGTCCTTCAGTTGGGGGATCAGACCATGCCCCTCCAGGCCGGGTTGCACTTTCAGGTGGCAGAGTTCGTTAAGCGTGGGATAAAGGTCGAGCAGCTCGACGGGCTGCGTACAGCGCGCCCCTTTAGCGATCCCTGGCCCCGCGAAGATCAAGGGGACCCGCGTGGAGCGTTCCCAGAGCGTGTTCTTGCCCGAGATCCCCTTTTCACCCAGGTGCCAGCCGTGGTCGGACCAGAAGACGACGATCGTTCGATCCGCTTGGCCACTCTCCTCCAAGGCGTCCAGCACCCGGCCGACCTGGCTGTCCATGAAGCTCACGCTCGCCAGGTACGACCGAACGAGAGGGCGCCACTGGTTTTGCTCGACGAGCCAGGCGAGGCGAGGCTCGGGTAACTTCCAGTGGAGATACCAGGAGAACTCAGGAATGTCGTCGCGGTCATTTTCTCGAACAGGGGGCATCGCCAGGGTTTCGTCCGGATAAAGGTCGAACCATTTTTGGGGGGCGAAGCAAGGGACGTGCGGAAGTCGGAAGCCCGCCGCGATGAAGAAGGGTTTGTCCCTGGGCACCTCCTTCAACCGAGCGATCGCGGAGTCGGCGATGCGCCAGTCCCCCTGCTCTTCATCGCGCTCGGGGAAGACTCCCCAATCCATCGCCTTGATCGGGTCGGGAGACTCGACAAATTTCCTGGCGGGATAGACCACCTTCCCAGGGTCGCCCCAGACCTGGAACTCGTTGGCGCGTAGTCTGGGTGGGAGCGAGCCGTCATGAAAGATCTTCCCGGCGCAGAACGTGGAGTATCCCTCGGCGGCCAGTGCTTGCGGCAGCGAGACCCGGTCCCGAAGCGCGGGGAGGGCTCGGACGCCCGGTTGAAGGGCATAGATGCCGGTGCTCGAGGGTCTCAGGCCCATTAACAAGCTCGACCGTGAAGGGTTGCACAGAGGAGACTGGCAATGCGCGTTCGCAAACAGCGTCCCGCGCTGGGCGAGCCGATCGAGGTTGGGCGTTTTCACCTGGGGGTGCCCTCCCAGGCAACCCACCCAGTCGTTCAGGTCGTCCGCGGCGATGAGTAAAACATTGGGCCGATCGAGTCGTTCCGGCTGGTGGGGCTCTTCGCCATTCAACAACGGAAGCGATAACAGCAACACATGGATGATTGGTAAGGCCACGCTCTCGACCTCCTACCGTTCGTTCCGATCCCTACCGTCGTGTCGCCCAGGCACCAACAACCGAGCAGGCGAGGGCCCCCTTATCGTGGTCGAGAAGGCTCGGAAGTGCAATTGGCTTGCACACGGCCGGCGACAGAAGAGATTCGCGAACCGCGACACCTACCTCTTGAGCAAAAACGACGATTTCGGATCAAAAGGCTACCCACCGGTCCGAGATATGGCATATCATTAATTTTGGGTGATTTCGATTTCTCTCCAATTGATTTGGAGGGCCATGCCAATGCCCAACTCTCTCGAGGAATGCCGACTCGCGATGCTCGCCTTCGGGCTGATGGCCATTCCAGTTGCGTTGATCATCGAGTGGGCATCGCCCAGAAGATTGTCACCGAAGGGGCGTTCCCGCTCGACTCGACACAATTCGGCGGGCCAGCCCCCCGCGCGGACGGCTGGCTATCAGGTCCGGGTCACACCCGGGATCAAATCCATTCATAAAAAGCTAGCAGGAAACCCACCTCTTTAGAGGTGGGAGGAATGCGTGTTCCTTCCCGCTCCTCTTGACAAAAAATCAGTTGGCATGGATAATTCACCCATCACCCGAAGGCACTCCCGCAAGGGAGCAAACTGTTTAAACCGGGCTCCTGACACGTCGCGAGACGTCTCCAAACACAGCCCGCTTGGTAACAACTGGGCTTGGGGC
>Ga0182745_1004985_pt1 | contig 10944 bp, 7 predicted proteins | sample eDN3rd30CKraftBY_FD_128523 | JGI IMG/M metagenome (GOLD analysis project Ga0182745, IMG submission 128523) | Enriched backyard soil microbial communities from Emeryville, California, USA - eDNA 3rd pass 30_C Kraft BY (version 2) (version 2) | ecosystem: Environmental > Terrestrial > Soil >... | reverse complement strand
CTTCTGACCCGCGAGCGTCTCGACGCAGGCCACGCCGTCCTCGCTCGCCTTGTGCGCGAGCATCGGCCCGTCGATCACGTCGCCGATCGCATAGATGCCCGGCACCGAGGTCTGGAAATGACCATCGACGGCGATGCGGCCGCGCTCGGTCATCTTGACGCCGACCTTGTCGAGGCCGAGGCCCGCGACATAGGGCCGACGACCGATCGAGACCAGCACCACGTCGGCCTCGAGCGTCTCCGATTCGCCGCCCTTCGCGGGTTCGACCGTGAGCGTCACGCCAGCATCCGTCGTCTCGGCCTTGGTGACCTTGGCGCCGAGCTTGAACTTCAGGCCCTGCTTGGCGAGCGTGCGCTGCAGGAACTTGGTGACCTCGTCGTCGACGCCGGGCGTGATGCGGTCGAGGAACTCGACCACTGTCACCTCGGCGCCGAGGCGACGCCACACCGAGCCGAGTTCCAGCCCGATGATGCCGGCGCCGACCACGACCAGGCGCTTCGGCACCTCGTTGAGTTCCAGCGCGCCGGTCGAGGAGACGATCTTCTTCTCGTCGATCGTGACGCCGGGCAGCGGTGTCACTTCCGAGCCGGTGGCGATCAGAATGTTCTTCGCCGACAGCGTGTCCTTCACCGCGCCGTCGTCGCCCAGCACCGCGACGGAGCCCGCCGCCTCGATGCGGCCCGCGCCGGTATAGGAGGCGATCTTGTTCTTCTTGAACAGGAAGGCGACGCCCTTGGTGGTCGCCTCGACGACCTCGCCCTTGCGCTTCATGAGCTGGGCGAAGTCGAGCTTCGGCGCCGCCACGACGACGCCGTGCGTGGCGAGATCGTGGCCGGCTTCCTCGAACAGATGCGAGGACTGCAGCAGCGCCTTGGAGGGAATGCAGCCGACGTTGAGGCAGGTGCCGCCGAGCGTCGCACGCTTCTCGACCACGGCGACCTTCAGGCCAAGCTGCGAAGCGCGGATGGCGGCGACATAGCCGCCCGGGCCGGCGCCGATCACGACGAGATCAAAGGATTCGTTGGCCATGGCACTACACCGGCTGGTCCACTTTCAGTGTCATCCCGAGCGCAGCGAGGGACCTTTCGCGGCGCCCGATTAAGGGTCCCTCGCTCTGCTCGGGATGACACCGAGAGCGAGGCAATCGTCGTCCGTCCTAGACGCCGAGCAGCAGGCGCTCGGGGTCCTCGATGCCTTCCTTGACCTTGACCAGGAACAGCACGGCCTCGCGGCCGTCGATGATGCGATGGTCGTAGGACAAAGCGAGATACATCATCGGCCGCGCCTTGATCTCGCCGCCGACCACCATGGGCCGCTGCTGGATCTTGTGCATGCCGAGGATGGCCGACTGCGGCGGGTTCAGGATCGGCGTCGACATCAGCGACCCATAGACGCCACCGTTGGAGATGGTGAACGTGCCACCCGTCAGGTCGGCGATCGACAGCTTGCCGTCGCGCGCCTTGCGGCCGAGATCGCCGATGCCCTTCTCGATACCGGCAAAGTCCAGCACGTCGGCGTCACGCAGCACCGGGACGACCAGGCCCTGCGGCGAGCCGACGGCGACACCGATGTCGTAATAGTTCTTGTAGACGATCTCCTCGCCTTCGATCTCGGCGTTGACCGCGGGCAGCTCCTTGAGCCCCGCGATGCAGGCCTTCACGAAGAACGACATGAAGCCGAGGCGAGCGCCGTGCTTCTTCTCGAAATCGTCCTTCAGCCGCTCGCGCATCGCCATCACCGCAGTCATGTCCACCTCGTTGAAGGTGGTGAGCATGGCGGCGGTGTTCTGCGCCTCCTTGAGGCGGTTGGCGATGGTGCGGCGCAGCCGCGTCATCTTCACCCGCTCCTCACGGTCCGCCTTCTGGCGCGGACCGGCGGGTGCAGCCGGCTTCGCCGCCGGCGCACCGGCGGCCGGGATCGACGAGATTGCCGCCAGCACGTCTTCCTTGGTGGCGCGGCCATCCTTGCCGGTCGGCTGGATGGCGGACGCAGGAACGCCCTTCTCCTCGGCGAGCTTGCGCGCGGCAGGTCCCGAGGCCGCCAGATTGGCGCCGGCGGGAGCCGCGGCAGCGGGCGCCGGTGCAGGAGCGGCGGCGGGCTTGGGAGCGGCGGGCGCGGCGGCCTTCGGTGCGGGCGCGCTGGCTGCCCCGGCGCCGGCCTCGATGTGGCAGAGAATGCCACCCACCTGGACGGACGCGCCCTCTTCCACCGCGATGTCGGCGATGGTGCCGGCAACGCTCGCATTCACCTCGACGGTGACCTTGTCGGTCTCGAGCTCGCAAAGCGGCTGGTCGACGGCAACCTTGTCGCCCGCCTTCACCAGCCACTTGGCAACGGTCGCCTCGGTGACCGATTCGCCCAGAGCCGGAACCTTGATCTCGACGGCCATGACTAAAATCCCTCCTCTAGCCGCGCTCAACCGACGGTGAGAGCGCGGTCGACCAGATCGGCCTGTTCCTTGACATGGGTGCGCGCGGATCCCGTGGCGGGCGACGCCGCCTCGGGGCGGCCGATGTAGACCGGCCGCTTCGCCTTCGTCTCGATGCCGGCCAGCGCGCGTTCGATCCGGCGGTCGACGAAATGCCAGGCGCCCATGTTCTCGGGCTCCTCCTGACACCAGACGACGTCGGCATTCGGATACTGCGAGAGCCGCACGCCCAGCCGCGTGAACGGGAAGGGATAGAGCTGCTCGATTCGCAGAATGGCGATGTCGTCGATCTTGCGCTTGCGGCGCTCGGCCACGAGATCGAAATAGACCTTGCCCGAGCACAGGATCACCCGCCGCACCTTGGCGTCGTCCACGAGCTGGTCGGTCTCGGCGAGGATGCGGCGGAACGAACTGCCCGGCCCGAATTCGGCCAGGGTCGAGACGCAATCCTTGTGACGCAGCAGCGACTTCGGCGTCATCACCACCAGCGGCTTGCGGAAGGTGCGGCGCATCTGCCGGCGCAGCGCGTGGAAGTAGTTGGCGGGAGTCGTCGGATTGACGACCTGCCAGTTGTCCTCGGCGGAGAGCTGCAGGTAGCGCTCGAGGCGCGCGGAACTGTGCTCCGGTCCCTGGCCTTCGTAGCCGTGCGGCAGCAGCATGACGAGACCCGACATGCGCAGCCACTTGCTCTCGCCCGAGCAGATGAACTGGTCGATGATGACCTGCGCGCCGTTGGCGAAGTCGCCGAACTGCGCCTCCCACAGGACGAGCGCGTTGGGCTCGGCCAGCGAGTAACCGTATTCGAAGCCGAGCACGCCCGCCTCGTTCAGCGGGCTGTCGATCACCTCGAAACGGGCCTGCCCGTCCGCCACGTGATTGAGCGGGATGTACTTGGCCTCGCTCGCCTGGTCGACCAGCACCGAATGGCGCTGGGAGAAGGTGCCGCGGCCGGAATCCTGGCCGCTGAGACGCACCGGCGTGCCTTCCGCGAGCAGCGTGCCGAAGGCCAGCGCTTCACCAGTCGACCAGTCGATGTTCTCGCCGGTGTCGATCGTCTTGCGCTTCTCCTGGAGCTGGCGGACGATCTTGCGGTTGAGCTCGAAGCCCTTCGGCGCCTCGGAGATCGCCTGTCCGACCGCCTTCAGCCGGTCGAACTCGACACCGGTTACGCCCTTGCGATCCTCTTCGCCCGGCGCGACCGTGAAGCCCGCCCACTTGCCCTCGAGCCAGTCGGCCTTGTTCGGCTTGTAGTTGGTCGCGGCCTCGAGCGCCTTGTCGAGCTTCTCGCGCAACGCCGCATCCATCGCGGCGACTTCCTCGGCCGTCACCACGCCCTCGGCCTCGAGGGCCGCTGCATAGACTTCCTTCACCGAACGATGTGCGCCGATCTTCTGGTACATCAGCGGCTGGGTGAACATCGGCTCGTCACCCTCGTTGTGACCGTGCCGGCGGTAGCAGAACATGTCGATGACTATGTCGCGCTTGAAGTGCTGGCGGAACTCGGTCGCGATGCGCGAGACGTGGACCACGGCCTCGGGATCGTCGCCGTTCACGTGCAGGATCGGCGCCTGCACGATCTTGGCGACTTCCGTGCAGTAGGGGCCGGAGCGCGATTCGGTCGGCAGGGTCGTGAAGCCGATCTGGTTGTTCACGATGAAATGGATGGTGCCGCCGATGCGGTAGCCCGCGAGATCGGACAGATCGAGCCCCTCCGCCACCAGCCCCTGACCCGCGAACGCCGCGTCGCCGTGCATCAGGATGCACATGACCTGACTGCGCTCGGTGTCGCCGCGCTGGTCTTCCTTGGCGCGCGCCTTGCCCAGGACGACCGGGTTCACCGCCTCGAGATGCGAGGGGTTGGGCGACAGCGAGAGATGGATCACATTGCCGTCGAACTCACGATCGGCCGAGGCGCCGAGATGGTACTTCACGTCGCCCGAGCCGCGCATCTCCTCGGGCTGCGAGGAGCGGCCCTGGAACTCGGAGAACAGCGCCGTGTAGCTCTTGTGCATGACGTGCACGAGGGTGTTGAGGCGGCCGCGATGCGGCATGCCGAGCATCACTTCCTTGACGCCGAGCTGGCCGCCGCGCTTCAGGATCTGCTCGATGCCGGGGATCAGCGATTCGCCGCCATCGAGGCCGAAGCGCTTGGTGCCCACGAACTTCACATGCAGGTAGCGCTCGAGACCCTCGGCCTCGCCCACCCGCTCCAGGATCATCTTGCGGCCGGTGACCGTGAATTCGGTGTGGTTCTCGATATGCTCGATGCGCTCCTGGATCCACGCCTTCTGGTCGGGATCGGAGATGTGCATGAACTCGACGCCGATCTTGCCGCAATAGGTCTTGCGCAGCCGTTCCATGATCTGGCGCAGCGTCGCCGATTCGCCCAGCGCCAGCGAGCCGAAGATCAGGATCGGACGGTCCCAGTCGGCTTCGGTGAAGCCGTAGGTCGCGGGATCGAGCTCGCGATGCGGCGCCTGGCGCACGAGCCCCAGCGGATCGAGATCGGCCGCCAGATGGCCGCGGATGCGATAGGCTCGGACCAGCATCAGCGCACGCGCCGTGTCCTGCGCTGCGTCGCGGATCTCCTGCTCGGTCTTGCCGGCCATGACGGACGGAGCAGCCGCCGCCTTCCCGCCCTTCAAGTTGCGGTTGGCCGGGGTCGGAACGGCATCGGGATCGACGGCGCCGATCACCCGCGCGCCATTGGGCGCCCAGGAGGCGCCGCGCACCTCGGCCAGCACGTCACCCGCCTGCTCGGCCAGCGCACCGAAGAAGGTCTGCCACTCGGCGTCGACCGACGAGGCATCCTCGAGGTAGCGCGCGTAGAGCTCCTCGATGAATGGCGCGTTGGCGCCGAACAGGAACGATGTCTGTTCTGCTCTCATGGCCCGATACTCCTTGGCCTGTCTTTGCTGGCCGCCTGGCTGAGGCTGGGCGGCAATCCCGCTTGTCAGCCCTTCATGGCCTTAAGCATTTCCTCGCCCAAAGCCGCGGGTGACTCCGCAACCCTGATGCCGGCCTTGCGCATGGCGTCGACCTTGAACTCGGCGGTGTCGTTGCCGCCCGAGATCACGGCGCCGGCATGGCCCATGCGACGTCCCGGAGGAGCCGTACGGCCGGCGATGAAACCCACCACGGGCTTCTTCGTTCCGGACGCCTTGAGGAACTCGGCGCCCTTCACCTCGGCGTCGCCGCCGATCTCGCCGATCATCACGATGCCCTCGGTCTCGGGATCGCGGATGAACATGTCGAGGCACTCGACGAAGTTGGTCCCGTTCACCGGATCGCCACCGATGCCGATGCAGGTCGTCTGGCCGAGACCCGCGGCCGTGGTCTGCGCCACCGCCTCGTAGGTCAGGGTGCCGGAGCGCGACACGATGCCGATCTTGCCGCGCTTGTGGATGTGGCCCGGCATGATGCCGATCTTGCACTCGCCCGGCGTGATCACGCCCGGGCAGTTCGGGCCGATCAGCCGCGACCGGGAGGCGGTGAGCGCGCGCTTCACCTTGACCATGTCGTTCACCGGGATGCCCTCGGTGATGCAGACGATCAGCGGGATCTCCGCGTCGATCGCCTCGAGGATCGAATCGGCGGCGAAGGGCGGCGGAACGTAGATCACCGACGCGTTGCAGCCGGTCTTCTCGACGGCCTCCGCAACGGTGTCGAACACCGGCAGGTCGAGATGCTTGGTGCCGCCTTTGCCCGGCGTCACGCCACCGACCATCTTTGTGCCGTACGCGATCGCCTGTTCGGAGTGGAAGGTGCCCTGCGAGCCGGTGATGCCCTGGCAGATGACCTTGGTGTTCTTGTCGACCAGGACGGCCATCAGTTGTTCTCCTTGACGGCCTTGACGATCTTCTCGGCGGCGTCCGCGAGGTTCTCCGCCGAGGTGATCTTGAGGCCCGATTCCTTGAGGATCTTCTTGCCGAGGTCGACGTTCGTGCCTTCCAGCCGGACGACCAGCGGCACGTGCAGGTTGACCTCGCGCGCCGCGGCGACGACGCCTTCGGCGATCACGTCGCAGCGCATGATGCCGCCGAAGATGTTGACCAGGATGCCCTCGACGTTGGGATCCTTGAGGATGATCTTGAACGCGGCCGTCACGCGCTCCTTGGTGGCGCCGCCGCCGACGTCGAGGAAGTTGGCGGGCTCCGAACCGTAGAGCTTGATGATGTCCATGGTGGCCATCGCGAGGCCCGCGCCGTTCACCATGCAGCCGATCTGGCCGTCGAGTTTCACGTAGTTCAGCGCGTACTTGGCGGCCTCGGTCTCGGCCGGGTCCTCCTCGTCGACGTCGCGCAACTCCTCGAGATCCTTGTGACGGTAGAGGGCGTTGTCGTCGAAGTTCATCTTGGCATCGAGGGCCACGATGTCGCCGGCACCGGTGACGACCAGCGGATTGATTTCGATCAGCGAGGCGTCGAGATCGACATAGGCGCGATAGAGATTGCCCAGCAGCGCCGTGAAGGCACCGACCTGCTTGCCGGTGAGGCCCAGCGCGAAGGCGATCTTGCGGCCCTGATAGGCCTGGTATCCGGCAGCCGGGTCGATCGCCTGGGTGACGATCCTGTCGGGCGTCTCGTGCGCCACGGTCTCGATGTCCATGCCGCCCTCGGTCGAGGCGACGACGGAGATGCGGCCGACGGCACGGTCCACCAGCATCGAGAGATACAGCTCACGCTTGATGTCGCAGCCGTCCTCGACGTAGAGGCGCTGCACGGTGCGACCGGTCGGGCCGGTCTGCTTGGTCACGAGATCCTGGCCGAGCATCGCCGCCGCGTGCGTGCCGACCTCGTCGACCGACTTCGCGAGGCGGACGCCGCCCTTGCCGCCCGGGTCAGCCTTGAAGTGACCCTTGCCGCGCCCGCCGGCATGGATCTGCGCCTTCACGACGGTAACGGGACCGCCCAGCTTGCGCGCGACCTCCATCGCCTCGTCTTTGGTGTAGGCAACGCCGCCCTTGAGAAGGGGGATCGCGAATTTGGCCAGCAGTGCCTTGGCCTGATACTCGTGGATATTCATGGGGTCCTATCGTTTGGGAGTGCGTCGGACACGCGGCCTCTCAGTTTTCAAACGCAACTGACCAAGGGATGCGGCACTTTATGAGCGCCGCAGGCCCTTGGCAACGATGGACTGATGAACGTTTGCGGTCGCTCGACTAAAGTCGAAAGACCCTACTTCCTCAACGGCCAACGATCTTGTTGGTGGCGTCGATCAGCGACTGAACGGCAGCCACCGACTTGTCGAACATCGCCTTTTCCTCGGCATTGAACTCGACTTCGACGATGCGCTCGACGCCCTTGGAGCCGATCACGACAGGAACGCCGATGTAGAGGCCCTTCACGCCATACTCGCCATTCAGCTTGGCGGCGCAGGGGATCACGCGCTTCTTGTCCCGGAGGTAGGACTCGGCCATGGCGATGGCCGAGGCGGCCGGGGCGTAGAAGGCCGAGCCGGTCTTGAGGTGGGCCACGATCTCGGCGCCGCCGTCGCGGGTGCGCTGGACGATCTGCTCGAGGCGCTCCTTGGTGGTCCAGCCCATGTCGACCAGATCGTGCAGCGAAATGCCGCCGACCGTCGAGTAGCGCAGCAGCGGCACCATCGTGTCGCCGTGGCCGCCCAGCACGAAGGCCGTGACGTCCTCGACCGAAACGTTGAATTCCTCGGCAAGGAACAGGCGGAAGCGGGCGCTGTCGAGCACGCCGGCCATGCCGACGACCTTCTCCGGCGCGAAGCCGGTGACTTCCTGCATCAGGCCGACCATGGCGTCGAGCGGGTTGGTGATGACGATGACGAAGGCGTTCGGCGCGTGCTGCTTGATGCCCTTGCCGACCGAATCGATGACCTTGGCATTGATGCCGACCAGATCGTCGCGGGTCATGCCCGGCTTGCGTGGCACGCCGGCGGTGACGATCACGACGTCCGCGCCCTCGATGTCCTTGTAGTCCGAGGAGCCGCTGTACTTGGTGTCGAAGCCCTCGACCGGGCTGAGCTGGGCGATGTCGAGCGCCTTGCCCTTGGCGGTGCCTTCGGCGGCGGGAATGTCGAACAGGACGACGTCGCCCAGTTCCTTCTGGCCGGCGAGCAGCGCGAGCGTGCCGCCAATCTGTCCGGCGCCGATCAGCGCGATCTTCTTGCGAGCCATGCGAAAAACTCCCGTTCTTAAAGGCGCCGCGTGGTAGCGCGATTCGCCCGGGGCAGCAAGACAGACGGGTTCAGGCCGGGTGTTTCGCCAGGTGCGCCAGCAGGAGATCGGTCGTTTTGGCCGGCGCCTGGTCCATCACGAAATGGCCGACGCCGGGCAGCACTTCCATCGCGAAGGAGGGCTTCACGAACTCCACCGTGCCGTAGGCCGCATCAGGCCCCACCGTCGCGTCGGCGTCGCCCCAGATGTAGAGCGTCGGGACCGTGATCGTCCCGATATCCGCGGCCAGCCCTTTGTTGGCGCGATACCAGGCGAGCGCCGCTTCCAGCGCCTCGGGCGTCCCCAGCACGGAGAGATGACCGTCCAGCGCCTCGGACGGCACGCCTTGGCCGAACAGCCCGTCGCGCAGGCGCTTGGCATCGTCGGCCAACAGGAGCTTGCCCGTCTCGGGCTCGAGGAAGGCGCGATGATGCCGCGAGCGGTGCTTCTGGTCGCCGTCTTCCTTGAGCAGGGCCTGCCGGAACGACTGCGGATGCGGCCGCGACAGGATCGTGAGCGACGCCAGGCGATCGGGATGGGCGCCGGCGACGCCCCACGAGACCTGCCCGCCCCAATCATGGCCGACGAGATGGAAGCGCTTGCCTTCATAGCCCGCGGCCGCTGCGATCTCGATCGCATCGCCGATCAGCCGGTCGAAGGCATAGTTCGAAAGATCGGCCGGATCGGGCCGTGCGCCCGCCGAGTAGCCGCGCTGATCGGGCGCGACGGCGCGATAGCCGTGCGCTGCCAGCACCGGCAGGGCGGCCCGCCAGCTGTGCCGCGATTCGGGAAACCCGTGCAGCATCAGCACCAGCGGTCCACCGACCGGACCCTCGACATAAGTCGTGAATGTAAGGCCCGATCGGGTCGTGAGGTTCATCGTTTCGGCCATCGCTCGACGTGGGGGCCGATCAGACACCGTTGGCTTTGAACCAGGCAAGCGCCTTCTTCCACCCATCCTCCGCCTGCTCCTTGCGGAAGCTCGGGCGGTAGTCGGCGTTGAAGCCGTGCGGCGTATCCGGATAGGTGTCGATCTGCGACTTCTGGGCGGCCGGGCTGCCGGCCTTCAACGCCGCGCGCATCTTGTCGACGCTGTCGTTGGGGATGCCGCTGTCGGCGCCGCCATAGAGGCCGAGCACCGGGGCCTTGAGATCCTTGGCGATGTCGATCGGATGCTTGGGCGTCATCGGAGTCGAGTCGCCGACGACACGGCCGTACCACGCCACGCCCGCCTTGAGGCCCGCGCTGTGAGCGGCATACAGCCAGACGATGCGGCCGCCCCAGCAGAAGCCGGTGATGCCGAGCTTGGCGGTATCGGCCTTGCCCTCGCCCTTGGCGAAGGCAACGGTCGCGTCGAGATCGTTCATGACCTGCTCGTCCGGCACCTTCGAGACGATCTCGCGCAGCAGCGCCTGCATGTCGCTGACGGCCTTGGCATCGCCCTGGCGGAAGTAGAGTTCCGGCGCGATGGCGTAGTAGCCGGCCTTGGCGAAGCGACGGCAGAGGTCGGCGATGTGTGCGTGGACGCCGAAAATCTCCTGCACGACGAGGATGGTGGCGAAGCCCTGGCCCGACGCTGGCATGGCGCGATAGGCGTCCATCTCCTTGCCGTCCTTGGTCTTCACCTTGACGACGCCCGCCGTCAGCCCGTCGGCCGACGTGGTGATCATGGTCTGCGCCTGGATGGGCTGTACCGACAGCGCGAACGTGGCGCCGAGCGCCGCGCCGGTCGCCGTGGCCTTGAGGGCGCCGCGCCGCGACACGCCGCCGTCGTTCAGGGAAATCATGCGATCGCCGTCCATATCCTGCCTCCCGTTCGAGTCTTTGAAAAACGCCGCAGAGCCTATGCTGCGGCCGAACGGGCCCACAATCACGATTAGGCGATGTGATCGAGGTTCAGATACTCCGGGCTCTGCATCTCCATGAGCCGCGACACGGTGCGCTGGAATTCGAAGGAGCCGTCGCCTTCGGGGTAGAGGCTTCCCGGATTTGCCGCCGCCGAACAGATGAACTTCACCTTCTTCTCATAGAAAGTGTCGATCATCGTCACGAAGCGAACGGCCTTGTCCTGGCTGTCCGGCCCCATCTTGGGAATCTCCGCCACGATGACGGTGTGGAAGCTGTCCGCGATGCACAGGAAGTCCGCCGCGCCCATCGGCCTGGCGCACCAGTCCATGAAATGCGCCATCGCGACGCCCGGCGCCGCGCGCGGCACCTCGACATCGCGGCCCTGCGTGCGCAGCACGCGCGGCTCGCCGTCGGCGCCGTTGCTCAGCGCACGGAATGCCTCGTCGAGCTTCTTGGTCGCCCAGCCACCGAGCGGGGTCAG
>Ga0182745_1004984_pt1 | contig 10945 bp, 9 predicted proteins | sample eDN3rd30CKraftBY_FD_128523 | JGI IMG/M metagenome (GOLD analysis project Ga0182745, IMG submission 128523) | Enriched backyard soil microbial communities from Emeryville, California, USA - eDNA 3rd pass 30_C Kraft BY (version 2) (version 2) | ecosystem: Environmental > Terrestrial > Soil >... | reverse complement strand
TGCTTGCTTGTATCAAGTCTCTAATTCGTTCTTCCTTGCCTGTCTCGAAGCATTCGATGATCTTGCTGCCGACAATGACTCCATCGCAGTATTGTATGGCATCACGGACATGCTCTGGAGTCGATATGCCGAACCCGGCAAGAACGGGAACCGGACTTATCTCTTTTACTTTCTTTAAATAGCCTCCAAGTTCTTCTCCGAATGCGTCACGGGCACCTGTGATGCCTTTGACTGTAACTGCGTAGATGAAGCCCTCCGCCCCTGCGGTTATCTCAGTGATGCGCTCCTGCGGAGACGTGAGTGTCACAAGTCGGATAAGAACGATCCCTGCAGTTTTGATTGATGAAAAGATGGCTTCTTCTTCAATCGGTAAATCGGGGATGATGCACCCGGAAATTCCTGCTTGAAGACAGTCAGCCGTAAACTCTTTTAGTCCATATGCCAGGATTGAATTCGTATATCCCATTAAAATAATGGGGATGTTCACATCATTTTTGATTTCCATTACTTTTTTCAGGACATCTTTTAAAGTTGTTCCATTTTTCAAAGAACGGATTCCAGCTTGTTGGATAACGGGTCCATCAGCGACAGGGTCAGAGAAAGGTATTCCTAGTTCAACGGCAGTCGCCCCGCTGTTTTCAAGGAAAAGAAGCTGGCTCTTTAACCGATCAAGACCTCCATCACCTGCCATGATATATGGTATGAATGCTTTTTCCTGCTTTGTTTGGCATTCTTCAAGCGCATTTGTTAATTTATTCATGTTCACTACCCCCCATCAATGATTGGACCGTTTCAACATCCTTATCACCACGGCCGGACAGGCAAATCACCAGTCCTGTTCCTTTCTCCATTTCTTTAGCAAGCTTTAAACCATAGGAAATGGCATGTGAACTTTCTAAAGCGGGGATGATCCCCTCCTCCCTTGACAGCATCGCTAGGGCTTCCAAGGCTTCATCATCGGTTACTGAAGTATATTCCACCCGATTCGTATCTTTTAAGTAACTATGTTCAGGCCCTACCCCTGGATAATCCAGCCCTGCCGAAATAGAATGTGCCTCCTGGATCTGACCGTCCTCGTTCTGCAAAACATACATGAATGCCCCGTGGAGCACCCCAGGTTTCCCTTTCGTCAAACTTGAAGCATGCAATGGTGTATTAAGTCCATGCCCTGCCGCTTCCACTCCGTATAACTTTACCGTTTCGTCCTCAATGAAGGGATAAAACATCCCCATTGCATTACTTCCTCCGCCTATGCATGCAACTATTGCATCCGGCAGGGAATGAACCGCCTCAGAATATTGACGTTTTGTTTCATTCCCTATCACGCTTTGAAAATCACGGACAATTACGGGGAATGGGTGCGGACCAAGAACTGATCCCATTATATAATGGGTGTCATCCACATTAGCCACCCAATATCGTAACGCTTCATTTACTGCATCCTTCAGTGTCCCGCTTCCTTGTGATACAGATATGACCTTGGCTCCCAAAAGCTCCATCCTGAATACATTCAATTTCTGTCTCCTGATATCTTCTTCCCCCATAAAGATGATGCATTCCAACTTTAGCAAAGCACACACAGTCGCCGTTGCAACCCCGTGCTGTCCTGCACCCGTTTCGGCAATCACTTTTTTCTTGCCCATTTTCTGAGTCAGCAAAGCCTGGCCGATCGTATTATTTATTTTGTGGGCTCCAGTATGATTCAAGTCTTCGCGCTTCAGATAAATGTCTGCACCGCCAGCCAGTCTCGTTAAGTTCTCCGCAAAATAAAGAGGGGTTTCCCGACCGATATATTGTTTCAGGTAATAACTTAGCTGCCTTTGGAATTCTGGATCATTTTTAGATTGTTCATATACTTCTTCAAGCTCCGTAATCGCCGCCATTAAAGTTTCTGGAACGAAGCGGCCTCCATATGCTCCAAAATGTCCAGTTTTATCAGGCTGTGTATAAGTATTCATCTATTCATTCCTCTTTTCCGGCTGTATTTTTTGCCTCATTGATAAATGCTTTCATTTTTACGACATCTTTTAATCCGTTTGTTTCAACACCACTTGCTACGTCAACTGCGAATGGTGAAACGGCATTAATCGCTTTTCCGACATTTTCCGGAGTCAGCCCACCGGCTAGAATTACCTTCTCCAGTGGCAGATCAGCTTTTCGAATCATATCCCAATCCAAAGTCAATCCCTTGCCGGATGCGCTCTTAGGAAGATCGACCAATAGATAATCCGCTGGGTATTCATGCAGGTTTTCAAGGTCTTTCTCTGAATGGATGGCAAAGGCCTTGATCACCGGCAGGGGCATTCTGCGGGCAAAGCTGGCAGACTCGTTACCATGAAGCTGAATATAATCCAATCCCGCAATTTCAGCACTTTTTATCACTTCTTGTTCAGTTTGATTGGCAAACACTCCTACCTTTTTAACATGGCCAGCTAGATTCGCTCCGAAATCTCCTACTATCTTCGGCTCAACCTTCCTGCTGCTCTCGGCAAAAATGAAACCAATGAAGTCTGCCCCGGAACTAACAGCAGTCTGAGCAGCCGCCAAAGTCTTTATCCCACAGATTTTCACTAACATATTAATCTCCTTATATACTCATTTGCAGTTCGGCCATCTTGTGCGGAAGATTTGATGCAGTCATGAGTGTCTCCCCGACCAAAACCGCTTTTGCACCAGCATCCTTCACACGCATCACGTCTTCTTTTGTTTTGATCCCACTTTCACTGACAATGATATGGCGTTTGGGATCAAGCAACTTCGCCAGTCGTTCCGTTACAGCCAAATCCACTTTGAAAGTCTTTAAATTCCGATTGTTAATCCCTATGAGCTCTGCATTCAGCTCTAGAGCACGTTCCAGTTCGGCTTCATCATGGACTTCCGTCAATACTTCAAGCCCTTTCTTTTTTGCATATTGATATAATTCATGAAGGCGTTCTTTAGAAAGTGCTGCCACAATCAATAGAATGATAGTCGCACCTGCTCGATGGGCCCGATCGATTTGGATTTCATCGATGATGAAATCTTTGCACAACCTGGGAATTTGTATAGCCTCGCTTACGTTTCTCAAATCTGCAATGGATCCTTTAAAGAAAACCTCATCCGTCAATACGGATATCGCTGCAGCTCCGCCACTTTCATATGAAAGGGCCTGCTCGATCGGATTTACATTGATTTTAATATCCCCCTTTGAAGGGGAAGCCCGTTTTATTTCCGCGATGACCGCCATCGATTTAGCCGTTTTCAAATTTTCCACCAAAGATGGTCTGACTATGTTGATCATGACCGAATCATCTAAGGCCCTTTCTTTTAATTTTGCGACTTCCGCCTTTTTCTGTTCGATGATTTTCGTTAAGATATTTTCCATTACATGACCACCTTATTTCTATTGCCATAAGCAATCAGATTTTCTAACTTTGCAAGAGCCGATCCGCTATCAATGCTTTCTTTGGCCATGGAGATTCCTTTTTTGATCGTTGCTGCCGTACCATGTGCGTATAATCCCAATCCGGCATTCAATAAAACGGTATCACGATATGCGCCTTTTTCCCCTTTGAGAAGCCTAAGCATGATATCGGCATTTTGTTTGGCGTCACCACCACGGATGGCATCATTTCCGTAAACCGGCAGATCCACTTCTTCAGGATGCAGCGTAAATGGGATAATATCTCCTTGCTCCAAAAGGACGAGTGAGTTTTCACCCTGCAGGCTCGCTTCATCCATGAACCCGGCACCATTTATCACGACTGCGCGTTTTCTGCCCAATTTATGCAGGACTTCCGCAAAAAGCTCAAGCATATCGCGTCGATTGATTCCCATTAATTGCGTGTCGAGTTGGACTGGATTTGTCAGAGGACCGATAAGATTAAATATCGTCGGGATTTTCAGTTCTTTTCTCACTTTCATTATCCTTGCAATATTAGGGTGAACAGATGGGGCAAATAAGAATGTGATCCCATTTTCCTCCAACAGTTCCTTTAACATGTCAGGCTCCAAGTACAAATTAACGCCTAATGCTTCCAATACATCCGCACTTCCCGTTTTGCTTGAAATGCTGCGATTTCCATGTTTGGCAACCTTGACACCGGCCCCAGCAAGCACGAAGGCCGATGCTGTGCTTATATTGAAGCTTTGTGACCCATCTCCTCCCGTTCCGCAATTATCCATTACATTAAGGGAGCTTGTTTGTACACTTCTTGCTTCTTTTCTCATGACTCTGACAAGGCTTGCTATTTCACCTGCCGTTTCCCCTTTGGCTTTTAAGGCAATGATGAATGCTGCCATCTCGCTTTCGGAGATATCTTTAGAAAATAACGATTGGGCTGCTCTGCTCATCTCTTCTTCCGTCAATGTTTGACGCTCTGCTAACTTCGCTAAATACTCCTTCACCGCTAACTCCCCCAGTCGTTTTTTGTTTTATAGAATGGATTGTTCCTTCTCTGATTGAAAGGTACCGGCAATCTCATAAAATTGATGTAATAATTCCTTGCCGATTTTCGTCCCTATTGATTCAGGGTGGAACTGTAAACCGTAGAGAGGGAATTCCTGATGTTTAAGGGCCATGATTTCCCCATCATCCAGTGCCACTGCCGTCACAGTCAGTTCTTCTGGCAAACTCGCCCTTTCAACCACAAGGGAATGGTAGCGCATTACCGGGAATTGTAAGTCCTGTTTGGCAAAAACGCCTGTTCCATCGTGTTCGATTACCGATGTTTTTCCATGCATGATTTGTTTCGCCCCAACAACATTCGCTCCAAAAACCGCCCCAATGGCCTGGTGCCCCAAACAAATGCCTAATAGCGGAACCTTCTCATAAAAATTGCGGATGATCTCCATACTGATTCCAGCATCTTCGGGCCTGCCCGGTCCCGGGGAAATGACGATTGCCATTGGATTCAGTTCCTCAATTTCCGCAAGGGTGATTTCGTCATTCCTTTTTACTACGATTTCTTTTTCCACTTCCCCTAAATATTGATAAAGGTTGTAAGTGAACGAGTCATAGTTATCAATTAATAAAATCATCTAGTGTGAACCTCCATTAAAGCTCGTGCTTTATTTTGTGTTTCTTCATATTCCGTTTTTGGATCTGAATCATATACGATTCCAGCCCCTGCCTGTACATAGGCCTTGCCATCTTTAATGATCATCGTCCGAATGGCTAAAGCCATATCAAGATCCCCTCCAAAACCTATGTAGCCTATCGAGCCCGAATACATCCCCCGTTTACAATTTTCCAGTTCATTGATCAGCTCCATTGCCCTGATTTTAGGAGCACCTGAAACTGTTCCGGCAGGAAGGCAGACCGTCAGTGCATCTAAACTCGTGTACCCTTCCCTAAGCTTTCCGCTAACCTTCGAAGCAATATGCATGACATGCTGATATCTTTGAATTTCCATTTCCTCGGTAAGGTGGATTGAACCGATTTCGCAAACCCTGCCAAGATCATTTCTACCTAAATCGACAAGCATCTTATGCTCGGCAAGTTCCTTCTCATCCATCAGCAGGCTTTTTTCGAAGCCCTTATCTTCTTCATCCGTTTTCCCTCTCGGCCTTGTGCCGGCAATGGGATTAACATGAACCGTTCCTGATGAAACACTTATTAAACTTTCTGGAGAAGACCCAATGATTGTATAGTCACCAAATTCTATATAAAACATATAAGGAGAGGGGTTGGCTAATCGCAAACGACGATAAGCATCGAAAGGCTCCCCATCAAAGTCCGCTTTAAACCTTTGTGATAAAACGACTTGGAACACTTCACCAGCTATGATCGCCGATTTAGCTTCAAGGACCATTTTCTCGAATTCATCCTGACTGAAATTCGAGTTGAATTCCAAATATTCCGACGATATTTCCTTTGACGGCTTGCTTGCCTGATTTATTTTATCCTTCATTCCCAATAAACTTTTTTCACTATCTTCTTCAGCAGTCAAAAGATGGATCTTCTGCAGAACATGATCGAATATATACAGTTCTTTATAAAAAAGAAAGTGAGCATCAGGCATTTGCAATGAATCAGGAGGAACCGGACCAATATTTTCATAAAGACGAATGATATCATAGCCCATATATCCGATTGCGCCACCGTTAAATGGCGGAAGATGTGTGGGAACCTCTTCTATTTCCACTAATAATTCTTTTTTTAGAAACTCGATGATATTGATGTCCTTAACGATTTGATCACCTGTTTCAATGTCTTTCACATTTACTCGGTCAGCAAGCGATGTCACCTCCAAATAAGGTTTTGAACCTAGATATGAGTAGCGGCCGTTGTCATGATGCGAATTCGAACTTTCCAATAAAAACTTCTGGTCACCATCTAATTTCTGAAATATGGCAATGGGTGTATGGATATCCCCTTCAATTGTATCCATTTTGAAACGGAGTATTTTTTTTTCATCCAAATTATTCATCTCTTGATTCCCTCCCGATTCTTATGAGTTCTTATATTCCCCGGAGGGAAAACCCTTTTGGCCAAATGACCAGGTCTTCATTTCCTCTGGATATTTTCTTTAAAAGGTATATATATTGAAATTCCAATAAAAAAATCCCCTGCAAACACAAATATGTGTCTGCAGAGGACGGTATACCGCGGTGCCACCTCAAGTTGGAAAAATGCATCATTTTTCCCTCTCAAGCAAGAATTGAATTCTTGCGATTACCCTTTAACGGTGGCAGCCGAGTTTCCCTACTTATTTTCAAGAAACCACTCATAAGTCCATTCATCTTCTTATATCGTACCGGTTTCCACCTATTCCGGCTCTCTGTGACGCATCTAAAAAGATTACTACTCTCATTCATAGATTTAATTATCATTTTCAAAAAAACGCAAAAAGGGCCCTCATCCAAAGGACGAGGAACCCGTGGTACCACCTTAATTAGCTAAATTAGCTCACTTTACGGCATTAACATGCCTATCTCCATTAACGATGAGATAATCGCCAAAGCCTACTCCGTTCATCCGTTTCGGTTTGGGGCTCGGAAGTCCATTCGCTTAATTTCGTTCACCAGTTTTCAGCAACCACTGGCTCTCTGCAGAACATCATTAAGGTACTCTTCTTCGTCACTGCCTTTATCTTTTTCTTGATTATTATGTTAAAACAATCTTTTCAGTAAGTCAATGGAGTTTTCGAAAAATTATATTTTTAATGTTTCATTTTTATCCATTCCCCGTCATCGATTCCTTTTGCCTTCTTAATGACAAGATAGGCTGAATAGGTGCTGACTGACTCGAACTCATCCGTATACTTTTTTTCATCCGCCTTACCGGGGACTATTTCCTTGAATCTTCGGTAAGCCTTCATGAATTCTTCCTTTTGTATCTTATTTTCATAAGCCTTTTCTACTGCTTCAAAGAATTTAATCACATCTACGATTTCGTCAGTAGACCAATCAAGATCCATTGGATATTGATAATCCATATCCTAAACACGCTCCTTCTAGATAGTTTTTCATGTTGTCCGGCGGACCATGCATCATCAGTCTGCCCATTTTGAACGAATTGCTTCCGCCTGGTCGATAATCCGACTGAATAGTTCAGCAGTCGATGGTACATCATGAATCAGCCCCATCACTTGTCCAGCCCAGGCAAAGCCTTCACCTTCGACACCGTCATGAATATAACGCTGATTCGCTTTTCCACTTATGTATTCCTTCAATTGTTCATATCCGCCGTTTTCTTTTTCAATATCAAGAATCTTATCGGTCCAGCTGTTTGCAATTACCCTGGCTGGTGCACCAATGGACCGCTTGATGATAACGGTATCATTTTCCGTGCCGGAAACCAAGGCATTTTTATATAATTCATGTGCATGAACACACTCCTTGACAGCTATGAAACGTGTTCCCATCTCGATTCCTTCGGCACCAAGCGCCAACGCTGCCATCAAACCTCGTCCATCGCCAAAACCTCCAGACGCGATGACTGGAATTTTAACGGAGTCCACAACTTGAGGAATTAACACGGAGGTTCCAATATCATCACGCCCTAAATGTCCTCCGCCCTCCTGACCAACTACCATCACTGCATCTGCACCAAGCTGTTCAGCTTTCATTTCCTGCCTTCTTGCAGCAACAAGCACCAGTTTTTTCACTTGAGTGCCTTTAACGTAATCAAGAAAAGGGCCAGGGTTGCCGCCGGTTACGGAAACAGCTGCAATTCCCTCTTTCAAGGCTGCTTCAAGCATGTGTTCATAAGGCCTCCCATGCTGGCCGATCGCAAAGTTCACACCAAACGGTTTATCCGTCAATGATTTTGTTTTTCTTATTTCTTCTATCAGCTGCTCCGGGGTGTCCAAGGACATGGCCGTCACCTGCCCTAGCCCGCCTGCATTCGACACTGCCGCAGCCAGGTCGGCATATGCTAAATGGGCCAATCCCCCCTGTACAATTGGGTATTGAATACCTAACAAATCGGTCACACGCGTTTCCCACTTCAAACTCCTCATCTCCCTTTTCATTTGCTGGATTGTTTATTTAGCTGAATCCAAATCATTAGCTTCATTATGGCAAATATTGTTTACCCGTTCAATTTTTAACTCACACATACAATATAAAAAAAGAAGAATTCTTGAGTAAATCAAGTTAATACTAGAAAAATGGATATTTATAAACTGCTGATAATTTTATTGGGCTCCTTAAAGACAAAGACATATATAAATTGTTTAAGTCAGGACATTAAATCACTCTAGGCATTTATTATAAGACGTGCTATAATTCATATGTTTTATGTCTATCCACAAGCTTACCAACCATACAAATGGAATCGGAGAAACATACGATCATTAATAGAAAGGGAGTAAAACCTCCCATATTTCGTACCTATTTTACTGAAAAGGGGCCACAAAGAATTGTCACAGAATGAAACACCCTTATACACTGCCTTATTGCAGCATGCAAAAAGAAATCCCGTTCAATTTCATATTCCAGGTCATAAAAAAGGAAAAGGAATGGACGCTGATTTCCGTAATTTCATTGGAGAAAATGCATTATCGATAGATTTAATCAATATCGCTCCACTCGATGATCTCCATCAGCCAAAGGGGATCATCAAACAAGCTCAGGATCTTGCCGCTGAAGCTTTTGGGGCAGATCACACATTCTTTTCCGTTCAAGGAACAAGTGGAGCAATCATGACGATGGTCATGACAGTCTGCGGACCTGGGGACAAAATCATCGTCCCAAGGAATGTACATAAATCCGTAATGTCTGCCATTGTATTTTCCGGAGCTGTTCCCATTTTCATCAATCCTGAAATAGACAAAGATTTGGGCATTTCACACGGAATCACCGTTGATGCCGTTGAAAAAACTTTAAGGGAACATAGCGATGCAAAAGGATTGCTTGTCATCAATCCCACCTATTTCGGCATTTCGGCTGATTTGCAAAAAATAGTGGAAGTTGCCCATTCCCACCAAATCCCAGTACTCGTAGATGAAGCACATGGTGTCCATATACACTTCCATGAAGACTTGCCGATGTCAGCCATGCAGGCTGGAGCGGATATGGCTGCTACTAGTGTTCATAAACTGGGCGGTTCACTAACGGGAAGTTCCATATTGAATGTTAAGACTGGATTGGTTTCCGCAAATCGTGTTCAAGCCATATTGAGCATGCTCACAACCACCTCAACCTCCTATATCCTTCTGGCTTCCCTGGATACGGCTAGAAGACAACTTGCGACAGTAGGCAGGGAAATGATCGATGAAGCGATCAATCTCGCAGGGTATATCCGTGAGGCCGTTAATGAGATACCTTATCTTTACTGTGTCGGCAGCGAAATTCTCGAGAGCGAGGCAGCCTTTAGTTATGATCCGACAAAATTGATCATATCCATCAAGGAATTGAATATTACCGGATACGACGTTGAGAAATGGCTTCGTGAAAAGCATAATATCGAAGTGGAACTTTCCGACTTGTACAATATCCTTTGCCTGATAACACCTGGAGACACAAAAACAGAAGCGGACCTGCTGATCGCTGCCCTTAGAGACTTAGCGGATGAGTTTAAGGAAATGGCGGCTGAACATGAAAAGATCGAAGTCCTGCTTCCTGATACACCACCGCTGGCTTTATCACCCAGGGAGGCATTTTATGCAGAAACCGAAGTGGTTCCCATTGAGGAATCTGTCGGCAAAATAAGCGCTGAATTCATCATGGTTTACCCGCCTGGAATTCCGATCTTCATTCCAGGAGAATTGATTACTGAAGATAATATCAATTACATCCGGAAAAACATCGAGGCTGGACTTCCGGTTCAAGGCCCTGAGGACCCAGAAATAAAACATTTACGCATCATAAAAAATTGATTATCCCATCAAACCAGAGCAGAGTACTGCTCTGGTTTTTTTAACCTTTTATTATTAAGCACTGGCTTCTATAAAAAGGGTGCTCCAGGTTAATCCCTGAAACACCCTTACATTCTATTAATCTTGAAATCTTTTTTCCATTTATTTTTCAGAGGCAGCTGTATCACAGCATTGGCAGTTGTGATTGTGTGTGTATAATACACTTACTTTCTCATCTTCAAAATGTTCAATCGTGCTATTGCAAGTTTGACATACGATAGTTCCCATTTTTACAACCCCTTCCCCTATATTGTATGCATCATTGATATAATGTAACCGCTTTAAATGAATTATAATATAACACATTTATTATTTCAAGCTAAAAAGTATAACATATATACTTTTTCCCACTTAATGAACGATCATGTTGAAAGAAATGGATTCCAATCGTTCGTTAGACTGATTCTTTTTTTTAGGCTCTTTTCATAAAGATTGTTGTTTTTAAAACGAAACTATTTAAGGTTGATTGGAGCGGAAGTGCGAGACTCCTGCGGGAGCAGCGGGACAGATGAGACCCCACAGGCGTTTACGCCGAGGAGGCTCACCGCCCGCACCAAGGAAAGCGAGCATCTGGAGGGGAAATCAACCACACCGCACTACTT
>Ga0182745_1004977_pt1 | contig 10952 bp, 6 predicted proteins | sample eDN3rd30CKraftBY_FD_128523 | JGI IMG/M metagenome (GOLD analysis project Ga0182745, IMG submission 128523) | Enriched backyard soil microbial communities from Emeryville, California, USA - eDNA 3rd pass 30_C Kraft BY (version 2) (version 2) | ecosystem: Environmental > Terrestrial > Soil >... | reverse complement strand
TGCTCGACCGGCTGGAGGAGGCGCGCCTGGGGACCCGGCGCTGGGTACAGCTGGAGGGGCCCAGCGGCGTGGGGAAGTCTTCCCTCATCCAGGCCGCGCTGCTGCCGAGACTGAAGGAGCTGTCCTCCGAAGTGGAGCCTCGCTGGCTCATCGCTCCCGTGCGGCCATCGGACACGCCGCTCCGTCAGCTCGCGGATGCGCTCGCCACGGCGTATGCGGCCGTTGGCGTCGTGGGGACGCGTGACGACATCGAGGCAGTCCTTCGGAGAGGCCCTGTCTCGCTCCATGATTTCGTCATGGCGCATACGCCCAGGGATTGCCGCCTCCTCCTGGTCCTGGAGCCGATGGAGGAGCTGTTCACGCTGGGAAGCGCTGACCTGATGACGGTGGATGCCTTGCTTTCGACCGCGCTGGCCGCGCCCGAGACGCCGCTGCGACTCTTCACGAGCCTGCGCAGCGACTTCATCCACCGGCTCGAGCAGATGCCCTCGCTGCCGCACCACCTCCATGCCGCGGCGCGCTTCCCGCTGCTGCCCATGGGCGACGAGGCACTGGGAGAGGTGGTCCAAGGGATGGCGAGCCGCGCGAGACTTCGGCTCAGCGAGGGGCTCGCTGAGCGGATGGTGCGGGATGTCCGGAGCGCGGGCGGCCGCCTCCCGTTGCTGGGGCATACCTTGCAGAGCATGTGGATGCTCAGTGGAGGGGCTCCGCTGACGCATGAGCACTACGAGCGCCTGGGGGGCGTCGGAGGGGCGCTGGCCATGCAGGCGGAGGCGCTCCTGGAGAGCCTGGGCGTAGAGGGCAAGCAGCGGGCGAAGTGGCTCCTCCTGGAGCTGGTGCGGGTGGGGCGCGGCACGGCGGACACCCGCCGTCCTCGCTCGCGGAGGGATGTGCTCGCGGCGGCGGGAAACGATGCGCTGGCCGAAGAGGTGCTGCATCGTCTGTCTGGTATCCCGCCAGGGCGGTCCGTCCTGGAGCACCCGGGACTTCGGCTCATCGTACTCTCGGGGGACGCAATCCCGTCCCTCCAGCGCGTGGAACTGGTGCATGAAACCTTGCTGCACAGGGTTCCATCGCTCGCCACCTGGCTGGAGGAGGAGCGCGTCCTGCTGGAGCGACAGGCGGACCTGGAGGGCGTGGCGAATGCCTGGGAACAGGCGCACCGGCCCCAGGAGGGGCTCCCCACCGGGACACTGCTGGAGCATTACAAGAAAGGGTTCGATACCCGGGGGCGCTGGGATGCGCCCACCCTCAGCCCTCGCGCGAGGGATTTCCTCTTGGCTGCGGAACGCCTCTCCCGTCATCGCGTCCGAATCAAGTGGTCCCTCCTGGTGGGGGCGGCGCTCGCGGTCTTGGCGATTCTCTTCTATGCGGTCCAGGCCGCGCGGGAGCGGCAACACGCTCAAGAGAATCTTCGGCACCTCGTCCAGGTGGCGGACGGCATCTCCGAGGACGCGGACTGGCACCTGAGTCGGCTCGCGCACACATTGGACCTTCGTCTCGGCATGCTCACGAAGCTGGCTTCGTCCCTGACGGGGCTGTCGACAGACGAGCACGCGCAGCATCCGGTACGTTTGGCCACCATTCACGTCATGCACCGGCTGGGGGATGTCGCCTACTATGCAGGCTCCCTTGCCATGGCCGAGCAGTGGCTGTTCAAGGCCCGGCGCATGATTGAGGCGGGGCTCAAGGACAAAGAGTTTCAATGGCAGCTCTCGCTCAACGACTCCAAATTGGGCAAGGTCGCCATGGCGCGTGGAAGGTGGGAGCTGGCGGGTGAGCACCTGCTGGCGTCCCTACGGCACATGGAGGCGCGGCCCCAGGTGGGAGTGTCCGCGGAGGATACCCGGCGGAGCCTCGCGGTGAGCCTGGCGGAACTCGCGGAGCTCAAGTGGGAAGAGGGGCGAATCCGTGATGCCGCGGTGCTGTTGGACCGGGCCATCGAGCTGCATTCCCGAAATCCCGAGGCGTACAACGAGGCGCTGCTCGCGGTGACCTTCGCGCAGCGCGCAGAGGTGGCCATCCAGGAGGGCGCGCTTCAGGCCGCCGAGGCGTTTCTGGCTCGCGCGCTCCAGCTTGCGCGTCGCGCGGACGCGGCGCAGGGCGGCGAACAGTTCTATCGCTGGCCACTGGGGCGGACCCTGGTCGCGGAGGGGCGCCTTCATCTGGTGTTGGGCCGCTTCCAGGAGGCGGCTGCGAGCCATGCCGAGGCGCGGCGACTGGGGGAGGAGCTTCTCAAGGGTGAACCCTCGAACAAGCGCTTCGCTCTCATGCACGCGAGCGCACTCCAGGGGGGCGAGGACGTGGCGCGTGCCACGGGGCAGGTGGATGAGGGCGAGGCGCTCCGTCAGGAGCGGTGTACGCTGGTGAAGCGCTTCCTGGCACAGGACCCGGAGGACGTGCGCTTTCGTGCGCTGTCCTGTGGCGACAACAACCCATAGAGAGAGAGGGGGACCGCGATGACGTCTCGAACCAGTGATGATGAAGCATCGTTCGAGGAACTGCTCCAGCGGGCACGAAACGGCGAGCTCGCCGCGATGGATGCACTGTTTCGCCGGAGCTGGAAGGCGTTGGAATGGCATGCGTCCAAGAGCCCCGCGCTGGGGCTCCAGGGGGCCCTGCGTCCATCGGACATCTTCCAGCAATCCGCGCTGCGTGCCTTCGAGAAGCTGGCGTCCTTCCGCGGCCAGACCGAGGGGGAATGGTTCGCCTGGCTCAAGCAGGTCGTCTTCACGCAGTCCATGGACGTCGTCCGCGAGGATGCGAGAGAGTCGAAGTACGTCCCCGGGGGCATGATAGCCGCGGGAGAGGAGTCTGAGGCCGTTCCCTCTCAGGAGCGGACACCGAGCCAGGTCACTGCCCAGTACGAGGATTGGCGACGACTGTTGTCGAAGTTCGCGCTCCTGACATCAGAGCAGCGGGAGGCTTTCTCGCTCTGTTGGTTGGAGGAACTCACCGTTGAAGAGGCCGCGCGGCGGATGGGGAAGTCGCATGCCGCCGTGTCATCGCTGCTGCAACGGGGCATGAGCACGCTGCGGCGGCAGATGCAGGGAGAGGAGCGTCCCAGCCAGGATGACGCCGATGCAAGCGCCGCGTTGGCGGCGTATTTCCGCAGAAGGGATGCGGGAGCGTCCCTGGATGTGGACGCCTTCATCGCGGAGTACCCGTCATGCGCCAGCCAGCTGCGGGAAGCCTTGGACTGGGTGACGCGGCTGCGTGCGCTCAAGCCCGCCTCCCATTCTGGCTGAGGCACGACCGGCATGTTGCCTCAAGGGACCCAGGCTGGGGAGTACCGCATCGGGCGCCGGGTCGCGGTGGGCGCGATGAGCGATGTCTATGAAGGCCGCGATGCGAGTGGGGGGCCCGTCGCCATCAAGGTGCTCGCGGCCCGGTGGGGCGTTCATGCGGAGATGGTGGCTCGTTTCCTCCAGGAGGCCCAGTCGCTGCTGGCCTTGAGGCACGTGCATCTGGTGCGGGCGCTGGCGTTCGGTCTCATCGAGGAGAAGCACCCCTATCTCGCCCTGGAGTGGCTACCGAGGGACCTGGAGCAGGGGCTCGCCGATGCGGGCGGCCGTTTCGCGCCTCCTGACTGCACACGCATCGTCCACCAGCTCGCGGAGGTACTGTCCCTGCTTCATGCAAGAGGATGGGTTCATCGAGACCTGAAGCCGGCCAACGTGCTGCTGGCCTGTGACACACCGGGTTCGATGGCCGTCCGGCTGTCGGACCTCGGGCTCGCCAAGCGGGTGGCGGAACCGGCGGAGACGGCCTCCCGCTTGCCGCTGTCGACCGCGGAAGAAGCCTTGCTGGGAAGCCGGCACTACATGGCGCCGGAGCAGTGGGTGAGCGCCAAGCGGGTGGGGCCGGAGGTGGATGTCTATGCCCTGGGGGTCCTCTGGTTCCAGATGCTGGCGGGCAGGCTGCCATTCTCCGGCGAGGCCGAGCACGAGCTGATGTTCCAGCACGTGATGGAGCCGCCTCCCATGCGGTGGCTCGAAGGTGTGGCATCCGAGCCTACCCGCGCGATGGTCGCGCAGATGCTCGATAAGGTGGCGGGACGGCGTCCCCCCTTGTCAGACGTGCTCGCGCTGACCTCCGGCGTGGGCTGAGCCGCGCCGTTCCTCCTGAAAGTGTGACGGCCGCGATGCCTTTCTCGCGCCGGGAGCGTCCTCTGGGGAGACGGAACAGGAGGCGCCATCATGATGAGCGTGGGTGAGGCACTGGAGCGGTTCATCAGTTCATTGGAGCTGACGGAGGGACAGCGGGACGAGGTCAGCGGGCAGCACACGCGGGTCCGCGAGGAGCTGAGCCGGAGGCTGAGCGGTTGCGAGATGTCCTTTCTATCCGGCTCATACAGTCGAAGCACCGCCATCCGGCCGCTGCATGACATCGACATCTTCACGGTGGTGGGCCGGGTGGCGTCCACGCCGCCGGAGACGCCGGATGCGGCGCTCAAGCGGGTTCGTCAGGCGCTCCATGCGGCCTGGCCGAACAAGGAGCTGCCCATCCTCCAGCAGCACTCGGTGCACCTGGAGTTCTCCACGTCAGGCATCGAGTTCGATGTGGTGCCCGCGTACCAGCATCCCTCTCAGGACATCTTCCTCATCCCTGAGCGGAACACGGGGCGGTGGGTTCGTACCAACCCGCGGATTCACAAGGAACTGAGCACCGCGGCGAATGAGCGGGCAGGCAAGAAGCTCAAGCCACTCATCAAGGCCGTGAAGCACTGGAATCGCAAGCAGGTCTCCAGTCCTCTGGGGTCGTTCCACCTGGAGGTGATGAGCTACGAGGCGTTCTCCCAGGCACCCGCCGGATACCTGGAGGGACTCCAGACGCTCTTCGGCTTCCTGGAGAGCCGGGTGGACAAGGCGGTTCGAGACCCCGCCGGTCTGGGAGCGGACGTAGACGCACGGATGACCCCAGGGGAACGACAGGCCGCGCACAACATGCTCCAGGGAGCGGCCAGGGAGGTGCAGCTTGCGCTGAGTGAGCGTGGCGCACGCCCGGAGCAAGCCCACCTCCGGCTCCGGAAGCTCTTCGGTGAGGAATACCGGTACCGCTGAGGCCAGCCGCGGAGGGAGCTGAAAAGTGAATGGCGCTGCGATGGGGATTGCATCGTTCTCGCGTCCTTTCTCTTGAAGCCCCTTTCAGGAGAGGACATGCGAAGCGAGGACATCCCCATCACCCCGAGGACCCGCGCGCTCATCGTGCGCTATGAGCAGGACCGGCCCGTCGTCGAGGCCGCTGCGCGGGACACCCTGATTCGGTACGGCTTGGAGGGAGACCGTGATGTGGTCTCCATCGTCCTGCACCCGCATGACCCGGCTCGGGTCGCACGGAACCTCCCGGAGCAAGACTGGAGCGAGGCCTTCAGCGAGCACGAGCGCTTCGCGGCGGCGTTGCTGAAGCGGGAAGCGGAGCTGCATATCGACCACCTTCCCGTTCATCTCTTCGGCTGCGCGCCCCTGGCGCTGATGCTCGAGCTGGCGTCGCGGCTGCCACGACGGCCTGTCTGCGTCTATCAGCAGGCGCCGGATGGTTCCTGGTCGCTGGGGTATGACCGGATGGCCACGCCAGCGGTGGAGGACTTCTTCCAGGTGGAAGGGCTGCCTTCCAGTCGCCAGGGCGGAAGGGGCCATGTCCTGCTCGTCGTCGAGGTGACGCGCGCCATTCGGGACAATGTCCGTTCGAAGGTCGCGGCGTGGCTGCCCGACGCTTCCATCCTGACGACGGTCTGCCTCCGCCCCGTGGCGGGGCCGTCTCCCTCGGTGGTCCAGAATCCGGGACAGGTGGCGCGCGCGGTGGTGCAGTTTCGGGAAGTGCTCGACAAGCTGCATGAGCGGCTGGAGGGGGCCGAGTCCGTGGTCCTGGCCATCGACGCGCCCGTCAGCTTCGCCGCAGCGCTGGGCACGGTCGTCAACCCGACCACGCAGCATCCCCTGACGCTCCTCCACTTCAACGCGGACCGGCAGGTCTACGACCGGGTCCACGTCATCCGTGCCCGCCGCGCCGTGGTGCGACGGGTCCCCTCCGCGGACGACATGCTCAACGCCACGCGGGTGCTTCGGGAGGTGCAGCGGGTCCATCAAGAGTTGGTCGCCTGGCTCAAGGAGCCCGAGCAGCGGCCCTTGGTCGAGCACATCGACGGGCAGGCCTACCTGCGCAGTGAAATCGAGGACGACCCTGCCTTCGAGCCCACGCCGCTCTTTCGGCATGGGGCGGGGAAGTGGAAGCTCGACTGGGAGCTGTTGCTGGGATTGGGGGCGCTGCGTGAACGGCTCCAGTCGCAGGAGGACTGGAAGGAGTGCCTGCGGCTGTTCCTCATCCATGAGGCCTTCCACGTCCGCCAGGGAGGGCTGAGCTCGTACAACTACCGGGGTATCGGCAGGACCGGCTTCGTCCTGGAGGCCGCAGACTACGACGCGGACGCCGTGGGGGTCGAAGTGGCGCTGGCCTGGCGCAAGGCCAAGCAGGGCGGCACCGTGAAGGACGTGGGGCAGGTGAAGACGCTCGAGTCCATCGTCTGGAACTCGCTGGAGATTCTGCGGGTCTTCGAGCCCGAGCGCCCCGTGCGGGAGCTCGCCGAGCGGAGGTTGCGCCGCTACCTCATCTGGCTCTTCCATGCGTGCCGGTTCTCGGTGCTCGCGTCGCGCGCTCCGGACGCGGAGGTGCGGGACGAGCTGGAGCGGGTGACGGTGGAGCTGGTGGGGCTCCCGGCTTTCCGTGACCCGCATGAGAGCTACTTCCAGCAGCGCGTCCGGCTGTCACTGGAGGACTCGCGCGAGGAGGTGATGCTGGCGCTCTACTTCCGGCACCGGCTGGTTCGCATGGACAACCAGCGCGCCTGGGTGGAGGACCTGCTCCTGGCGCTCCGGGATTGGGAAGCGTCTCCCCGTGAGGAGACGCAGGACCGCGTTCGGCTGCTGTTCGAGCGCCTCTTCGAACGGCACCCGGAGTTGCTCGCCACGCGGCAGCCAGTCGCGCGGTAACGGCGCTCCCGGAAGGCCCGGTGGGGGGCTGGTGCTCACCGGGCGTGCTCACACATCTCGTTCACGCTGTTGCACGACCTCCTGACAAGGGAGCGCCATGTCCCCGTTGGACCTGCCTGAACCCCCTTCCTTCGAAGCCAGTTGGCTGCGCCGCCGCTCCGCCTCGGCGCCGCGGCTGGAGTCCTTCACGTTGGCCCTGAAGACCGTCACGCCCATCCTGGGCGGCGGGCCCGTGGCGCGAAGCCTCGAGCTCCCCAGCGTGGACATCATCCGGGTCCCCACCCTGCGTGGGCAGCTCCGGTTCTGGTGGCGCGCGCTCTATGGCCATGCCTACGTCGCGCGGGGCTCCGCGGGTGCGGAGGAACTGGCGCGCCTGGAGCGTCGGCTCTGGGGGGGAATGGGACGGGCGGGGAAGACGTCGGACGACGACGCGCATGCCAGGCGCTCGCAGGTGGAAATCCGGGTGACGGAGGTCCAGCCCGCTGGAGAGGACAGGGGGAAGATCGACCTCGGCGCCCCGCCCGCCTATGCGCTGTGGCCTGCTCGCAACGGGAAGCACGAAGAAGACGTGCCTCGCTGGAAGCCAGGGCTCCGCTTCACGCTGGAAGTCCTGGCCCCAGAGGGGGAGGCCCTGGCTCAGGTTCGCAACGCGGTGCGAGCCTGGATTCTGTTCGGCGGTTATGGCTCACGCGGACGGCGCGGCTGTGGCTCGGTGTGTCTGGAGCGCTTGTCGCCGGACATCCACCAATGGCTCCCGGCCTCGGCGGACCGGGCCTCGCTGCGGCGACTCTTCGAGGGCGTTCCGCTCTTCTCCCCCGAGCTGGCGGAGCACGCATGTGACATGCCCTTGCTGAGGGGGGCGCAGCTCTTCCGGGGAGATTCGGGCGCGGCACGGCATGACGGCGAGAAGGCCTGGCTGACCGCGCTCGGATGGCTGCGCGACTTTCGTCAGGGCACGCAGCCAGCGTCCTCTGGAAATGCCGAGCAGGTGGGGGTGGCGAGAAATCCTGGCGAGGGAAGGCCTGCGGGCCGTTCCAACTGGCCCGAGGCCGACAAGATTCGCCGCTTCGCGCGGGCATCCCGTCAGGGCCAGCGGACAGGCAATGCCTATCCAGAAGTCCACGCGCCACGGCGGCAGCACTCGGCGACCCCGGCCTGGCCGCGTTCTGGGTTTGGCCTCCCCATTGTCTTTCATTTCCAGCAGAAGCGGCGCGAGGGGGGCGATTACTCCCCGAGGGAGCCCGAGGACGTCCAGCTCCAGTGGGAGCGGAAGGTGGGCAACCGGTGGGAGACGATGGACCGGCTCGCGTCGCCGCTCATCGTCAAGGCCATGCCGCTCGCGGATGGGCGCTTCGAGCCCATCGCGCTGTGGCTGGAGCGGGGAACGCCCAGCGGCGGTCAGGTTGTCATGAAGCAGTTCAAGGCGTCTGTCCCGCACACGCGCGTGCCCTTCGAGCGCGCGTTTCGCGCCAGCGATGACCAGCCCCTCTTCAAGTCACTCCAGCGCGCGGACAACCTCCGTGACGCCTTCTTCATGTGGCTGAAGGAAACCCGCAGGGCCCAGGAGGCGTGAGCCCATGAAACACGTCATCGTTCTCAAGGTGGGCCCGGTGCAGGGCTACATCGCGCAGGCCCGCCGCACGCGGGACCTCTGGTACGGCAGCCAGCTTCTCTCGAAGCTCGCCCGGTCCATGGCGCGCGCCCTCACGGAGTCCGGGGCCACGCTCATCTTCCCTCACCCAGACCAGGTGAGTGATGCGAGCACAGGGGTGGCGAACAAGGTCGTCGCGTGGGTGGAGGACGCGCCGGAGCAGGTGGCCCGGCGCGCCAGGGGCGCGGCGAAGGCGCTGCTGCGGGCGGAGTGGCGGCGCGTCTCCGCGAAGTGTGGGGCCATCCTCATCCCAGGCGTGGAGGCGCTGGCCGAGGAGCAGCTCGACTCCTTCCTGGAGGTCCATGCCGCGTGGGCCCCCATCCAGGAGCGTCCCGAGGGCTACGCCACGGCCTTGCGCGAGGCCGAGCACAGCCTGGAGGCCCGCCGCGGCCTGCGCGAGTTCACGCCATGGCGGCAGTCCCCCCCGGAGGGCACGCACAAGTCGAGCCTCGACGGCGCGCGTCCATCCGTGCTTCGCCGCGACCGGGAGCAGGGCCACCTCTGGCGCCACCTCCGCATCGGCCTGCGCGAGGAACTGGATGTGCTCGGCCTGCTCAAGCGCGCTGGGGACAGGCCCGGCCAGTTCGTCCCGGTGCCATCCATCGGGCTGGCGGCGTGGCTGCAGGCTGCCAGCGAGCGGCACCCGGACCTCCTCGGCGGACTCAAGGCGCAGTGCGAGGCTCGCTCCTTCCAGTCCGTGAGCACGAGGTCGCGGCCCTGGGTGGAGGCGTTCCCCTACGACGGCCAGTTACTGCTCCCCGAGCGCTGGCAGCCGTACTTCGAGGAGTACGCCATCCCCGAGGCCCGTCAGGCCGCCGCCCGCTTCGGGCGCGACTTCGTAGAGCCGCTGCGTCAGGCCATGGGCACGGAGCCCTTTCCCTATGTGGCCTGCCTGGTGGCGGACGGAGACTGGATGGGCCGCGCGCTGGAGCAGCTCGCGAAGCGGCCCGACGGAGAACGAGCGCACCAGCGCGTTTCTCAGGCGCTCGCGGGCTTCACCCAGGTGGCGAAGCGCATCGTCGAGGTGGAACACCGGGGCGTGCTCGTCTACGCGGGCGGGGATGACGTGCTCGCCTTCGTCACGCCCATGGACGCGCCCGTGTGCGCCCGGGCGCTGGCCGTCGCTTTCCGCGCCAGGCTGGTGGAGGCGCTCGCGGATACGGGCGCGGACGTGCCCACGCTCTCGGTGGGGCTGGGCGTTGGCCACGTCCTGGAGAGCCTGGGCGAGCTGCTGGCTCTGGGGCGCCGCGCGGAGGTCGAGGCGAAGAAGGCGGGCCGGGACGCGTTGGCCATCCTCGTGGCGAAGCACGCCGGCAGGGAGCGGCTGTGGACGGCGCGCTGGCGCGACAACCCCGTGGAGCAACTGGAGACGGACATGTCGCTGCTCACGCGGGACACGTCGCCGCTCCCGCTGGGCAAGGTTCACGAGGTGGCGGCCCTCGCGCGCAGCTTCCCTGCGGGCGCTGCCGCCGCGCCCGCGCTGGCCGACCTGCTGCGGGACGAGGCGGGGCGCATCCTCGCCCGGGCGGAGGCAGGCCGCGCGCCCACGCCGCTCACCCCGGCGGAGGTAGGGCTCGAGCTGACCTCGGCCACGGCGCCCCAGGTGGCCCTGGAGCGCTGGGCGTCGCGGCTGTTGGTCGCTGACACCTTCGCTCGCGCCGGGCGCGGGCTCGCTTCAGCCAAGGAAAAGGGAGGCGTGTGATGAGTGACGCGTGCTTCGCGCTGCTGCCGCGCGACGGCCTGTCGGCCAAGGATGGCCGGGGCTGGTACACCTCGGAGGTGGGGCGTGGGTACTCCCTACCGTGGCCCCTACCCACCACCGTGAGAGGCGCCCTGCGCGCCGCCTGGGGCCACGACGTCATGGCGGCCACGGGGCTCGCCTTGTCGCCGGAGACGTGGGAGCTCCGCTCGGCGCAGGTGGCGCTCCAGCGCTTCATCGCGTTGCGCCGTGTGCTGGGGGAGACATCTTTCACACGGGCGCACCGCATGTGGCCTGCCCCCGCCGACGCGGTGCGTGTCCTCGACGAAGAGGGCGCGGAGCGGCTGGCTCGCCTGGAGCCCCACCCCGGAGGCGCCGCGACGCTGGGGCCGGATGAGGACGCGGCCCGCGAGGCGCTGTGGCATCCCCGCCGGAGCGTGAGCGGCAAGCCCCTGGCTCCTCCGCTGTTCTGGCCCGAGTCCAGGATGGTGGCGTGGTTGAGCGGCGCGCCGGACGCGCTCGCGCCGGAGGGGGAAGCGCCGCCTCCGCGCACGGACATCCACCTGGCCATCGACGTGGAGACGCAGGCCTCACAGGACTCGATGCTCCACTC
>Ga0182745_1004976_pt1 | contig 10952 bp, 9 predicted proteins | sample eDN3rd30CKraftBY_FD_128523 | JGI IMG/M metagenome (GOLD analysis project Ga0182745, IMG submission 128523) | Enriched backyard soil microbial communities from Emeryville, California, USA - eDNA 3rd pass 30_C Kraft BY (version 2) (version 2) | ecosystem: Environmental > Terrestrial > Soil >... | reverse complement strand
CCAGTCAGGCGATTTCCCATGACCAACCAGGCCGCCGAAGTCGCGAAGCGCCGCACTTTCGCAATCATTTCCCACCCCGACGCCGGTAAGACCACCATCACCGAGAAGCTGTTGCTGATGGGCAAAGCCATTGCCGTTGCCGGTACCGTGAAGTCGCGCAAGTCCGACCGCCATGCCACCTCCGACTGGATGGAAATGGAGAAGCAGCGCGGCATCTCCATCACCACCTCGGTGATGCAGTTCCCGTATCGCGAGCACATGATCAACCTGCTCGACACCCCCGGCCACGAAGACTTCTCCGAAGACACCTACCGCACCCTGACCGCGGTGGACTCGGCGCTGATGGTGCTCGATGGCGGTAAAGGTGTAGAGCCGCGTACCATCGCCCTGATGGACGTGTGCCGGCTGCGCGACACGCCAATCGTCAGCTTCATCAACAAACTCGACCGTGACATCCGCGACCCGATCGAACTGCTCGACGAGATCGAAGCCGTTCTGAAGATCAAGGCCGCGCCAATCACCTGGCCAATCGGTTGCTACCGTGACTTCAAGGGTGTGTACCACCTCACTGGCGACTACATCATCGTCTACACACCGGGCCACGGCCACGAGCGCACCGAAGCCAAGATCATCCAGAAACTGGACTCGGACGAAGCCCGCGCACACCTGGGCGACCAGTACGACGCGTTCGTCGAGCAACTGGAACTGGTGCAGGGCGCCTGCCACGAGTTCAACCAGGAAGAGTTCATCAACGGTCAGCTGACCCCGGTGTTCTTCGGTACTGCGCTGGGCAACTTCGGTGTCGACCACGTGCTCGACGCCGTGGTCGACTGGGCGCCGCGTCCGCTTGGCCGTGTGGCCAACGAGCGTACCGTGGAGCCTGTGGAAGAGAAGTTCACCGGCTTCGTGTTCAAGATCCAGGCGAACATGGACCCGAAACACCGCGACCGTATCGCCTTCATGCGCATCTGCTCGGGCAAGTACGAGAAAGGCATGAAAATGCGCCACGTGCGCTTGAACAAAGACCTGCGTATCGGCGATGCGCTGACGTTCTTCTCCTCCGAGCGTGAGCAGCTGGAAGAAGCCTTTGCCGGTGACATCATCGGCCTGCACAACCACGGCACCATCCAGATCGGCGACACCTTCACCGAAGGCGAGGCGCTGGGCTTCACCGGTATTCCGCACTTCGCGCCGGAGCTGTTCCGCCGCGTACGCCTGAAAGACCCGCTGAAATCCAAGCAACTGCGTCAAGGCCTGCAGCAGCTGGCCGAAGAAGGTGCTACTCAGGTGTTCTTCCCTGAGCGCAGCAACGACATCATCCTGGGTGCGGTCGGCGTGCTGCAGTTCGACGTGGTCGCCAGCCGCCTGAAGGAAGAGTACAAGGTCGAGTGCGCCTACGAGCCTATCACCGTCTGGTCCGCGCGCTGGATCAGCTGCGATGACAAGAAGAAGCTCGAGGAATTCCAGACCAAGGCCATGGAAAACCTGGCCATCGACGGCGGCGGTCACCTGACCTACCTGGCGCCGACCCGGGTCAACCTGGCGCTGATGGAAGAGCGCTGGCCGGACATCAAGTTCCGCGCTACCCGCGAGCACCACTGATCGCGAGAGCTTGCTCTTGACCCCTGTGGGAGCGGGTTTACCCGCGAATGCGTCGGTAGAGTCAACACCGCATTCGCGGGTAAACCCGCTCCCACAAGGACGTCGTAACGACTGAAATCAGTTCCCTGCTTTGATACTGGTCCAGATTCGCGTACGAATACGGTCGATCTTCGCCGGCATCGCCTCCAGCGCATACAGCTTGCCCATCACCTCGGCGCTCGGGTAAATCATCGTATTGCCCTTCATCGCCGGGTCTACCAGCCCGTCTGCCTTGAGGTTGCCGTTTGCGTACTGCACATGGTTGCTGATGTTGGCCATCACTTCCGGCTGCAGCAGGTAGTTCATGTAGGCATATCCGGCCTTTTCATCCGGCGCATCGACGGGCATGGCGACCATGTCGAACCACATCGGCGCGCCCTCCTTGGGTATCGAATAGCCCACCTTCACGCCATTGTTCGCCTCGTCGGCGCGGTTCTTCGCCTGCAGCACATCCCCTGAGAACCCCACCACCACGCAGATATCGCCGTTGGCCAGGTCGCCCGTGTACTTGGACGAGTGGAAATAGCTGATGTACGGCCGCACCTTCATCAGCAACTCCTTGGCCTTCTCGTAGTCCTTGGGGTCTTGGCTGTGATGGGGCAAGCCCAGGTAGTGCAGGGCGATCGGCAGCAGTTCGGGGCCATTGTCCAGCACCGCGACCCCACAGCTTTTCAGCTTGCTCATGTACTCGGGCTTGAAGATCAGGTCCCAGGAATCCACGGGCGCGTTGTCGCCGAGTACCGCCTTGACCTTGTCGATGTTGTAGCCAATGCCGGTACTGCCCCACAGGTACGGGAAACCGTACTGGTTGCCCGGGTCGTTCACCTCCAGCGCCTTTAGCAGCACCGGGTTGAGGTTGTGCCAGTTGGGTAACTGCGACTTGTCCAGGCGCTTCAAGGCCTTGCCCTGGATCTGCCGGGCCATGAAGTGGTTGGAGGGGAACACCACGTCGTAGCCGGAATTGCCGGTCATCAGCTTGCCATCGAGGGTTTCATTGCTGTCGTACACGTCGTAGGTGGGCACGATGCCGCTGGCTTGCTGGAAGTTCTTCAACGTATCGGGGGCCACGTAGCTGGACCAGTTGTAGATCTTCACCGTTTCAGCGGCGCTGGCCACGCTGGCGGCCAGCATCAGAGGGGCGAGGAGGAAGGTGCGCATGTCGGGTTTACCTTGCTTTGTCTGTTGTTATCGAAGGCAGGCGATCAGCGGATCAGAAAACAAGCACGTAGGTCTTGCGCACGGTCTCCTGGATGTCCCAGGTGCCGGTGCTGTTGGCCGGTAGCATCAATGCGTCTCCGGCTTCTATGACCAGGGGCTCGCCACCGTCGGGGGTGAACGTGCAGCGGCCCTTGATGAAATGGCAGAACTCCTGTTGCACGATCTGCCGCCGCCAGCGCCCTGGGGTGCATTCCCAGATGCCGGTTTCGACGCCATCGCTGCGCTCCACGCAGGTGACTGACGTGACTGCCACGGGTTCGCCGAGCGGTACCGCGACCGGGTTGGAGCTGTCGAGCACAGCAAATTCGGTGTTCTTGAACTGGGTGATGCTCATGACCGGTGGATCCTGTACGAGTGATAAGGGAAGTCAGTGCATGAAGCCTTCCATGAAGTCCGCAAGCGATATGGCCAGGCGCCGCCTCCACGGCGCGCTGGCGGGGTTGGCGAGGGTCCGGTCCTCGTGGACGAAGCTCTGGATGATCGCGTTGTAGCCCAGCCAGCGGCAGGGCTCGGGAGGCCAGCTGGCCAGGCTCGATAGCGGGCGGTTGTCGAGCACCCAGGGTTGTGCTGTCAGTTCGTTTTGCTGGTTGAGGATCAGCGCCGCCAGGGTGCGCCCACCCAGGTTGGTAGCCCCCACGCCTTCGCCGCCGTAGCCGCCGGCAAGGGCGATGCCGCGCTGGCGGTCGCAGAGCATGTGTGGGCGGAAGCGTCGCGCCATGCCGAGGTTGCCGCCCCATGTATGAGTGATGCGTACCTGTTTGAGCTGCGGGAACAGTTCGCCGAACAGGTAGCGGCGCAGTTCGATTTCATGTTCGTCGAGGTTGAAGTTTTCGCGCAGGCGCCCACCGAAGCGGTAGCCACCGCGGGCACCGAAGACCAGGCGATTGTCGGCGGTACGCTGGCCATAGGTGACCTGGCGGCTGCTTTCACTGAAGGCTTGGCCCTGGCTCAGGCCAATCTGCTCCCAGGTAGCCTCCGGCAGCGGCTCGGTGGCCACCAGCAGGCTCTGTACCGGCAATTGGTGTTTGCCCAGTGGCGGCAGGCTGGCGGCGTAACCCTCCACGGCAGGCACCATCCACTGGCAGCGAATCTGTGCCAGCGGGGTGCGCACCTCGCTCGGCTGCCAGTCGATGGCCGGGGTGTTTTCGTAGATCGATACGCCCAGCGCCTCTACTGCCCGGGCAAGGCCGCGCACCAGCTTGGCTGGCTGGATGGTCGCCGTGTGCGGGCTGTAAATGGCTCCAAACGCATTGCTGACCCGCAGTTGGCTCCCCAACTGCTCGGGGCTCAGCCAGCGGTAGTCGTCCTCGGTCATGCCTTGGCGATACAAGTCGGCGAGGTAGGCGCGCAGGCTGCGTTCCTGCTCCGGGTAGCGCGCCGCGCAATACAGCACGCCGCCTTTGCGGTAGTCACAGTCGATGCCTTCGCTTTGCAACACGCGATGCACTTCATCAGGGATGCCGTGCAGCAGGTCGATGCTGGCGCGGCGCTGTTGCGGCGAGAGGGTGCCGAGCAGGCGGTCTTCGCCTAGCAGGTTGCCCATCAGCCAGCCCCCATTTCGGCCGGAGGCGCCGAAGCCGGCGATTTGGGCTTCGATCACCGCAATGTTCAGCTGGGGTGCCTGGCGCTTGAGGTAGTACGCGGTCCAAAGGCCGGTATAGCCGGCACCGATGATGCACACGTCAACGTCGAGGTCATTGCGCAGTGCCGGGCGCGCGCACAGCGGCTCGTCGAGCTGGTCCATCCACAGGCTGAGCGTGCGCAGGGGTTGCATCGGGTTCGGCTCCACATCCGTCAAGGTCTGTGGGCGATCGTAGTGGTGTCAGCGGGCAGCTGTCTTACGTGCGTGCACGCAGGGAAATTTGCTTCAGGTAGGCCTTGGGCGTGAGCCCGGTGTGCTCACGGAAGCACTTGTAGAACGCCGACAGCGAGTTGAAGCCGGCACTGAAGGCCAGCTCGTCGATCGTCGCCTCGACGCTGTCATCGCCGAGGCTGGCCATCAGGTGCTGCAGGCGTGCCTGGTTGACGTAGCGGTAGAAGCTTTGCCCCAGCACCTGGTTGAGCAGGTAGGAAATCTGGTTGCGGCTGTAGCCGCTGGCGTCGGCGACCTGTTGCAGGTCGAGCTCCGGGTCGAGGTAGGGGCGTTGACGCTGGAAGTAGTGCTCCAGGTCCTGGGCCATGGTCGACAACTGCCGAGGCGACAGGCCCAGGCGGCTGGTGGCGGGGCGCGGGCCGCTGTTGGCGTGGCCTGTGCCGTTCTGGCGGACCAATGTGGCGTATTCGTTGACCCGCCAGATCAGCCCGTCCCTGACGGTGATCGCCTCGCTGGACTGGAACGCAACCAGGCCGTCACCGCCCTGGACCGTGACCTGATACTGGATGAATGCGGTGCAGCCATCGACGCGGATGCGGTCGCTGTGGACGATGTCCTCGCCGGCTTCATGGGGCAGGCAGGCGCGTACGTAGTCGCGCAGTTCCTGGTGGCCGAGCACGCGGTTCTGAAAGAAGTCGTGGTACTGGATATCGGGGTGGTAGAGCGCCATGACACCGTCGAGGTCGCGGTGCTTCCAGCAGAGGTGGTAGCGCAGCACGATTTCGGCGGTAAGCGGCGTTTGCTCGGGGCCGTCGGGGAGGGTGGTGGCGATCATGGGAGGATAGTGCATTGCAGAACACCCAGGTGCAAGGGCGTGGATCCTGCATATTGCACGGTTTGCTCAGGCGGCTTGGAGGGTAAGCCTTTGATTTTTATGAATGTAGTTTTTTGATACAACTGGCATGGCGGCTGCACCTTTCTTGTCACCATCGAACAAGGAGAAAGGCCATGCGCTCGATACTGCTTTGGATGATTGGGGTGCCGATTCCGGTGATCATTCTGATCTGGTTCTTTATGCATTGAGTTTTTGGGGGCCGCGCTTTGCGGCCCTTTTGCTACAACTCTTCGCTACAAAAGGCATGTTCAAGGTAGGGAAGCGCGAACATAGTCGAATCCCCATATTTTGTAGGCTTGGAGAAAACCGCACCCACAGGTAACGTCGCGGAATGCCCTGAGCAAAGCCCTCAGTTATCTGGCCAGCAACTGATACTGGGTGAGGGTTTCCACCGCTTTGTTGTTCACCACCCGCTTGATGTCGGTCAGTGTGCCGTTGGGGGGGGGCGAGTGAAGTGCAGGAAGTGGCCGAGGACGTTCTCGATGCGTTGCAGCGGCACTTCGGTGTTGGTGTCTGGCACTTCGCCGAAGTAGAGCAACAGATTGTCGAGGGTCTGCAGGATGTAGTGGTCGCCCTCGGTGTACGTGAAAGGCTCGCTATTTTTATAATGTTTTATTAAAAACAAAAGTAATTGGCAAGCTGCGTAATTGCTCAGTGCTGCTGCAAAAATTTTTCGACCAAGGCAAAACCAGAAACACTCATCAATATATGATTTTGGTACTCTTCAATGGCTAAAATTCTAACTGGACTTCCCTGCCGGTAAAGAGTGCCCGCCATATTAAACTCAAAATCTTTCAGCGCGGAATCAGAAACCACACTGTGCTGTAAAATAGGCCACTCACCCGCCTTCAGTTTATCTACAGCCGTAAATATTACCGTAAAGCTTCCTCTGTGATCTTTGAATACCAAATATCTAGCATCCTCAGGCACCTCCTCGCTACTGCTGATAGACACCACAGCGAAAGCAAATACCTTCTTAAATTTTTGTTCCTTGCTTTCTGCGCCAAGCCAAATTATTTGGCTGATTGCAAATCTACCGTCTTCCATCGGAATAGAAAAATAGTCACCCGCTTGCATAGATTTTACTCTTGTCATAAGCCTAGCGCCTTCATCTTGGTCAAAGCGTCAGATAGTACATAACGTCCCCACCTAGGGTTATGTCCGGCCACGTCATAAATTGAAGCATTAGGATGGGAGGAGCTATACGACCTGATTCTATTCAATAAATTTGTAACCTCATTGGTCGACAGCGCACCTCCATTAAGATACATGATTTTTTGCTCTAAGAATTCGGCCTCAGCTTTGGTTCGATTGTTGTCAAAAATCACGTGCTGCTGCAAGTTAGACTTCCCTGGAGTCGCAGAATGCACACCTAAGCGGGCCGTCGCATCACGTCCCAGGAGTGTTCTGGGTTGCAGGGAGGGGAGGGGCTTTGCGCACGAAGTCTGTATTTTTTGAGTTTCAGAGGCGCCTGTCAGAAAAGTCGTAGTTGTTGGACTCATTGCACTCAGCTCAGTAACGCATCATTCCTTATCAGCGTTTCGATGAAGGGGACCGAAGCCTGGAGCAGTTCACACTACCCCGGCAGCCTCATCGGCTTTCTCGTCCCCTTCGCGTATCACCTCACAAGATTAGAGAAACTGCTCGGCATAGTGACAAGCCACCTGCCGCGTACTCACCTGCCTCAGCGCCGGCACCTCCTTGGCACACCGCTCGGTCGCATGCGGGCAGCGTTTGTGGAATGCACACCCATCCGGCGGGTTCAGCGGGTTGGGCAGCTCCCCGGCGATGCGAATCTTCGGCTTCAACGGGTCTGGATGAATCGCCGGTGTCGCCGACAGCAACGCCTGGGTATACGGGTGCAGCGGCTTCGCGTAGATGTCCTCCTTCGGCCCCATCTCCGCCGGCCGCCCCAGGTACATCACCAGTACCTGATCCGCCACATGCCGTACCACCGCCAGGTTGTGCGAGATGAACACGTAGGCGGTGTTGAACTCCTTCTGCAGATCCATGAACAGGTTCAGCACCTGCGCCTGAATCGACACGTCCAGCGCCGAGGTTGGCTCGTCCGCCACCAGCACCTTGGGTTGCAGCATCATCGCCCGTGCCAGGGCAATGCGCTGGCGCTGGCCGCCGGAAAACATGTGCGGGTAGCGCTGATAGTGCTCGGGGCGCAGGCCGACCTGCTCCATCATCTTCTGCACCTTGTCGCGGCGCTCGGCCTTGCTCAGAGAAGTGTTGATCAACAGCGGTTCGGCCAGTTGGTCGCCGATCTTCTGCCGTGGGTTGAGCGAGGCGTAGGGGCTCTGGAACACCATCTGCACATCGCGGCGCAATTGTTTGCGCTCTGCCTTGCTGGCGCCCTTCACCTCGGTGCCGGCAATTTGCAGCGAGCCGGACGAAGGCTCTTCGATCAGGGTCAGGGCGCGGGCCAGGGTCGACTTGCCACAGCCGGACTCGCCGACCACGGCCAGGGTCTTGCCGGCCTCCAGTTCGAACGACACGCCATTGAGCGCGCGTACCAGCGCGTGGCCCTTGAACAGCCCGCGGGACACTTCGTAATGCCGGGTCAGCTCCCGTGCGGTAAGTACGACGGCCATCACGCCACCTCCTGATTCAGCGGGTAGAAGCAACGCACCAGGCTGTGGGCCTGTGGGTCGAGGGGCGGGCGCTGGCGCCGGCAATTGTCCTGTACATAGGGGCAGCGTGGTGACAGCAGGCAGCCGACCGGGCGGTCGTAGCGGCCGGGGACGATGCCAGGCAGTGTGGCCAGGCGCTCGGCGCCAATGCTGTGCTCGGGGATCGCGGCGAGCAGGGCTTCGCTGTAAGGGTGGGCGGGCACATCGAACAGTTCTGGCACCTGGCCGACTTCCACGGCTTGGCCGGCGTACATCACGCACACCCGCCTGGCGGTTTCGGCGACCACGGCGAGGTCGTGCGTGATCAGGATGAGCGCCATGTTGCGCTCCTTCTGCAGGTTGACCAGCAGTTCCATGATCTGAGCCTGGATGGTCACGTCGAGGGCCGTGGTCGGTTCGTCGGCGATCAGCAGCTTGGGCTCGCCGGCAATGGCCATGGCAATCGCCACACGTTGGCTCATGCCGCCTGACAGCTGGTGCGGGTAAGCGTCCAGGCGGCTTTCGGCGGCCGGAATCTCGACCTTCTTCAAGAGCTCCAGAGCACGCTGGCGGGCAGCCTTGCCCTTTAGGCCCAAGTGCTGGCGCAGCACTTCCTCGATCTGGAAGCCCACGGTGTAGCTGGGGTTGAGCGCGGTCATCGGGTCCTGGAAGACCATGGCGATGTCCTTGCCCACCACCTTGCGCCGCTGACGGCCGCTGAGCTTGAGCATATCGGTGCCGTCGAAGGTCAGTGAGTCGGCGGTGATGCGCCCGGGAGCGTCGATCAGGCCCATCAGGGCCATCATGGTGACCGACTTGCCCGAGCCGGACTCGCCGACGATGGCGAGGATCTCGCCAGCGTCGACTTTCAGGTCCAGGCCGTCCACCACCGGTACTGCATTGGCGTCGCCGAAGCGCACGTTCAGGTTGTTGATCTGCAACAGTGACATGGCGTTCTCCTCAGGCGGCGTTCTTGAGTTTCGGGTCCAGCGCGTCGCGCAGGCCGTCGCCCATCAGGTTGATTGCCAGCACACTAAGCAGAATGGTCAGGCCAGGCAGGCTCACTACCCACCAGGCGCGCTCGATGTAGTCTCGGGCCGAAGCCAGCATGGTGCCCCACTCGGGGGTTGGCGGCTGTACGCCGAGACCAAGGAAACCCAGTGCGGCGGCGTCGAGGATGGCTGAGGAGAAGCTGAGGGTGGCCTGCACGATCAGCGGGGCCATGCAGTTGGGCAGCACGGTGACGAACATCAGCCGTGGCAGGCCGGCACCGGCCAGGCGTGCGGCGGTGACGTAGTCGCGGTTGAGTTCACCCATCACCGCGGCGCGGGTCAGGCGCACATAAGAGGGCAGCGAGACGATGGCGATGGCGATCACGGTGTTGATCAGGCCAGGGCCGAGAATGGCGACGATGGCCACGGCCAGCAACAGCGACGGCAAGGCCAGCATCACGTCCATCAGGCGCATGATCGACGGGCCGAGCAACTGCGGGAAAAAGCCGGCCAGCAGCCCAAGGAGAATGCCCGGAATCAGTGACATCACGACTGAGGACAGGCCGATCAGCAGCGACAGCCGTGCGCCCTGAATCAGCCGCGAAAGCAGATCACGGCCCAGTTCGTCGGTGCCTAGGATGAACTGCCAGGTACCGCCTTCCAGCCACACCGGCGGGGTCAGCAGGAAGTCGCGGTACTGCTCGCTCGGGTCATGCGGGGCGACCCAAGGCGCGAACAGCGCGCAGAACACAACCAGGCACATGAAGGCCAGGCCCATTACCGCGCCCTTGTTGCGCGCGAAGGCTTGCCAGAATTCTTTGTACGGGGAGGGGTAAAGCAGGCTTTGGTCCACCGGGCTGGCCGGCGACACGGATTTTGGAATCGGGCTAGTCATGGCAAAGGCCTCAGCGCTGATGACGGATGCGTGGGTTGGCCAGGCCGTAGAGGATGTCCACGACGAAGTTGACCAGAATCACCAGGCAGGCGATCAACAGGATGCCGTTCTGGACCACGGGGTAGTCACGGGCACCGATGGCTTCGATCAGCCATTTGCCGATGCCCGGCCAGGAAAAGATGGTTTCGGTCAGCACCGCACCGGCAAGCAGCGTGCCGACCTGCAGGCCGAACACCGTCAGCACCGGGATCAAGGCATTGCGCAGGCCATGGACGAACACCACACGGGCCGGCGACAGGCCTTTGGCGCGGGCGGTGCGGATGTAGTCTTCGCGCAGTACTTCGAGCATCGACGAGCGGGTCATGCGGGCGATCACCGCCAGCGGGATGGTGCCGAGCACGATGGCCGGCAGGATCAGGTGCATCACAGCGTCCTTGAACGCGCCTTCTTCATCGCTGAGCAGGGTGTCGATAAGCATGAAGCCGGTTTTCGGCTCGATGTCGTAGAGCAGGTCGATGCGCCCGGATACCGGGGTCCAGCCAAGGCTCACGGAGAAGAACATGATCAGGATCAGGCCCCACCAGAAGATCGGCATCGAGTAGCCGGCCAGGGAAATGCCCATGACCCCGTGGTCGAACAGCGAACCGCGCTTGAGCGCGGCGATCACCCCCGCCAGCAGGCCGACGATGCCGGCGAACAGCAGGGCGGCGAAGGCCAGTTCGAGGGTGGCCGGGAACAGGGTAAGGAACTCGGTCCACACGCTCTCGCGGGTACGCAGCGATTCACCGAGGTCGCCCTGGGCCAGCTTGCCGACGTAGTCCAGGTACTGGACCGGCAGCGGCTTGTTCAGGCCCAGGCGCTCCATGGCCTGGGCATGCAT